>Ga0308390_1000336_pt1 | contig 34841 bp, 30 predicted proteins | sample Hotspr2Sample149_FD_202358 | JGI IMG/M metagenome (GOLD analysis project Ga0308390, IMG submission 202358) | Hot spring phototrophic mat microbial communities from Mushroom Spring, Yellowstone National Park, Wyoming, United States - 20040719_149 ...
GCTCAAAACCGTCGGCGGCATGGGGCTGCTGTATTACGAGAAGGAGAAGTTCGGCAACTGCGTCCTGCGCGTCGTCTACAAGACCGCCAGCGACCACGCCAACTCGGGCGTCGTCATCCGCCTGCCGGAGCCGCCCCCCGACCCCTGGTACGCCGTGCACAACGGCTACGAAGTGCAGATCGATGCCGGCGGCGACGAATGGCACTCCAGCGGCGCCATCTACTCGATCTCCAAAGTCACTTCGCGCCAGCAGAAGCCGAAAGGCGAGTGGAATGTCATGGAGATCGAGCTGCGCGGCCCCCTCACGCGCGTCACCCTCAACGGCGTGCTCGTCAATGAATACCGCGAGGGTTCGCCCGTGCCGCCGCGCAAGATGTGGTACGAGCCCGTCCGCGGCCCGCGCCCGGATGCCGGCTACATCGGCCTCCAAAATCACGACGCCAACTCGACCGTGTATTTCCGCGAAGTCTCGGTCCGGCCGCTGCCCTGAGGCGGCCGTCCCGGCGGAGGCATCGGCCCGCAGTGTCTGAAACACAGCGCCCCCGCGACAGCGCGCGGACCCGCCGCGCCATTCTCGAAGCCGCCGCGCGGCTGCTCGCCCGCGACGGATTCCGGCGCTTCGGCGTCTCCGCCGTGGCCCGCGAGGCCGGCGTCGACAAGGTTCTCATCTACCGCTATTACGGCGGCGCCGAAGACCTCCTCCGCGCGCTCGCCTCCGAAGGCGGGCTCTTCCCGGCGCTCGATGATCTGCTGCCCGCCGGCCTCGCCGGCTCGCCCGCGGCGCTGGCCCGCCACGCGCTTCTCCACTATGCGCGATGGCTCCGCCGCCACCCTTATGCGCTCTCGCTGCTCCGTTGGGAGCTGCTCGAGTCCAACCACCTCACCGCCGCCCTCGCCGCCTGCCGCGAGGAGTTCGCCCGCTCGCTTCTGGCGCGGCTCCCGCTGCGCGCCTCGCTCGACCTCCCCGCGCTGGCCGCGATCCTTGCCGCCGGCATCACCTACCTCAGCCTCAGGACCGCGCCCGGCAACGCCTTCTGCACCGTGCCCATCGGGGGCGAGGAAGACTGGCGGCGCATCGAGGATGGCTTGTCGCTGCTGGTCGAGGCGGTCTTGCCGGATTCCTGAGCCGCTCTCTCACTGGCCGCCCGTGCGGTAGCTGGCCGCCAGCTCGTCGCCCGGCTGCGGTGTCGCCACGCTCAGAAACGTCACCGTGTTGCCGCTCAGCACGTAATCGACCGAGGGCTTTTGCAGGATCCCGTTCCTGTACAGATGCAGGCTCGAGGCCGGCGCCGGCGCCTGGCTCAGCAGGAACACCGTGTTGACGCCGTTCACCGCCCCCTGCGGCGTCTCCATGTCCACGAAACCGATGTTCGCCGCCCCGCCGCAAGCCCCCGTGGTTCCGTTGGCCCGCACGCAGTCGTTCGGGTTGCCGCTGACCGCCGCCAGCTTGCCCATCGCGTCGATGAACGCCACCCGCGCCGGCGCGTAGGCGATGCTCTTCGTCGGCCTCGCCGCCAGCGCCTCCGTCAACCCCATCACGTCGGCGATTTGCACCACGCTCGGCGGGGGCGTGACGTTCGAGCCCGGAGGCGACGGGATCCGGATGTCAGCCACCCGCACCGGCGTCGCGCTAGGCGGCACCGCCCACAGCTCGGTGAACTGCGTCCGCCCCTCCGCGTTGAATTTCACGATGTAATATGCCGTCTCCCGCGCATTCGTCGTCGGCACCAGCCGCACCCTCAGCAGCCCGCCCACGATCTGCACCGTCACCTGGTTCGTCGGGATGTTGGACGCGTCCGCCGCGGTGAAAGAGCGCCAGCTGATCGTCGCCGAGCCGGTGAACGGCGTTCCGTCGGCCTTGTACAGCACATCGTGGATCTGCGTCAGCGGCGGCGCCGCCATCGCCGCCCACGCCCACAGCCATCCCGCCGCCCGCATCGCCCGCCGCGCCCAAACCATTTGCCCGTCCACCTCCATCGCGTCTTGCCGGACCGTTGCCAGCCGCCGATACATTACTCCGCCCGGCCAACCCCCGCCCGCCGCCCGCGCCCCGCCGCCGCGCGTAATTCGCTGCAAAAACGTAGCTTCCCGTTCCTGTTTTTTTCTGCCAACTGCTGTGAACCGCCCCCTGTTGCCGTGCCGCTTCCGGTCGCTTTAGGCTGTGACTCATGACGAATCCGGAACCCCTCAAGCCCGTGCGCCCCGCCCGCATCGGCCTGTTTGCCATTGGACTCGAAGCCTACTGGGCGCAGTTCCCCGGACTGAAAGAACGCCTCCAGGGTTACCTGCGGGAAATCGAACAGCTCCTCGCCGCCTCCGGCGACACTCTCGTCTGCGCCGGACTGGTCGACACCGCCCCGCGCGCAGCCGAGGCCGGCGCCCTGTTCGCCTCCTCCGATGTCGATCTCATCTTCTGCCACGCGGCCACCTACGCCACCTCCAGCCAGGTGCTGCCCGTCGTGCAGCGCGCCCGCGCACCCGTCATCGTGCTGAATCTCCAGCCATCGCCGCGGCTCGACTATGAAACCTGCGACACCGGCGAGTGGCTCGCCAACTGCTCCGCCTGCTGCGTGCCGGAAATCGCCAACGCTTTCGCCCGCGCCCGCGTGCCCTTTCATGTGATCAGCGGCATGCTCCGCGGCGACCCCGAAGCGTGGCGCGAAATCGACGCCTGGCGCGCCGCCGCGCGCGTCTGGCGCACGCTGCGCTCCTCCCGGCTCGGCTTCCTCGGCCACACCTACCCCGGGATGCTCGACATGTACTCGGACTTCACCATGATCAGCGCCCTCACCGGCGCCCACATCGAAGTCCTCGAAATGTGCGACCTCGACCGCTGCCTCCGCGAAACCTCCCCGCAGGACGCCGAGGCGAAACTGGCCCTCGCCCGTGAAATCTTCACGCTCGAAAACTGCCCCGAGGAGGATTTGCAGTGGGCCGCGCGCGTCGCCGCCGCGCTCGAGCGGCTCGTGCAGCGGTTCGACCTGGACGGCCTGGCTTACTACTACCGCGGCCTCGACGGCAACGACTACGAACGCCTCGCCGCCGGCATGATCCTCGGCAACTCGCTCCTCACCGCCCGCGGCGTGCCCGCCAGCGGCGAAGGCGATCTCAAAAACCTCGTCGCCATGAAGATCCTCGATTCCTTCGGCGCGGGCGGCGCCTTCACCGAACTCTACGCCATGGACTTTGTCGACCGCTTCGTCCTCGTCGGCCACGACGGCCCGGGCCACCTCGCCCTCTGCTCGCAGAAGCCCGTGCTGCGCGGCCTCGGCCTCTACCACGGCAAGCGCGGCCACGGCGTCAGCGTCGAGTTCAGCGTGAAGCACGGCCCCGTCACGCTGCTCGCCGTCACGCAAACCGCCGATGGCAGCCTGAAGCTGATCACCGCCGAGGGCGAATCGATCCCCGGCCCCATCCTCCGCATCGGCAACACGAACACGCGCGTGCGCTTCCCCCTCGGGCCGGCCGAGTTCGTCAACCGCTGGTGCGAGCAGGCGCCCACCCACCACTTCGCGCTCGGCGCGGGCCGCTGGGCTTCGCAGGTGGCGAAATTCAGCCGGCTTTGCGGCCTGCCTCTCTCGCAGGTCTGTTGAAACGCTGCCGCGCCCCGGCCGCCGGGGACAAAACAATCAGGCCCGCCCCTCCGGCCGGGAGAGGCGGGCCTGAAGTCCTCTGTGCGAAGCCCGGCTCAGAAGTAGTACTTGAAGCCGAGCTGCACGTTGCGCGGGCCAACCTTCGTGCCGGTGATCTGGCCGAAGTTGGAAGCGCCGTAGGCGGACGCCGGGTCGCTGAAGATCGGCGTGTTGGTCGCGTTCACCGCCTCCAGCCGGAACTCGAACCGCTGCCCTTCCCTGGTGGTCCAGTTCTTCAGCAGGGCCGCGTCGATTGTGCGGATGCCCGGCCCGCGATAGTTCAGGTATCGCGGCGCGGTGCCGAAGGTGTCGGGGTCGGGGCGCGAGAAGGCCGCCGGGTTGAAGTATCCGTTCAGCCGGTCCTGCATCCTGCCGGACGTGGACGGGTCGCCGAGCAGGTTCGGCCGCTGCGTGCCGTTCCACAGCACGCCGCCCGATTGCGACACTTGCAGCGGGTTGCCGCCCTGGAGCAGCCAGAAGGCGGAGACCTCCCAGCCGCCGATCAGCGCGTCCACCAGGCGGTTGGCGCCGCCGCCGAACTTCCTGCCTCTGCCGAACGGCAGCTGGTAGGCGCCGCTGAGGACGGCCCGGTGCGCGATGTCATGCGCCGAGAGCGACTTCTCCAGCTTCCGGTTCAGCGGGTTCTGCATCGCCGTGCTGCCGCCCAGCCACGCATAGTTGCCGCTGCCGATCGAGCTGTCGTCGATCATCTTCGACCAGGTGTAGTGGCCGAGGAAGGTGAAGCCCTGCGACAGGCGCTTCTCCCACTTCATCTGCAAGGCGTGGTAGAAGCTGCTGCCCGCGGGCGGCTCCGCCGTCCCGCTCGAGGCGCCGTCAAAGTGCGGCATCGGACGGTACAGGCGGAACAGCTGCACCGTCGGCCGGTTCAGGTTGACCGCCCGGCTGTCGCGGATGTAGCCGAAGAACGGGTTGGGCACGAACGATTGCAGCCTGTCCCGGCCCAGGCCCCAGTACATCGGGTTCAGCGGCGTGAGGCTGGTGAACGGCACGAACAGATGCGCCCCGCGGCTGCCCGTGTAGTTCACCTCCACGAGGGACTGCCAGCCGATTTCGCGCTGGATGGAGAAGTTCCACGAGTAATACTCGGGGTTCCGGTTCCAGCTCGGCACCGTGGTGCCCACGCCAAGACCGATCAGGGTCCAGTCGCCCTGCGAGCGCCCCGGCGGCAGCAGCATCCCGTCCGGATACGGGTTGGCGAGCCGCGCGTACAGGGTCGCATTGGAGTCGAGCGAGAACACCGGCGTCGAGTTCACCGTGAAGCCGGCGGTGGGCCGCCCGTATACGGTCGCGCGGGACAGCTGGTACAGCAGCGCCCAGGCGCCCCGGATCGCCGTCTTGCTGTTCAGCGCGTAGGCGAAGCCGAGCCGGGGGCTGAAATTGTTGTAGTCGCCGTCGAAGTCCGACCGCCGGTCCTTGCCCACGAAACCGAGCACGCCGTTCAGCGGAACGAAGCCCGGCACCTGGAACGGCGCGGGCGCATCCAGCCGCCAGTAGCTGTAACGGTCCTGCTGCTCCCAGCGGGGCACGTCAAATTCATAGCGCAGGCCCAGGTTGAGGGTCAGCTTGCGCGTCACCTTCCAGTCGTCCTGGATGTACATGCCTGCGTAGCGGCTGCGCGAGAACACCTTCGGCTCGATGTGGAAGTCGCCGCCGGTGCCCCAGCCGAGCAGCATCGTGGCCAGCCCGTTGCCTTCCCAGTTGTTGCCCACGTTCTGCAGCCGTCGCGTCACCTGCGACGAGAAGAAGAAGCGGCCCGACGGGAAGCCGGGCTGCTGGTAGTCGAGATAATTCATGCGGAATTCGCCGCCGAACTTCAGGTTGTGCGCGCCCTGAAGCTTTGTCACGGAGCCGGTGAGGTGGTGCACGCCTTCCTGCCGGTCCATGATGAGCCAGCCCTCCGTGCCGATGTCCCTGTAGCCCTCGGGAGCGAATTTGGGAAACACCAGATAGGTGGCGTTGTCTTTCATGTATTTCGGCAGGCCGAGCGTCGTCAGGTCGAACGGCTCCATCGGGTTGCGGAAGTAGCTCGAGTAGGTGTGGCCGTAGCGGACCGTCCACACCAGGGTCGGCGTTTCCGTGCGCGTGAAGTCCGCCACGCCCTGGTGTGTCCGCGTGCCGTTGGGCCCGTCGTTGAACGTGTAGGCCGGGTTGCCCCTGCCGAACAGGTTCGGCGGCCTGCCATCGCCGCGGACGTAGCTGTAGCGCGCCGTCAGCCGCATCTTGTCGTTGATGTTGTGGTCGCCCTTGGCCAGGAGGTTGTGGCTGGGGCTTTCATTGATCCCTTGGGCGAACCAGTTGTTGGTCATGGTGACCGGGTTGGTCACCTGGTTCTGCTCGGGGAAGTACTTCAGCGCCGCTTTGGCCACGGGGTCCCAGCGGGACTCGGGGATAATGTTGCCCGGGAAAGGACGCCTTTCGAGCTGTCCGGCTGCGTTGATGAAAGTGTCGAACGGATCGTAGATCTGGATCAGCCGGCCGTCGCCGAAGAATGTCTTCGAAAAGTCGCCGCGCCGCTGCTCCGGCGTCGGGAACGTCGCCGTGTAGCCGAGCGGCGTCTTTGCCTTCGTGTGCTCGTAGTTGGTGAAGAAGAACGTCTTGTCCTTCCGCACCGGGCCGCCCAGCACGCCGCCGAACTGGTCGCGCCGGTAGTAAGGCCGCGGGCTGCGGGCGCGGTTGGCGAACCAGCCGTTGGCGTTGAGGTCGGAGTGCCGGAAGAAATAATAGCCCGTGCCGTGGAATTCGTTCGTTCCCGAGCGGGTGACCATGTTGATCACCGCGCCGCCCGTCTGCCCGTATTCGGCCGGGAAGAAGTTCGTCTGCATCTTGAACTCCTGCACGGCGTCGACGCTCGGCTTGTACTTCAGGTCGGTGATGCCGGAGTTCTGCTCGACGGTCGTCGAGGTCACGCCGTCGATGAGCACGTCCGAGGTCGAGTTGCGCGCGCCGTTGGCGACGAAGTTGGTATTGGTGTCGCCGCGGCGGCCTGCGCTGCCTACCACGCCCGGAGTCAGATACGCGAGCACCAGCGAGTCCCGCCCCAGGTTCGGCAGCGACAGAATGTACTTGTTCTCGACCACCTGCCCCAGGGCCGCGATCGTTGTGTTCAGCAGCGGCGCCGTGCCGGTCACCTCGACGGCGGTGGTCACTTCGCCCACCTGCAACTGCACGTCAATGGTGGCCTGCTGCTGCACGGCGAGCGGGAACTCGCTCTGCACATACCTCTTGAATCCGCTCGCCTCCACTGTCAGGTTGTACTTGCCCGGCGGCAGCGCGGTGACGAAATAGCGCCCTGCTTCATCCGTCACCGTCGTGCGCGGGATGTTGCGTTCAGCCTCTGTCACCGTCACCTTCGCGCCCGGCACGGCGGCGCCGCTCGCGTCGGTCACTGTTCCGCGAATGCTCGCGGTGTAGGACTGGCCCGAAGCAAGAGCCGCCGCCACGACAGCGAGGCAGACCAGCGACAGAAACAATCGGATGTGTCTTTTCATTCGGACTGGACCTCCCTTCGCATTCTCCACAACCGGCAGAGGCACGAACCGCGTGCCTTGCCAAAAAAATTATGTCTTGGCGCGGTTTCTGGGTCAAGGTATGCAAGTCGAATAATAGAGGGCCGGCAGGCCTCCGGCCCGCTGACGGAGCAGCCCCTGCCGCCGCTACAATGAGCTCGATGCCGGAAACGAAGCGAATCGCCGTGCTCGGCGCGGGCAACATGGGCGCCGCCATGATCGGCGGCATTTTGAAGGCGCAAGTCGCCAAACCGGGCGAGATCCTCGCCACCACGCGCACGCCCGAGCGCGCGGCCGAGGTGGCCGCCCGCTACGGCATCCGCGCCCAGGCGGGCAACAACCGCGAGGCCGCCGCCGAAAGCGACATCGTCCTGCTCGCAGTCAAACCGGGCGTTCTGGGGACCGTCCTTCAGGAAATCCGCGACGTGCTGCACGAGGGGCAGATTCTCGTCTCGCTGGCGGCGGTCGCGCCCATCCGCCTCATCGAGCGGCTGATCGCCCGCCGCATGCCCGTCTTCCGCGCCATGCCCAACATTCCGGTGGTCATCGAGGAGGGCGCCACCGCAATCGCCGCCAACAGCATCGCCACCGCGGAGCACCGCCAGCTGGTCGAGCGCATCTTCCGCGCCGTCGGCGTCGTCTGCTTCGTCGATGAAGAGGCCATGGACGCAGTCACCGCGCTTTCCGGCAGCGGCCCGGCCTACGTCTACATGGTGATCGAGGCGCTCATCGCCGGCGGGCTGAAAATGGGCCTTTCGCACGAAGTGGCCACCCGGCTGGCCGAGCAGACCGTGCTCGGCGCGGCCCGCCTCGTCAAGGAAACCGGCATCCACCCCGCCATCCTGCGCGACCAGGTCATCACGCCTGGCGGGGTGACCATCTCGGCGATCCATGAACTGGAGCGCCACGGCCTGCGCGCCATGCTGATCTCGGCGGTGGAGACCGCCACCAACCACTCGCGCGCCCGCAGCCGCGCCCTGCTCGAGCAGTGGAAGGCGGCCGACTGAGGCCCGCGCCCCGCCTCAGCCGCCCAGGGCCTGTTCGATGTCGGCCATGATGTCTTCGACCGCCTCGATGCCCACGGAAAACCGTACGAGATTCTCGCGCAGCCCCATGGCCGCCTTCTGCTCGGGCGGCACGTCGCGGTGCGAGGCGATCCACGGGTAGAGCACCATCGTGTGCACGTCGCCGAGCGAGGTGGCGCGCACGCACAGCCTCAGCCGGTCGAGAAAGCCGAAAATCTGCTCGCGCCCCGCGCCCTTCACCTCGAAGCTGACCATGCCGCCATAGAGGCCTTCCGGCAGGATGCGGCGGATGACGGCGGCGTCCGGGTGCGCCGGGTCGTCGGGGTAGAAGACCCGCTCGACTTTCGGGTGCTTCCGGAGCCAGGCGGCCAGCGCGGCGGCGTTGCGGCATTGCCGCTCCATCCGCAGCGGAAACGTCTTGATGCCGCGCATGGTGAGATAAGCCTCCATCGGCCCCATCACCGGCCCGGCGACGCGCGAGAAGCGCCGGATGGTTTCATAATGCGCCTCGTCGCTGACGATGAGCCCGCCCAGCGTGTCCCCGTGCCCGCCCAGATACTTCGTCGAGCTGTGCACCACCAGGTGCGCGCCCAGCTCCATCGGGCGCGCCAGCAGCGGCGTGGCGAAGGTGTTGTCGACGATCAGGGCGATGTTCCGCGTCCGGCACAGCCGCGCCAGCGCGGCCAGGTCGGCCACGCGCAGCAGCGGGTTCGAGATCGTCTCCACGAGCAGCGCCCCGGGCCGGGAACGGTCCATCGCGGCCTCCACGGCTGCCGTGTCGTTGGCGTCGACCAGCTCGGTCCGGAGCCCGAAAGGCCCCATGACGTCATACAGCAGCTTCAGCGTCGCGCCATAGATGTCGCGGGCGCACAACACGCGGCGCGGCCGCTCGAGCAGCGCCGCCGTCAGGGCGTGCTGGAGCGCCATCATCCCCGACGAGCAGGCCAGCGCGCCGTGGCCGTTCTCGAGCGCCGCGACCAGCTCTTCCAGCGCGTCGTTGGTCGGGTTGGCGTAGCGCGAATAGGCGTAGCCGTGCTGCTCGTGCGCGAAAATCCGGTCCTGCTCGGCCTGGTCGGCGCAAATCCAGGAGGCGGCGAAATGCACCGGCGTCGACACCGGTATCTGTTGCTGGGGGCGCTTTCTGTCGCCCGCATGGACGGCTTTGGTCTGGATTTTCATGCGAATTTCCCGGCTGTCTGGCAAAAAATCATTTCCGCTTCCAGCGCACACCGTCCCGCGTGTCTTCGACCACGATGCCCTTTTCGAGCAGCAGGGCCCGGATCTGGTCGGCGCGGGCGAAATCGCGCGCCTTCTTGGCCTCGGTGCGCTCGCGCAGCAGCGCCTCCACCTCCTCGTCGCTCAGCGCGCCCTCCTGAAGCGTGGGCCGCAGGACGTCGAACACGCGGTCGAAGTCTTCGAGCAGGCGCTTCGCGCTCGCCGTGTTGCCGGCGCGGAAACGGCCCTGGTCCATGGCGATGTTGGTCTCGCGGATGAACTCGAACACCGCGCCGAGCGCGTCGGCCGTGTTCAGGTCGTCGTCCAGCCCCTCGTGGTAGTCGGCCAGGGCCTTCGCCGCGCGTTGCTCCTGTTCCTCGTCGGCGCCCGGATCGAACCGCTCGGTCTCGAGCCGCGTCCTGAAATTGCGCAGCCGCTCGATGGCCGCCGCGGCGGCCTTCAGCCCGTCGAAGGTGAAATTGAGCTGCTTGCGGTAGGGCGCCGAAATCAGCAGGTAGCGGATGGCTTCCGGCGCGTAGCCCCGGGCGAGAATGTCGCGCAGCGTGTAGAAATTGCCGAGCGATTTCGACATCTTCTGGCCCTCCACCATCAGGTGCTCGCAGTGGAGCCAGAAGCGGGCGAACGGCCGTCCGGTGATGCACTCGCTCTGCGCGATCTCGTTTTCGTGGTGGGGGAAAATCAGGTCCACGCCGCCCGTGTGGATGTCGATCGTTTCGCCCAGGTATTTCATCGCCATCACGGAGCATTCGATGTGCCAGCCGGGGCGGCCCGGGCCGAACGGCGTCTCCCAGTACGGCTCGCCCGGCTTGCGCGCCTTCCACAGCACGAAGTCCCGCGCGTCGGCCTTTTCGTACTCGTCGACGTCGACGCGCGCTCCGGCGACGTTGCCGCTGAAATTCGTGTGCGACAGCTTGCCGTACTCGGGAAACGATGCGATGCGGAAATAGACCGAGCCCTCGCTCGCATAGGTGTGCTGGCGCTCGGAGAGCTTGCGGATCGCCTCCACCATGTCGGCAATGTGGTCGGTGGCGAATACGAGCTTTTCCGGCCGCTCCAGCCGCAGTTTGGCCGAGTCCTCGAGAAACGCCTGCGTGTAGGGCTCGGTGTACTCCTTGAGCGACTTGCCCTCCGCCACCGCGTTGCGGATGATCTTGTCGTCCACGTCGGTGATGTTCATCACGTGGAACAGCTTCCAGCCGCGCATCCGCAGCACGCGCCGCAGCACGTCCTGGAAGCTGAACGTGCGGAAGTTGCCGATATGGACGTAGTGGTACACCGTGGGGCCGCAGGTGTACATGCGCACCGTCTCGCCGTCCAGCGGGCGGAACTCTTCGAGCCGTTGCGTCAGCGTGTTGTAGAAGCGCAGGGGCATGGGGGGCTAAACTAGCTAGTTTACCCCTTGCAGACGATCCGGTTCGAAATACAGGCCGTTTGTCCGGCGACCGGCGCCCGCGCGGGCCTGCTGCACACGGCCCACGGCACGGTGGAGACCCCCGTCTTCATGCCCGTCGGCACGCAGGCCACGGTGAAAGGGCTCACGCTGCGCCATCTGCTCGAGGAGCTGGACGCGAAAATCCTCCTCGCCAACACCTACCACCTGTTTCTTCGCCCCGGGCACGAGGTGATCCAGCGGCTCGGCGGCCTGCACGGCTTCATGCAGTGGCCGCGCGCCATCCTCACCGACTCGGGCGGCTTCCAGGTCTGGTCGCTCAGCCAGCTGCGCAAGGTGCGGGAGGACGGCGTCCTGTTCCGATCCCACCTGAACGGGGACGCGCACCTGTTTACGCCGGAGTCCGTGGTGGACGTGCAGCTGGCGCTCGGCAGCGACATCCTCATGATGCTCGACGAATGCACGCCCTACCCGGCCTCGCACGCCGAGGCGAAGGCCTCCATGGAGCTGACGCTGCGCTGGGCGCGCCGGGGCTGGGAGCATTACTGCCGCCGCATGGAGGAGCGGCCGCGGCAGCAGGCGCTGTTTCCCATCGTCCAGGGGTCGATGTACGCCGACTTGCGCCGGCGCTGCGCCGAGGAGCTGGCCGCGCTCGGCGCCGAAGGTTACGCCATCGGCGGGCTGAGCGTCGGCGAGCCGCGTGCGCTGAGCCTCGAGATGGTCGAGGCGGCGGCCCCGCTGCTGCCGGCCGCGCGGCCGCGCTACGTAATGGGGGTCGGCCTGCCCGAGGAGCTGCCCGAGTACGTGGCCCGCGGCATCGACATGATGGATTGCGTCATGCCGACGCGCAACGCCCGCAACGGCTGCCTGTTCACCAGCGAGGGCCGCGTCATCATCAAGCAGGCGCAGTACCGCGACGACCCGCGCCCGCTCGATGCGGCCTGCCGCTGTTACACCTGCCGGACGTTCTCCCGGGCCTATCTGCGGCACCTCTTCCAGGCCGGCGAGATCCTGTTCAGCACGCTGGCGACGCTGCACAACCTGACCTATTACCTTGACATTGCCCGCCGGATGCGAGAGGCTATTTTGCTTGGGACGTTTCCCGCGTACTTGAGCTCCGTGCGCGCTTCCGGCGAAGCGACCGGCAGGGTCCGGGCCGCCGGGGAAAGCGGCGAAGCCGTGCCGCGGACGGCGTCCACGACGGATCCCCGGCTGTGAACGGACCGCCCATGACATTCCTTTTGATCCAGCAGTCGCCGCAGGCGCCCAGTCCGCTGTTGCAGTTCCTGCCCATCCTCCTCATCTTCGCCATCTTCTATTTCCTGCTGTTCCTCCCGATGCAGCGGCAGAAGAAGCAGCAGCAAAAGATGCTTGCCGAGCTCCAGCCCGGCGACGAGGTGCTGACCAACGGCGGCATCGTCGGCACCATCCTGAGCGTCAACAGCGATGACACCATCGTGCTGCGCGTCAAGCCCGACAACGTGAAGCTGACTTTCGCCCGCGGCGCCGTCGCCAGCAAACTCAGCGCGGAGAAAAAAGCCTAGCCCGACACGAGCGAGAACCGACATCCCATGAAAAGCCTGAAATGGAAAGCGGCTCTGATTGCGGCCATCACGCTGGCCTGCCTGTACGGCGTTTTCGGACTGCCCCGCTCGAAGGAAGAGCTGATCGCCAACTGGAACAGGAACATCCGCCTCGGACTCGACCTCCGCGGCGGGTCCCTGCTGGTGGTCCAGGTGCAGCTCCAGGATGCCTTCAAGGTGGAGGCCAACACGCAGATCGAGCGTCTGAAGGAAGAGCTCGCCAAACAGTCGATCCCCTACCAGTCCATCGCCCACAACGACCCGCAGACGCTGGCCGACGCGGACAAGATCGCCATTGAGGTGCACGGCATCCCGGCCGAGAAATCGCAGCTGTTCCGCAACATCGTGGCCGAGCTGATGCCGGCCTGGACGCTGACGCCGCTCAGCGCCACCGACTACCGCCTGACGATGAAGCCTACCGAGGCGCTCGCTCTCAAGGAAGACACGGTGAAGCGGGCGATCACCACCATCGAGAGCCGCATCAACGGCCTCGGGCTGGCGGAAGCCAGCGTGCAGCGCCGCGGCGGCGCCGGCTCGGAGGCCGAGATCCTGATCTCGCTGCCCGGCCTCGACGACCCGGCGCGCGTCAAGAACATCCTCCAGACCGCCGCGCTGCTGGAGCTTTACGAAGTGAAGGACGGCCCCTTCGCCCGGCAGGAGGACGCGCTGGCCAAGTACGGCGGCGTGCTGCCGCTGAACACGAAGCTGATGCGCAGCGCCCCGCGGCCCGGCGACCCGGCCGGCGAGGGCTGGTACGTCGTCGCCCGCACGCCGGTCATCACCGGACGCGACCTGCGCGACGCGCGGCCGGCGCAGGACGAGTTCGGCAAGTGGGAGACGGCGTTCGTGCTTTCCCAGGAGGCCAAGGGCCGTTTCGCCCGGTTCACCGAGGCCAACATCGGCAACCGCCTCGCCATCGCGCTCGACAACCAGATCCGCAGCGCGCCCGTCATCCAGAACCGGATTGAGGACCAGGGCCGCATTACCGGCGCCGCCTCGCATCAGGATGCGAGCGACCTGGCGCTGGTGCTCCGCGCCGGCTCGCTCCCGGCCGGCATCGTGTACTTGCAGGAGCAGACCGTCGGCCCGTCGCTGGGCGCCGACTCCATCCGCAAGGGGCTCATCGCCGGCGCCATCGGCCTGATCTTTGTGATCGGGTTCATGCTGGTCTACTACGCCGGCGCGGGCGTCAACGCCGTGGTGGCGCTGATCCTGAATGGCGTGATCCTGATCGGCTGCCTCGCCTGGCTGGAGGCGGTGCTGACGCTGCCCGGCATCGCCGGCATCATTCTTCTGATCGGCATGGCGGTGGACTCCAACGTGCTGATCTTCGAGCGCATCCGCGAGGAGCTCCGGGCCGGCAAGGCGACCCTGGCGGCCGTGGACGCCGGCTTCAGCAAGGCGTTTTTGACCATCATCGACACGCACGTGGCCACCGTGGTCAGCTGCGCGTTCCTGTTCATGTTCGGCACGCCGGCCATCCGCGGCTTCGCCGTGACGCTGGTTATCGGCCTGGTGGCCAATGTTTTCACCTCGGTCTTCGTCTCGCGCGCCATGTTCCAGTTCGCGCTGGGGCGCCAGGGGTTCAACCCGAAGCTGAGCATCGGAATCTGATCGCCGGCGGGGCGGCGCCCGCTCCGCCTGGCATACGGGAAGCTACATGGAGCTATTCAAGAACACCAACATCGACTTCCTTGGCAAGCAGAAGTATTTCATCGGCCTTTCGCTGCTGTTGATCGCCATCGGCGTGGGCAGCTGGGCGGCCAAGGGCGGCCTGAAATACGGCATCGACTTCACCGGCGGCGCCAACATCACCGTCCGCTTCGCCACCAGACCCCCGATCGACCGCTTGCGGGCTGCGGTAAGCGCGCGCATCCCCGGCGAGGTCAGCGTTCAGGAGGTCACCGGCGAAAACGAGGTGATCATCGGCCTCCCGCTGAAAGAGGATGTGGCGTTGCAGCGGGAACGCCAGGCGGTGGTCGAGACGCTCAACGAGACCTTCGGGCAGAAGACCGACCGGCTGGACCTGAACAACACCAATGCCCAGGCGCTGGCGGACCGGCTCCGGGAGCCTTTCCAGCGCGCCGCTATCCCCATGAACGACGAGCAGCTCCTCGCGCTGGCGCGCCGGATTCTGGAGTTCAAGAACTCGCCGCCGCGCTCCGGCGTGCTGTCGAGCTTCGACCAGCTCAAGGAAGTGGAAGGGGTCACTCCGCAGGTGCTCGAGGTGATCCGCCAGCAGTGCTACCTGGCGCCGTTCACCATCCGCAGCGCGGAGGTCATCGGCCCGAAGATCGGCGCCGAGATGCGGAACAAGGCCGTGCTGGCCGTGCTGTACGCGCTGGGCGGGATGCTTGTCTACCTGGCGCTGCGGTTTGAATTCGTTTACGGCCTGGCGGCGGTGATCGCGGTGTTCCACGACGTCATCATCACGCTGGGCTTCTTCAGCCTGACCGACAAGGAGATCAGCCTGAACGTGGTGGCCGCGCTGCTGACCCTGGTCGGCTACTCGATGAACGACACGATCGTCGTCTTCGACCGGATCCGCGAGACGCTGAGGCTGTCCCGGCGGGAGTTGACGGCGGCGATTGTCAACGATAGCATTAATCATACCCTCAGCCGGACGGTGTTGACGTCGGGGCTGACGCTGATCTCGGCCCTGGCGCTGTGGCTGTTCGGCGGGCCCGTCCTGAACGGGTTTTCGTTTGCGCTGGTTGTGGGTGTGATCGTCGGCACATACTCGTCCATCTTCATCGCCAGCCCGATCCTCGTCTTCTGGCACGAGCGGTTCCAGAAGGGGAAGCGGGCGGCGGCCCCGGCTGCCGCGAAGTGAGGCCGCCAAAGGAGACAAGGCGACGTGGCGCCGGGGAAGAAAGAATTCCGGGTGGAGCGGCCGGGTTCGGGAACCTGGCGCTCCGAACGGTGTCCATAGGGTTGTAAACGGTCTCGGCCCGCGTCTTGTCGGCAGCCAGGACCGAAGGAGAAGGAAGGCAACATGTTTGAACAGTCCCTCGTTGAAGGTCGCGCCAAAACCAACAAAGGGTGGACGGTGATCGTTTCAACCATCCTTCAGGTTTTGCTGATCGTGGTGGCGATTATCATCCCGCTCCTGAATCCGGAGATGCTGCCGCAGACGGCGTTGCAATCCATGCTGGTGGCGCCGCCTCCGCCGCCTCCGCCTCCTCCGCCGCCCCCGCCTGCCGCGGCGGTGGTCCGGGTGCAGAAGGTGATTCCGCGCCAGTTTGACGGCTCGCGCCTGATGGCGCCGAAGCAGGTGCCGAAGGAAATCGCCATCATCAAGGAAGACGAGCTGCCTCCCGCCGCCGCAGTGGGCGTGGTGGGCGGCGTGCCCGGCGGCGTGCCGGGCGGCAGCCCCGGCGGCGTGATCGGCGGCATCATCAGCAGCGTTCCCACGGCTGCGCCTCCTCCGCCGCCCCCGCCGGTGAAACAGGAAGTGAAGCCGCAGGCGCCCAAGCGCATCACCGTGGGCGGCAACGTCCAGCAGGCGATGCTGATTTACCAGCCCAAGCCTGTCTATCCGCCGCTGGCGAAGCAGGCCCGCATCCAGGGCACGGTTCGTTTCACCGCCATCATCGGCCGCGACGGTACCATCCAGAACCTTACTGTGGTTTCCGGGCACCCGCTGCTGGTGCAGGCGGCGACCGAGGCCGTCAAGCAGTGGCGCTACAAGCCGACGCTGCTCAACGGCGAGCCGGTCGAGGTGGTCACCCAGATCGACGTCAACTTCACGCTCAGCCAGTAGTGGCGGTTGGCGTCGCTCGTTTCGTGTCGTAGTTTGTTCAATCCAATTCAACTCGCAGGAGAGAAAAGAAGATGCTTCTTCAATTGCAAGTCTGGTCGTTCCTGTTGCTCCAGGAAGCCGGCGCCGTCGGGTTCGACCTTCGTTCGATGTGGAACCAGATGGGCTGGATGGCGAAGGCGGTCGTGATCATCCTGTTCATCATGTCGGCCTATTCGATCGGCGTGATGATCGACCGCCTGATTCTGTATAACGCCGCCCGCAAGCAGTCCCGGCTGTTCGCCCCCGCCGTGGCGGGCGCGCTGCGCGAGGGCAAGCTGGATGAGGCGATCAAGATCGCCGACCGCTACAAGAAGTCCCACCTGGCGAAGGTTGTAGTGGCGGGCCTTCAGGAATTCCGCGCCCATGAGCTGAGCAGCGAGATCCCGGGCGAAATCATCGAGGCCTCCAGCCGCGCCCTGGAACGCGCGCAAGCCATCGTCCGTTCGGAGCTCGACCGCGGCGTCAGCGGCCTGGCGACGATCGGTTCGAGCGCCCCGTTTGTCGGCCTGTTCGGCACGGTGGTCGGCATCATCAACGCGTTCAAGGGCATTTCGACAGAGAAGTCGACGGGCCTGGGCGCCGTGGCCGGCGGTATTTCGGAAGCCCTTGTGGCCACGGCAATCGGCCTGTTCGTCGCCATCCCGGCGGTCTGGATGTTCAACTACTTCAACGAGCGTCTGAAGGCGTTTGACGTCGAGATGTCGAACTCCAGCTCGGAGCTGGTGGACTACTTCATCAAGCGGATTCGCGCCGGCGCCGTGAAGTAAGACTGGCATTGTTCTCCCGGCGGATCCGAAGCCGGGAAACGACTGTCCGGCGAGTTGAAGTTCTGCTGGCGGGAGGCGCCATGGGCGCCTCCCCGCGGCAGGCCGGACGGAGGAACAACAGGAGATGGATACATGGCGAAGAAGAAAAAAGAGTTGCCAGAGGCGATCTCGGACATCAACGTCACCCCGATGGTCGACGTGATGCTCGTGCTGCTGATCATCTTCATGGTGGTCACGCCGATGCTTTCCAAGGGCGTCAGCGTGGATCTCGCCAAGACGATGAACCCGATCGCCATGCAAGATGCCGACAAGGAAGACGCCGTCGTCATCGCGGTGACCCGCGATGGCAAGGTCTTCCTGGGGTCGAAACAGGTCAACCCTGCCGACCTGGCGCCCAAGGTGAAGGATCTCTTGGCCAACCGGCTCGACAAGACCTGCTATATCAAGTCCGATGCCCGCGCCCGGTATGAACGGGTGGTCGAGGTGGTCGATAATCTGCGCGCCGCCGGCGTTGATAACATCGGGCTGTTGACCGAGCTCGACGCCAAGGCCAGGGCGCGGATGGAGGCCATGGGTGCGGCCGGAGCGGCAACGCCCGCCCCGTAAGCACCAGGAAAGCATTCATTCAACCTGGCGCCCCCCGTTGACGGGCGCCGGCAGCGGCCCTCGCCGAAGCGGGGTTCGCAGTGGAGAACTAGAAGGAGATTTCCTATGGGAATGGCAGTTGGCGGCTCCGGCAAAGGTCCGAAAGCCGACATCAACATGACGCCGCTGATCGACGTCCTGCTCGTGCTCCTCATCATCTTCATGGTGATCACGCCGCTCACGCCGAAAGGTCTGGAAGCGCTGATTCCCCAGCCGCCGCCCCCGAATGCGCCGCAGGATGTCGACCAGCGCACGGTGGTGATCATCATCAACAAGGATCGCTCCATGATGCTGAACACGGAGCCGATCAGCGAGGATCGTCTGGGCGAGCGCCTTCTGGAAGTATTCAAGACGCGAGCCGAGCGCGTGGTCTTCGTGAAGGCGGACCCCGACCTGGAGTTCCAGTATGTGGCCAAGGCGATCGACATCGCCAAGGGCGCCCAGATGGACAAGGTCGGCCTGATGACGGCGAAGGTGGAGGCAGGCGAGTAGGCCGGAGGTACGTCGGATGAAACGCAACATCCTCATCACTCTTGCTGCGGCCGCGGTTCTTTTGCTGGCCGGAACGTCGGCCGGGTGCCGGAAGCTTGAAGCGCGCGACAATCTCAACAAGGGCGTCCAGGCGTTCAAGAACGCCAAGTACGCCGACGCCGTGGAGTTCTTCAAGCGCGCCATCGAGCTCGATCCCACCTATCCGACGGCCAAGCTGTATCTGGCCACCGCGTACATGAGCCAGTACATCCCCGGGGCCGAGTCCCCGGAAAACAAGGCCTACGCCGAGAACGCCATCAAGTATTTCAACGAAGTGCTCCAGGAAGACCCGAAGAACATCACGGCCATCAAGTCTCTCGCCATGCTGGCCTATCAGCAGTCCAGCGGCGCCCCCACCACCGAGGAGAAGCTGGCGCGCCTGGACAAGGCGGCCGAATGGTACCGCCGCCTGATCGAGGTGGATCCCAGGGAAAAAGAGGCCTATTATTCCCTCGGCGTCATCACTTGGGCCAAGTTCTACCCGGCGTGGATGGCGGCCCGAAACAAGCTGGGCATGAAGCCGGACGAGCCGGGGCCGTTCAAGGACAAGAAGGTGCGGGAAGAACTCCGCGCCAAATATTGGGACATGATCGAGGACGGCATCAAGAACCTGAAGAAGGCCCTGGAGATCGATCCCGAGTACGACGACGCGATGGCTTACCTGAACCTTCTTTACCGCGAGCGTGCCGACCTTCAGGAAAATGTGGCGGACTACAAGAAGGACATCGAGGAAGCCGACAACTGGATCAACAAGACGCTGGAAACCCGCAAGATCAAGGCGGAGCGCCAGTCGAAGTCCACTGTCGGCATTGTGTCCGAGCATTGATCCTGCTTGCGCAAGCCGCAGGCCGTTCCCGGCAGATCCTGTAAAATAAAGGCGAGGGCGTTGCCCTCGCCTTTCTGTTTGGCGGCTCCGCATCGTGACAAGAAAACAAGCCCTCCCGGCCAGTCCCAGTCCAACACCCGGGGAGGATGCGGCTGCGGTGATCCCCGCCGAGCTGGAAGCCGCTTACAGCGAGCTGGAACAGTTGCTGCGCGGCCGCCGGCCCGGCGAGGATCTCTCCACGTTGCGGCGGGCGTTCGAGTTCGCCGCCAGGCGCCACGCCGGGCAGAAGCGCGCCTCCGGCGAGCCTTACATGGCCCATCCCCTGGCCGTGGCGCGGATCCTGGCCGAGATGCAGATGGACCAGGTGTGCCTGGTCACTGCGCTGCTGCATGACACGCTCGAGGACACCACGGCCACGCTGGACGAAATCCGGCGCGAGTTCGGCGAGGAGGTGGCCCGCTGCGTCAACGGCGTCACCAAGCTGAGCAAGATCGAGATGCACAACCGCGAGGAGCGGCAGGCGGAAAGCGTCCGCAAGATGCTCCTCGCGATGGTGGACGACATCCGCGTCGTCATCGTCAAGCTCGCCGACCGGCTCCACAATCTCCGCACGCTCGATTCGCTGCCGCGGGAGCGCCAGGAGCGGATCGCCGCGGAAACGCTGGAGCTGTACGCGCCGATTGCGCACCGGCTCGGCATGGGCAAGTTGCGCGCCGAGCTCGAGGACCTGGGTTTCCGCTATCTGGACCCGGACACCTGGCGGGAGATCACCGAGGCGATCGAACAGCGCCGCCTCAGCAGCCACCTGGATCTGGAAGAGATCCGGCGCCACATCGAGAAGAAACTCGCCGAGGAAAACATCCCGGCGCGCGTGGAGGCCCGCATCAAGCGGCCCTGGTCGGTTTACCAGAAGCTGCGCAGGCAGAAGATCTCCATCGAGCAGGTCTACGATCTGTTCGGGGTTCGGATCATCACGGACTCGGTGAAGAACTGCTACGCCGCCTTGGGCATCATTCATCACGAATGGCACCCGATCCCGGGGCGGATCAAGGATTTCATCGCCATCCCGCGGCCGAACCTGTACCAGTCCCTGCACACCTCTGTCATGGGGCCGGGCGGGGTGCCGTTCGAGGTGCAGATCCGCACCGAGCAGATGCACCGGCTGGCCGAGGAAGGCATCGCCGCGCACTGGAAGTACAAGGAGGGCATGCGGGGACCGGCCGCCGACGACCAGCGCATCGCCTGGCTGCGGCAACTCGTCGAGTGGCAGCGCGAGATGCGCGACCCTTCCGATTTCATGTCGAACCTGAAGGTCGACCTGTACCCGGAAGAGGTTTACTGTTTCACGCCGAAAGGCAAGATCGTCGTCCTGCCCCGCGACGCCACGCCCGTTGATTTCGCTTACGCGATCCACACCGACGTGGGCCACACCTGCGTCGGGGCCCGGGTCAACGGCCGGATGGTGCCTCTGAAACACCCGCTGCGCAACGGCGATGTGGTCGAAATTCTCACCCAGGCGGGCAGCCGGCCGAGCCGCGACTGGCTGAGCTTCGTCAAGACCGCCCGCGCACGGAACAAGATCCGCCACGTCATCAACGCGACCGAGCGGGAGAAGGCGATCGAGCTGGGCCAGCGGCTGCTGGAGCGCGAGGCGCGGCGGCTGGGCGTCTCCTTGAGCCGCATCAGCCGCCAGCAGATGGAGGCGGTCGCGGCGGAATACGGGTGCGCCAAGATCGAGGATCTGCATGCGGCGCTCGGCTGGGGCAAGTACTCCGCGCGCCAGGTTCTCGGCAAGCTGTCGCCCGAGGCAATCCGGGAAGAGCCGGCCCAGACCGCGCCCCCCGAGAGCGCGCCGACGAAAGAAAAGCCGGGCGAAGCCGGCGACTATGTCGTGCAGGTGAAGGGCGTCAACGACCTGCTCACCTACCGCGCCAAGTGCTGCAACCCGATCAAAGGCGAACCCATCGTCGGCTACATCACCCGGGGCAAGGGCGTGGCTGTTCACTCGAAGAACTGCCCGAACGTGCAGAACCTGATGTACGAGGCCGAGCGGCGCATCGAGGTCGAATGGGCGCGCTCGGCCAACGCCAGCTTTCACGTCCGCCTGGTGGTCCACACCGACGACCGCGCCGGCATGCTCAACCAGCTCACCCAGATCCTGTTCGACGACAACGTCAACATCCGCAGCGTGGAAGCGCACACCGACGAGAAGAATTTCGATTCCGCGGTGGTGGAGATGACCATCGAGGTCCGGGACAAGAAACAGCTCGAGCGCCTTGTGCAGGCCATGCGCCGCGTGCCAGGCGTGCGCGACATCGAGCGCATCCATTGAACCGCATCACGAAACCGCCATGACTCTTTGCACCGACCCGCAGCACATCGCCGTTTCGAAGTCCCGGGGAGTGACCATCGACTGGGCGGACGGGCACCAGAGCCATTACAGTTGCGAGTACCTGCGCGACCACTGCCCGTGCGCGACCTGCACAGGCGCGCACGGGACCGAGCCGCAGCCGTCCTCCTACTCGAAGCCCCAATCGGGCCCCTTCCCGATGTACCGGCCGAAGCTGAAGATGGAGCACATCGAGGAGGTGGGGACGTACGCGTTCCGCGTGGACTGGAACGACGGGCACAAGGCCGGCATTTACAGCTATGAGTATTTGCGCCGGATCTGCCCGTGCCCGGAGTGCGAGGCGGCGCGGCGCGAGGGCCGGCTGTAATCTCCCGGCAGCGCCCGCGCGGCGGTTCCGCGCCAGGAGACAGCAGGCGGAGGCAGCGCGGCCGGCCGCAAGCCGCGGCGGGAGCTCAGTAGCGCCAGCTCTTCAGGTCTGCGCCCGGCGGGTGGTTCTTTTCGATGCGCTCGAGGATCCGCGGCAGATACATCGTGTGGTAGCGGAGGCGCGAGATGGCGTTGGGCAGATTCGGGTCGCCGTTCCAGCAATGCTCGAAGCGGTCGCCGTAGGCGACGGTGGCCTCGGCGGGCGGATTGTCGGCTTTCTTCAGGAATTCTTCCATCAGGTAGACGGCGTTGTTCAGGTAGTAGTTGTCCATGTCGCCGACATAGATGTGAATCTTGCCGCGGAGCTTCTGCCCGATTTTCGGCCAGTCGCGTTCGAGGATGTAGCGGAGATCGTAGTTTTCCCGCCAGTATTCGGCTATTTTTTTGTCAATTTGTCCGGTGATCTTATCGAAAATCCGCGCCGGGTAGCCGTCGGGCCCCGCGGGCGAATAAACTGCCTCCCAGATGTCGAACTGCTGCCCGCTGCGGGATTTCGTGCCGAGCGCGAGCTCCATGCGGTTCATCTGCTCGAGCGTGATGCTGACCTCGCCGAGCCAGTTGCGCTTGCCGGGCCGGGGGACGCGCAGGTGCGGGCCTTCGACGTAGTAGGCGTTGCGGTCTTCGTAGAGGTTGATCAGCGTGTAGGCGCGGAAATCGATCGGGTCCGGGCAGGCGGCGAAGGCGCCGTTGAAGTCATCGGGGTAGAAAACCTGCGCCGCCAGCGCTTCCCAGCCGCCGGTGGAGCCGCCGTAGGTGAAGCGGGCCCACCCCTGGCCGATGCCGCGGAACCGGCGCTCGATTTCCGGCACCAGCTCGCGCATGATGGCGTCGCCATAGGGGCCGAGATTGGCGGAATTGACGGCGTAGGAGTCGTCATAATACGGGTTGGCGTGCTGGATTTCCACGGCCAGGAAACGCGGGAATCCGGGGGAAGTCCACTTCTTGTAAAACTCGTAGGCTTCCTGCTGCTGGATGCGGTTGTAGCCGTGCAGGCGGAAGCGCTCGCTGTAGTCGGGCTTGAGATCCGGGTCCGGCGGCTCGGTGCGGAAGCCGCTGAAGTCGTGGGGGAAGTGGCCGTGGAAGATCATCAGCGGGTAGCGCGCCTCGGGGTGCTCGTCAAAGCCGTGGGGCAGCAGCACGTGCGCGCCGAGGTAGACGGGGCGGCCCCAGAATTCGCTCAACAGCCGGCTCTGGATGCGGATGTGGCGGATGTATTTCGTGTCCTTGGGCGGCTCGATCGGAGGCATCGCCTGGTCTAGCTCGATCACGTGGCGCGAGCCGCGGGCGAGTACGATCTCGCGCGGTCTGGAGTAAAGATTGCCCGGCGCGCGGTTCCACTGGCGCCCCTCGCCGCGGTCGACGGGGAGCTTCAGGACGCGCCCGTCCTTCAGGCGGTAGGTGTCGTAGATGTCGAGAACGGCCTGCACGAAGTAGCGGCCCGGCCTGACATCTTCGAGGCGGTCCAGCGGATAGCCGGGAGTGTCGGGCCGGAAGCGGAGCCGGCTTCCGGGGCGCCAGCCTTCGACGTCCTGGCCGAAGACGATCTGGGTCCTGGGCCCGTCGGTGATCTGGAAGCGGGGCTCGGCCGAGGGATCGGTGGAGAGAAGCAGCAGAAGCCGCCCGTCGAGCGGCTTGTCCGCGCGCGCGGCAGGCAGGACGACCTCGAAGGTCTGGCCTGCCGCCGCCAGCGAAAGCAGAAGTCCGATTACCAGAGCTTGCATTGTTTTTCCGGCGGGCGCACCATCGGGTCGCCCGGTTTGCACCCGAAAGCCTTGTGGAATTCGGGCATGTTTTGCAAGGTGCCGATCGCCCGGAAGCGGGGCAGGGGATGCGGGTCGGTGTTCAGCCGCAGCCGCACCGCTTCGGGGCGGTCGACAATGGCCCAGGTTCTGGCGAAAGCGAGGAAGAACCGCTGGTCCGCGGTGAAGCCGTCCAGCACCGGGCCTGGCTTGCCTTCGAGCGAGCGCTGATACGCTTTGTAGGCCAGTTTCAGGCCGCCCAGATCGCCGAGGGCCTCGCCCACGACGAGCTTGCCGTTGTGCCGGAGTCCCTCGCCGACGTCCAGCGTGTTGAACTGCTCGATGACGCAGGCTGTGCGTTGCTCGAACTTCTTGCGGTCCTCCGGAGTCCACCACTCGCGCAGGTTGCCCTCGGCGTCATACTTCGAACCCTGGTCGTCGAAGCCATGGCCCATTTCGTGGCCGATCACTGCGCCGATGGCGCCGTAGTTGACGGCGTCGTCGGCCTCCATGTCGAACAAGGGAGGCTGGAGGATCCCGGCGGGGAAGGCGATCTCGTTCATCGACGGGTTGTAATAGGCGTTGACGGTGGGCGGCGTCATGCCCCAGTCGTTGCGGTCGACCGGCTTGCCGATTTTGGCGATTTGATAGCGGCGGTTGAACTCGGCGGCCGCGCGGGCGCTCTCGAAGAAGCGGTCGCGGCGGATTTCCACGCCGGAGTAGTCCCGCCAGCGGTCCGGGTAGCCGATCTTGGCATGAAACGCAGCGAGTTTGGCGATGGCATTCTTTTTCGTCTCGGCCGTCAGCCAGTCGGCATTTTCCAGCTCCTCGCGCAAGGCGGCGCGGAGGTTTTCCACCATTTCAAGCATCTTTTTCTTCGCCTGCGGCGGGAAATGGCGGGCGACGAATTCGCGCCCCAAGGCGTCGCCGAGCAGCCGGTCCACGGTGTTGGCGCATTGCTGCCAGCGCGGCAGCGGTTCCCTGGCGCCGGTCAGGACGGCGCCGGAGAAGCGGAAGTCCTCGTCGCGGAAGGCCTGTGAGAGGTTGGAAGCGGCGGTCTTCACGATCCGCCAGCGGAGCCAGGTTTTCCAGTCCTCCAGCGGGGCCGAGGCGATCTGTTCATCGAGCTTGCGGAGGAATTTCGGCTCGCTGGCGTTGATTGGGGTGGACTCGGGCAGGTCGAACAGGCGGAACACGCCGCGCCAGTCGTAATTAGGCGTCAAGGCATTGATCCCGGCCAGGTCCATCTTGTGGTAACGGGCGTAAGGGTCGCGGCGCTCGACGTTAGTGAGCATGGCGCCGGCGAGTTCTTTTTCAAACGCCATCACTTTTTGCGCCGCTTCGGCCGCCTTCTCTTTCGGCTCGCCCAGCAGCAGGAACATCCGCTCGACGTGGCCGAGAAACTCGGCGCGGATTTTCTGCGTGCGGGGATCCTCGCGGAAATAATAGTCGCGGTCGGGCAGGGAAATGCCTCCGGCGCCGATATTGGCGATCATTTCCTTGCTGTTTTTCAGATCCGGCAAAGCGAACAGGGAGGCGGGGGCGACGCCGGTGATCTGAAGCTGCGTCAGAACGGCGCGGAGATCCTCCCGGGAGGAGATTTTCTCCACCCTTTCGAGTTCGGGGCGGATCGGGTCAATGCCCCGGGCGTCCAGCGCGGCGGTGTCCATGCAGCCGGCGTAGAGGCCGCCGATCTGGCGGACATGCGCCGGGGCGGACGGGCCCGCGGAGGCCGCCTCCTCAAGGATCGCCCTGAGACGTTCGCGGTTTCTTTCGTTGATGACCGCCAGGGTTCCCCACCGCGCCTGCTGGGGAGGAATCGGGTTGCGGTCCAGCCAGCCGCCTGCCGCGTAGCGCCAGAAATCCTCGCAAGGCTTGCAGGAGGGGTCGAGATCTTCCTTGTGAATGCCGCTCTTCTGCGCGGAGAGGGTCGCCGCCAGCGCCAGAGAGAGCCAGAAAAGGCCGGTGAGCGTTCTCATGATTTCAGTTTACCGGGGCGCGATGCCGAACACCTTTTCCGCGTATTCGCGGCTGATGCGGAGGGAGTCCTCGATGGGGCGGGTGATCTTCGTTTCCTTGTCGTAGGCCAGCTCGACGGAAAGATACCCGGTGAAGCCGGCGGAGCGGAGATATTGCGCGACGGCGCGGTAGTCGATGTCGCCGTCGCCGAAATCCTCCGTCCACACGCCGCCGCGGGAATTGCGGACGTGCAGGCCGCGCAGGCGCGGGCCGCATTCCTTCAGAAGGGCCATCACGTCCAGCCCGGCGCGGTAAACCCAGTGGGTATCGAGGCAAATGCTCATGAAGCGGCGCTCGGTGTTGGCGAGCATGAACCGCCACTCGCGGGCGTTGTCGGCCAGTTCCGGGGCGTGCTGGTGCAGCATCAGCCGCACGCCGGAGTTCCACAGCGCCCAGCCGAGCGTGTTCAGGGCCTCGGCCTGTACCTTGAGCTCGTCGTCGGTTTTGGCGCGCCCCACGGGGTTGGGGTTGAACACGATGGCATCCAGAGGGCGGTTGCGGAGGATTCTTTGGGCCAGCTCCACAGTGGCGGCGATGGTCTGGCGCGCCGGCTCCCAGGCATGCATGGGACCGCCGTTATACACGGTGGAGCAGGCCAGCCCGGCCTGCTCGAGGGCGCGGAAAGTGACGCGGTCGAGGCCCGGCTCGAAGAACAGGCTCATCAGCTCCACATCGCGGTAGCCGGCGCGGGCGAACGACTGGCAGATCTCCGGGATGTGGTCCTGCGCCCGCCGTCCCAGCCTGCTGTAGTGCTGCGTCCAGACATAGACGCCGGCCTGGAGCACCGGTTCGTATTCGGGCGGTGCGCCGGCAGCCAGCGATGATGCGGAAAGCGCGAGGAAACGGCGGCGGTCCATGCGGAGGTCCTCCGCAGGAAACTATACCGGAACCGGTTCGGTTCCGCCAGTCACCCGGAAGACCCGGAGCGCGGGACGAAGCGGAGCGCCGCCGAGTTCATGCAATAGCGCAGCCCGGTGGGAGGCGGGCCGTCGGGAAAAACGTGGCCGAGGTGCGCCTCGCAGCGGGCGCAGAGCACCTCGACGCGCACCATGCCGTGGCTGAAATCCTTTTGCAGGCGCAGGTTCAGCTCGTGCAGCGGCGCGAAGAAGCTGGGCCAGCCCGTGCCCGAGTCGAACTTCGCGCGCGAATCAAAAAGGGCCGTGCCGCAGCAGGCGCAGCGGTAAACGCCGTCGCCGTGATGGTCCCAGTACTGCCCGGTGAACGGCGGCTCCGTGCCGCTTTCGCGGGTGACGAAGCACACCGGGGCAGGAAGCTCCTTGCGCCACTGTTCCGGGCTTTTCTTCACGGGCGGCAGGTCGGCCACCCCCGTGAAGCGGCCCGCGTCGTCGAATTCGGCAATTTTCACCCGTTCCGGGCCGGAAAAAGGGAACATCATTTCTTCCCGCTCCTCACGAGCCGGGGACAGGCTTTCCGGAGCTTTTCCACTTTGGGCGCGGCATGAAATGCGATGTAGGGGTTGCCGGGATTGTTGGCCGCGTAGTCCTGGTGATACTCTTCCGCGGGATAAAAAGCCTTGAACGGCACGATTTGCGTGACGATTTTCGAGCGGAACACTTTGGCTTCCTCGAGCTTGCGGATATAGGCCTCGGCGATGTTTTTCTGCTCCTCGTCAAGGAAGAAAATCGCCGAGCGGTATTGCGGACCCACGTCCGGGCCCTGCCGGTTCAGCTGGGTCGGGTCGTGCGCCACTTCGAAGAAGACGCGCAGGAGCTGGCCGTAGGTGACCACCGAGGGGTCGTAGGTGATCTCGATGGCTTCCGCATGGCCTGTGTCGCCCATGGAGACGCGGCGGTAGTTGGCCGTTTCCTTCGAGCCTCCGGAGTAGCCGGCGACGACGTCCTTGACGCCTTCGACCATCTCGAACACCGCTTCGGTGCACCAGAAGCAGCCGCCGGCCAGCACGGCCTTTTTCAGGCCGGGGGCAGGCTTTTCGTCGATCGGGGGATCCGGGAATTGTGCTGCGGATGCGAAAAGGGACATGGCAAGAATCAGGCTGCCGAAAGCAGGCCACCTCATACTGTCTTGGATGGGGCCGCGGCTCGGCCGGGTGCAACAAGTGCGGCGCTCAGGCGAAGCGCGGGGGGCGGCGGGCGAAGCCGGTCCGCGCCTCGAGCGCCGCGCCGATGCGCAGCAGCAGCGGCTCGTCCCAGGGGCGCCCGACCAGCTGGCAGCCGATGGGCAACCCGGCGGAGGAGAACCCGGCCGGCAGCGAGAGCACAGGCAGGCCGAGCAGATTGAAGCCCCGCAACAGGCGCGTGGCGGCCAGCCGGGTGTCTTCGAGCATGCCGTTGATTTCGACCTCGGTCTGCCCGATGCGCGGGGCCGTCATGGGCGTGGCAGGCAGCAGCAGGGCGTCGACCTTTTTCAGGATGTCGAGATAGACGCCGAGGATGCGGCGGCGCAGCCGCTGCGCCTGGAGGTAGTCCACCGCCGGGATCAGGCGCCCCATGTCGAGCAGCGTGCGGACATCTTCGCCGTAGGTGGCGCGCTTCTTGCGCAGGTAGGGCTCGTGAACCGCCGCCGCCTCCGCGAGCAGCGTGGCGTGGGCGAGCGCGTTCAGCTGCTCGCCGTCCGGAACGCGCACGCGCTGCAACTCGGCGCCAAGGTCTTCCGCCGTGTAGCCCATGAAGTAGACCGCCGCATCGACCTCCTTGTCGATGCGGTCGAAGTAGAAGTTTCGCGGCAGGCCGATGCGGACGCCCCGCAAGGAGATCTCGCCCTCGGGCGGCATGCACCGCGGGACGGCGCGGTTCACCGAGGCGGGGTCCTTCGGGTCGTGTCCCGCCATCGCCTCCAGCAGCAGGGCGGTGTCGCGGACGGTGAGCGCCATCGGGCCCATGTGATCGAGCGAGTAGCCGAGCGGCAGCACGCCATACTTCGACACGCGGCCGAAGGTGGGTTTCATCCCGGTGATGCCGCACCAGGAGGCGGGCGCGCGGATGCTGCCGCCGGTGTCGGTGCCCGTGGCGCCGAGAGCCATGCCCGCCGCCACGGCCACGGCGCTGCCGCCGGACGAGCCGCCGGGGACGCGTTCCGGATCCCACGGATTGCGCACCCCGCCGTAGTGCGGGTTCTGCGAAGTGATGCCGTAGGCGTGCTCGTGCAGGTTGGTCTTGCCGAGCATGACCGCGCCGGCATTGCGGAGGCGCGCCACCACGGTGGCGTCAAACTCCGGGACAAAATCGGCAAACGTTTTCGAGCCGCCGGTGGTGCGGATGCCGCGCGTGCAGAACAGATCCTTGTGGGCGATGGGGATGCCGTGCAGCGGGCCGCGGTCCAGCCCGGACGCCAATTCGGCGTCCGCCGCGCGCGCCTGCTCAAGCGCCGCGTCGGCGGTGACGGTGAGGAACGCGTTCAGCTCCGGGTTCCATTTTTCGATGCGCGCCAGGCAGTCCAGGGTGAGTTCGACAGAGCTGATCTGGCGCCGCCGCAGGGCGGCCGCCGCTTCCACGATCGTCATGGGCGCGGCTCCGGCTCCTCGAGATCCACCCGGAAGACTTCCGCGGGTTCTTCGCCCCAGTCCAGCATCCCGCGCAGCCCCAGCAGGGTGCGCGACAACGCTTCCAGCCGCCGCAGCGAAGATTCGGGCAACTCGACATGGTGCGCTTCCGCGGCGGACTTCCAGTCCGGGACAAACGGAGAGGGCATGGTTTAATGATGGCATGGCGACCCGTCAGATGACGACACCGGGGCCGCGTGCGCCGCTGCTCGAGTGGGACGAAGAAGAAGCGATGTTCTGCGGCGCCGTGGCGGACTTCGCGCGAAAGGAGATCGCTCCCCGCGCGCGGGCCATGGACGAAGCGGGCAAGCTTGATCCGGAGCTGCTGCGGCAGTTGTTCGAAACGGGGCTGATGGGAATCGAGGTCCCGGAGCAGTACGGCGGGCAGGGCGGCACCTTCACCCAGGCGCTGATTGCCATCGAGGAGCTGGCCAAGGCCGACCCGGCGGTGGCGGTGGTGGTCGACGTGCAGAACACGCTGGTGAACAACGCCATCCTCCGCTGGGGAAGCGAAGAGCAGAAGCGGCGGTGGCTGCCGCGTCTTTGCGCCGACACCTTGGGCGCGTACGCGTTGAGCGAAGCCGGGGCCGGCTCCGACGCCTTCGCGCTGGCGGCGCGCGCGGAAGCCGACGGGACGGACTGGGTGCTCACCGGGCGCAAGCTGTGGATCACGAACGCCGCCGAGGCGGGCGTCTTTCTCGTCTTCGCCAATGCAAACCCGGCCGCGGGCTACCGCGGCATTACCTGTTTCGTCGTCGAGCGCGAAGCGCGGGGATTGCAGGTGGGCCGCAAGGAAGACAAGCTGGGCATCCGGGCGTCGTCGACGTGCGAGCTGATCCTCGACGCGGTGCGCGTGCCGGCCGCCAACGTCCTGGGCGAGCCGGGCAAGGGCTACAAGATCGCGATCGAGACGCTGAACGAAGGCCGCATCGGGATCGGGGCGCAGATGGCCGGCCTGGCGGCGGCCGCGCTGGCGCATGCGCTGGCGTATGCGAAGGAGCGGAAGCAGTTCGGACAGCCGATCGCCGAATTTCAGGCCGTGCGGATGGAGCTGGCGCGGATGGCGGCCGACATCGAGTCCGCGCGGCTGCTCGTTTACAATGCGGCTCGCCGCCGCGAGGCGGGTCTGGGCTTTGTGAAGGAGGCGGCAATGGCCAAATATTGGGCGTCCGAGATCGCCGAAACGGTGGCCTCGCGCGCCATCGAGATCTTCGGCGGGGCCGGCTTCACGCGCGACTACCCGGTGGAGAAGCTCTACCGCGACGCCAAGATCGGCCGCATTTACGAGGGGACGACGAACATGCAGCTGCTGACCATCGCGAAGCAGCTGCTCGGCTGAGCGAGGTGCAACGCAAGGCGCCACGCAAGCGTCCCGGAGAATAGCGAGGCAGGCAGCATGAAGAGACTTTCGGCGTTGCTTCTGGCGGCGGCCCTGCGGCTCGGGGCCTGGCAGGCGCCCGACCCGTCCCCGGAGGAGATCGACCGCATCATCCGCAAGATGGCCGAGAAGGAAACGGAGTTCGCCCGGGCGCGCGAGAACTATACCTACCGCCAGCGCTACCGGTTCGAAGAGCTTGGGCCCGACCGCCGCCCGGCGGGCAAGCTCGAGATGGAGGCCGACATTGTCTTCGACAAGAGCGGCAAGCGGATCGAGCGCGTCACCTACGCGCCCATGAACACGCTGCGCAACATCATCTTCACGCCGGAGGACGAGCAGGACATGCGCAACGTGCAGCCGTTCGTCTTCACCGTGAAGGACCTGCCCAACTACCGCGTCCGCTATCTGGGGCGCGAAAAAATCGACGAGATCGACTGCTACGTCTTCGCCGTGAAGCCGAAGCAGATGGTGGAGGGGCAGCGCTACTTTGCGGGGATCGTGTGGGTGGATGACCGGGACCTGCAAATCGTGAAGACCTACGGCCGGGGCGTGGGCACCGGCAAGCGGGTGGCCACGCAGCGGTTCCCCAAGTTCGAGACGTGGCGCGAACAGATCGACGGCAAGTACTGGTTCCCCACCTACACGGTTTCCAACGACGTCCTGAATTTTGAGAACGGCCCGATTCCGATCCGGCTGGTGATCACCTACCGCGATTACAAACAGTTCAAGGCGGAGACCACGATCACATTCGAGGGCGTCGACGAGCCGAAGCCCGAGGCGGCAAAGCCTCCGGCGAAGAAGCAGTGAGGCTCCGTTCGGCGCCGGATTTTCGCCGTTCAGCCGCCGCCGGCAACCGTCGGACGCTGAATCTTACCCTTCGGCGCCGGCGTCAGAGATAATATCGGAGAGTTGATGCCGGACCATCGGTTCCGCGCCCGCCGCGACTGGGCAGCACTGAAGAGACGACTGCGCGAGCTGAAGATGATCGCTTGGGGTGCGATCCACGTGGAGCACCCCGTCATGGCGCACATCGTTCCGATTCGCCGCTGCAACCTTTCGTGCGCCTATTGCAACGAGTACGATGACGTGTCGAAGCCCGTCGATACGGACGTGATGCTGGAGCGGATCGACCGGCTGGGGCGGCTGGGCACGTCCATCATCACGATCAGCGGCGGCGAGCCGCTGCTGCACCCGGACCTCGACCAGATCATTGCGCGCATCCGCCGCAACGGCGCGATCGCGGGGCTGATCACGAACGGCTATCTGCTGACCAGCGAGCGGATCGAGCGGCTCAACCGGGCCGGGCTTGACCACATGCAGATCTCGATCGACAACGTCATGCCGGACGAGGTGTCGAAGAAGAGCCTCAAGGTGCTGGACAAGAAGCTCCAGCTGCTGGCCAGCCACGCGCTGTTCCACGTCAACATCAACTCGGTGGTGGGCGGAGGCGTGCGCCACCCGGACGACGCGCTGGTCATCGCACGGCGGGCGCTCCAGCTCGGCTTCAGCTCGACGATCGGCATCATCCACGACCACACGGGGCAGCTGAAGCCGCTGAGCGACCGCGAGCGGGAGATTTATCTCCAGGTGAAGGCCCTGGAGAAGCGCAACTACTCGCAACTGAGCTTCTTCCAGGAGAACATTGCGAAGGGCCTTCCGAACCGGTGGCGCTGCCGCGCCGGCGCGCGCTACCTGTATATTTGCGAGGACGGGCTGGTGCATTACTGCTCGCAGCAGCGCGGCTACCCGGCCAAGCCGCTGGCCGAGTATTCGCTCGAGGACTTCCGCCGCGAGTATCTGACCGAGAAGGACTGCGCCCCGCACTGCACGGTGAGCTGCGTCCACTACGTGTCCTATTTCGACTTCTGGCGCGCGCCGCAGACGCTGCCCGACCCGCGGCGCTCGCTGGAGGCGCCGCAGCCGCAGCTCGTGCAGATCAGCTCGGCCGGGCGGTGAGGTAATTCATTCGGCAGGGCCGGGCGAGGCCTGTGCCGGAGCTTCGCGAGGCTCGAGGCCGAAGCGGGTTTCGATGGCCTTGAGGCAACGCGACGCGGCCTGTCCGTCCCACAAGTCTGGCGTGCGCGCGCCGGGGCGGCTCAGCCCGTGCTGGCGCCAGGAGGCGAGGATGCTTTCCTTGCGCGTGCCGGCGAGGACGTTGGTACCCTGGTCGAGCGTGATCGGGCGCTCGGTATTCTCGCGCAGCGTGTAACACGGGATGCCAAGCACGGTGGTTTCTTCCTGGATGCCGCCCGAGTCGGTGAAGACGGCGGCGGCATCCGCCATGAGGCTCAGGAATTCGATGTAGGAGAGCGGATCCAAGAGGCGGATGCCGGCCTGCTTCCTGGCCTCGCAGGCGTGGAGCTTCGCGCGCGTGCGGGGGTGGACGGGAAAAACCAGCGGCAGGTCCCGGCTGATCTCCGCCAGCGCCTCCAGAATGCTTTCCAGCGCGGCCGGGTCGTCCACGTTGGCCGGGCGGTGCAGCGTGACGACGCCATAGGAGCGCGCCGCCAGGCCGAGCCTTGCGGGCATGCCCATGGCGCGCGCCTGCACGAGGTGGCGGCGGAGCGAATCGATCATCAGATTGCCCACCAGATGAATCCGCTGCGGGTCGGCGCCTTCGCGCCGGAGATTGGCGACGCCGCTCGGCTCGCTGACGAGCAGCAGGTCCGAGATGGCATCCGTGAGGACGCGGTTGATCTCCTCGGGCATGGAGCGGTCGAAGCTGCGCAGGCCCGCTTCGACGTGAATGACGGCAATGCCCAGCTTGGCGGCGACAAGCGCGCATCCGAGCGTGGAGTTGACGTCGCCGACAACGAGGACGGCGTCCGGGTGCGTGTCGAGGGCCACCGGCTCGAAGCTCCTGAGGATTTCCGCGGTTTGCCGGGCGTGAGATCCCGAGCCGACGCCGAGATAGAAGTCCGGGTCGGGAAGACCGAGGTCGCGGAAGAACGCGCCCGACATCTGATGGTCGTAATGCTGGCCGGTGTGGACCAGCAGGGGGTGGAAACGGCTGTCTGCGCGCAACGCTTCAAGCAGCGGAGCGAGCTTCATGAAATTCGGCCTCGCCCCGCCGACGCAGAGAATTCGCAAGGAACTCCTCCTCCCGCTCATGAGCGCATCTCGTGCTTTCTTCCAGTTTGCCATGCCGGGCGGCTGCGTTCGCAGCGGGCTTCAGGGCCGCAACGACGGTCGGCCAGGACGGCGGCAGCCCTCGCTGCGCCCGCTCACGCAAAAAAGAGGCCCGCCACGCGGGATGGCGGGCCTCGCCGCAGATTGCCCAGGCAGGAGCCTATTTCTTCAGAGTCCGGATGAAGGCGATCACATCGTCGAGGTCGCCGGGCTGCAAGGCCTTGACGAGCGCCTTGTGGTTGGCCGCCTCGCTGAACTTCTTTGCGATCTCGGCATCCTTCATCGCCTGCACTTCCTTGCCGCCGAGGGGCAGGAGCTTTTCGCCGTATTTCTTCTGCATGGCGGGCGTGCCGGCGCCGTCCTCGCCGTGGCACGTCTTGCAGCGCTTCATGTAAAGCTCTTTGCCTTTTGCGGCGTCGCCCGCGCCGAAAGCCGGCGCGAGAATCATTCCGGCGAACACTACGGGGATCAGCACGCGATGGGGTTTGAACATGAATCGGACCTCCGGGTCTATTTTAACAGAGACGCGCGGGCGAGAGTTGCAAGATTTGGCAGCAAGGGATCCGGGCTGCGCGCGGGGACCGCTCGCTCTCGCGGGCCTGCGGCCCGCTTCGCTCGCGGCTCTGAAGGCGCAGCCATGAAGCGCAGTCCGAAGGCGCGGTCCGACAGCGCAGCCGTATGGCTTTTGAGCCGCGAACGCGTGCCGGAATTCGGCTGTTGGATTCGGAGCCGCGACCGGAGGCCGGAATTCGCATGAATTCCGGCCGGAGCGAGCGGTCCGGGCGTAGCGCGGCGGCGGCAGGGGTGCGCGCGGGAACCGCTCGCTCTCGCGGGCCTGCGGCCCGCTTCGCTCGCGGCTCCGAAGGCGGAGCCATGAAGCGCAGTCCGAAGGCGCGGTCCGAAAGCGAGGCCGTATGGCTTTTGAGCCGCGGACGGGTGCCGGAATTCGGCTGTTGGATTCGGAGCCGCGACCGGAGGCCGGAATTCGCATGAATTCCGGCCGGAGCGAGCGGTCCGGGCGTTGCGCGGCGGCGGCAGGGGTGCGCACGGGAACCGCTCGCTCTCGCGGGCCTGCTGCCCGCTTCGCTCGCGGCTCTGAAGGCGCAGTCCGAAGGCGCGGTCCGACTGCGCGGCCCCAAAAGCGCAGTGAAGGAAGTGGCACGCGAATGGGGCCGATCTGTTTCCAAATCCGGGCAATTGTCTAACAGGCCGCTGAAATGTGCCCTTTGAATTTCTGTTTGAGCTTCTCTGAGGCTGTTTTCGACCCCTGAAATCCTGTCCCGGCGGTCTTCCGCCGCCCCGGTTCCGGCCCTGTC
>Ga0308390_1000337_pt1 | contig 34794 bp, 26 predicted proteins | sample Hotspr2Sample149_FD_202358 | JGI IMG/M metagenome (GOLD analysis project Ga0308390, IMG submission 202358) | Hot spring phototrophic mat microbial communities from Mushroom Spring, Yellowstone National Park, Wyoming, United States - 20040719_149 ...
GCGTAGCGCTCGGCGGCGGCGAGGTCCCAGTGCTGCACTCCCACGATTTCCACGTCGGGGTACTGCTTCAGCGGTTTGGTGAATTCGCCGGCGTGGCCGTCCAGACCCCACACGGCGACACGCACGATCTTCGGAAGACGCACCGCCTCGCCCAAGGCAGCCGCCGGTGTGGCCAGAAAAACCCTCCGGCTGTACAAGGAGCCGGCCTGTACTGGCATACAGGTATTCTGTCAAAGTTCGGCGGAGAGACGCGGATCAGGAGCCGGGTCTCCCACGGCGAAATGATAGACCGCCTGAAGCGGCCCGCCCGGCTCGAGGCCCAGCCATGCGTGAACGTGATCGTCGTAAAACGCGCCGATGCCGGTGCCGCGGAAGCCGAACGCCTCCGCCGCGAGATACAGCCGCTGCCCCAGTGCGCCGGCCTCGTGATGCACGAAACGGTAGGCCCGCGCGCCGTATTTCGCGCATGCGGCCCCGAGGCCGGCGACAAAGCTGGCCGTGAAGCACGAATTCCCGGCCAGTTCCTGTCCCAGGCTTAACGCCGCGGCGGCCACCCGCTGGTCGCCCGCCCGCACGAGTTCGAGACCGGAGCCGGCCAGCCTGTACAGCCCCTGCGCGAGTCCTTCGACACGGTGCACAAACAGCCAGGGCTGAATGAAGCCGCCGCCCCAGTCTGCCGGCGCGGGCTGTGCGAGCAGTTCGAGCATGGCCTTGAACGCCGCCTCCGGCAGCGGGCGTCCGTGCGCGAGGAAATCCAGCGCGGAGCGCCGCTCGCGCGCCAGGACGCCGTAATCGCCGCAGGGCCACCGGACCAGCTGCGGCGGGATGTCTTCAGAAGAAGGGGCGCATTGGAGCGTGGCCTGGTGGATGCGGTCGATCAGCGGATATGTGACGGCTTCCTCCGAAAGGCGGTTCGGCGCGCCCGGCGTCCATTCGAGCGGCGCCGCAGGGCGCGGCTCGGCCGGAGGCCAAAGCTCGACAAGCAACATGGGCTGCTCGTCTGCCGCCGGCCGGAGCTGGTCCCGCACGGCGCGGTCGTCAAACAGCCCGCGCACGAGGGCCGGCCAGCCCAGCGCGCCCGCGGCGTAAACGAGCGCCATCATGGCGTGGCCGAGATCGAGATTCACGTAACGGTAGGCCCGCGCGCGGTACTTCCACGCCTCGCGCCAGAAGATCGAGGTGAGCGCCACCGTGAGCGGGGCGCGGAAACAGTCCGCAGGCGGCGCGCCGCGGGCGCGCTGCTCGGCCATGTGCGAGGACGGCCGGTAGTGATACAGCCCGTCTTCCCATCCGCGCAGCCCGCGGGCAGCGAAGTGGAATTCAGTGGGGTGGAGGTTGCCCGAGGACGGATTGACGCGCAGCGCATAGCGGTATCCGGATGGGGCGCGTTTGGAAGCGCTGATCGAGGCCGAATAATAGAACAGCGCCGAGACGGCCTCCGCGCCCTCCAAGCCGGGCGCGAGGCGCGGGCCGGCGGGCAGGTCGACCAGCGGCGCGCCTTCGTAGTGCCGGAACGGGTCCGGCATGTTGGCCCAATCGAGAAAGTGCCGCGAGGCCCGCAGCCGTTCCGGCGTATGCTTGGTCGCTTCGTGATACTCGGCCACGGGGGCAGGCAGCATGGCGGCGGGCGGCCTCACGGGCGCGGCTCGTAAAAGCTGAGCGAGTTGTCGCCCTGGCTCAGGATGCGCACCCGGCGCAGCTTGCCGTAGGCGTCGCGCAGGTGGCTGGTGAAGCGCGAAGCGTGCTGCACAATCACCAGCGGGCGCGGCTGCTCGCCGAGCGCCTCGAGGCAGAGCTGGTATTCGCGCTCGCGCGGGTAGGGCGGGTCGAGAAACACGATGTCGGCGTCGAACTTCGTGATGAGCGGCGCGGCGCTGCCCGCGTGGACTTCGCAGCGCGCGGCGATGTCCAGCATGCGGATGTTCTCCTCGAGCGCGCGCAGCGCGGGGCGGCTCTTTTCGATGAAGATGGCGCGGCGGGCGCCGCGGCTCAGCGCCTCGATGCCCACGCTGCCCGAGCCGGCGTAGGCGTCGAGGAACACCGCGCCCTCGATGCGAGGCGCGAGGATGTTGAACAGGGCCTCGCGCAACCGGTCCGGCGTGGGCCGCACCGAATCGCCGGGCGGCGCCTTCAGGCGCCGCGATCGAAATTCACCGCCGATGACTCTCATGTTCTGTTCCTGTGGCCTGCTGCGCGCGCCCGCCGCTCCTTACCCGACCAGCGCCAGCCCGTAGCGCCGCTGCCAGTGCTCGCGGACGTAGCGCATGGCGCGTTCGTACTCCTCGCGCGAGGGCGGGCTTTCGGCGAAGGCGAGCGCTTCGCGCCGGGCCAGCTCGAGGATTTCCTGGTCGCGCAGGAGGTTTCCGATGCGGAAGACGGGCAGACCGCTCTGCCGGGTTCCAAGAAATTCCCCGGGGCCGCGCAGCTTGAGGTCCATTTCGGAGATGTAGAAACCGTCGCTCGATTCGACCAGCGTGCGAATCCGCTCCCGGGCCGTGTCGCTCAGCTTGTCGGTGACCAGGATGCACCAGCTCTGCGCCGCGCCGCGCCCCACGCGCCCGCGCAACTGGTGCAGTTGCGCCAGCCCGAACCGCTCCGCGTTCTCGATGACCATGACTGTGGCGTTCGGCACGTCGACGCCCACTTCCACCACCGTGGTGGAAACGAGGATCCGGATTTCGCCGCGCTTGAAGGCGTCCATGACGCGCTCCTTCTCCTCCGCGGGCAGGCGGCCGTGCAACAGCCCGACGGCGAGGTGCGGAAACACGCGCTGGCTGAGTTCGCGGTAGCCTGCCTCGGCGGCTTTCAGCGCCGTGGCCTCGTTCTCCTCGATGGCCGGGTAGACGATGTAGGCCTGGCGGCCGGCCTCGACCTCCTTCTGGACGAAGCTGTAGACCTGCTCGAGCTCGTCCCGAGTCTTGTGGATGGTCTTCACCGGCTTGCGCCCCGGCGGCAGCTCGTCGATGATGCTGAGGTCGAGGTCCCCGTAAATCGTGAGCGCCAGCGTGCGGGGGATCGGCGTGGCCGTCATCACCAGCACGTCCGGCGAGACGCCCTTCTGCTGGAGCGCCTTCCTTTGCAGGACGCCGAAACGGTGCTGCTCGTCGATGATCACCAGGCCGAGCCGGGCGAACTGCACGTCCTCCTCGATGAGGGCGTGCGTGCCGATGACGATGTTGGCGAACCCCGTGGCCGCGGCGCGCTTGCCGAGCTCCTTCTCCTTCTTCGTCAGCGAGCCGAGAAGCGGCACGATGCGGTATTGCAGCGGCTCGAAAATCCTGCGGAAATTCAGGTAATGCTGGGTGGCGAGAATTTCCGTCGGCGCCAGAATCGCCACCTGATATCCGTTCTCCACGGCGATGACGGCCGCCTGCGCCGCCACGATCGTCTTGCCGCTGCCCACATCGCCTTGCAGGAGGCGGTTCATCGGCGCGGGCGACGCCATGTCGCGCGCAATCTCGCCGAGCACGCGTTTTTGCGCGGCCGTCGGCTTGAACGGCAGCATCTTCTTGATCTGCTCCCGCACGCGGTCGGTGAGCCGGAAGCTGATGCCCGCCGCCGCCCGCTCCTCGCTGCGCTTGAGCGCCATGCCTGCTTCCAGCCAGAAAAATTCCTCGAAAATCAGCCGGAATTGTTCCGGCGTCCGGAAAGAATTCAGCAGGTTCAGATCGGTTTCCGGGGGCGGGAAATGCAGGCAGCGCAGCGACTGCGCCAGCCCGGGGAGCCGCAGCCGTTGCCGGATGGATCCCGGCAGCGGGTCTTCCAGGCCGGAAAGGTCGGAGGTCAGCCGGAAGAGGATGTTGCGGAAAACCCGCGTGGAGACCTTCCCCGCGGCTTCGTAGACCGGCACGATGCGCCCCGTGTGCAGCCCGGCCTCCTCCTCGTCCTCGTCGCCGCGGAAGATTTCCAGCTCCGGGTGCATCATCACCAGCCCGCCGTGGTAGGTGTCGAACTCCACCTTGCCGAACAGGGCCGCGCGCACGCCCGGCTGGAGCAGGTTCGCCAGATACTGGGCATGAAACCAGCGCGCCGTGAGCGTGATGCCGGAGCCGTCGGCGAACTCCGCCTCGAACAGCCCCAGGTCGCGGCGCCGGAAGCGCGGCGTGTGGATGGCGCGAACGGAGGCGACCACCGTGGCCGTCTCGCCGGGCGCCAGGCGGTTCAGCGGCTTCAGATTCGAGCGGTCCTCGTAGCGGAACGGCGCGTAGTAGAGCAGGTCTGCGGCCGTCTCCAGCCCCTTGGCGCGCAGGTCTTCGGCGCGTTTCGGGCCGACGCCCTTCACATACATGACCGGGGTGGAAAAATCGACGGGCACAGCGCGCGGGGCCTGAAATTTCAGTGTACGAAAGGGGGCCGTCCGTTGGCGCGGCCGCGCCCGGCTCGGCTAAGATTGCCTTGATGCCGCCGCGGACGCCCACGCTGATCCAGCTTCTGGGGTTGCTGGTGACGCTGGCCGCCGTCGGCTCGTTCTCCATCTTCACCTTGCGCCAGGTGGAGGCGCTGCGGCGGCTGGGCTCCGACATTGTCGACCGCAACCGGCGCGATTCGCTCCAGCTGATCCGCATCCAGGACGACGTGGCGCAGCTCGGGCTGGCGCTGCGCGACATGGCCGAAGGCGCCGAGCCCTACCCGCTTGAAGCCTGGCGCCCGCAGTTCCAGCGCCTGCGCGAAGACCTGCAAAACGCGCTGGAAATCGAGGCCCGCCTCATGCCCGCCACCCGCACCGAGGCGCAGCAGAAGCTGCTCGAGACCGTGTTTTCGCGCTTCTGGGCCGAAGTCGACGAGCTGTGGCAGCTCGCCGCCGAAGGCAGGACCGAGGCGGCGCGGGCGATGATCCGCACGCGGCTCGAAGCCGAACGGGCCACGCTGGCCACGCTGATCTCCCGGCTCCTTATCCAGAACAACGAAGCCGAGGCGGCCGCGGTGGAAGAGATCCAGGCGATCCATACGAAAGTGGAGCGGAACCTTTACGCGATGCTCGTCGCCGTGCTGGCCGCCATTCTCATCACCGGCTCGCTCGTCATCTGGCACGACCGGCGCATGTTTGCGCAGGTCGCGCATCTTTCCGAGCAACGCAAGGAGCTGGCCGGCCAGGTGATCCGCGTGCAGGAAGACCTGTTCCGCACGCTGGCGCGCGAGCTGCACGACGAGTTCGGCCAGGTCCTCACCGCCGTCGGCATGATGCTGCTGCGCGTGGAGAAGCGCCTTCCGGAAGGCGCTCCGGAGCGCGAGGACCTGCGCGAGGTGCGCGGGATCGCCAACCAGACGCTCGAGCGCGTCCGCGTCATGTCGCAGATGCTGCACCCGCCCGTGCTCGACGACTACGGGCTGGAGCGGAGCATCGAGTGGTACCTGGGACAGTTCGAGAAGCAGACCGGGATGAAGGTGCACTACGAGAAAACCGGCGTCGCCCCGTGGATCGGCGACGCCGTGGCCATTCACATGTACCGGATTCTCCAGGAATCCCTCAACAACGTCGTCCGGCACGCGGGCGTGCGCGAGGCATGGGTGCGGGTGAGGTATTCTCCGGAGAAAATAGAAATGGAGGTGGAAGACCACGGCGTCGGCCTGCCGGAGAAGCCCCAGGAGAGCGGGCTTGGCATGATCGGCATGCGCGAGCGCGCGGAACTGCTGGGCGGGCGGATCGAGTTCCGCCGCCGCGCCGGCGGCGGCACGGTGGTGTACGTCGAAGCGCCGCTGCGCGCGCAGGGAGGCAAGGGATGAGCAAGATCAGCGTTCTGCTGGCGGACGACCATTCGCTGGTGCGCAAAGGATTCCGGCGGATGCTGGAAGACGACCCGGACATCGAGGTCGTGGGCGAGGCGGCCACCGGGCCGCAGGCGGTGGAGGAAGCGCTCCGGCTGAAGCCTCAGGTAGTGGTGATGGATCTCGCCATGCCGGAGCTGGACGGCATCCAGGCGGCCAGCCAGATCCTGAAGAAGCTGCCGGACACGGGCATTCTCATCCTGTCGATGTATTCGGAGGACACCTACGTCCGCAATGCGTTCGCCGCGGGCGTCAAGGGCTACCTGCTGAAGAACGCCCTCGAAGTGGACCTGCCGTATGCCATCAAGGAAATCGCCGCCGGGCGCACGGTGATCGCACCGGGGCTGACTTTGCCGAGCCAGCAGGAGGCGCCCAGCGACTTCGAGAAGCTCACGCAGCGCGAGCGCGAGGTCTTGCAGCATATCGTGCAGGGCCGTTCGAACAAGGAGATCGCCGCCATCCTCGGCCTCAGCGTGAACACCGTCGCCGTCCACCGCGCCAACCTCATGCAGGCCCTGGGCATTCACCGCACGGCGGATCTCGTCGTCTATGCGATCAAGAAAGGCCTGGTGACTCTGCCGGAGGGGCCGCTGCCGGAGAAGTGACATCCCATGCGAAGGCGGGATTTCCTGCGCGGGCTCGGGGGGATCTGGCCCGTGTTGTCTGCGGGCCAGGGGCCGGGCCGCCCCGGGTTCCGCCTGACGGACGTCACCCGGGCCGCCGAAATTCAATTCGTCCATAATTCCGGCGCTTTTGGCAAGAAATACCTGCCGGAAACCATGGGATCCGGCTGCGCTTTTTTCGACTACGACGGCGACGGCTGGCAGGACATTCTCCTCGTCAACGCCATGGACTGGCCGGGACACAAGCGCCGCCGCACCACGCTGAAGCTCTACCGCAACAACCGCAACGGCACTTTCACCGACGTCACCCGCGCGGCGGGCCTCGATGTGGAAATGTACGGCCTCGGCGTGGCCATTGGCGACTACAACAACGACGGCCACCCCGATCTGTTCATCTCCTGCCTCGGCCAGAGCCGCCTGTTCCGCAACACCGGCAAAGGGACCTTCGTCGATGTGACGCGCTCCAGCGGCCTGTGGGGCCACGAGGGCTTCTCCACGTCCGCCATGTGGTTCGATTACGACCGCGACGGCTTCCTCGACCTCTTCGTCACCAACTATGTGCGGTGGACGCCGGAGGGCGATATCTTCTGTTCCTTCGACGGAAACAGCAAGGCCTATTGCACGCCGGAAGCCTACCGCGGGGCCACCTGCTGGCTCTTCCGGAACCGCGGCGACGGCACCTTCGAGGATGTCACCGCGAAGGCCGGCATCCTGGACACCACTTCCAAGTCGCTCGGGGTGACGCTGCTCGATTTCAACAATGACGGCTGGCCGGACATCTTTGTCGCCAACGACACGCAGCCCAACAAGCTCTACACGAACCTTCGCAACGGCCGTTTCCTCGAGCAGGCGGTCCGCATCGGGCTGGCCTTCAGCGAGGACGGCCGCGCCCGCGCCGGCATGGGCGTCGACGCCGCCGATGTCGACAACTCCGGCCTGGTCTCGATCATCGTGACCAATTTCGACAACGAGATGATGGGCCTGTACCGCGGCACGCGCGACGGCCAGTTTGTGGACCGCGCCCCCCAGGCCGGCATTGGACAGGCCACGCGGCACTCGCTCGGTTTCGGCTGCTTCTTCTTCGATCCCGACCTCGACGGCATGCTCGACCTGCTGATCGTCAACGGCCACATCGACGAGTCCATCAGCCGCGCCCGCCACAACGTCACCCACGCGCAGCCTCCGCACCTGTTCATGAACGACGGGAAGGGCAATTTCCGCGACGTGAGCCGCCTTGTTGGCGAAGATTTCGCCGCACCCAAGGTCGCCCGCGGCGCCGCTTATGGCGACTATGACAACGACGGCGATCTGGACATCCTGATCACGACGAACAACGGCCCCGCCTATCTGTACCGCAACGATGTCGAGAACGGGCACCGCAGCGTCCGGCTCCGGCTGGTTGGCACGAAGTCGAACCGGGACGCCGTGGGCGCGGTCGTCAAGTTCGAGTCCGGCGACCTTTCGGGTTCGCGCATGGTGAAGTCGGCCACCGGCTACTTGTCCCAGTCCGAGCTGCCGCTCACCATCGGCCTCGGCCGCCGCGAATCGCTCCAGCGCGTCACAATTTTCTGGCCCAGCGGGCGCGTGGAGGAGCACAGGAACCTCAAGGCCGGCGGCCGCTATGTGGCCGAAGAAGGCAAAGGGCTGATTCCAAACAAGTTGTAGCGCCACCTTTCCACCCGGAACCAACGTACTAGACGGTCCGTTCCGGTACAGGTACGTCTATGTTTTCTTCCCGCACACCGGTAGCCTGATAAAGGAGAGCCGCAACCCGGGGCCAGGAGGAGCTCCTGGCGGAGGGAGCCGTTTTGATTATCCGGATCCACTATCGAAAGAAGCCGCGAAACCTCATTCGCCGGAAAGCCGTTGCCGGCGCGTGGGTGCCGACGGTGTTGGCCGCGTTCCTGCTGGCGGGCGCCGCGGCGATGATCGTGGTCTGGCAAGACCGCGATCCGCAGCTCTCCACCGGCGTTGCGGACAGTTTCCGCGGTTACCTCGACTGGATGACGGAGCAAAAGGCCAAGCTGCCGGGCCGCATCGTATATCCATATTCGGTCATCCCGGGCGGGGTGAGTTCGCCGGAAGACGTGCTGGAGGCGATGCGCCGCGATCCCGTGGTCGCGCGGCATTATGCAGGCTTTGATGCCCGCCGCGCCCGGGTGGAAACCCTGCGGCAGCCCCGCCTGGCCTATGTCTCTTACCGCGTGAAGGACCGGGTCTACTTCACCAGGAAACCCGTGCGGTTGTTCGCCGGGGAGCAGGTGATCACCGACGGCAAGACCGCCATCCGCGCGCGCTGCGGCAACAAAGTGGAAGAGGCGCCGCAGGCGGAGGTGAGCGCCGAGGAGCCGCCGGAACAGGTTCTCAACACGCCGAAGCTCGAAGCGGAAACGCAGCCGGAAAAGGCCGAGGCTCTGGGTGCGCCGAAGCTGGAATCGCCCAGACCGGAGGAAGAGACTCCTCTTGCTGCCGTCGTGACTCCGCCGGGCTTTGCGCCCCTGGATATCCGGCCCGCGGGCCCCGGCGGCATCTGGCTGACTCCGCCGCCGGTCGGCGGCGGCTTCTTGCCTCCTGCCGGGTCGCCGCCCGGAGGCGCTCCTCCGGCCACGCCTCCCGTCGCGCCGCCTTCGCCATCGCCGGAGCCGCCTCCGGTGAGCCCGCCGCCCTCGGTACCGCCAACCACGCCGCCAGGCACTCCTCCTGTCACCCCGCCGCCGGTGAGTCCGCCGGCGACGCCTCCGCCCGCCACGCCCCCGGTGACGCCGCCGGGTCCGGGGCCTGAGCCGCCTCCGGTGACTCCACCTCCGTCTGTGCCGCCGACGACGCCGCCGGGATCGCCCCCGGTGACCCCGCCGCCTGCATCACCTCCGCCCGCGCCGCCTGTCGTGCCGCCGGCGGGGCCGCCCCCGTCCACTTTGCCGCCGGGAGGGGACATCCCGATCCCGCCTGCCGCGCCACCGCCCGGGACCGTGGTTCCGCCTCCGGGGCCATTGCCGCCTCCGCTGCTGCCGCCGCCATCGGATCCGGAGCCTCCGGCCTCTTTGCCGCCGCCGGATGTGCCGCCGCCCCCGCCTCCAGGCTCGCCTCCGCCGGAGGTGCCTGAGCCTCCGCCCATCCCGGAGCCAGGCACCTGGGCGATGATGGCCGCAGGATTGCTCGCCTTGGCCTGGGCGCGGCGCGGCCGGTCTTCCTCTGCGCGCTAGAATGGGCAGTACACCCGTCTTCGCATGCTGAAGGCATCGCCGTCTGCAAGCATGCGAACAGGGTGGAAAGGAGGACGGATCTTGAACCGCAGGGCGTTTCTCGCAGCGGGTTCGGCGGCGTGGGCCAGAGCACAGTCGAATGCGATTCGTCTCGGCATCATCGGCTGCGGCTGGTGGGGCGGGGTGGACTTGCGCGCGGCTTGGCAGGCCGGGGGAGTCACCTGCGCCGCTCTGTGCGACGCGGACTCGAAGATGCTCGAGGACATGGCGGCGCTCGTCGAGAAGCAGGAGGGCCGGCGGCCGAAGCTCTACAAGCATTACGAAGAGATGCTCGACGCGGGCGGGCTCGACGCCGTGATCCTTGCCACGCCGCCCCACTGGCACGCCCTGCCGTTTCTCGCCGCCACCCGGCGCAAGCTGGCGATTTACGCGGAGAAGCCCCTGGCCTACGACATCCGCGAGGGCCGCGCCATGGCAGACGCCTGGAAGAAGGCGGGCAATGTCGTGCAGATCGGGTTCCAGCGCCGGCAAAGCGCAGCCTTCCGGGCTGCGGCCGACTACATCCGCAGCGGCGCGCCCGGCCGCGTGGTGCAGGTGGACGTCAACATCCACTACACGGCGCAGCCGCTGGACAACACGCCGCAGCCGCCCCCGCCGACGCTCGACTGGGATCTCTGGTGCGGCCCCGCGCCGAAGCTCCCCTATTCGCCCAACGTCGGCCACCGCGCCTGGCGGCTGGAAGAGACCACGGGCAACGGCCATCTGGTGGACTGGGGCATTCATCTCATCGACGCCACGCGCGTCATGCTCGGCCTCGGCATGCCTGTGAAGGTGACGGCTGCCGGGGGCATTTACCATTACAAGGGCCGCATCACGACGCCGGACACGCTGACGGCGCATTTCGAATTCGATGCCTGCCCCGTCGTCTGGAGGCACCGCCTGTGGGGCGCCGTCGAGCGGGACCCGGAGTTTTCCAACGGCGTCACGGTCTTTTGCGAGAACGAGACGGTTTTCGTCACCGACCAGCGCTGGGTCGTTCTCTCGAAAGGCAAGGATGCGCCGCGCCGCGTCCACGCCATCGAGCCTCCGGTGGACCTGAGCCTGCACCACATGCGGGAGTTTCTGGAATGCGTGCGCGCCGCCAGGCCCGCCCCCTGCACGCCGGAGGATGCCTTCCGCAGCACGGCCACCGTGCAGCTTGGCATGATCGCTTGGAAGGCCGGCCGCACCATCCAGTGGGACGAGAAGACGGAAAGCATCCCCAACGACCCCGCGGCGCACCGCATGCTCAAGCGCGACTACCGCGCCCCGTACAAGCACCCGTGGGGTTGAACAGGAAGCGGTTTCTGAAGGAGGGAAGATGAGCGATCCGGTCGTGCCGCTGACGCTGGAAGGCGCAGCGGTTCTGCATCAGATGTTCCGCATCTGCTGGGACGAATGGCGCGCCCTGGATGCGCATTCGCGCCACATGGCGCTCGAAGAGGCGCGCGAATGGCTCCAGACGAAAGAAGGCGCCGAAGGCGGCGAACAGTCCGCCGCCTACGCGATGCTCGGCCACAAGGGCGACCTCATGCTGCTGCATTTCCGCCGCGACTTCACCGGCCTGCTCGAAGCCGAGCAGGCCGTGCGCCAGGCGCGCATCGGCCGCTACCTCGAGCTGACCCACTCGTTCCTGAGCGTGGTGGAGCTGGGACTGTACGAATCGACGCGCAAGATCCACGAGGAGCTCGAATCGAAGGGGCTATCGCCGGGCACCGAAGCCTGGGACGCCGCCGTGAAGGAAACGCTGGAGCGCCAGCGCAAGGCCATGGCGCCGCGGCTCTGGCCGGAGATTCCCGAGAGCCGCTATCTCTGTTTTTATCCGATGGACCGCCGCCGCGGCGAGATCAAGAACTGGTACCAGGTACCCTTCGCCGAGCGGCAGCGGATGATGCACGAGCACGGCCTCGTCGGCCGCAAATACGCGGCCTCGGTGAAGCAGGTGATCTCCGGCTCCATCGGCTTTGACGACTGGGAGTGGGGCGTCGATCTGTTCGCCGACGACCCGCTCGAGTTCAAGCACATCATCTACGAGATGCGCTTCGACGAGGTCAGCGCCGTTTACGGGCTGTTCGGGCCGTTCTATATCGGCCTGCGCGTGCCGAGCGAGAAAATGGACGCCTTGCTGCGCGGCGACGTGCGGGGCGCAATCAGCTGACCCGCGGCGGCGGGCGCCGCTCCGGCCTCGCCGCAATCTGCCGTCCGGCTGCGCGGGCGCGCAGCCGGACGATCATTGCGCGGCGCCGCGAGGCTGGCCCGTCGAGGGCCGCACCGGGCCGCCCAGCGGCGCGCCAGGGAATTCCTGCACCGGGGTCTTCAGGTTGCTCGGCAGCACCGGCGTGCGCGTCGCGATGTCGAACAACGTCCAGATCAGGAAAATCGCCAGGAAGAGCAGCCCGGTGACGAAAATGATGGCGTTGAACTTGTCGTGGCGCAGGTGCATGAAGAACAGCGCCACCAGCGACCCCTTGGCCGACGCGATCAACAGGGCGACCACAGTGTTCCAGGGGCCGAAGTCGATGTAAGACGCCTGCACGGTGATCACGGTCAGCACGAGCAGAGCGAGCAGCACCAGCGCGTACGTCTTCGGGGACGTGACCGGGTGGGCGTGGGCATTGGCTTGGGACATGGTCTTCGGCCTCCTCAGGAAATCAGGTACATCAGGGGGAACAGGTAGATCCAGATCAGATCCACCAGGTGCCAATAAAGCCCGGTGATTTCCACGGGCGAATAGTACTGGCTGGAGAAATGACCCTTGATGGCGCGCACCAGCAGCCAGGCGATGGCGACCATGCCGGCCAGCACGTGGATGCCGTGCAGGCCGGTCATCATAAAGTAAAAGCTGAAGAACATGAACTGGCCGGGCACGGTGTCGCCTTTGTGCGAGTAATATTTACCCGGCAGCAGCCCCTCGTGGAACTTGTGGCTGTATTCAAAGTATTTCACCACCATGAACACGCCGGCGCAGAGGATGGTGAGAGCGAGAAACAGGATCAGCAGTTTCTTGCGGTCGGTTTGCGCCGCCCAGACCGACATCACCATGGTGAAGCTGGAAGTGAGCAGCACGATGGTGTTCAGGGCGCCCAGCGTGCGGTCCAGGTGATGGTGGGCCGCCATGAACGCTTCCGGGTGCCGGGCGTGCATGATGCCGTAGCCGACGAAAAGACCGCCGAACAGCAACACTTCCGTCACCAGAAACAGCCACATGCCGATCTTGGCGGCATCGAACTGCTGGGACATCTCGCGGAAATGATGCTGGAGAAAGGGCGTGTGGCCCTGTTCGGCGTGGGCGTGCGCGGAAGAAGCAGCGGTGGTCATCTGTGAACAGTCCCTCGGGTCGAAAATCAGTGCGCCAGTTCTTTCACGGCCACGGGCGCGGGCTCCGGCCGGTAATCATAGGGGCCGTGCTGCAACACCGGCTGGCCCTCGAAGTTGTGGGTGGTGGGCGGAGACGTGGTCTCCCACTCGAGCGTGCGGCCGCCCCACGGATTCGCAGGCATGCCCTTGGGCTGGCGGAACGAGGCCAGCAGGTAGGCCGCGGTCAGGAACAGCCCGGCGGCGAGCACCCAGCTGCCGACGGTGGAGACCACGTGCAGGTCCTGGAACTGCGGCAGGTAGTTGTAATAGCGGCGCGGCATGCCGCGGCTGCCCAGAACAAACTGCGGCAGGAATGTCAGGTTGAACCCGACGAAAATGATGGCGCTCGCAATCGCGGCCAGCTTCCGATTGTACATGCGGCCGTACATCTTCGGCCACCAGTAATGCATGCCGGCGAGAAGCGCGATGAGGTTCGACCCGGCCATCACGTAATGGAAGTGCGCCACGACGAAGTAGGTGTCGTGCAGGTGGACGTCGGTGGAAAGCGCCGCCAGGAACAACCCGGTCAGGCCGCCGATGGTGAAGATCAGCAGGAAGCTGATGGCGTGCAGCATCGGCGCCTCGAGCGAGATCGAACCGCGCCACATGGTGGCGATCCAGTTGAAGACCTTGATGGCCGAGGGCACGGCGATGAAGAAGGTGAGGAAGCTGAAGATCACGCCGGCGAACAGGCTCATGCCGGCGACAAACATGTGGTGCGCCCAGACGAGGAAGCCGAGCAGCGCGATGGCGACCGACGAAAAGGCGATGGCTTTGTAGCCGAAGATGGTCTTTTTCGAGAACGTCGGAATGACCTCGCTGATGACGGCCATCGCAGGCAGGATCATGATGTAGACCGCCGGGTGCGAGTAGAACCAGAAGAAGTGCTGGAACAGCACCGGGTCGCCGCCCAGCTGCGGGTCGAAGATGCCGACGCCGAGCACCCGCTCCATGACGATGAGCAGCAGCGTGATGCCGAGCACCGGCGTGGCGAGGATCTGGATGATCGCCGTGGCGTACATGCCCCAGCAGAACAGCGGCATCTCGAACCAGCCCATGCCGGGGGCGCGCAGCTTGTGGATCGTGGCGATGAAGTTGACGCCCGTGAAAATCGAGCTGAAGCCGAGCACGAAAGCGGCCAGCACCATCAGGCTGACGCCGCCGCCCGTCGTGGTGGAATAGGGCGTGTAGAACGTCCAGCCGGTGTCCACGCCGCCCAGCGCCAGCGTGGCCACCGCCATGGCCGCGCCCGTCCAGTAAATGTAAAGGCTGGCCAGGTTGAGCCGCGGGAAGGCGACATCCTTCGCGCCCAGCAGCAGCGGCAGCGCAAAGTTGCCGAGCGCCGCGGGGATGGCGGGGATGATGACGAGGAACACCATGATCGCCCCGTGCAGCGTGAAGACGCGGTTGTAGGTCTCCGCGTCCATGATGGTCTGCTTCGGCGTAAGCAGCTCGAGCCGGATCAGCAGGGCGAAAATGCCGCCCACCAGAAAGAAGAACAGCACCGACCACATGTACATCAGCCCGATGCGCTTGTGGTCGACGGTGGTCAGCCAGCTCCAAAGCCCCTTCGGCTCTTCCAGGTAATCGGCATGGCGCGCGGCGTGCCCGGCGCCGGCGGTGAGCACTCCCTCTGACATGGCCTGTCTCCCTTCCCTATTGCAGATCCTTGATGAACTCGATCAACGCCAGGATTTCCCGCTCCCGCAGCAGCCCCTGATAGGTGGGCATGATCGGCTCGTAGCCCTGGATGACGACCGCTTGCGGCGCGAGGATCGACTGGCGGATGTAGTCGGCGTCCACGACATACTCTTTGCCGTCGGCGGCGCGCTCCTTGCGCCCCCAGATGCCTTTCCACGACGGCCCCTGCCCGCGCGTCCCGTCCAGCGAGTGGCAGGTTGCGCAGCCCTTGTTTTCATAAACCAGGCGGCCGAGTTCCTTGAGCGGCATCTTGCGGACCTGCTCGTCGCCTTCGCGCAGGAACGTCTCATACTGCTCCGGCGTGTCGACGAAGATGCGGGCGAGCATGTCGGAATGCCCCTTGCCGCAATACTCGGTGCAAAAGACCTGGTAGACGCCGGGCTTCGTGGCCGTGAACCACAGCTCCGTGTACCGGCCCGGGATGGCATCGCGCTTCAGCCGGAACTCGGGGATATAAAAACTGTGGATGACATCCTCGGCCGTCAGCACCAGCTTCACGGGCTGGTTGACGGGCACGTGGAGGTCGTTGAGCGTGCGCGTGCCGTCGGGGTATTCGAACTCCCACACCCACTTCTTGCCGGTGACGATGATCTCCATCGAATCGTTGGGCGCCACCCAGGCTTTCACGTAGCCGCGGAACCCCCAGAAAAAGATCACCATCACCACGATGAGCGGGATCAGGCTCCAGACCAGCTCGAGCCGCGTGTCGTGGGTGATGTGCGGCGTCACCTCCTTGTCCGAGCGGCGGCGCCAGCGCCGCACGGCGTAAAAGATCAGCCCGCCGTTGAAGAAGAAGAAAAACACGGTGAGGATGGTGATGAACAGGAACAGCCCGTCCATCTCCCCGACGTGCGTGGATGCCCCTCGCGGAAGCAGAAAATCGCGGAACCAGTTCATTTCGCAGTCACCATGTTCGTGTGAGTGGACGCCGAAAGGCGCTCGCGCCGCCAGAAGCGGTAGAGAACGAAAACCAGCGCCAGCAGGGCGAGCGCGCCCCCGGCGCGCATGATGTTCATCGCCACCAGCGTGTAGCTGCGGGCGGCCGGATCATAGTGGAAACAATACAGCAGGATCCTGTCGCTGACGCCGGTCTTGCCGCTGGCCGCCTCGGCCAGCGCCAGCCGCAGGTCCAGCGGCCGGAAGCGGACTCCGTACAGGTAGCGGCTCACCATGCCGTCCGGCGAGAGCACCATGATGGCGGCGGCATGGGCGTACTGCTTTGTGCGGTCGTCCCAGCGGTAGCGGAAGCCGACCTGTTCGGCGAGCCGGGCCACGTTGTTCTGATAGTCGGCCAGGAAGTGCCAGCCTTTCGTCTCGCGCTCGTAGGAGGCCATGTAGACGGCCTTCTTGGCCGCGGCCATCTTGTAGTTCTCCGTCGGGTCGATGCTGACCGTGACGATCTCGAATTCCTTGCCGGCGGTTTGCGGGATCTGCCGCAGCGCTTCGGTCTGTCCGTTCAGCACCAGCGTGCACAGCATCGGGCAGCTGTAATAGACGAGGTTCAGGATGACCGGCCTGCCGGCGGCGAAATACTCCCGCAGCGCGTGCGGGTAGCCGTCTTCGCCGATGAATTCCAGCGAGAGGTCGATCCTGTTGCCCAGCCGCTCCTCGATGCCGACGCCCTCCAGCTCCGGCGGGGTCTGATCGGCGCGCATCTGCGCGCGCACGGGCACCGCCGCCGCGGCCAGCGCGGCGAGCAGTACCGTTATGGCACGCAAATCCGCCATCGAGAGTTCCTCACTGTTTCGGCGCAGGCGCCGCGGCCCCGTCGCCGCCGGCGGCGCCGCCGGGCGGCTCCGGCTTGGCCGGGTAAGTCTTCGTGTTGTAGCTCACCGTTCCGGCGGCGTACTCGGCGGCCAGAATTTCCATCGCCTTGTCGATCGGGATGCGCACAACGCCCTTTTCCTTATCGATGAAGCTGTAGCGGTGAAGATTCTCCTCTTCGCGCTCCCGGATGGCGAGCAGCTCCTTGCTGGGCGCGCCGGAATAAACCTGCTGATCGATCTTCTCGTAGGTGACGACGTACAGCCAGTAAACCCCGGCGATCATCACCACCAGCAGCACGAGGATGGCGCCGCTGACGGCGGCGATGAGGCCGGCGCGCGCATCGCGGTGATCGTAATCGATGCCTTCCACAAACACGGCCGTGTCCGGCGCCGTGGGATCCAGGGGTGGCTTCACTTCCGACATCCGTCCTCTCTCCTCGTCACACGTTGTGGAACGCCAGGCACTGCTCGAGCCTCGGGTCGCCCACCGGCACGAGCGGCTTCTCCCTCAGCCCGGACCAGAACAGCAGCCCGTAGCCGCTGCCCACGGCCAGCCAGGCGGCGAAGTCGAGCCAGTGCAGCGACACGCCGCGCGGATGCAGCACCGGCATGATCTGCCAGTACAGGTCGCACCAGTGCATCAGCATCATCCAGCCGGCGAAGAAGCCGAGCACGCGGAGGTTCCGCTTGTTGGCCCGGGGCAGCAGCGTGAAGAACGGCAGCAGGAAGTGTCCGGCCACCAGAATGGGGCCGAACGCCGCCCAGCTGCCCTGTAGCCGCTTGTGGTACCAGAAGGTTTCCTCGGGCAGGTTGCCGTACCAGATGAGCATGTACTGAGAAAAGGAAACGTAGGCCCAGAACACGGTGAGAGCGAAGAGCCACTTGCCGAGATCGTGGTAGTGTTCCTCGCGGATCGACTGCGTGAGATAGCCGGCCGAGCGCAGCATCAGGCAGACAGCGATGAGAATGGCCATGAACGCCACCGCGCCGCCGGCTAGGAAGTAGACGCCGTACATGGTGGACCACCAGTGCGGCTCGAGCGACATGATCCAGTCGAATGCGGCCATGGAAGCGGTGAGAAACAGCACCACGGTGCCCGGCGCGCTCCACTTCGCCGCCGCCCTGGTGTATTCGATGGCCCCGGTTTCGTCCTGCCGGCGCGAGATGGCGTAGAGCCGCAGCGCAAACAGGCTCCACAGAGCGATGGCGATGAAGGCGCGCGCGGCGAACCAGGTCTCGTTGAGATAGCCAAGCTTTTGCGACAGCACCGGATCCTTCGCCGCCCCGGGGTGCGACCACTCGTACAGCGAGTGGATGCCGAACAGCACCGGCAGGATCAGCACGAAGGCGAGCGGGACCGTCCGCATCATGTTCTCCATCAGCCGCCGCACCGTCACGCTCCACGCGCTGCCGGTGAGATGCTGCACCATGACGAAAAACAGCGCGCCGAGGGCGGCCGAGACAAAGTAGGCGAACGCAGTCAGGTAGGAGAAATGGAACTGCTGCCGGTCGAGGGCGTATCCGGCGGCCAGCGCCAGCCAGGACACCAGCGCCACCAGCGCGAGCGAGTTGCGCACCGCGCGCCAGGCCTCCGGCTTCATGAAGTAGCTCTCCGATGCGTGTTCTCTGTGATGGGCCATGCGGGGTTCCTCGCTGTTACCGGATCCTGTTTTGCAGTTCGGGCGGCACGTCCTGGAGGCTGCCGCGCCAGGAGCGCTGGAGCGCGCGGACGTAGGCGACGATCGCCCAGCGGTCGTTCTCCGAAATCTGGTACCGGTAGCCGGGCATTGAGCGGCGCCCGTTGGTGATGACGTGGAACAGCTCGCCGTCGACGAAATTCACGATGCGTTCGTCGTGAAGGTTGCCGGGCACCCAGACGGACTTGGCCGGGACGATGCCGCGGCCCGAGCCGGTGCGGTCGTGGCACGGGGCGCAATAGACGTCGAACTTCCGCTGCCCCTGCGCAAGCGTCTCCTTCGTGATGGGCAGCGGGTTGCGCGCCACGTAGTTGCCGTCCGGCGCGATGCCGGTGGAGAAAGCGGGGTCGGGGCGGTACAGCTCCTGCGCCACCGTGCCCGCCACAGGGGCGCGGCTGGCGCGGCCGTCGGCGAAGAAGGCGCTTTCGGCCTGCGGCTTGTACTTGTCCTGCTTCTTCATGTCCCACCAGACCCAGATGGGCGGCTGGCGGGAGGGGAAGTTGGAGCAGCCGCTCAGTGCAGCCCCGCCCAGAGCGAGCAGCAAGGCGGCAAGGGTGCGGGCCGCGGGAAACTTCATGCTTCGACGACCTCCGTGTGCAGGCTCCCGCAGGAGTCGAGGAACAGCTTCGCTTCCTCGGCGCGGAACTTCGGATCGCGCGCTTCGATGGCCAGCAGGAAGCGGTCGTTGCTGGCGGCGGCGTGCCGCGAGTAATTGAACAACGGATGGTAGTACGTGGGCAGCCGCGTCAGGTGGAACAGCCCCAGCACGGTGGCGAAGGCGCTCAGCAGCACGCTCAGCTCGAACATGATGGGCACGGACGGCTCGAAGGCGAACAGCGGCTTGCCCGCGATGATCAGCTTGTAGTCGACCGCGCCGGTCCACCACTGCAACAGCACGGCCGCAGAAAGGCCGAGCAGGCCGAACACGATCACGATCCGGCCCAGCGGGCTGCGCGGGGCGCCCAGCGCCTCGTCGACGCCGTGGATCGGGAAGGGCGAATAGGCCTCCATCTGCGTGTAGCCGGCGGCGCGGGCCGTCCGGATGGCGCGCAACAGGTCCTCCGGCGTGGCGAACTCGCCGATCACTCCGTACACCTGCTGTTGCGCGCCGGACTCGTAGCCGGGCAGGCCGAGCCGGGAGAGAACCGCTTCCAGCATCAATGGCTTCCTCCATGCACAGGCGCCGCCTGCCCGGCGCTGACCTGCTGGTGCAGCACGCCCTTCACCTCGCTGATGGCGATGGCGGGCAGGAAGCGGAGGAACAGCAGGAACAGCGTCAGGAACAGGCCGATCGTGCCGACATAGGTCCCGATGTCGACCCAGGTGGGCCGGAAATAGCCCCAGCTCGAGGGCAGAAAGTCGCGGTGCAGCGACGTGGCGATGATCACGAAACGCTCGAACCACATGCCGATGTTGATGAAGATCGACAGGATGAACATCGCCGGGATCGACGTGCGGAACCGCTGGAACCAGAAAAACTGCGGGGCGACGACGTTGCAGGCGATCATCGACCAGTAGGCCCACCAGTAGGGCCCGAAGGCGCGGTTGAGGAAGATGAACCGCTCATACTGGTTGGCGCTGTACCAGGCGATGAAGAACTCCGTGCCGTAGGCGAAGCCGACGATCATGCCCGTGGCCAGCATCACCTTGCACATGTTTTCGAGGTGCTTCATGGTGATGAGGTTCTCGAGGCCGTAGATCCAGCGAGCCAGCGTCATCAGCGTCACCACCATGGCGAAGCCGCTGAACACCGCGCCGGCGACGAAGTAGGGCGGGAAGATCGTCGTGTGCCACCCGGGCAGCAGCGAGGTGGCGAAGTCGAAGGAAACGATCGAGTGGACCGAGAGCACCAGCGGCGTCGACAGCCCGGCCAGCAGCAGGTAGGCCAGCTCGTAATGGCGCCACTGGGTGGCCGAGCCGCGCCAGCCGAGGCTCAGCAGGCCGTAGATCTTCTTCCGCAGCGGCGTGGTGGCGCGGTCGCGCAGGGTGGCGAGATCGGGGATCAGCCCGACGAACCAGAACAACGCGCTGACGGTGCCGTAAGTGGAGACGGCGAAGACGTCCCACATCAGCGGGCTGCGGAAGTTCTGCCACATGTGGAGGTACTCGTTCGGCAGCGGGAAGAGCCAGTAGGCGGCGCGCCACGGCCGCCCGGTGTGGAACAGCGGGTAAATGGCCGCGCAGGCGACCGCGAACAGCGTCATCGCCTCGGCGGCGCGGTTGATCGAGGTCCGCCACTTCTGCCGGAACAGGAACAGGATGGCGGAGATCAGCGTGCCTGCGTGGCCGATGCCGATCCACCAGACGAAGTTGGTGATGTCCCAGCCCCAGCCGACCGGCGAGTTGTTGCCCCAGACGCCGATGCCTGTCGCCACGAGGTAGCCGAGGCAGGCGAACAGCAGCAGCGCCAGCGGCACGGCCACCGCCATGCCGATGTACCACCGCTTCGGCGCCTTGCCCTCGACAATGGAGCTGATCTTGTCGGTGACGTCCGAATACGTCATGCCGCCCTGCACGAGCGGCGGGTTGAGTTCCATTCGCGGGTCGATTGCGAGATCAGCCATGGGTCAGACAAGCTCCGGGTTGGGATTGCGGAGACGCGCCAGATAGGTGGTGCGCGGCTTCGTGTTCAGCTCCTCGAGCACCGCGTAATCGCGGGCCTGCCGCTTCAGCTTCGCGACGCGGCTCTCGGGGTCGTTGATGTTGCCGAAGACGATGGCGTCGGCGGGGCAGACCTGCTGGCAGGCGGTGAGCACCTCGCCGTCGCGGATGGGCCGCCGCCCTTCGGCCTTCGCCTGCGAACGCTTCTCCTCGATGCGCTGCACGCAGTAGTTGCACTTCTCCATCACGCCGCGCATGCGCACGGTGACGTCCGGGTTGAAGACCATCTTCCGGATCTCCGGAACGTCCTTGTTCCAGTTGAGGAAGTTGAAGCGCCGCACCTTGTAGGGGCAGTTGTTCAGGCAGTAGCGCGTGCCCACGCAGCGGTTGTAAGCCATCTCGTTGATGCCTTCCGGGCTGTGTGCCGTGGCCGCCACGGGGCAGACGCTTTCGCAGGGCGCCTTCTCGCACTGCACGCAGGCCATCGGCTGCATCACCGCCTGCGGATCGTCCTCCTCGCCGCTGAAGTAGCGGTCCAGGCGGATCCAGTGCATTTCGCGGCCCTTCCCCACCTGCTCCTTGCCGACGACGGGGATGTTGTTCTCCGCCGTGCAGGCCACCATGCAGGCATTGCAGCCGATGCAGGCGTTCAAATCGATCGCCATGCCCCACTGGTAGCCCTTCGAATAGTCGAACTCCGGGAACAGGTCCGTCGGCGGGTGCGGCTCGTGCTTGCCGTGTTCGGCGCGGCGCCGGTACTCCTCGACCGTGAACTCTTCCACGATGTTGTTGCGCTTCAGGCCGGTGATCGGCTCGATAAGCGTGTGGTGCTCCTGCGTGGTGACGAGCTTGTATTTCGCGCCGGTCCTGCGGACTTCCGCCGGGCCGAACCAGAAGTTGGCCTCCGCGCGCAGCCCCTCGACGCGGTGGCCCACGCCGCGGCCCACGCGCCCGCAGGCGGCGCGGCCGAAGCCGAGCTGGAGCGAGATGGAGTCGTCGGCATGGCCGGGCAGGACCATCGCCGGGCAGTGGATCTGCCGGCCGCCCGCCGACAGCTCCAGCACGTCGCCGTCCTGGACGCCGAGCCTGCGCGCCGTCGCCGGGCTCAGCAGCGCCGCGTTGTCCCAGACGAGCTTCGTCATCGGGTCCGGCGTCTCCTGCATCCACGCGTTGTTGGCGAAGCGCCCGTCGAAGGTGTGCCACGAGGGGTAAAACACCGTCTCGATGCCCGCCGGCGCAGCCTTCAGCGCCGGCTGGATGGCGGCCAGGACGCGCGCCGCGTCGGCTTTCACCTCCACGGCCGGGAAGCGCGTCCCTTCAATGACGCCCTCGTAAAGCGCCTGCTGCCATTTCTTCTCCGCGTCGGCGCCCCACTGGGAAGTCCAGTAGGACCGCACGATGTCGTATCCGCGGCGCTGCGGGCGGCCGGCGATCAGCGCGGCGATCTCGAGCGCGCTGCGGCCGCCGAACAGCGGCTGGATCTGCGGCTGCTGGATGCTGGCAGTCCCGTCGAGGGCGCGCACATCGCCCCACGCCTCGAAGGGGTGCGCTTCCGGCAACTGCCACAGGGCCGCTTTCCAGGTTTCGTTCTCGTCGAATGCCAGCGCGACGGCGGCCGTCTTGCGGAACAATTCCGCCCAGTTGTGATCCGCGGGCAGCGAATAGACAGGATTGCCGCCTAGAGCGAACAGCACCGTCACGCGCCCCGCCGCGAGATCGCCGGCCAGCTGCCGGACGGCAGCCAGCGAGTCGGCGGGCGCAAACGGGGGACGCGTGTAGGACACGGTCTGCCCGAGGTTGCCGAGCGCCTGGTTGATGAGCGCCACAAGCGCATGCACCTCGGCCGGCTGGCGGGGGCCTGCCAACACGAGCGAGCGGCCCTTGTGCGCCAGCAGATCCTTCGCCACCGCGGCGAGAAATTTCTTTTGCCGGCCGCCTGCCCCGTCGAGAACCTTCAGCTCCGCGCCGCTCACGTTGAGCTCGCGCGCCAGCGCCAGGGCCACGGCCGCGATATCGGAGGCGCGGGCGCGCAGCCGGTGGTCGGCCATGGCGCCGGTCACGGTGAAGTTCGGCTCGACGGCGTAAAGCCGGTTCAGTTCCCTGCCCTCTTCGGGCCGGCGCCGCGCGGCGAACTGCTTCACCGGCTGCGCCGTCATCGTGTCCAGCCCGAGGAAGTCGCAATCCAGCGCCACGACCACGTCCGCCTGGTCGAACCGGTACTGCGGCATCAGCGGCTGGCCGAAGGCGAGCCGCGCGCCTTCCACCACGCGGTCGAAGTTCACCGCGTCATACTCGACCCAGACCGAGTTCGGGTATTTCTTCGCGATCTCCGCCTTCAGCGCATCGAGCGAAGGCGAGGCGGTGCGCGGCGAAAGAATCCGCAGCCCCGCGCCGTCGCCAAGTTTCGACGCGGCTTCCAGCCACCAGGACTCGAACTGGGCCCAGCCCGACTTCACGCCCTGTTTCTGCACCTGCCGGGCGCGGTCCGGGTCGTACAGGTCGAGGATCATCGCCTGCTGGAAGGCGTTGGTGGCGCCGAGCGAGAACGGGTGGCGCGGGTTGCCTTCCACCTTGGTGGGGCGGCCGTCGTTGCATTCGACGATGAGGCCTGTGGCGGCGCCGCAGGCCTGCACCGCCGTGGCGTAATGCAACGGGCGGCCGTGAACGTAGCCTTCCACGCCCTTCGACAGCGGAAGGATCTTCTCCACCGGGCGGCGGCACGCGGTCAGCCCGGCCAGGCCGAAGCCGGCCGCCATCAGCTTGAGCAGCGTGCGGCGGGAGCCGCTGTCGAGCAGCTCCGAGGCGCCTTCCGGGAACTCGCGTTCCACCCACTGGCGGAACTCGGGCGTGTCGGCGAGCTGGTTCAGGCTCCGCCAGTATTTCCTGCCCGTCAGGTTCGAAAGATTCAACTGGATGAGTTCGTTCATGGTCGCACGCCGGAAGACTATCGGTGACAGGCGGAACAGTTGTCCGGGGGATGAATGCCCTTTTCGCGGATCAGCCGGGCGCCCAGCACGGCGGGGTCGCCTTCCGGCTGCCAGTCGAGTTTGGTGACCAGCTCAGGCGGGCGGATGTGCGGCGCCGGGTTGCGGTGGCAATCAAGGCACCACGCCATCGACAGCGGCTGCACCTGGCGCACCTCGGTCATCTGGTCGACGCGCCCGTGGCAGCTGACGCAGCTCACGCCCGCGGTCACATGGGCCCGGTGATTAAAATAGACGTAGTCAGGCAGGCGGTGCACCTTCACCCACGCCACCGGCTTGCCGGTGGCGTAGCTGTCTCGGATCGCCTGCAATTTGGGGCTTTTTTCCTTCACCCGCACATGGCAGTTCATGCAGATTTCCGTCATCGGCACCGCGGCATAGCTGGCCTGCGTGACAGTCGTGTGGCAGTACAGGCAATCCATGCCCAGGTTTCCGGCATGGAGCTTGTGGCTGTAAGCCACCGGCTGCACAGGCGTGTAGCCGGTGTCCAGCTGCCTGGGATGAAAAACATAGGCGGCCACGGCGCCGGCGGCGCCCAGCACGGCCACCGCCGCCGCGGCGGCGAGGCGCAGTTTCGTGTCGAACCGCTTCGAAAAGGGTGCACTCATGCCTGGATGTCTCTTGGTTGGAAACCAGCTTCAGCCCCTCTGATCTGGCCTGGCAGGTTTGCCGCCTCCGCGAAGACCGGAGCGCTTGTCTTTTTTTCTACCACAGCCATACTATTTCCGCAATAGGAGCAAAATTTCTTGTCCAGCAATAATGAGATGCCTGAAGAGCCGGGAAGGTCGCAGCCAATCGGGGCGGCGCCAGGGCTGCCCGCGCGCCTGATGGAAGCGCGCCCCTTGCGCGGCATCAGCCGCCGCTTCGGCGACCTGCGGGTGCGGCCGAAGCTGATGGTGCTGCACAACAGCTTCTTCCTCCTGCTGGCGTGTGCAGTATATTTCACGGTGATCACCGTTGTCGAGGGGCGGCTGCGCGAGGCGGAACAGCGGGAGATGACGCTGATCCTGAACGCCTTCTCCGCCCTGCTGCCGGAAACGGGCGACGAGCTGGCGCTGCGCCCGTACGACCTGCGGCAAGGCACGGCCGCCGAATTCGGCCTGCCGGAGGAGGCGCAGCAGTGGATGCGGCAATACCCGGGGCGCGTGTGGCGCGCCGGCGGAGAGCACGTCTACAAATTGATCCCGGGCACGCAGCGCTACTACCGGCTCACCTTGCCGGTCCGCTTCTACAACGGCGTGGTGGCGGGCGTGCAGATGGCGCTGTTTGTCGCGCTCGGCGTCCTGTATGTGCTGGCGGTGCTCGTGCTCGAGCTGTTCATCATGCCGCGCTACGTCTATCAGCCGCTGCGGCTGCTGCTCGAAGCCGACGCCGCCACGCGGCGCGGCGACCGGCAGGCGGAAATCATCGACGAGCAATACATTCCCGGGGACGAGATCGGCCTGATCCTGCGCTCTCACAACGACACGGTGCGAGCCCTGCGCCGGCGCGAGGACGAGCTCGAGCAGGCGAAGCGGAACCTCGAGGCGCAGGACCGGCTGGTCAGCCTCGGCATGCTGAGCGCCAGCGTCGCGCACGAGATGAACACGCCGCTGGCCGTGCTGCACGGCAGCATCGAGAAGCTGCTCGAAAAGGCTGCCGACGAGGCCGCCAGGGCGCGGCTGGAAAGAATGAAGCGCGTCACCGACCGCCTGCGGCGCATCAGCGGCTCGCTGCTGGACTTCGCCAGGCTGCGGCGCGAAACGATGGAGGAGACCCGACTGCGGCCGCTCGTCGAGGAAGCTTGGCAGCTGGTGGCGATCGACGAGAAAGCGTCCCAGGTCCGGCTGGAGCTGGAGATCCCGGCCGGCCTGTGCGTGTGCGGCAACGGCGGCCGGCTGGTGCAGGTCTTTGTCAACCTGCTGCGCAACGCGCTTCAGGCCGTGCCGGCGGGTTCGGGCGAGATCCGGGTGCGCGCCGTGCACGAGGGCGGCGAGTCCGTGCGCATCACGGTGGAGGACAACGGGCCGGGCATCCCGGACGAGATCCTGCCGGGCGTGTTCGACGCCTTTGTCAGCACGCGGCTGGACGCCTGCGGCACCGGGCTGGGGCTGACGGTGGCGCAGGGCATCGTGCATCAGCACGGCGGCGAGATCCGGGCGTACAACAGAAAGGAAGGAGGGGCGGCGCTGGAGGTGATCCTGCCGGCGCGCGCCGGGCGACCGCAGCCATGACGGCCGAACTGCAACCCGAACAGGGGCTCGTCGACATCGCCGTGCTCGACGACGACCGCGATTTTCTGCAATACATCGAGGATTTCCTCAGGGACGAAGGCATCTACTCGGTGCGCGTCTTCGAGCGCGCCGCCGAGCTGCTGGAGTCGGCCGCCGGGCAGCGGCCCGACATCGTGCTGCTGGACATGAAGATGGGCCGCACGCGCGGCGACGAGGTGCTCGAGCGGCTGCTGGCGCTGTACCCGGACCTTTGCGTGATCATCGTCACCGGCTACCCGTCGCTCGAAGACATGCGGGCGACGTTCAAGAAGAACGTGTTCGACTATCTGGCCAAGCCGTTCACGCTGAACCAGCTGCGGCAGACGCTGGCCAACGCGGTCGAACGCTACGGGCTGGGGCGCGCCTTGCAGGACCGGCTGCGCGACAAGCTCGGCCAGCGCATCCGGGTCCTGCGCGCCGAAAGGAACTGGTCGCTCAAGGACCTGGCCGCGGCGTCGCGCCTGAGCGTCAGCCAGATCAGCTCCATCGAGCGCGGCGCCAACCTGCCCTCGATGGAAAGCCTGCTGGCCATCTCGCGCGCCTTCGGCCTGAAACCGAGCCAGATCCTCGCATCCATCGATTTCTGACGGGGCGGTGCCGCGTCAGTCGATCTCCTGCTCGATCGCCTGCGCCAGCTCGTCCCGGTCGTACGGCACGGCCAGCTCGGGGGGCCTGGGCGAGAACCACGGATACATGAGCGGCAGCAGGAACAGGGTGAGGAAAGTGGACGAGACCAGCCCGCCGATGACCACCGAGGCCAGCGGGCGCTGCACCTCGGCGCCCGTCGTGGTGGCCAGCGCCATGGGCAGAAAGCCGAAGCTGGCCACCAGCGCCGTCATCAGCACGGGCCGCAGGCGGATGCCCGCGCCGGCAAGCAGCGCCTGCTCCATCGGCATGCCGAGCTGCCGCAGGCGGTTGATGGAGCTGACCAGCACGATGCCGTTCAGCACGGCGACGCCGAACAGGGCGATGAAGCCGATGGCGGCGCTGATGTTGAGGTTCAGCCCGCGCAGCCAGAGCGCGCCGATGCCGCCGATGAAGGCGAAGGGCACGTTGAGAAGGATGAGCAGGGCCTGGCGCACGCTGCCGAAGGTGAAAAACAGCAGCCCGAAAATGATGAGGATCGATGCGGGGACGACGATCGTCAGCCGCCGCATGGCGCGGCGCTGGTTTTCGAACTGTCCGCCCCAGTCGATGGAATAGCCGGCCGGCAGTTGCAGCTCGCTGTCCATGCGGCGCTGGGCTTCGGCGACGAAGCCGCCGAGGTCGCGCCCGCGGACGTTGCACTGCACCACGATGCGCCGCTGGCCGTTTTCGCGCGAGATCACCTCCGGGCCGCGGGTCATCAGGACGCGCGCCACCTGCCCCAGGCGGACGCGCTCGCCGCCGGGCGCGTTGAGAATCAGTCCGCGGATGGCCTCGTCGTCGGCGCGGTAGCTTTCCGGCAGGCGCACGACGATGGCGAAACGGCGCTGGCCTTCGATCATCTCCGAGACGGTCTTGCCGCCGATGGCTGCGTCCATCATGTCCTGCACGTCGCTCACGTTTAGCCCGTAGCGGGCCAGGGCTTCGCGGTCGACCTCGACGCGAAGCTCGGCCACGCCGGAGGCGATTTCCATCTGTTCGTCGGCCGCGCCGGGCACGGAGGCGATGACGCGCAGCGCGCGCTCGGCCAGCCGCTCCAGCACGCGCGGGTCCTCGCCGAAGATCTTCACCGCCACGTCGGCCTTGATGCCGGAAATCGTCTCGTCCAGCCGCATCGCCATGGGCTGGGTGAAGTTGTAGCTGACGCCCGGCACCGCTTCCAGGGCGGCGGCCAGCGCGTTGATCAGCTCCTCCTTCGTCCGGAAGCGGGTCCACTGCTCGCGCGGCTTCAGCAGGACGTAGACGTCGCCCTGGTTGATCCCCATCGCCTCGGTGGCGACGTCCGGCCTGCCGATGCGCGTCACCACGCCGGAGACCTCGGGAAAACCAAGGATGATTTTCTCGATCCGGTTGCTGATTTTGATCGAATCCGTCAGCGAGATGCCCGGCATTTTTCTCGTTTCGATCAGGATCGACCCCTCGTCCAGGCGGGCGATGAATTCGGTCCCGATCCAGCCGAGCGACGCCACGGCAACCGCCAGCACGGCGGCGCTCGCCGCCACCATCCACCGCCGGCGCCGCAGGGCCCGCCCGAGCAGCGCCAGATAGCGCGCCCGCAGCCACTCCATCCACCGCTCCGATTTCGGGCGCGTGCAGCAGCGCAGATGGACGCTCGCCGCCGCCGGCACCACCGTCAGGGCCAGAATCAGGCTGCCGAGCAGCGCCGAGCACACGGTGATCGCCATCGGCCGGAACATCCGCCCTTCCAACCCCTCCAGAAAGAACACGGGCATGTAGACAGCGATGATGATGGCCACCGCGAACAGTATGGGCCGCGCCACCTCGTGCGCGGCCACGCGGATGCGCTCGAGCGCCTCGAGCCGCTCGTCGGATTCGGCGGGCCGGCGCAGCCTCCGCACCGCGTTCTCCATCATCACCACCGAGCCGTCGACGATCATGCCGAAGTCGATGGCGCCGAGGCTCATCAGGTTGGCCGACACGCCGAACAGGGCCATGCCCATGAAGCCGAACAGCATCGACAGCGGGATCACCGCCGCCACGATCAGCGCGGCGCGCACGTTTCCGAGGAACAGGAACAGAATCACCACCACCAGCGCGCCGCCCTCGAGCAGCGCCCGCGACACGGTGCGGATGGTGCCGTCGATCACCGTGCTCTGGTCGTAGAACGGCACGATCCGCACGCCTTCCGGCAGCCGCAGGGTGGCGAGCTTCGCCTTCACGCGCTCGATGACGCGCTTGCCGTTCTCGCCTTTCAGCATGATGGCCATGCCGCTGACCGTTTCCCCCTTGCCGTCGCGCAGCGTCGCGCCCTGGCGCGGCATCCCCATCAGCCTCACCTCGGCCACGTCGCGCACCAGCACCGGCGTGCCGGCGCGCGCCAGCAGCACGATGCGCTCCAGGTCCCGGGCGCCCTCGGCGCGCCCCAGCCCGCGAACCGTGTACTGCTCCATCGCGTGCTCGATGAAGCCGCCGCCGAAGTTCGTGTTGTTGTCGCGGATGCGTTCGAACACGGTGCGCAGGTCCAGCCCGTAGCGCTGCAACTTCACCGGATCGACCACGACGGCGTACTGCTTCGTCTCGCCGCCCCAGCTGTTGACTTCGTTCACGCCCGGCACGGTGCGCAGCGCGAAGCGGATCTGCCAGTCGTGGATCGTCTTCAGCTCCATCTGCGTGTAGCCTTCGCCTTCAACGGTGTACTGGTAGACCTCGCCGAAGGCCGTGGCCATGGGGCCAAGCACCGGGTCGAGCCCCTGCGGAAGGCGGCCGCGGACCTCCTGCAACCGCTCGTTGACCAGCTGCCGCGCAAACCAGGTGTTGACGTCGTCGTCGAAGATCAGCGTCACCATCGAGAGCCCCAGCTTGGAAATCGACCGGATCCCCTGCGTGCGCGGGATGCCCATCAGGGCGCTCTCGATCGGGAACGTGACCAGCTGCTCGACTTCCGTGGGCGCCATCGCCGGGCACTCGGTGACGACCACCACCTGGTTGTTCGTCAGGTCTGGAAAGGCGTCCACGGGGATGTTGATCATCACCCAGACGCCGAAGCCCGCTGCCAGCAACACGCCGAGCAGCACCAGCCAGCGGTTGCGCAGATGGAAGTCGATGATGCGCTGTAGCATGGGCGCTCAATCCTCGGAGAGCGTGGACTTGAGCAGCTGCGACTTCAGCACAAAGCCGCCCTCCACCACGACGCGTTCCCCGGCGCGCAGCCCGCGCCGCACCTCCACCAGCCGGTCGATCGAGCCGCCGGTCTCCACCGGCCGCGGCTCGAAGCGGCCGGGCGCCGCCTCGACGAAGACCGTTGGCTGGCCGTTGACATCCTGGATGGCGCTTTGCAGCACGTACAGCCCCTCTCCGCTGCCGCCGGATTCCAGTTCCACCACGGCGTACATTTCGGGCCGGAGCAGGCCGTGGCGGTTGTCGATCTCGACGATCGCCTGCACGGTGCGCGTCTCTGGGTCCAGTTTCTCGTCGATGCGAAGCACGCGCCCGGCAAACGGCCTGTCCGGATAGGCCTGCACGGAGACGCGCGCCATCATGCCGGGCCGCACGCGGGACAGGAATTCCTCCTGCACGGCGGCGATCACCCAGATGGTGGACAGGTCGCTGATGACGAACAGCTCGCTCGAAGGCTGCACCACGCTGCCCGCCGTGACGAGCCGCGACAGCACCACGCCGGCCGCCGGGGCGCGGATCGGAATCAGGTCCTCGTCGGAAAGCGACGCCACGCCCGCCTCCTTGCGCTCCGCCCCTTCCACCGGGATCTCGAGGAACTCCACCAGATGCTGCCGCGTGCGGTTCACTTCGATCTCCGCCGCGCGCAGCGCGGTTTCGGCGTTGCGCAGCTCGTTTTCCGCCGTGTCGAGCTGCTCCTGGCTGGCCGCCTTCATCTCGAACAGGCGCCGCATGCGGTCCCGCTGGCGCCGGGCGTATTCGAGGTTCGACTGGAGCCGGTTGTACTCGGCCACGGCGCGGCGGTACAGCGCCCGGGACTCGTGCACGTCGTGGCTGAACATCCGCGCCAGCACCTGGCCGCGCTCCACGCGGTCACCGACGCGCACCAGCACCTGGATGATGCGGCCGTCGGTGATCGCGCCGACGCGCCAGGTGCGCTCCTCGTTGGCGGCGAGCCTGCCGTTGGCGCGCACCCTCACCGGCACCCGCCGCAGCACGGCCGGCTCCACCCGCAGCCCCGCCTGCGCCAGCGCCGCCGCATCCAGCTCCACATAGCGCCGCGCGGCCGCCTCCTGCGCCGCAGGCGCCGCGGCGCGCGGCGGCTCCTTCTGGCAGGCGGCCAGCAGCCAAAGCAGGCACGCCGCGGCAGCTCGTCTCATGGCTTCACCCCCAGTGCGAATGCGAGCACCTCCATGCTCTGCCGGTATTCCATCCACGCGCGGTAATGCACCAGCTCGATTTCGATCCGGAGCCGCTCGGCGTCGAGCAGCCGCAAAAGATCCGCGCCGCCGAGGCGGTAGGCAGACTGCGCGATCCGCGCCGTCTCGTCCGCCTGGCTGCGCAGCCGTCCCACCAGCTCTTTCAGCTGCTGCCGCCGCGCCTGATATTCGGCCGCGGCCGCCTTCACCTCGGCGCGGATGATGGCCTCGGTGGCCGCGAGGTTGGCCTCGGCGGCCTTGATGTCCGCCGCCGCGCTCTGGATATTGCCCTGGTTCCGGTTCAGCACCGGCAGGTCCCACTGAAGGCCGGCGATCAGCGTGTGCTCGCCCATCGAGCGCTTGTAGCCGAACAACGCATCGACGTTCGGCGACGCGTTGGCCCGCTGGAGCACGAGGTTGCCGCGCGCCTGCTCGAGCCGCGCCTGCGCCAGCTGCATCTCCGGACGCCGCCGCAGGGCGTCTTCCTCATCCGCAGGCAGAGGGCGGTCTTCGGCCAGCTGCAACGCCTCGGCGAAGCGCACCTCGGGAAACGCCGTCTGCCCCATGGCGCGAAACAGCTCGATGCGCGCCTTGGCCGCATCGAGGCCGGCGTTGTTGGCGGCCAGCTGGATGCGCCCCAGCTCGAGCTTCACCCGCAGCAGGTCGTTTTCCGCCATGGCGCCTTCGCGCACGCGGATTTCGTGATATTCCACGATTTTTTCGAAATTGCGCACGCTTTCGAGCAATAATTCCTGCATTTTCTGCGCGCCCAGCGCGGCCCAGTAGGCCAGCGAGACGTCGCGCGCCACCCGGCGCCGCAGCACCGCCAGCTCGAGCTCCGCCGCGCGCAGGCCGCGCGAAGCCAGCTCGGCGCGCTTGCCGCGCTTGCCCGCGGTCTCAAAGGTCTGTTGCAGATAGGCGAAATCGTCGGTTTCGCGGCTCGTCTGGATGGGGCGCGCGCCCCAGGCGCGGTAATTCTCCGCCTGGAGGACCAGCTTCGGGTTGAAGGTGAGCGGCGCCTGCCGCAGCTGCCCGCGGGCGGACTCGACACGCTCCCGGCCCTCGGCCAGCAGCGGGTGGGAGGCGAGCGCCCGCTCGACCGCCGCTTCCAGCGTGAGCGGCTCCTGGGCGGCGGCGCAGCACGCCATTGCCAGCGCCGCGAGCAAACGTGTCATGAACAGGTCCCGAAAGTCCTACTCTAACAACAGAGGATGATGCCTGAAGTCCGCTGGACCGCAATTCTGCCCGCAGCCGCCTGCTGTGCGGCGGCCCTGGCGGCGCCTCCTGAAATCGTGAAACCCGCCCAGCCCGGCAAGTACATCGCGGCCAACGGCCGCCGCGCCGCGTTGCTCGGCTATGAGGACGGCCGGCTGGAAGCATGGGTTTTCCCTGTCAAAATCCTGCGGGATTTCCGCCTTTGGGTCTTCGTCGACCAGGCCCTCGACCCCGTGCCTTTGTCCGAGCTGGCGGAGACGGCCAGCGTGCGCCCGGCGGGAATCACCCTGACCCATGTGCATCCCGCCTTCACCGTGAAACAAACCTGGGCCGCCTCGCCGGCGGAGCCGGTGGCAGCGGTCCTTCTCGAGATCGACACTTCGCGGCCGCTGCGCTTCCGGGCCACCTTCACGCCAGAGATGCAGCCGATGTGGCCCGCCTCGTTCGGCGGCGTTTCCACCAGCTGGGACGCGGCCTCCGGCGTGCTCGCTTTCTCCGAAGGGCTGCGGCGGTTCCGCCCGGTGCTCGGCTCGCCCGCCTTCCGCCGCATCAGCGAGCAGGTGGGGCACCAGTTGCCGGAGCGAACCGCGGCCATCGAGTTTGACGTGGAACAATCCGGCCGCGTCCCCGTCCTCTTCGCGCTCTCGAGGAAGCATTACGACGACTGGGTGGACCGGGCCTGGCAGCTCGCCGAAGACGCCGACAAACATTACCGCGCCTTCCTCGGCCGCACGGCGCAACTCCGATGGGAGCCGTTCACGGAAGCGTGCGACTGGTCGCGGGCCGCCATCGAACGCGGGTGGGCGTGCAACGAGGGCGCCGGCTGCGGGCTGGTGGCGGGCTGGGCGCCTTCCGGCGCCAGCCAGAGGCCCGGCTTCGGATGGTATTTCGGCGGCGACGCGATGATGAGCGTGTGGGCGATGCTCGACTACGGCGATTTCGAGGGCGCCCGCGCGGCGCTCGATTTCCTGCTCGAGCGGCAACGCGAGGACGGCAAGATCATGCACGAGTGGACGCAGTCGGCCGCGCTGCTCGACTGGAACCGCTACCCCTACGGCTACTATCACGCCGACACGACGCCGCTGTTCCTCCACACGGCGTGGCTCTACCTGCGGCAGACAGGCGACCGGCAGTGGCTCCACAAGAACCGCGAGCGGCTGGAACGCTGCTGGCGCTACTGCCTCTCCATCGCCGACGAGGACGGCCTGCTTTCCAACCGGAAAGGCGGCGCGGCCGCGGTCGAAACCGGCGCGTTGAGCGGCAAGGTGGCGCGCGACATCTATCTGCAAGGCGTCTGGCTGGCCGGCATCCGGGGCCGGGCCGGGATCGCGCAATGGCTCGGCGACGGCGAAGCCGCGCGCGAGGCGCAAGCGAAACTCCGGCTGGCGCAGGAGTCCATCCGGCGCTGGTTTCTGCCGCAGAAGGGGTTCTTCGCCTTCGCCGAGCTGGCCGACGGCGCGCGCTACGAGGCCAATTCCGCCTGGCAAGGAATGCTGCTGGCCGAAGGCGGCATCGAGGAAGGCCTCGCCCGGCGCGCCGCCGAAGCGCTGGCCTCGCCGCGGCTGCTGACGCCCTGGGGCGCGCGCCTGTTCGCCACCGACAGCCCCTTTTACAACCCGGTGAGCTACAACGATGGCAGCGTCTGGCCGTTCGTCACCGCACAGGCGTTGCTGGCGATGTTCCGCCACGGCCAGCCCGCTGCCGCCTTCGCCACTCTGGACGGCTTGAGGCAGGCCGTTGGCCTCGCGGGCGCGGGCTTTCTGGCCGAGTACTTCAGCGGGGACCGGCTCGCCCCCGGCCCGCGGGCCGTGCCGCATCAACTGTTCAGCTCGATGGCGCTGATCCACCCCGTCTTCGCCGGCGCGCTGGGGCTGGAACCGGATGCGATGGAAGGCCGGCTGCGCATCACCCCGCGCCTGCCCTGCGGCAGCCCGCCGGCCGCCTTGCGCGGCTACCGCGTCGGCGACGCGCAGCTCGATGCCGACTTCTATCCTGGCGCGCCCACGCGCGTATCGGTCAAGGTGCGCAGCGGCGATCTGCGGGTGGAGGTGACGCCGGCGCCGTGTTTCGACCCGCTGCCCGCGGTGAGGTTGCACCCGGGGATGAGGCCGTGACGAGCAACGCCCGCCTGGGGCAGGCACCCTAGTACTTTCGCCTGAAGCGAATCTCAGGCAGATATGAGAGTCGCCCTGAGGAGCCTGTGGAGTTTACTTTAGTACTGGGCCTCCTTAAAATTGAGGATGAGAAGGCCCGACGGAGGTACCATGAACCCGACTGCCAACCCCGAGTCGAACGTTCAGGCCGGAGACGCCTCCACCCCCGCCAAGATCCGGGTGATGATCGCCGATGACCACCCGATCGTGCGCGATGGCCTCAAGAAGCTGCTCAGTCTGGAAGAGGACATCGAGGTGGTGGCTGTCGCCAGCGACGGGCGCGAAGTTCTGGACCAGGTGGCGCAGAACCAGCCGGACATCATCCTGCTCGACCTCCGCATGCCCAACCTCGACGGCATCAGCACCCTGCAAGCCCTCCAGCAGAAGGGTTGCCAGTCCAAGGTCATCATCCTCACCGCCAGCGAAGACAAGAACGAGTTCGTCCAGGTGATGAAGCT
>Ga0308390_1000340_pt1 | contig 34447 bp, 27 predicted proteins | sample Hotspr2Sample149_FD_202358 | JGI IMG/M metagenome (GOLD analysis project Ga0308390, IMG submission 202358) | Hot spring phototrophic mat microbial communities from Mushroom Spring, Yellowstone National Park, Wyoming, United States - 20040719_149 ...
TCCCGCCAGCCTGCGGCTGGCTTCGCTCGCGGCTCTGAAGGCGTTGCGATACGCAGTCGGAGCCGCGAACGGATGGCCGGAATTCGACAGAATTCCGGCCGGAGTGAGCGGTTGAAGCGTTTGCCCGCGTCCAGGCTGCCGGAGTGTAACGGGAACTGCGGAAGCACAGAAGCCCGTGCGCAAGCGCAGGGGAACCGGGTCTGGAGGCGTGAGGAACCGTTGGTTCCCGCAAGTGACCGCTCGCTCCCGCCAGCCTGCGGCTGGCTCCGCTCGCGGCTCTGAAGGCGTTGCGATACGCAGTCGGAGCCGCGAACGGATGGCCGGAATTCGACAGAATTCCGGCCGGAGTGAGCGGTTGAAGCGTTTGCCGGCGTTCAGACCGCCCGGAATTTACGGGAATTGCCGAAGAGGAGAAGCCCCTGCGCAAGCGCAGGGGAAACCGGGTCTGGAGCCGTGAGGAACCGTTGGTTCCCGAAAGTGACCGCTCGCTCCCGCCAGCCTGCGGCTGGCTTCGCTCGCGGCTCTGAAGGCGTTGCGATACGGATTCAGAACCGCGGGCGGAATTTGCTGCGCACGCGCGTTGGTTCACCGAGTGGGCGGCAGGGAATCGTGTTCCGCTGCGGACGAGTCAGTGGATGCGCGTATTGGCGCTCCGTAGATGGCTCTCCGAAGATCCAGGGCAATCCCGGGGGCATCAATCAACACGGCGATGCCGGGCCGCCCACGGCCTTGGACTCCAAACAAACTCCACGGGGGCGTTTGGCTGGTGGGGCGCGGGGAAATGTTTGAAAGGTTTGGTGGACCTGGAGGGATTCGAACCCTCGACCTCTTCCATGCCATGGAAGCGCGCTCCCAACTGCGCCACAGGCCCACGAGTCTCTTTCAATATAGCACGGGCCGGCGCCAGCGACGGGGCCGCCTCTCAGCACGAACCCCGAAACGCAGGCTGCTCCGCGCCGGCAGGCTGCACATGCAGAGGCCGGCAGCTTTCCCTCGCAACACGCTGCCTGCGCCGCGCACTCGCCGCCCTGCACACGAACTCCGACAACCCAGGCTGCTCCGCGCTCCGGTTCATGTCTTCGTTGCCACGGATCCTGACTGCACACCAAGCATCGGCAACGCACGTTGCTCCGCGCCGGCAGGCGGCACATGCAGAGGCCAGTAGCTTTCCTTCGCAACACGCCGCGTGCGCACGCAGGCTGGTTCGCGCGGGGGAACAAGCCGTCCGGCGCCGCGCACTCGCCGCCCTGCACACCAACCCCGGCAATGCAGGCTGCTCCGCGCTCCGGTCCATGTCTTCGTTGCCACGGATCCTGACTGCACACCAAGCATCGGCAACGCACGCTGCTCCGCGCCGACAGGCGGCACATGCAGAGGCCGGCAGCTTTCCCTCGCAACACGCTGCCTGCGCCGCGCACTCGCCGCCCTGCACACGAACTCCGAGAACCCAGGCTGCTCCGCGCTCCAGGTCCATGTCTTCGTTGCCACGGATCCTGACTGCACACCAAGCATCGGCAACGCAGGCTGCTCCGCGCCGGCAGGCGGCACATGCAGAGGCCAGCAGCTTTCCCTCGCAACACGCCGCCTGCGCACGCAGGCTGGTTCGCGCGGGGGACAAGCCGCCTGCGCCGCGCACTCGCCGCCCTGCACACCGACACCGGCACGCAGGCTGCTCCGCGCTCCGGTCCATGTCTTCGTTGCCCCGGACCCTGCCTGCACACCAAGCATCGGCAACGCACGCTGCTCCGCGCCGGCAGGCGGCAAGTGCAGGTTTGGACGGCCTGCCTTACAACGGGCGCCGCCTGCGCACGCCCGAAGCGTTTCCCGATAGCATGAAAGGCAAGATGACACGCGAACAAGCCTGGCAGATCGTCTGCGAGTTTATCCAGAACGACGCGTTGCGGCGCCATTCGCTCGCCGTGGAGGCCTGCGTCTCGGCCTACGCGTACAAGTTTGCCGCAGAGGGCAAGGAGGTCGACCCCGAGCTGTGGGCCGTGACCGCCCTGCTGCACGATTTTGACTGGGAGATCCACCCGCAGGCGCCCGACCACCCGGTCAAAGGCGAGCTGATTCTGCGCGAGCGCGGCGTGCCGGAAGTGATCCGCCGCGCCATCCTCTCGCATGCCACCTACACGGGCGTGCCGCGGGAGTCCCTGCTCGAGAAGACGCTGTTCGCCTGCGACGAGCTGGCCGGCTTCCTTACCGCGGTCAGCTACGTCAAGCCCACCCGCTCGATTCACGAGGTCGACGTGCGCAGCGTGCGGAAGAAGATGAAGGACAAGGCGTTCGCCCGCGCCGTCAACCGTGAGGACATCATCCACGGGGCCGCCGAGCTGGGCGTCGACCTGGACGAGCACATCGACTTCTGCATCCGCGCGATGCAGGCCCGCGCCGAAGAGCTCGGCCTCCAGGGCACGTGGGGCCAGCCGCAGGCCGCGGCCGATCCGGCAGCGCCGACGCAGTAACCCGGAGCCGCTCAGGCCGGCGCCGGCGCGAACAGCTCGTCGAAGAACTCGCGCGTGCGCGCCCGGATCTGCGCCAGCTCTTCCTCGAACGGCTGGTCGCACAGATGCGGCGGCGCCCAGCGGCGGATCAGGGCCTCGATCAGCCGGCGCTGAGCGGGCGAGCGCGGCACCGCCGACGGGGCGTGGCCGGAGATGACCCTCAGGGCGTGATCGAGCGAACGGTAAAACGTGGCCGCATCGAGCAGGAAGCGCGCCTGGGCCGAGTCGAGGTGCCCCATCTGTTCGAGCACGGCAATGCGCGCGGGCGTGTTCAGGACCCGGAAAAACAGGCCTGCGCCGCGCAGCCGCAGCCAGGTGAGCGCGAAGTCGATGTCATACCAGCCGCCGGGCCCCGCCTTGAGCGGCTGCTCGGCGCCGAGCTCGCGCTCGAGCCGCAGCCGCATCTGGCGGAGCTCGCCGCGGGAGCGCGCGTTCTGCCCGTAGCGGCGCCAGTCGATCTGCTGGAGCTCCTCGAGAAAGGCGGTGGCGCGCCCGGCCGGGCCGGCCACGGCACGCGCCTTCATCCAGGCCAGGCCCTCCCAGGCTTCTGCGCGGGCGCGGAAATATTCGCGGCAGGCGGCCTCCGTGTGGACGAGCGGCCCGGAGCGGCCTTCCGGCGACAGCCGCGTATCCACGCTGAAGATGGCCCCGTCACTTGTGTAGGAGGCGAGCAGGGCGATGAGCGACTCGGCCGCGCGCGTCCAGCGGGGCAGCTCCGCCGCCAGCTCGTCGGGCAGGATGAAGACGAGGTCGGCGTCCGAGCCGAGGTCGAATTCCATCATGCCGAGGCGGCCCAGCGCGACCACCATCAGTTCGCAGCGCGCGAAGCCGGCCGCGGCGGCAGCGATGCGCGCGCAGGCGGCCACGGCGGCGTCGGCCAGCCGCGAGACTCTCTCCAGCGTCTCGAACACGGGCCGCTGGAGGCAGACGCTTTCGGCCTGGAGCCGGAACATTTTCCGGCGAAAATGTCTTCGCACGGCGCCCGCGTCGGCCAGTGCGGCGAACTGTTCCTCCCCGTGCTCTCCCGCGCCTCCCTCGCCGCTCAGCTCGCCGAGCTCGTCCGCCAGCTCCGGCTGCCGGGCGAGCTGCTCGGCGAAATACGGGCTGTGCGCGACGAGATCCAGCAGGCGGGAACGCAGCGTGGCGTCCTGCTCGAGCCGGGCAAGCCTGCCCTCGTCGGCCAGCAGCCTTTCGAGGAAATGATCGAAGGCGGCCGCGGAAGCGGCGGGCGGCGAACGCCGCACTGCCGCGGCGAAAACGGGATAGCGCTGATCCAGGTAGCGCAGGAGGTTCGAGTCGCGCCACTGCGGGGTGCGGTCGCCGGCAGGCGCCGCCGGGGCGGCTGCCGGCGCGGTGGGCGGAGGGGCCGCCTGGTGGGCTGAAACAATGCGGTCGTAGATCAGCCGGACGGCCGCCAGGTGGGACTCAAGCCGCTGCCAGAGCGCCTCGGCGGAAGGGTCCTCGCCGACCAGGTCCGCAGGCATGCGCCGCGCCACGCGCGCCAGCGTCTGCGGGTCGGCGGCCAGCCAGTGCGTTTGCCGGTCCTCTTCGAGCTGCAAGCGATGCTCGAGCGTGCGCAGGAACTGATAAGCCGAGGCCAGCGCCGAGCACTCGGCGCCGGACAGCAGGTCCTTGTCGCGCAGCCGCATCAGGGCTTGCAGCGTGGAGGCGTTGCGGAGCCAGAGCTCGCGGCCGCCGTACAGGCGCTGGAGGCACTGCACGAGAAATTCGATGTCGCGGATGCCGCCCGGCGCGAGCTTGACGTCGATGCCCGCGGCGCGCCGCCAGCCGAGGAGCTTGCGGTCGATCTTCTCGCGCGTTTCGGCCATCCGGTCGATGGCGCTGAAGTCGAGCGATGTGGAATAGATCCGCGGCTGAAGCGCGTCGAGCAGCGCCTGGCCGGGGCCGGGGTCGCCGGCGGCGGGACGGACCTTGATGAGCATTTGCAGCTCCCAGTCGCGGGCGCGGGTTTCGTAATAGCGGCGCGCGGCTTCAAGCGGCGGGCACAGCGCGCCGTGGCGGCCTTCGGGCCGCAGGCGCAGGTCGATGCGGTAGATGAGCCCTTCCGGCGTCGCCTGGCCCAGCAGGCCGGTGATTTCGAGCGACAGGCGGCGGAAGAACTCCGCGGCGGAAACGGGTTCCGGCCCCTGCGTCTCGCCGGCGCCCGAGTGGAGGAAGATGAGGTCGATGTCCGAGGAATAGTTCAGCTCGCGGCCGCCGAGCTTGCCCGCAGCCAGAATCGACATTTCCCAGCGCGCGCCCTCCGGCGGCGGGCCGTAGCGGCGGACGAGCGCGCGCCGGATGCGGGCGAACGCCGCGTCGAGAATCGACTCGGCCAGCAGCGAAAGCTCCTCGGTGATCTCCGCCAGCCCGCCGAAGCCGAGCGTGTCCCGCAACATGATCCGCAGGATTTGTTTCCGCCGGAACGCCGCCAGCTGCACGGGCGGCGGGACCTCCTCCGTCCCGGCGAGCCACGCCTCCAGCGCGGCGTCGAACTCTTCGCGGATCCAGGTGCGGTGCAGGCTGCCGGAGGCGAGCAGTTCGAGAAGCCAGTCCGGGTGCTGCTCGACCTCGGCGGCGAGGAAACGGCTGGCGGAGAAGATGGCCACGAGCGCCTGCATGCCGAACGGCGCGTAAAGGATCTGCTGGAATTCGGCCGGGCGGGCGGCGTGCAGGGAGCGGATCCTGTCGATGGTGAAGGCGCGGTCGGCGGCGCGCCCGAGCAGCAGCGCGAGGCCCGGGCGGAACTCGGGCGGGACGATGGCTTCCAACGCTGTGAGGTCCGGGGCCAAGCGAAGCTCAGACGGCCTGCTCCGTCAGCTCGATGATATCGCCCGCGCGGATCACGCCGCCAAGGAGCACGCGCGCGTACCAGCCTCCGAGGTGCGGCCGGGCCTGCAACAGCTGCTGAATGGCGCCGGCGCGGCCCGCGTTCAGCGGCTCCAGCTGCCGGCAGGGGCGGCGCAGCCTGGTCAGCTCGAGCCACGCGTCCCCGGCGCGGAAGCGCATGCCCGCGGCCAGCTGCGCGAAGTCGAGGCCGCGCGTGGCGAGGTTCTCGCCCAGCACGCCCGGCGCAACCGGAAAGCCCAGCGCGCGGAGCTCGCCGAGGCGTTCCACCGAGATCAGCAGCAGCGCTTTCTCCGGCCCGCCGTGGATGTGCGGGTGGTTGTGCGCGTCGCCTTCCAGCCCTGCCGGCGTCGCCCGCGCGGCCGGCACCGGCAGCTTGGGCAGCCCGCCCGGAGACACGCACACGGCTTCGATCACGCCCCGCATGGCCGCGATCAGATGTCGTAGTACAGCGCGAACTCGTAGGGGTGGGGCCGGAGGCGCACGGCGTCGGCCTCGTTTTTTTGCTTGTAATTGATCCAGGTCTCGATGAGCTCCTCGGTGAACACGTCGCCCTTCAGCAGGAATTCATGGTCCTGCTCGAGGCACTCGAGCGCCTCGTCGAGCGAGGCGGGCATGGCGGGCACGCCGCGCAGCTCCTCGGGGGAAAGGTCGTAGATGTCCTTGTCGAGCGGCTCGCCCGGGTCGATGCGGTTCAGGATCCCGTCGAGGCCGGCCATCAGCATGGCGGCGAAGGCGAGGTAGGGGTTGGCCGAGGGGTCGGGCGGGCGGAATTCGATGCGGCGCGCTTTGGGGTTGGAGGAATACATCGGGATGCGGATGGCGGCGGAGCGGTTGCGCCGCGAGTAGGCGAGGTTGACCGGCGCCTCGTAGCCGGGCACGAGCCGCTTGTAGGAGTTCGTGGTCGGGGCGATGATGGCCGACAGCGCGCGCGCGTGATGCAGCAGCCCGCCGATGTACCACAGCGCGAGCTGGCTCAGGCCGGCGTAGCCGTCGCCGGCAAACAGCGGCTGGCCGTTCTTCCAGAGGCTCTGGTGGCAATGCATGCCGCTGCCGTTGTCGCCGAACAGGGGCTTGGGCATGAACGTGACGGTCTTGCCGCGCCGGTAGGCGACGTTGCGCACGACGTACTTGAACAACATCATGTTGTCGGCGGCGCGGACGATGGTGTCGTAACGGATGTCGATCTCGGCCTGCCCGCCGGTGGCGACCTCGTGGTGGTGGCACTCCACGTCGAGGCCGACCGACAGCAGGCATTCCGTCATTTCGGCCCGCAGGTTCTGGTAGTGGTCCGTGGGCGGCAGCGGGAAGTAGCCTTCCTTGTAGCGCGGCCGGTAGCCGAGATTGTTCTGTTCCCGGGCCGAGTTCCACCGCCCCTCTTCGGCGTCGATGAAGTAGAAGCCGCTCTGGGCGTTCTGGTCGAAGCGGATGTTGTCGAAGATGAAGAACTCGGCTTCCGCGCCGAAGAAGGCCGCGTCGGCGATGCCGGTATTGAGCAGGTAGAGCTCGGCCTTGCGGGCGATCCAGCGCGGGTCGCGGTCGTAACGCTGGCGCGTGATGGGGTCCTGGATGTCGCCCACCATGCACAAGGTGGGGACGTCGAAGAACGGGTCCATGTAGGCGGTGGACGGGTCCGGGATCAGCAGCATGTCGCTCTCGTTGATCGCTGCCCAGCCGCGGATGCTCGATCCGTCGATTCCGAAGCCTTCCTCGAAACTGGCTTCGGTCAGTTGCGAGACCGGGTAGGAGATGTGATGCGAAAGCCCGGGCAGGTCGGTAAAGCGGATATCCACCTGCCGGGCGCCGTGTTCGCGGGCGTATTCGAGAACCTGCTTTGGCGTCATGGACTGGCTCCGTGGCTTGCCGTTGCGCTTCCGGCAGCGGCTTTGGGGCCAGTCTAGCAGACCTCCCGGCAAGAGGGGCAGAAGTCCTGCTCCGGCCTGTCCGTCCCGGCGTCCTGTGCAAGTGCTTGCGAAACAGCGGTTTTTTCGCTCCGATCAATTCCTCCGACCGGGCCGATAAAAATTTGCGATCGGGATTTTGGCCTTTCCGCGTTGCGCTGCGCCTCCGGGCTGAAAGCATAATGACAGTAAGCTTGAGGCGCACGCCGGAGAGGTTGAGGAGTCCCGGCAGCGCAAACGGCGTCTCAACCGGTCCTCGCTCTCCACGACGAGAGGGTCCTCAACACACGCGAATCAACGATACAGGAGTAACCGAAGGAAATGCCCACTTCTTCATTGCGTGAATTCCTGATGCTCAGCTATGCCGAGCTTGAGGAGCTGAACCTCAAGGCGAAGGAGCAGCGGAAGAACCGCGTGCCCGTTCATGTCATCCAGGAGGAACGGCTGAAATACCTGACCGACGAGCGGCGGATCAAGGCGGTCACCGTGCTGTTCAGCGACCTGGAAGGCCGCCTCCACATGCTCGATTACGACAAGAAGTTCCTGGTGAAGAACTGGGACAACCTCACCTTTGACGGCTCGTCGATCCGGGGCTTCACCGCCCAGCGGGAGAGCGACCTGCGGCTGACGGTCGATTGGCCTTCGTTCTACTGGGCGCCCGCCGACATCTTCGGCCCCGGCAAGGTGCTGGTATTCGCCCAGGTCTGCGACAAGGACGGCTCCCAGTATTCGGCCGACATGCGGGGCGTGCTGAAGAATTACGCCGCGCGGCTCTACGAGGAAAGGAAGTTCACGCTCAACGCGGCCAACGAGATTGAAGGTTTCCTGTTCAAAGGCGTGGACGCCGAGCGGACCTACCACGAAACAAAGAAGTTTGAATACGTCAACACCGGCGGCTACTATCATTCGCTGCCTGGCGACCCGCTGCGCGAATTCATCGACGCTACCGCCGAGGCGCAGCGCGCGATGGGCTTCGAGAACGAAAAGGACCACCCCGAGGTGGCGCCGTCGCAGTTCGAGATCAACTACTCCTATGCCGACGTGGTCACCGCAGCCGACCAGATCCAGCTCTACAAGCTGATCTGCCGCCAGATCGCCACGCGGATGGGGCTGACCGCGTCCTTCCTGCCCAAGCCGGTCGTCGGCGTCAATGGCAGCGGCATGCACACGAACGTCTCCATCAGCCAGAACGGCACGAACCTGTTCTGGGACGAGCAGGGCGAAGAGCAGCTGAGCGCCTTCGGCTGGGATTTCGTCGACCGCATCCTGACTCATGCCAATGACATCTGCCTGATCCTGAACGCGAGCGTGAACGCCTACCGCAGGCTGGACCCGCACTTCGAGGCGCCGAACCAGATCAAGGCCTCGGCCGTGGACCGCGGGTCGATGATTCGCATCCCCATCGGCAACGCGCGCAGCATGCGCGTGGAAGTGCGGTCCGTGGGGCCGGACGCCAACCCCTACATGGTTCTGTACTCGCTGTTCCGCACCGGGCTCGAGGGTGAGAAGTCCACGATGGAGAACCTGCGCCAGGCGGAGCGGTACCTGCCGGACAACATCTACGACGCGATCGAAAACTTCCGCAAGTCGCAGTGGACCGGCGTGCTGCTGGGCGAGGACGTGAAGGCCCGCTACGCAGACCTCAAGCAGGCCAGCGCGGACCGCTGCCCGCGCCTGCTGGGCACATTCGTGAAGACGCCCGAGGTGCAATACCACCACGAGGTCTACAACCAGTTCCTCTGGAACCTGTTCTAGAGATTTCCCGACCCCCCTTGCTTGCGTGGATCCCTGCCGCCCGAGGGCGTACAGGGATCCTTTTTTGAGCTCAGGGAATCCCGCGGCCCGGCGGCGGGGGAGGCGCCGCGGCCGCCCCGGACAGGTGCCGGTAGAAGCCCAGATCCGCGCCGGTCATGGCTTTGGTAGCGGCGATGATCTGTCCGGTGTGGCCGGAGAAGTGCTCGACCACGTGGTAGATGGCTTCGAGCACCGTCACCTCGTAATTCTGCGGGCGGATGTTGCGAAGCAACTGCTCCGGCGGAAGCCGCTCCAGGATTTCGCAGGCTTCGCCGACGGTCTGATCGAGCATCGCCGCCAGCTGCTCCTTGCCGGGGCCGCCGCGCGCTGCGAATTCCGCGTCGCGCTGGCGCACGTCGGGCGCGCCGCCGACGCCGTGAATGAGCCACTGCCTCACGTTGCCCGCCAGGTGCAGGCACAGATTGGCGATCGAATTGGATGACTCGTTGGCGCGGCGCCAAAGCTGTTCTTCGTCCAGCCGCTCCAGACAGGCGTGAATCCGCGACAGGTACTGCCGCAGCTTGGCGATGGAGAACTCGAGAAAGACCTGTTCCGTGGTGACCATGAGGATCGCCTCGCCTCATGGTAGCGCCGCGGCGCCCGCCGTGCAGACGCCGCGGCCGAGGGCTTCCGGCTACAGGACGTCCTCGCTCCAGTTTTCGAGGATCGCCTTCACCTTCTGGCAGAACTGGTCGGCCAGCGCGCCGTCGATCAGCCGGTGGTCGAACGTGAGGGCCAGGTGCGCCATGTGGCGGATGGCGATCGCGTCGCCTTCCACCACCACCGGCATCTTCTCCACCGCGCCCACGCCGAGAATGGCCACCTGCGGCTGGTTGATGACCGGCGTGGCGAACAGCGAGCCGAAGCTGCCGAAGTTGGTGATGGAGAACGTCCCGCCCTGCACTTCCTGCGGCTTGAGCTGTTTCGAGCGGGCGCGGGAGGCGAGGTCGACGATGGCGCGCTGGAGGCCGACGATGTTCTTCTCGTCGGCGTTGTGGATCACCGGCACGATGAGCCCGTTGTCGAGCGCCACCGCGATGCCGATGTTGATCTCGTTGTAGTAGAGGATATTGGTCCCCTCGATCGAGCTGTTGAAGATGGGGAACGCGCGCAGCGCCTCGGCCGTGGCGCGGACGATGAAGGGCAGGTAGGTGAGCGAGAAGCCGTAGCGCTGCTGGAAGTCCGCCTTGATCCGCTCCCGCAGGCGGACGATGCGCGTCATGTCGACGCGGTGCACCGTGGTCACATGCGCCGAGGTGTGCTTGGAATGGATCATGTGCTCGGCGATCTTCTGGCGCATGATCGACATTGGCTCCACGCGGACCTTGGCCGGCTCGACGCGCGGCAGCGGGGCGGCGGATGGCGGCGCAGGCGCCGGTGCCGCTGCGGGCGCTGGCGCGGCAGGCGTTGGCGCAGCCGGCCTGGCAGCCGGCGCGGCGGCCGCCTGCCGCGCGGCAAGGTAGTTTTCGATGTCCTGCTTTGTAATTCGTCCCCCCGCGCCGGTTCCGGTCACCTGGCGCAAGTCGATGTTGTGCTCGCGCGCCATCTTGCGGACCAGCGGGGACACGGGGCCGATCGCCTCTTCCGCCTCGGCCGCGGCAGCCGGCTCCGGCGCCGCCGCGGGTGCGGCTGCGGGCGCCGGCGGGGCGGCTTGCGGCGCAGCGGCCGCCGCGGGCGCGGCTGCGGCGGGGGCGGGTGCGGCCGGGACAGCCTCAGCCGCCGGCGCAGCGGCGGTGGCGGCGCCTTCCTCCGCGATCCGCGCCACGACCGTGTTGATGGCCACCGTCGAGCCTTCCTGCACGAGAATCTCGGTCAGGATCCCGGCGGCCGGGGAAGGAATTTCCGTGTCCACCTTGTCGGTGGAAATTTCGAACAGCGGCTCGTCGCGCTCCACGCGGTCGCCGACCTTTTTCAGCCACTTCGTCAGCGTCCCCTCGACGATGCTTTCGCCCATCTGCGGCATGACAACATCGGCCATGGTGTCGTTCTCCTGTCTGAATTCTTCCTCATCGGGCGCCGGCTGTCACTGGCGCCGTTGTGTAATCGAAAACCTCGGCAAAATGCTCGATGAGAGCCCGGTGCACGGCGCTGCGCTCCGGCCGCATCCCCAGAGCTTCCATCGACGTCACCGGCCGCGGCAACCCGCACGGCACGATGTACTGGTAGTATTTCAGATCCGTGGTCCAGTTCAGGGCGAAGCCGTGCGTGGTCACCCAGCGCGAGATGTGCACGCCGATGGCGCAGATCTTGCCGGCGCGCGTCCAGACGCCGGTGGCGCCGGCCTCGCGCCAGCTCTCGATGCCGAAGCGGCGCAGCGCGCGGATCACCGCCTCCTCCACGCCGCGCACATAGGCCACCACGTCGCGCTTCCATTCCCTCAGGTCGAGGATCGGGTAGCCGACGATCTGGCCGGGCCCGTGGTAGGTGATGTCGCCGCCGCGGTCGATTTCAAAGTACTCGATGCCGAGCTGCCCGAGCCGCTCGCGCCCCACCAGCAGATGCTCCGGCTTGCCGTTGCGGCCGAGCGTCAACACGTGCGGGTGCTCGAGCAGAAGCAGCTGGTCGGGGATCTCGCCCGCCTTGCGGCGCCGCTCCAGCTCGCGTTGCAGCTCCCACGCCCGGGCGTAGGGAATGCAGCCGAGCTCGTGGACTTCGAGACTACGCATTGATCGCCAGGCCGTACACGCTGTTGAAGGCCTCGCCCACGGCTTCGTACAGCGTCGGGTGGGCGTGGATGGTGGACATCATGGTTTCCACCGTGGCCTCGGCTTCCATCGCCGCCACGGCTTCCGCGATCAGTTCGTAGGCGTGCGGCCCGATGATGTGGACGCCGAGGATCTCGCCATAGCGCGCATCGGCGACCACCTTCACGAAGCCGCCGTGGCTGCCGAGGATGGACGCCTTCGAGTTGCCCGCGAACGGGAACTTGCCGACCTTGACGTCGTAGCCCTGCTCGCGCGCCTGCTTCTCGGTCAGTCCCACGCTGCCGATGCCCGGCTCGGTGTAGGTGGCGCCCGGGATGCGGTTCTTGTGGATGGGGCGCGGGTTCTTGCCTGCGATGTGGCCCACGGCCACCAGCCCCTCCATCGTGGCCACGTGCGCCAGCTGCGGGGTGCCGGCGACAATGTCGCCGATCGCGTACAGCCCCGGCTCGGCCGTGCGCTGCCAGGCGTCCACCTTCACGTAGCCCCGGTCCAGTTCCGCGCGCGTGTTCTCCAGGCCGACGTTCTCCGTGTTCGGCTTGCGGCCTACGGCGACCAGCAGCATCTCGGCCTCATAGGACTGCGCCTTGCCGTTGGCCAACTCGACCACGGCGCGCACCCCGCTTGCGGTTCTCTCCACCTGCTGGACCCTGGCGCCCGTCTCGCACGTAATGCCCTGCTTCCTGAACTGCCGCTCCAGCTCCTTGCTCACCTCCTCGTCCTCGACGGGGACGAGCCGCGGCAGCATCTCGAAGATCGTCACCTCGCTGCCGAACCGCCGGAAAATGGACGCAAACTCCACGCCCACCGCGCCCGCGCCGATCACCAGCAGGCTCTTCGGAATCTCCGTCCGCGCGAGAATCTCCACGTTGGTGACGATGGTCTTCTGGTCCGGCTGGAGCCCGGGGAGCATCCGCGCCTCGCTGCCCGTGGCCAGGATGATGTTTTTCGCCTCCAGCGTGCGCGACTCGTTGCCCGAGAGCACCTCGACGCGCCCGCGCCCCAGCAGCCGCCCGTAGCCCCTGACGACCTCGACCTTGTTCTTCTTCATCAGGAACTCGATGCCCTTGGCATGGGCCGTCACGATCTTCGACTTCCGCTCGAGCACTTTGGGGTAATCGAGGCGAGGGTTTTCGCACGCGATGCCCTGCGCGGCCGGGTTCCGGAAGTAGTCCCAGACCTCGGCCGTATGCAGCAGCGCTTTGGTCGGGATGCAGCCAACGTGCAGGCACGTGCCGCCGAGATAGGGATCCTTTTCGATGAGCGCGGTTTTCAGGCCGTACTGCCCGGCGCGGATGGCGGCGGAGTAGCCCCCCGGTCCGCTGCCAATCACGATGAGATCGTAGGACATCTATCCCAGTTTAACATCCGGCATTTTCGAACATAATGGAAGCAAATGAGGCATCACGCCGCCCTGGCGCTGCTGCTGGCTTTCCCTCTCTGTGCGCAGGCGCCGAAAGCAAGGCCCCGGCCGCAGCCCCCTGCGGCGAAGGCCACGCCGCAAGCGCAGACAGCCGCGGGGCTGGGAATCCTGCGCGCCGTGAAGGTGGCCGGCCTCAGGCACTTTCGGGATGGAGACGGCTCGCCGGCGAGCGTGCTCCGGCTGATCGGCCTCGAGCTGGAGAAGCCGGTCCGCACGGAGGACCTGGAGCGGGCCCGGGACCGCCTGCTGGCCACCGGGTGCTTCGAGACGGTCGGCTGGCGTTACGAGCCGGTCCCGCCGGCGGGGGTGGAAATCACCTTCGAACTGGGGGAGCCGTCGCAGTTCCTGCCATGGATTCTCGACCGCGTGCCGGTGGCGCGCGAAGAGTTCGCATCGCGGGCGAAGCAGGAATTCCCCATGATGCGCGACACGCTGCCGCCGTCGGACGCCGTGCTGAGCCGGCTGGCGGCAATCCTCGAAAAGCTCGCCGCCGAAAAGGGCGCCGCCGGGCCGATGGCCGGCCGCGTAATGCTGGCCGGCAAGGACCAGCTCGCCATTGTCCTCGGGCCGAAGGCGCCGCCGCCGAATATCGCCGACGTTCATTTCACCGGAACGAAGGTGCTGCGCGCCGATTATTTGCGGAAACAGATGGTTCAACTCGCCGTCGGCACCCCGTTTTTCGAGCCGAATTTCCGCTTTTTGCTGGAAAACCAGATCCGGCCCTATTATGACGCCGTCGGCCATTTGAAAGCCGCTTTTCCCCGGATCAGCGCCGCGCCCGCGGAGGGGATTTTCGGGGTGGTGGTCACCGTGGAGGTGGACGAAGGCCCGCAGTTCAAGCTGGACAGGATCGAGGTTCGCGGCACCCCGTTCTCCGACGAGGAAATCATGGAGACCGGCCAATTTCCTGTCGGCGGCCCGGCCGCGATGTCGGACATCGGCAAGGGCGTGGAGAGGATCCTGGACAGGCTGCGCGAGAAGGGCCACATGAAGGCGTCCTACAAGGCGTCCCGGCGGCTGTACGACGACCGGCGGACCGTGGATCTTTTCGTCGACGTGGATCCCGGGCCTGTGTACGCGATGGGCCGGCTCCAGATCAAGGGCCTCGACCTCGAATCCGAGCCGGTGATCCGCAAACTGTGGGCGATCAAGCCGGGCGAGCCGTACCGCGGCGGCTACGCCGAGACCTTTGTGCAGCGGATCCGTGAAATGGACCTCTTCGACTACCTCCGCGAGATCAAACACGAGGTCCGCGTCGACGAGAAGTCGCAATCGGTGGACGTGACGCTCGTTTTCGTGGGGGAAAAGCCGAAGCCGGCGCCTAAACGGCCGTTCTGAACGGTTCGCCGCGGACCTTGCGCTCTCTGACATCCGGCCCGGCCGCCCCCTGCTATGATTGATGCTTGCCATGAAGGAACCCTCGAGGCCCGCGCCCGCGTGGCGCGCGAAAGCTGCCGTCGCCGCTCTTGCCGCGGTTTCCCTCTATAACGCGCTCATCCAGTTCGGCCTCACGGACCAGTTCACTTCGCAGCACCCGGATCCGTACAGCGTGATGGGCCTGCAAGCGCGGCTGAGCCGGATTTTCGACCGGATTCCGCCCGGTGAGCGCGTGGGCTATTTCTCGAATGTCCCCTTCACGGAGCCGGCCGGCCAAGCGGCATTTTTTGCCGCACAATACGCGCTTGCGCCGCGAATTGTGCTGAAAGAAGACGCAAAAACCGCGAATCAGGCCAGATATTGGCTGGGAATTTTCGTCAAACAGGAAGACTTCGCGCAAAAGGGGCGGGAGCGGGGCTTGGCGCTGGAGCAGGACCTCGGCGGCTTCGTCGTGCTTTATCGAAAGATGGAGCAGGCGCAATGAGCGTGCTGGCGTGGATCACCGCGGCTGCGGCGGGCTGGTTCTGGGTCCGCGCCCTGTTTCCCCGCGCGGACGGCCAGCCGGCCTGGGTCCGCTATGGAACGGAGGCCGCCCTGGGCGTGGCGTTCGGCGCCGGCGCCGCCGCGGCTGCGTTTTTCGCCCTGCTTTGGGCGGGTCTCCGGCCGCCCGATGCGGCGTGGACGGCAGATGCGCTGGTGCTGGCGGGCGGCGTGCTGGCGTGGCTCCTGCGCAGACGGCGCGCCGACGTGATGCCGCCCCCCGAACCCGCAGCGCCGCTCCCGTGGGCGTGGATGGCCGCCGTCGCGGCGGCCGGCTGCCTGGTTGCGTTTCTGGCGGCGACGGTAATCTACCTGCGGGCCAACCCACAGGGCGACTGGGACGCCTGGGCGATCTGGAACGCGCGCGCGAAATTTCTGGCGCACGAGGGCATGTGGCGCAACGCCGTCTCGCCGGAACTGACCGAGACCCATCCGGAATACCCGCTGTTGTGGTCCGCGGCGGTGGCTCGGGCGTGGGTGGAAAGCGGAAGCCTGGAGCAGGCTGCGCCGCAGGCGGGCGCGTTCCTGGCGAGCCTCGCCCTGGCCGCTCTCTTTGCGTGCAGCCTCGCAGCCAGCGCCGGGTGGCAATGGATGTCCGCCGGCCTGGCCTGTCTCTTCATGACGACGCCGCTGTGGCGCATGGCGCCCAGCCAGTACGCCGACGTCCCGCTGGCCTTGTTCGTGCTGGCCGCGACCGTGGCGGCGGCGGCAGCCGGGCGGGCGCGGTGGAGCGCGCCGGCGCTGGCCCTGAGCGGCGCGCTGGCGTCTTTTGCGGCGTTCACCAAAAACGAGGGGCTGGCGTTCTGCATATTCCTGGGGGCGGCGCTTGCGGCCGCGGCGCGCACGCGCGCGGCGTGGTGGCTTGCCGGCGCGTTGCCCGGGCTGGCCCTCACCGCGCTGTTTCATGCGTTGTTGGCGCCCCCGAAGGCGCTCTGGAGCGCGGCCGCATTGTTGAGCTTCGGCCGGTTCGTGGACACGCTGTCGGGCTTCGCGGCCGCCCTTTGGAAGCTGGGCGAGTTTCCCGCGCACCCGGTGCTGTTCGCCGCCGTGCTGTTCTTTGTCTTCCGTCCGCAACGGCCCTGCACGCCGCTCTGGCCGGTGGCGCCGGCGCTGCTGCTGTGGGCAGCGGACTTTGCCGCCATCTGGGGCTCGACCTCCGCCGCCGACTGGCAGGCGGCGACAGCAGCCGACCGCCTGCTGCTGCATTCCTTGCCGGTGCTGCTGCTGTATGTGTTTGTCTGGCTGAGCCGCTCCACGCAGGAGAACGGGCGGCAGAATGTGGCGGGCGAGACTCCGCTCCGCTGATCCGCACAGCGGCATGGCGGGGGGAAGGGCGCCGGACGGAAAGACAAACGGCCCGGGCGCGCGGATGCGCCCGGGCCGTTTGGCGTGGGCCGGGGTCAGAACTCGAACCGCAGGCCGAGCTGGATCTGGCGCGGCGAGGCGAACTGGGAGTTGATCACCCCGAAGGCCGCCGGATTGAACAGGCTCAGGCCGGGGTCGTCGAATTCCCTGCGGTTGAGCGCGTTGATGAAGTCGGCGCTGAACACGGCGGATACGCGCTCGGCGATGGTGGTTCGCTTGCCGAGCGAGAAGTCGAGGTTCCAGCGCGGCAGGCCGCGGAAGACGTTCCTGCCGTGGCGGAAATCGCGGCTGATCTCGATCTGCCGCAGGCTGTTGAACACTGCGGCGGGATCGGAGAACAGGTTCACCTGCGAACCCTTCTGCGTGGCGGTCACGTTGCCGGCGGAGCCGACGGACCCGGTCACCTGAAGGCCCGTGACGGCTGAGTTCGGGTACTTCTGCGGGATGATCGGCACCGCCCCGGCGGCCAGCCCGCCGAACAATTGGGAGCCGCCGAACACTTGCGTATGCGTGCCGGCCAGCAGCGGCAGGCCGGAGTTGGCGGTGAAGATGCCGCCGATGTACCAGCCGCCGAGAACCTTGTCGGCCACGCCGTGCAGCGGCCACCGCTTGCCGGCGCCGAAGGGCAGCTGGTAAAAGTACTGGGCGTTGAAAACGTGCGTGCGGTCGAAGATCGCCGGGCCGTAATCCACGTCCAGATCGTAGGGGGTCGAAGACACGCCGATGTTTTCCTGGTTCAACCCGTACTGGTCGAGCGTTTTCGAGAAGGTGTAGTTCAATGTGAAGGTCAGGCCGCCCGACATGCGCCGCGTCAGGCTGAGGAACCCGGCGTTATAGTTGGCCCGGCCGCCGGAGCCGCGCACGAACAGGTCCTGCACCTGGCGCGAGTAGAACGGGCCGCCGGGGCGCACGGCGTTGATCGCGTTGATCAGGTTGTTCACCTGCCCCTGCACGAAGCGCACCGTCTGCGCGGAGGCCAGCCAGGCCGTGCAGTTCGGGTTGCACTGGGCGAGCCCGCGCAGCTGGTTCTCGAAAAACGGCTGAGGCGCCACATCCGCCGGCCGGGCGCCCCGCCGCAACTGAAGCGCCACGCCGTCGAAGGCCTGCGCGAAGGTTTGCCCCGAAGCCTGGTCCTTGAAGTGGAGATACATGCTGTTAAGCTGGAAATTTTGCGGCAGTTCGTTGCTCCAGCGGCCCACGTATCCGGCTTCCAGGATCATGTTTCCGGGCAGTTCGCGCTGGATGGTGAAGTTGATGCTCTGCGACTGGCCGATGCGCATCTTCGGGTCGATCGAGAAGCTCAGCGCCTCGCCGCCGATTCCTGGCACGATCGGCACCGCGGGCTTGCCCAGCGTGGGGATCGGCACGCGGTCGCCGTCGACGCCGATCCGGAAGGCCGTGTTCTCGTTGGTTCCGGAGGAGCAGCCGCCGCCGGCCACGGGCGCGTTGCAGGTGGCCGTCTGCGAGAAGCCGACGCCGAGGATCGGAAGCATCACGACGCCAACCCCGTTGACGCGGTCGTAGGTAATGGCGTAGCCGCCGCGCAACACGGATTTCCTGTCGCCGAAAATCCGCCCGAGCAGCCCGGAGGTGAACTGCGGGTTCCACGCGGCGGCGATCCGCGGCGCCAGGTTGTTGCGGTCGACGTCGTAGATCTTGCTGCGCCGCGCGTACTGGCGGATCGGAACGTAGCCGATGGTCGGATTGTAGGTCTGGCCCTGGTCGCCAAGCCGGCGCCGGGTGGCAAAGAATTCCTTTGTGACGATTTCCTGGTTCGTCTGCGCGTCGATGAGCACGGTTTGCAGGCCGTTGTCATCGACCACCGGCGTCTGGATCGAGTAGGTCAGGCCGAGGGTCAAGGTGAGCGACGGCCGGATGCGCCACACGTCGTTGATGTAGCCCTCGTAATTCTGGAACCGGCCGAAGATGCGCATCGGCGTGCCGAAGGGCTGGTTGTCGAGATTGCCGTTGCGCGTCACGATCAACCCGCCCTTGTCCACCATGCCGAGCCCGGCGGCGAACAGATCGTTCCACCGCTGGACGTCGCCCGATTGCAGGCAGTTGGTGGTGACGCCGGCGCCGCACGTGGGCGGGCGGGCGGCCGCCGAGATCGAGACGAAGTTGGAGGCATTAAGCTCATAGACCGGCGTGGTCAGCGAGCCGATCACCTTGTCGTCTCGCTCGTGGAAGACGCGGAACAGCGCCACCTGGCCGCCGAACTGCACCAGGTGCTTGCCCAGCATCCACGACATATTCTCGTTGACCGAATAGGTTTGGTCGCGCCAAATGCGGCTGCGCGCGCGTTGCGTGTCGACGTCGATGCCGCTGTCCAGCGTGCCTTGCGCCACCATCAGCGCCGCCGCCGTGCCGGGCACCTGCGGGAAGGGGTTGATGCGGCGGTAGGCCCACCAGCCGCGGCGGTAGCCGAGGTTGGTCTCGCTGGTCAGCCGCGGCGAGAGCGAGCCGGCCAGGGTCGCCGAAAAGAACCGCGGCTCGACGGGCGTCGAGCCGCCCGGGCAGACCGGCTTGTTGCATCCGGTGAGGTTGGCGATGTCCACCTGCCCCACGGCGGTTTCCAGCTGCGTCGCATAGCGGTAGGTGCTGGTGAAGCGCCAGCTGTCGTTCAGGTGGTAGTCCAGCCGCGCCACGCCGAAGTCCATGCGGATCGAGTTGTCGCCCGGGGCGGTGAAACCCAGCGTGTTCAGGCCGTCTCCGCGGCCCGGATCGTTGCCTGCGGGCAGCTTCGCCCAAAGCGACGCCACCACCGGACTGAGCCCCACGCCACGCGGGTCGTACTGGCGCACGTTATATTCGCGGACGGCGCCGGTGGCGTCGCGGAAGCGCAGGATGCCGCGCTTGAGCTCCTCGCTCGGCACCAGGCGCGTGACGAGGCTGGCGCGCGGGAACCGCCGCCCCTCATAGTTGCCGAACAGGAAGAGCTTGTTGCGGATCAGCGGCCCGCCCAGCGACGCGCCGAAGCGGTTGTCCTTGAGTTCCGGCCGGCGGATGCCCAGCCGGTTCGACTCCCACCGGTTCGCATTCAGGTTGTCGTTCTGGTGATACCAGTAAAGCGACCCGTGCAGCTGATTCGAGCCGCGGCGGGTGACCAGGTTGACCTGCCCGCCCGAGGACCGGCCGAAGGTGGCGTTCGAGTTCGTCGTCGAAACGCGGAACTCCTCGACACTCTCCAGCGGCACGGGGATTGTCGGCGTGGCTCCGGCCCAGTCGATGGCCCCGGCGAAATATCCGGAGGTGCCCGATGTCACGTCCGTCGCATCGACGCCATCGAGGTTGAAGGTGTTCTGGTCGCTCCGCATGCCGGCCACTTGGCCGGTGTAATTCGGGTTGCCCATTCCCCGCGAAGGCGTCACCAGCGGCTGCAAGGTGAGCAACGCGGCGGCGCTGCGGTTGATCGTCGGCAGCCGCAACAGCGCCTCGCCCTGAATGACGGCGCCAACGGTGGAATCCAGCGTCTGAAGCTCGCTGCGCGCTTCGGCGCGCACTTCCACGGTTTCGGTCAACGCGCCGACTTCAATGCGGACATCCACCGTGTAGGACTTCGCAACGTCGAGCTTGACCTGCTGCACTACCGCTTGCCGGAAGCCCGGCGCCGACACAGTCAGCCGGTACGTCCCGGGTGGAACCGCCACGAAGGTGTACTGGCCGGATTCGTTCGTCATTGTGGAGCGCGTCACCCCGGTCGCCGGCTCCACCAGCGTGACGTTGGCATTGGCGACGACGGCGCCGCTCGGATCGGTGACCGAACCCACGACAGTCGCCGTCGCGGCGGTCTGGCCCCACACCGAGGGCGCCCAGATTGCCAGCAGCCCGAACAGGGCTGCCGAAAACACATTCTTTCTGGTCATGCTGCATCCCCTTTACTGCGGGCCGGAACCGGCCCGAAAGCCCTCTGACAGCGGCCTTCTGGCCACCTGCGGGCTTAATGTTTGTCAGATATATTGCACGATGCCAAGGCTTGTCAAGGCGAAAAAAATACGAACCTATGGGGGGGACGCCAGAAGATCGCGGGACCGCATTGGCGCTGCGGCCGCATTTGAGGAAGGCCGGCGCGGCGGGCGGTTATTGCGGCGGCGGAGAGCCGGCCGGGCCGGCGGAAATCAGGCCGAGCGCGCGCCGCACCACGGGGTCCGCTTTCAGCTCGATCTCGTCGCCGGCGGCCACGCTGACGGCCTGGTTGAGAATCTCCTGCCTGAGCCGGCGCTGCATGATTTCGCGCTCGGCGGTCCACTCGGCGACGGTGGGGCGGATGTTGCGCCGCGAAAGCCAGAGCTGGAATTCATCGAGAATTTCCGGCGTAATTTCCATGTCGGGACGAAAGGAATCGCCGTGGGATTTCAGCCATTCGGTGGCGAAATTCGGGTAGGCGCCGCTGGCCTCCAGCACGCGGCCGAACGGCGAATAGGCCTGCTGATACACGATGAAATCCGGGACAATTCCCCCGCCGCCGCGGACCGTGCGGCCGAGCCGCGTGCGGTATTCCGCCGCGCCGGACGCCGTGGCCCGCTCGAGTTCCGTGCCCGGCAGCGGCTTCTGGATGGAGCGCCCGCTCGGCGTGTAATAGAACGCCGTGGTCAGCGCCAGCCCCGTGCCTTCGCTGAGCGGATAGACCCGCTGCACCAGCCCCTTGCCGAAGGTCGGCTCGCCGAGCAACACGCCGCGGTCGTTGTCCTGGATGGCGCCGGCGAAGATCTCGGCCGCGCTCGCCGTCTTGCCGTTGACGAGCACGGCGAGCTTGAACCGGTACGGCGTGAAGCCCTCGGGCACCTTCAGCTCCTCGGCCGGCGTGTTCCGCCCGCGGGCGGAGAAGATCACCGAGCCCGGCTCGAGGAACAGCGCCGCGGCGGCCGCGGCCGACTGCACCACGCCGCCCTGGTTGTCCCGCAAGTCGAGCACCAGCCCCTTCAGTTGCTCCCCGCCGAGCCCCTGGATCGCCTCGCGCAGCGCCTCGGCCGTCTTGGCGTCGAAGCTCGACACGCGCACGTAGGCCACGCCCGGCTCGAGCAGGAAGCTCCGGTCGACGCTCGGCGATTCGAGCTCGGCCGGCGAGAGCGTCACCTGGATCGGACGCGGCTCGCCCTGCCGCCGCACGAGCAGCTGCGCCTCGCGCTGCCGCGCGTAGGAGAGCAGTTGCAGGAGCTGCTCGAGATCGAGATAGGCAAGCGGGATGTTGTTGATCGCCAGGATCTCGTCGCCCGGGCTGAGGCCCGCCTTCTGCGACGGCGAGCCCGGCATGGTCTGGAGGATGATCACGCGCCCGGGCAGGATGCTGACCACCGTGCCGAAGCCCTTGGCGACGCTGCGTTCCAGCTCCTTGAGCTGCTCGAACTGCTCGCGGTCGAAGAACACCGAGTGCGGGTCCAGCCGCCGCAGCATGCCCGGGATCGCGCCCGCGTAAACGGCGGCGTCGAGATCCGGCCGACTGGCGCCCTCCTCGAGCGCGATGGCCAGCACCGAAACGAAGCGGCGCACCGCTTCCTCGAGATCCTCCGTGGAGGCGGGCGGAGTCTGCGCCGCCGCCGGCATCATCATCAGCAGCAGGAGCCAGGCGTGCCTGCGCATCACCGTTCGTAGCGCAGCGACTGCCGCTCGCGGCGCCGCTCCAGCGCCAGCTCCACCAGGCGGCCGACCAGCTCGTGCATCGGCAGCCCGTCGTAGGCCCACATCTTCGGGTACATGCTGATGCTGGTGAAGCCCGGGATCGTGTTCAGCTCGTTGATGAAGATCCTGCCGGTGGCGGACTCCACCAGGAAATCGACGCGCCCCATGCCCGTGCAGCCGATCGTCCGGTAGCATTCCACGGCCAGCCGCTGCACCTCGCGGATCATCTCCGGCGGCACGTCGGCCGGGATCACGGCCCGCGCCTTGTCGAGCAGGTACTTGTCCTCGTAGTCGTAGAATTCGCGCGAAGGGTAGATCTGGCAGGGCGTCGAGGCGACGGGGTCGCGGTTGCCGAGCACCGCGCACTCCAGCTCCAGGCCTTCAATGGCGCGCTCGACCAGGACCTTTGTGTCGTAGCGTGCGGCATCCTCGAGCGCCGCCTGCAACTCGGCGGCGTCGTGCGCCTTGTGGATGCCCACCGAGGAGCCGAGATTGGCGGGCTTGACGAATACGGGGAACGGGAAGCGGCGCATCACGGCCGTTGCGTCGGGCGGCCGCGTTTCGAGCACGATCGAATCGACCACCGGCAGGCCGCGCTCCCGGCACAGGCGCTTGAACAGGTCCTTGTCCATCGCCGCGGCGGAGGCGAAGACGCCGGCGCCGACATAGGGCAGGTCCGCCATCTCGAGCAGCCCTTGCAGCGTGCCGTCCTCGCCGAAGGTGCCGTGCAGCACCGGGAACACCACGTCGATATCGGCGTTGGCGCCCGGCACGGGCAGGATCGGGCCGGGATGCCAGCGGCCGTCCTTGCCGATGAAATAGGGCAGCACGCGGAAGCCCTGCCGCCGCAGCGCATCCATGACGGCCTCGGCCGAGCGCAGGCTCACCTCGTGCTCGCCCGAACGCCCGCCGTAGAGCACGGCCACGCGCAAGCCGCTCATAGAATCCGCTTCCCCATGGCGGACAGCGCCAGCTCGACGGCCAGCTGCGCCGTGCGGTTGGCGACGTCGAGCACCGGGTTCACCTCCACCATCTCCATCGAGCAGAGCAGGCGCGAGTCGCACAGCATTTCCATGGCGAGGTGCGCCTCGCGGTAGGAGAGGCCGCCGCGCACCGGCGTGCCCACGCCCGGCGCCTCATCCGGGTCGATGCCGTCCATGTCAAGGGAGAGATGGATGCCGGTGGCGCCGCGCGAGGCGATGGTGATGGCGTCGGTCATCACCGCGCGCATGCCGCGCTCGTCGATGTCGCGCATCGTGAAGACGGTCACGCCGGACTCGCGCACCACCGGCCGCTCGGTCAGGTCCACGTCGCGGATGCCCACCAGGACGACGTTGCGCGGATCGAGCACCGGCGCCACGCCGCGCAGGTGCGTCAGCTCGCGCGGGCCGGAGCCCACCAGGCAGGCCAGCGGCATGCCGTGAACATTTCCCGAGGGGGATGTTTCCGGCGTGTTCATGTCGGTGTGCGCGTCCAGCCAGATGACGCCGATGCGGCGCCCCGTGCGGCGGTGCCAGGCCGCCACGCCGTTCACCGTGCCCACGGCCACGGAGTGGTCCCCGCCTAGCACCATGGGGAAGCGGCCCTGCCGCATGGCCCGCTCCACGCGGTCGGCCAGCGCGCGGCAGGTGGCCGCGATCGGTTTCAGATAGCGCGCGTTCTGCGGCCCCACCTTCGACGACTCCGGCTGCTCGACGGCGACGTTGCCGAGGTCCTCCACGCGGTAGCCGAGCGCTTCGAGCCGCGCGTTCAGCCCGGCCACGCGCATCGCCGACGGGCCCATGTCGACGCCGCGCCGCCCCGCGCCGAGATCGAGCGGCACGCCGAGAACCGCCACCGTTGCGGGCCGCTTCCTCATGGCCGCGTCCTGTACAACATGCGCGGGAACGCGATGGTTTCGCGGATGTGGTCCAGCCCGCAGATCCAGGCCACCGTGCGCTCGACGCCCATGCCGAAGCCCGCATGCGGCACCGTGCCGTAGCGGCGCAGGTCGAGGTACCACTCGAAGGCTTCCTGCGGGAGGTTGTGTTCGCGAATCCGCCGCAGCAGCAGGTCGTAGTCGTGGATGCGCTGCCCGCCGCCGACGATCTCGCCGTAGCCTTCGCTGGCCAGCACGTCGACGCCGAGCACCACTTCGGGCCGCTGTTCGTCGGGCTGGAAGTAGAAGGCCTTGATTTCGGCGGGGAAGCGGTCCACCATCACCGGGCGGTCGAACTCCTCCGACAGCAGCGTCTCGTCCGTGCCGCCGAAATCGCCGCCCCACTGAATCTCCGAACCCTTCCTTTGGAGGATCGCCACCGCCTCGTCGTAGGAGATGCGCGGGAACGGGGGCTTGACGGCCTCCAGCCTGGCGATGTCGCGCTCGAGCGTTTCCAGCTCGCGGCGGCGCCGCTCGAGCACGCGCCCGACGATGAAGCAGATCAGCTCCTCGGCCACGCGCTTGACGTCCTCGAGCGTCGCGTAAGCCATCTCCGGCTCCACCATCCAGAACTCGGTCAGGTGGCGGCGCGTCTTCGACTTCTCGGCGCGGAACGTCGGCCCGAAGCAGTAGGTCTTGCCGAAGGCCATCGCCGTGGCCTCGTTGTAGAGCTGCCCGGATTGCGTCAGGTAGACCTTCTCGTCGCCGAAGTAGTCGACCTCGAACAGCGTGGTGGTTCCCTCGCAGGCGGCCGGCGTGAAGATGGGCGTGTCGACCAGCGTGAAGCCGTTCGAGTCGAAGTAGTCGCGGATGGCGCGGATGATCTCGTGGCGGATGCGCAGGATGGCGTGCGGCCGGCGCGAGCGCAGGTGCAGGTGGCGGTGGTCGAAGAGGAACTCGATGCCGTGCTCTTTCAGCGTGATCGGGTAAGGTTGCTCTTCGGGGATGCGGTGGACGATCTCGGCGTCGTCGACGTCCAGCTCGTAGCCGCCCGGCGCGCGCGGCTCGGCCCTGACGCGGCCGCGCACGATGAGCGAGGACTCCTGCGTCAGGTCGCGCAGATCGTTGAAACATTTCTCGCTGATGTTGTTCTTCACCGCCACGCACTGCATGATGCCCGTGCCGTCGCGGACCAGCGGGAAGATGATCTTTCCGGACCGGCGCAGGTTGTACAGCCAGCCGGCCAGCTCCACCGCCTCGCCCTCGTGGCGCGAGGCGGCCTCGATCGTGATTCTCGGATACGAAGACATCACAGGGACTCCAGGTTGGCGGCCACGCGGGCTGCCGACTCGACCGGATTCGGAAACTCGGGCGACTCCTTCAGCTCGAGCAGCAGCGGGAACCGGTCCTCGCCTTCCCGCAGCAGCGGCATCACGCTCTTCCAGTCGATGGTTCCGCCGGCGGCGAGCGTCGGGAACAGGTGGATGTCGCGCTCGCCGTCGTTGTCGTGGATGTGCGTCGAGCGGATGCGGTCCTTCATCAGCCGGAAGGCGTTTTCGACGCCTTCCATCAGGTGGGCGTGGCCGGAGTCGAAGCAGAAGTTCAGGTTCAGGTGGGTCGCCTCGTTGAAGTGCAGCAGGCGCTCGGCCGAGGAGAGCCGGTTGGGGATGTTTTCGAGCAGCACCTCGACGCCGCGGTGTTTGGCGAACAGGCAGATCTCCTCGAGCGCGGTGAAAGCCGCTTCCAGCTTCTTCTCGTCGTACTCCTCGCCGGAAACGCCCAGGTGCTGGACGAGGTAGCGGAACGGGAACTTCTCGGCCACATCGAGCGCGCGCTTGATTTCATCCACCGCCGCCAGCCGCTTCGGCCTGGAGAGCTCGGTGATGGAGACGACCGCGCCCGGCCCGGTGCGCCCCCAGCAGTCGTCGTTGTACATGGGCGAGTGCAGGGAGTGGCAGCGGAGCTCCGCGTCGCGGAACCAGTAGCCCAGTTCGGCCACCTGGGCGCGGTCGCGATAGTCAAAGTGCTGCCGCGCGCAGAAGATCTCCACCAGCGGGAAGCCCGCGTCGAAGATCTTCTCGAGCCAGACGGTGGTGAGGCGGTGGTTGACAATCAGGTGGGTCGACAGAGCTCGCTGCATATCAGTACCCGGATGCCTTGCCCGCGCTGCGGCCGTTTTGCGCGGCGGCGAGCCAGCGGATCCGATCGGTCACGTTGGCGCCTTTCGTGGTGGCGTCCTCGACGCTGCGCACGCGCGGCTCCTCCACCATGATGGCCTCCACCGAGCCGACGGCGTAGGTCTCGGCCAGCTCGTGCCCGCGCTGCCGCAGCAGCGCGAGCGTGTCCGGGGAAAGGCCGCGCTCGTGGTAGAGCCGGTCCGGCATCCACTGATGGTGGATGCGCGGCTGGTCGACCGCCTGCTGGATGTCCATGCCGAAGTCGATCACGTGCAGCAGCACCTGGAGCACGCCGGAGATGATGCGGGGCCCGCCGGGCGCGCCGAGCGCCATCACCAGCCGCCCGTCCTTTTCCACGATGGCCGGCGTCATCGCCGACAGCGGCCGCTTGCGCGGCGCGATGGCGTTGGCCTCACCCTGGATGAGGCCGAACATGTTGGGCTTGCCGGGCTGCACGGCGAAATCGTCCATCTCGTTGTTCAGCAGGAAGCCGAGACGCGGCACGGCGGCGGCGCTGCCGTAGGAGTTGTTGATCGTGTAGGTGAGCGCCACGGCGTTGCCGGCGGCGTCGATCACGTTGAAGTGCGTGGTGTCTTCGGATTCCTGCGGCGGGCGCCCGGCGCCCAGCTCGCGGCTCGGCGTGGCCCGGTCCGGCCGGATCGTGGCGCGCCGCGAGGCGATGTAGGCGGGATCGAGCAGCCCGCGCACGGGCACGCGCGCGAAGTCCGTGTCGCCCAGGTATTCGGCGCGGTCGGCGAAGAAGCGGCGCATCGCTTCGGCGATCCAGTGCAGCGAGGCGGCCGAGCCGGCGCCGTGCTTCTCGTAGCCGGTGCCCTCGAGCATGCCGAGCATCTGCAAAATGCCGATGCCGCCCGAGCTGGGCGGCGGCGCCGTCAGGATGGCGTAGCCGCGGTAGCTGCCGCGCAGCGGCTCGCGCTCCAGGGCGCGGTAGCCGCGCAGGTCCTCGAGCGTGATCGGCCCCCCGTGGGCCTTCATCTCCTCGGCCAGGATGCGCGCCGTCTCGCCTTCGTAGAAGTCGCGCGCGCCGTGGCGGGCGATCCGTTCGAGCGTGCGCGCCAGCTCGGGCTGCCGCAGCACCTCGCCCGGCTCGTAGCAGGCGCCATTCTTGAGGAAAATGCGGCGGGATTCGGCGAATTGCGCCAGCCGCGTGCGCGCCCCGCACAGCGAGCGCGCCTCGGCGTAGCTGAGCGCCACGCCCTGCGCGGCCAGCCGGATGGCGGGCGCGACCAGCTCCGCCCACGGCCTGCTGCCGTACCTGCTGTGGGCCAGTTCCAGCCCGCGCACCGTGCCCGGCACGGCCGCGGCGCGCCAGCCGAGGAGCGAATCGCCGGTGGCCTTGCCGTCGGGGCCGATGTACATATCGCGCGAGGCGGCCAGCGGCGCCATCTCGCGGAAGTCGATGAAGGCCGCGCGGCCGTCGGCGAAGCGCGCCAGCAGAAAGCCGCCCCCGCCGAGGTTGCCGGCCGAGGGATGCGTGACGGCGAGCGCGAACGCTACCGCCACGGCGGCATCGATGGCGTTGCCGCCGCTTTTCAGGATTTCGGCGCCGACATCCGCGGCCAGCGGCTCCTGGGCCACCACCATGGCGTGCCGCGCGCGCACCGGCTCGCGAGCCGCAGCGGCCGCGGCCACGAGCGCCAGGACGGCCAAAATCGCGGGCTTTCGCATGAAATTCGATTGTACTATGGCCATCCGGAACGGCTCGGCCAGGAAAGCTCCGGCGGACATTTTGCCGGGCGGGGCGGCGCTTCGGCAGCGCCCCGGGCTGCGCCGCGCCGGCCGCAGGGCGCAGACAGCAAAACGCCTGCCGCGAGGGCAGGCGTGGCGGGGACCGGGAAAAATCAGCTCTCCGCGGGCGGCGTTTTCTTCCGCCTCCGGCGCCAGGAGAAAAACGCGAGGCCGACGCCGGCGGTCAGCATTGTGGCCCATGCGCCCGGCTCGGGGGTGACATACTTACTCGTCCATTGGAGCCGGAAGCCTGCCCAGGTGTTGGCGGTGTTGTTCAACAGGAAAGCCAGCGTGTAATTCTGATTCGGGTTGACCCACGTCTGGAGGCTGAACGTGGCAGAGGTGAGCGGTCCTGCGATGGACGGGCTCAAGGTCTGGTAATAGATCGGCGTGCCCGACGGCGAGGTGCCGGAGTAAAGAGCCAGCCCGCCGATGTTGTCATCGGCCCACACGGTTCCGGACATGACCAGCCACCACTGGGGCCAGTTAGGCGGGTTGGTCATTGCCGGAATGGTGAACGTGGTGGCGACGAGGTAAGAGGTGACTGGCGTGGCGGGAAGGTCGCAATTAGATTTATCGGCCTTGCAAGGATTTCGTTTCGGCGAAATCCATTGGGACAAGGTTGAATTTGACGCCCACGTCCCGTTGCTGATTGGCGGCCGACCCGACCACGTCACATAGGCTTTGTTCGCAGTGGCCGACGTCACATTCGTCAGGGATCCCGTGTATGTGTAAAAAGACCACTCCGGGTCAACTGAACGCGCAGAGATCAATGTGCCCCCCGTGATTCCGCCAACCGTGTTCGATGTCGGGTTTTTCAGTCCTGTATTGGAGGTCGTGATAATGGGTATCGTAATCCCCCACCCCGCGGCGGCGAACCCCAACAGCCCGGCGATCATCCACTTCACTCTTGGACTCATCTCGCGGACACCTCCGTACACTCTCCCCCTCGTCTGTTAAACTTGAAAATCTTAGCCGAAACAGAGACCCAAGGCAAGAAAATTCGCAACCTTCCTTCGTGGTACTTTCACCGGAACAGTACTACCCCTGCTCCCCGCTGTGTCCCACTTTGAGGACTGCCAGGAAGGCTTCCTGCGGGATGTCCACCCGGCCCACGCGCTTCATCCGCTTCTTGCCTTCCTTCTGCTTTTCCAACAACTTGCGCTTGCGCGTGATGTCTCCGCCATAGCACTTGGCCAGGACGTTTTTCCGCAGCGCGGCGATGTTTTCCCGGGCGATGATCTTCGACCCGATCGCCGCCTGGAGCGCCACCTCGAACTGCTGCCGCGGGATCAGCCGCCGCAGCCGCTCGATCAGCGCTTTGCCGCGCTCGTAGGCGAAGTCCTTGTGCACGATGATCGACAGCGCGTCGACCGGCTCGCCGGCCACCAGCACGTCCATCTTCACCATGGGCGACTCGCGGTAGCCCGAAAGATGATAGTCGAGCGACGCGTAGCCGCGCGACGCCGATTTGAGCCGGTCGTAAAAGTCGAGCACCACCTCGTTGAGTGGCAGCTCGTACACCAGCATCACGCGCCCGCTGCCGATGTATTCGAACTTCTTCTGCTTGCCCCGCTTCTCGTCGAGCAGCTTGAGGATCTCGCCAAGGTACTCTTCGCGCGTGATCACCGTCGCCTCGATCACCGGCTCCTCCACCTTGACGATCTCGCTCGGGTTGGGCCATTTGGTCGGGTTGTCGACCTCCACCACCTGGCCGTTGCCGAGGTGCACGCGGTAGCGGACGCCCGGCGCGGTGGTGATCAGATCGATCTGGAACTCGCGCTCCAGCCGCTCCTGCACGATCTCCAGGTGCAGCAGCCCGAGGAAGCCGCAGCGGAAGCCGAAGCCCAGCGCGGCGCTCGACTCCGGCTCGAAGGTGAAGGCCGAATCGTTCAGGCGCAGCTTTTCGAGCGCGTCGCGCAGCAGCCCGTGCTCGTGGCTTTCCACCGGGTAAAGCCCGGCGAAGACCATCGGCTTCATCTCCTCGAAGCCGGGCAGCGGCCCGGCGGGCGGGTTTTCCGCGTCGCAAATGGTGTCGCCGACGCGCGCGTCGGAAACGGTCTTGATGTTGGCGAAGAGGAAGCCGACTTCGCCGGCGCTGAGCTCGTCGCAGGGCACGGGCTTGGGCGACTGGTAGCCGAGCCCCTCCACCTCGCACTCCTTCCCGGTGGTCCAGAGGCGGATTTTCATGCCCTTGCGGATGCGGCCGTCGACGACGCGGGCGAGGATGATGACGCCGCGGTAGGGGTCGAACCAGGAGTCGAAGATCAGCGCGCGCAGCGGCGCCTCGGGCGATCCCTTCGGCGGCGGGATGCGCCTGACCACGGCCTCGAGGATGTCGTGGATGCCCGCGCCGGTCTTGGCGCTGGCCAGGATGGCGCCGCTCGCGTCCAGCCCGATGACGTGCTCGATCTGCTCCTTGATCTTCTCCGGCTCGGCCGAGGGCAGGTCGATCTTGTTGATGACGGGGATCAGCTCGAGATTGTGGTGGATGGCGAGATAGGTGTTGGCGAGCGTCTGCGCCTCCACGCCCTGGCTGGCGTCGACGACCAGCAGCGCGCCCTCGCAAGCCTGGAGGCTCCGGCTGACCTCGTAGGTGAAGTCGACGTGGCCCGGGGTGTCGATGAGGTTGAGCTGGTAGGTGTTGCCGTCGTCGGCCCGGTAGTGGAGCCGCACGGCGTGGGCCTTGATGGTGATGCCGCGCTCGCGCTCCAGGTCCATCGAGTCCAGCACCTGGTCCATCATCTCGCGCTGGCTCAACGCGCCGGTGGCCTCGAGCAGGCGGTCGGCCAGCGTGGACTTGCCATGGTCGATGTGCGCAATTATCGAGAAATTCCTGATCAGGGCCGGATCCATGCTGTGTTGTAATAGAAGGGAGGCTGTTCCGATTATCCCATATGGCGCACAAGGTCTTTGAGGGTCAGCTGGATGCGCGCGGGCTGCGGTTTGCGCTCATTGTCAGCCGTTTCAACAGTTTCGTGACCGAGCGGCTGCTCGCCGGGGCCCTCGATGCCTTGCAGCGCACCGGGGCGGCGGAGTCCGACATCGAAATCGTCCGCGTACCCGGCTCCTGGGAGATGCCCTCCGCGGCCAGCGTGCTGGCGCGGCAGAAGCGCTTCGACGCCGTCATCTGCCTGGGCGCGGTGATCCGCGGCGAGACGCCGCACTTCGACTACATCGCCGCCGAAGCGGCCAAGGGGCTGGCGCAGGTCTCCATGGAGACCGGCGTGCCGGTGGCGTTCGGGGTTCTCACCACCAACACGCTCGAGCAGGCCATCGACCGCGCCGGCGCCAAGGGCGGCAACAAGGGCTACGAGGCCGCAATGACCGCCGTCGAGATGGCCAACCTGCTGCGCCAGCTGCGGCAGTCCGGCTGAACCATGCCCGCGCGGCGAAAATCCCGGCAGCGCGCCTTGCAAGTCCTGTACATGTGGGACCTGCGCGGCATGCCGATCGAGGAGGCGGTCGGGGATTTCCGCCGCTGGCTTTACCACGCCGAGCGCGAAGAGGACTCCGGCGAGGAGGCGAACCTGCCGCCGGATCCCGACCCTTTCATGGAAGCGCTGGCGACGGGCACGGCCCGCGAAGTCGCTTCGCTCGACCAGCAGATCTCCCGCCACGCCGAGCACTGGCGGCTGGAGCGCATGCCGCGCGTCGACCGTGCGATCCTCCGCATGGCCGTCTATGAAATGCGCGACCTGGGCACTCCTCCGCCGGTGGTGATCGACGAGGCGCTCGAACTGGCGCGGCGGTACACCGGGGAAGAGGCCATCCCGTTTCTCAACGGCGTGCTGGACGCAGTCCGGAAATCGCTGTTCCCGGAAGCCGCGGCGCAGTCCGGCTGACCCCTGCGCCTACTTTTTCGGGAAGTCCGGGCGCGCCTTCAATTCCTGGATCTGCGCCACATGGCGCTCCGTGTGGCCGGCGAGGACGATGTACCACTGGAGCGCGTCGAGGTCGCCCATCGGCGAGGGCGCGAAATGCGAGCGCAGGTCCTGCTGCGTCTCGCGGACAAAGGCGATGTTGCGGTCGCGGAGGCGGCGGAATTCGGCTTTCAGCTCCTCGATATTGCGGAAGCGGCCTTTCGGCGCCAGCGCCTCCGGCGCCTGCGCCTTCCGGCTGCGGTCGGTCATCGACGCAAGCAGCCGGGCGTCCTGCTCGCGGGCGTTCGGCTGCTTCTTCGAGGGATCCGCAGGCGATTGCAACGCCTTCTGCGCGTTGGCGGCGAGCATCTCCTCGCTGGCGACGACATGTTCGGCGATTTCCATCACCGACCACGTCTTTTCGTCCGGCTTCCACTTGAGCTGCGCCTCGCTGAGCTCCTCGAGGGCGTCGAGAAACAGCTTGCGCGAACCGTGCAACGCGCTGAGGGCGAAATCGCGCTCCCCTTGCGAAAGCGTCTGGGCCTGGCAGGCGGACAGGCAGGCCAGCGCGGCCAGCAGCAGGACTCTTGCCATACCTGGGAGAATACCACTGCCGCGCGGGCTGCGGCGCGCGTCTCAGCGCAGTCCGGCAAGGCGCCGGCGCAGCTCGGCCTCCGCCTCAGGGTCATAGCCGCCGGAGTGCCGCCAGAGCACGGCGCCGTCCGGGCCGAGCAGCGTCACCAGCGGCAGCTTGTCATTGCTCACGCCGAGGGCGGCCCGCAGCTCCTTCTCGCCGCGGGTTACGCAGAGGAAGCGGGGGTGAAAAGGCTCGGGCGAAGCGCGGCGCATGCTTGCCCGGATCATCGGGCGGATCAGCCGGGGCGCGGCCTCGATGACGGCCGCGCTCCAGACGTTGACGCGGTCGCGCGCCAGCGAGGCGGCCCACTTGTCCACCTTCTCGCCCGCCTCGCGGCTGAAGCTCCACACCACGACCGCCGGCTGGCCGCGCAGCGCGTCCGGCAGCACGAGCTTCTGCCCGGTGAGCGATTCGGCCTCCACCCGGGGCAGAGGGTTGGCCAGGAGCGGCAGGGACAACAGAAAGACGGCAAACCGCATGTTCAGCCCGAAGGAAGAGATGCGGGCGCCGGTGTCGCGGTGCAAAAACTGCGGGGCGATGTTCGATGCCGCTTGAGTCAACGCTTCGCCGCTGTGCCTGCCAGGTCTTCGATCAGGCGGGCCACATGGCCTGCCTGCCGGGCCCCGTCGAAGGTCTCCAGGAACCATTCCGAAGGTTGCGCGGGAGAGGGAGGGTTCTCAAGCCACGCAAGCAGCCGCTCCGCGATTTGATTCTCCGGCTCGCCAGGTTCGAAGAGCAGGCACGGGAGGCCGGACCGTTCCAGAACAGAACGGGTCGGGGAACCCGGGGGCGACCAGGCCACGACGGGAAGCCCCGAGCGGATGTAGTCGAACAGTTTTGCGGGCACCTGGACCGACTCCGCGCTGCCCGTCAGGTCGAGCAACAGAAGGAGCGAGGCCTGGGCAACGGCGGCGTCCAGCTCCTCCCTTGGTCTGAGTCCGCCGCGCAGCTCCACGAGGCCCGCCTTTTGCAGACTGTCCAGAGCCTCGGCGCATCCGGCGAACGTGTCTGCTTCAAACGGCCCGATGAACTGGACAAGCCACTCGCCCGGCTGGAGCCGCCCGGAACGGTACAGCGAGGCGAGGGCGCGCAGGAGAGCATCCGGACGCCGGGGACCGTACAGCGAGCCGGCATGCACGAGCCGGCGGGGCGAGACAGCGGGCGCGGGCCTCACGGCGGGCGACTGCGGATCGAAGCCGTTCCAGAGGACGTGGATCTTCGGGGCGGCTTCGGGGTGGCGCTTCCGGAGCCTTTCCGCGGCCGGGTCGTTGGTCAGGAGAACCGCAGAGGCGTTGCGCACGATGAGGGATTCGAGCCACTCGTCATAGCCTCGCGCCCACGGGCGGTTCCTGAAGGGGTTGCCGGCGAGCGGATCGCGGAAGTCGGCAATCCAGGGAACGCCGAAACGGAGACGGAACAGCAAGGCGGCCAGGTGGGCCGCCAGGGGAGGCGATGTGGAGAGCACGGCGCAGGCCGGCTCGGCGCGGTTGGCGTTGAAAGAGTGTTCGAGCGCGGCGGCCAGCCAGGGCAATTGCTCGTTGTAAGGCGCAATGCGCTGGAGAGCCTTCGCCAGCCATAACGCGAGGCGCCACTTGCCGCGGGCATCGCCGGGTTCCAGGTAGGCAGTGCGAGGGCTGGAGGCAGCGCCGGGGGCCGCGCAGGCCGTGACGCGGCATTCGACCCCGTGATCCGGCAGATACCGGGCCAGCCTGCCGGGCCGCGCCGCGCCGGAAGCGTTCGAGGGCGGGAAGTGGAATGCGAAGAGCTGAATCAGCCGGCGGCCGCGGCCGGCATCTTGCGGCGAGGGCGCTTCGCTTGACACGACCAATACAATGGCAGCATAGCAGGCCGCTCGGCGAAGCATCCGGCGCGGCGGGCGGACTTGCAGCCGCGTGGGACGCGGCTTCAGAGCCGCGAGTGGAGCGGCCGAAGGCCGCGGGAACGAGCGGTCCACACGGCGGCCAAAGCGCGGCGCGGATGAATCGGGCAAGGGCGCCGTTCAGAGGAAGCGGCTGCGCGTTCAGAGCCGCGAGTGGAGCGGCCGAAGGCCGCGGGAACGAGCGGTTCATGCAGCGGTCCAAGCGCGGCGCG
>Ga0308390_1000346_pt1 | contig 34045 bp, 38 predicted proteins | sample Hotspr2Sample149_FD_202358 | JGI IMG/M metagenome (GOLD analysis project Ga0308390, IMG submission 202358) | Hot spring phototrophic mat microbial communities from Mushroom Spring, Yellowstone National Park, Wyoming, United States - 20040719_149 ...
TTATTTATAATTTTTAATAATTCGTCAGCCCTTTCTTTTACAATATCGGATAATTTAAAAGGCATATTTATCTGCTCAGGCTGAATTCCTAATATATACCATTCGGTTTCAATTTCAACAGCCTCTATATACTCCTTTAAAAAATTTGAATGCGTATCAATTGGTAAAGAATAAAGGTCTTTTAAATTTTTTAATGTAATACTTCAGGGTCTCTTATTCATATCTACACAATCAATTATAACAGTGCAGTCAGGTTTAATCTTTTTTATTTTATCAAGATAATTCAACGGCGATATTGAAGCATTTATTTTGAAAACATTTTTTGTTTCTTTTATTCTTTCAAAAATATACTCCCCCACTCCATCGTCACCTTTTAACTTATTTCCCAAACAGAAAAATAATACTTTTTTATCTTTTAGTTTTTCAAATTCTTTTATAATTCTTTTCATTCCAAATAATATTACTAAAATTTAAAAGAAAAGTGAATTCATTTTTAATTTTATTATTTAATTCAGGTTATAATTTTAATGCATGGTTAAATTAATATTTCAGAAAATTCTAAAATTTCTTTGACTTTATAAGTCAAAACATTAAATTTTCATATATGTTATAGAGTTGGCCTGTAATCATGATTACGAAATTGACAAAATTTCTCAAATTTAATTTTTTAAAAAGAAAAAATTATGAATTTTGAATATTTAAGTAAAATAATTTTTGATGAGATAACTCCAAAATTAGAACAAAATAGCGGACTCGCAGTATTTGCTGAGAAAAGAGCAAAATTTGAAGGATGGCTAAAAGTAGAATTGTGCGAGAGCTTATCAAAATATTTCCCATGTGTTACACCAGAATATTCCGCCGGAAAAAACAGCCTGATTGATATTACTTTTGATAATTGGGCAATAGAACTCAAAACAGTTAATACTAATTATAGTGATAAAAATGCAATAAATGTGACACGTCCAATTACTAAAAACATTGACGATATAATCAATGATATTAAAAAACTCAAAGGCTTACCATCCTCCAAGTATCCCAACAAAGCCATTCTATTTGTGGTTTTTCCATTAAATCTTGAAAAAGATAAGAAGTGGAACTTTCATTTAAAAAAAATTTCTATAAATTTAATGCAAATAGAATACAAAGAATTTAAATTCAAAAATAAAATTTCAGGAGTTATTTACTTTGGTTGGGCTGGGTGCCATTATTAGAGAAAAGAAAAATACCCTTTCACCCCAATGATACAGTTACTTTCCAATTTCACCCGTAGGATAACTAAAAGTAGATAAAAGAATTCACTGTGCTTCACCTAAATTCTCTTTGGTAATTTCTTTTATCCCAAGCATTTATATACTTTTAAAATTCTTCAATCTTTTATCAAAAATTTTAAAAGCACTTCTCTTTTACAATTGGGGCATAAAATCGTAAAAAAATCTCTTCGCTTTAATTCATCTTTTATTGTCGGAATTGAGAATATTTCTTTATCTATAATCCCTAATTTTTCGCTCAAATCTGCTATTGTCATCTGTTGAGTAAAAGCGTAAGGACCTAATTTTTTGTAGATATATTCAAGATGTTTTTTAGCACCAATAACTGCACCACAAAATTCACATAAAATAAGTTCTTTTTTCTGCTCTTCTATAAGTTCTTTTCTATCAAAAGTTGACAGGTCAAAAATTTCATTTGAAAGCCTAACTGCTTTCGGCTCTGTTATACAATTTGCTTCACATTGCCCGCAAAAAATACATACCGAATAATCCCTCGTAATAGTTCTAATTCTTGTCTCTGCATTATCATTTATTTTAATAGCACCTGTAGGACAAACACTGCTACAGGCTTCACAACCAACACAAAGATTATCATCAACAACAGGTTTTCCTCTAAATCTTTCAAAAGGTTTATGAGGTTTAAATGGAAATTTTGTTGTATAAGGTTTTGTAAAAAGTGAAACAATTGCTTCTTTTATCTCTCTTAACTTTGGATAACGCATTTTTTATCTCCAGAATTATTTTTTTTCTTCTTTTACATACGCTATTTCCTTATAATGGTCAACTACGCTCTTTTTCCATAATTTAATTCCTGATATATAAGCACCTCTTGAAAGTGCATGTGCAGAAACAGTTGCAACTAAAAACAACAATGGTATAGCAATCAAGGCTTTTATTCCTGTGTCTGTCAATTTAAAATGAAAAAACAATCCGATTAGTATACTCCAGGTGCCGAGTGTAACGCATTTAGTTGAAGCCTGAAGTCTATTATAAACATCAGGCATTCTTATTAAACCCAAACATCCCAAAAAATCAAATAATATCCCTATTCCAATAAAAACTGCTGTAATATTACTCATCCAATTTCCTCCCAGACAAATATTTTGCAAGCGCAAGTGTTCCAATAAAACTGAAAATAGCCCAGGCAAGCCCTATATCAAAAATAAATCCACGATTAGTTTTAATTGTTAAAATCGCACATATCCCAACTACAAGTATTCCAAAAATATCAATTGCAACCATTCTATCAGCCACCGTCGGTCCCCTTACTATTCTAAATAGCGTAAAAAAAGTTAAGCCTATAATCACATATAAAAATATATCAATCAACATCATAATTATTCAAAAATCCTTTTTAAAAACTTTTCAAATCTGCCTGCAATATCTTTAGTGTAAATCTCGGGATTTTTACTTTTTACATTTATCCAGTGAATATATAAAAAATTGTCAATTAAGTCTACTGCTAATGTTCCTGGTGTCATTGTAATTGAGCAGGCAAGAAAAACTTTCGCAATATCTGTTTTAAGTTCTGTCTTAACTTTTACTATACCAGGTTTTATAGGTAATGCAGGATGAATTACCCTATAAGCAACATCTAAATTGGCTTTTATACATTCCCATAAGAAATAAGGAATATAAACAATAAGCCAGAAATATCTTATAGGATTAAAAAATTTTTTCCAATCTTTTAAAAAATATTTCCCAAAAATTATTGCTGTAATTATTGATACAAAAAATCCCGCAGTAAGCGTCTGAATTTCAAATTTAAAAGTTAAACCAATCCATAATAAATAACATATCAAAAACAGAATAAAATATTTCATAACGAAGCCTCCAGAACATATTTAGAATAATTTCCAAGTTCAACAAGAATTTTAACTGCAGGCGAAATAACCCTTCCCCTGATTTCAGGTATAACAAAACTTGAAGTTATAATACATAATATTGCTAAAATAACCATTCCTAATATCATAGAAAATGGCGATTCTTTTACATTACCTAAATTTAATTTTGATTTTTCAAAGAAAGTGTATCTTTGTAATTTTAAAAATGAAGCTAAAGTAAGAATACTGACAATAACATAAATAAGGCTTATTAAATAATAATGAGCCTTAATTCCAGCGATAATAATTACCAATTTACTAAAAAAACCATTAAACGGCGGAATACCCGCAATAGCCATAGAACCAATAAAAGATGATAAAGAAGTTATAGGCATCTGTTTAGCCAGCCCACCAATTTTTCTCATATCCCTCTCATCAGTTTGATATTCTACTGAGCCTGCTGTTAAAAATAAAAGTCCTTTAAATATAGCATGATTAAAAAGATGGAACAGCCCTCCAAATATAGACAAGGCTGCAACTGATGTATCACCTCTTTTAGCAAAGAGTAAAAGTCCTATTCCAATTGCTGTTACTATATATCCCATTTGACTTATTGAATGATACGCTAATAATCTTTTAATATCCCATTGACCTATTGCCAAAATTACTCCAATTACCATTGAAAAAACACCTAAAACAGTGAAAACTATTGCAAAATTATATGAAACTAAAAACATATTAAAAAATAGCCTTATAATAACATAAAGTCCGATAGATTTAATTAAAACTCCTGAAAGCATAGAAGATATTGGAGAAGGTGCAGATGAATGTGCATCAGGAAGCCAGGAATGAAAAGGAACCAAAGCAGATTTAAGAGCGAAACCCATTAAAAATAAAGCCTGAACAAAATAGATTGGTTTTCCTGTTCCTGTGTTTCTTATTAAATTCCCTATATCCGCAATATTCAATGTGCTATACTTCCAGTAAATTATTCCTATTCCTAAAAGTATCATCATAGAAGAAAGACCACCCATTACTTGATACTTAAATGATGCTTCAAGTTCTTCTTTTCTTATCCCAAAAGCAACAAGAGCATAGGATGCGATTGCAGCAATTTCAACAAATACAAATATATTAAACAAATCACCACTTATAACAGCACCATTCATTCCTGTTAACATCAAACTAAAAAGGGCATAATATTTATCACTTACTGTAAACTTTTTAATATACGAAATTGAAAATAAAGAAGAACAGAGTCCCACAATTGAAATTACAAGTAAAATAAATTTTGTTAAACCATCCATTACAAGGAAAATGCCAATAGGAACGCCGTTAACAATTCCCCATCCACCAACTTTATAAATAAAAATATTTTTGTTAAATAAAAAATAAATTGTTAACCCTAAAAGAAAAGCCAAAACTAAATTTAAAAGAACTTCGCCTATAAATTTAATCCATCTTCCTAAAATCAAAATCAGAAGAACACAACCAAGTGGTAAAATCACATATAATGGAATTAAATTCATATTTTTCTATCCTTTAAGTTGATTTATTTTTTTAACATTAAAAGTTCCATATTTTTTATATATTCCGACAGCAATGGCTAAAATCAGTCCGGTTGTCGCAACACCAATTACAATAGCAGTAAGCACCAAAGCCTGAGGTAGCGGGTCAACAAATTTTGTTATTCCAATTTCTTTACTTAAAATAGGAATGTTGCCTTCTTTTACATAACCAATTAAAATTAAAAATAGATTTACACTATACTCAATTATAGCAAGTGCAATAATAATTTTTATTAAATTTCTCTTAGCAAGAACACCATAAACACCAATAAGAAAAAGTATTATACACAAAATAAAAACTATCATTTTGTTTTCTCCTCTTCTGATTTAATTAAGAACGCAAGGAAAAGAGTGAAAAGTGCTGCTGCTACTTCTATTCCTATAAAAACATTGATAGGTGGAATAAAACCTGCACTTAAAAGTTTTCCCGGCTCTCCTTTTAAAATAAAATTTTTAAAGAAAATTCTTTCTGCTGCAATTAAAATACCCAAACTCGCAAATATTAAAAACAAAAATATTCCTAATGATTCTAAAATTGTAGAACGCTCTTCAAATTTTTTAAGTTTCAAAATTTCAGTTCCAAACGCAAGAACAAGCAAAACAAAAGAACCTGTTATAATTGTGCCACCTGCAACCCCCCACCAGGCGTTAAATGTCCATGAAAAATTATATAAACACCATATAGAAAAATTAAACCAGAAATAATCTGTGCTATCTTTTTAACTATTGTTGTCATTCCTTTCATACTCTCATTCTCCGATACTATAAAGAACTAAAATAAAACAATCACTCTTTTTAATCAATTATTGCTACAGGCAAATCAACATCAGGGTGCCTTGTTTTTACTTTGCCATCAATTGTCTCTATTATAAAATCCATATCCTCAATTATGTGTCCACTAATAAGTATTTTATCATTTGAACCTATAACAGGCGTGGTATGTGCGATTCTTCCATTTATTTCAACTTCTACTATTGACATAAGAGGTCGTATTTCTTTACTTCCATTTGCATATTCTACCATAATTTCTTTTATTTTCCTTAATCCCAATTTTTCTGCTATCCATTCCGGTATAACAAGCACTGCTGAACCTGTATCAAGTTTACCTTTAATTGATACACTCCTTACATCCTCTTTTTTAATAAAACCTCTTTCAGCATCTTCAATATCAGCATAATTTGTTAATTTTACATCAATAAATATTTCTTTCATAAATTCCACTTTACAATTTTTGTACCCTATTTATCAAAGCGCTAATGCCACACTTAGAAATAAAATTTCTAATCAAAGCAAACACTGCTATTACTCTCATTTGGTATCCTCTTCCTTTTTTCTTCCTTTTGCTCTCAAAACAGCCAGAACCCCTACAACCGCTGTTAAAAGAACAGTCACTTCTCCCAATGTATCATAACCACGAAAATCTAATACTATACCTGTTACTAAATTTACACTTCCTGTGCTCTCTTTACCTTTTTCAATATACTCAGTTGCCATTCTCGTCAAATGTTCACCAAACTTTGGAAGTTCATCTAAAATTAAACTAAAAAAATATATAAAACCTAAAACAAAAATTGCACCAATTACATAATACCATATTGAATTTTTTTCTAATTTCTCTTTCAATTCCTCTTTTGTTGTGTTTAAAATTATTGATATCATTATAACTAAAGTAATTGTTTCAATAACGATTTGAACGATTGCCAAATCAGGAGCCTTCAATAAGAGAAAGCATATTACCAATCCAAATCCAACTATACCATAAGAAACAACTGCTGAAAGTAAATCCGCTGCCTCAATCGCATATATCGCTCCAGCAATCATTAAACATAAAACTATAATTAATGTTATCTCCATAACATTTTATAATACTAAAATTATAAATAAAATCAAACTTCCTAAAAGTAACCAAGATATATATAAAGGCAATATTCCAGAATGAACCTCCTGAAATATTTTACTTGACCACAAAACTATTTTCTTGGACAATTCATAAATATCAAAATATTTCTCTTCTGCTTTTCTATAAAGAAAATCAAGAACTTTGAATTCATTTAATGTTTTATAGAACTGAATTGTATTATATTTATATTCGCTATTTATAACTTCACCACCAATAAACTGCCTTCTCACTTTTATATTTTTTAAATTGCCAATAAAATAAATAATAATACCTAAAATTATGCCTACAACAATAAGAACTGCTGCAAATGTTGAATTCCATATTCCCAAATATTCAAATTTACCCGAAATTCCTTAAAATAAATTTGGTATAACATAAGAAGTGCTGAAAATTCCAAATAATACACATAAAAGTGCGATTAACAACATTGGAATCCACAAAGTCAAATGGACTTCTTTTATTTCTTTAAATTTTTCATTTCTACCCAAAAAAATTCCACCAATAAACTTAATAAAACTTGCCAGAGTCAGAGCAGAACCTATAACAGCAAAAGAAAGCCAAACAAACCATAGTTTTGCAAAATATGAATTCTCTTTTCCATAATCAATTAAAGCCTGATAAATTGTCCATTTGGAAGCAAATCCATTAAAAGGCGGGATACCAGAAATTGATAAAGCACATATTAAAGCAGAAATAAATGTTAAAGGCATATTAGAACCAAGTCCACCTAAATTTTCTAATTCAATTTCACCTGTTTTCTTCTCAACTGCACCTGCTGATAAAAATAAACCACTTTTATATAAAGCATGATTTATCATATGGAATAGACCACCAGCAATACCAATTGGAGTTCCCAGGCCTATTCCAGTTACCATATACCCAACCTGCGAAACAGCATGATAACCTAAAAGTCTTTTAAACTTATGCTGAACTAAAGCAAGCATAACTGCTGATATTATTGTAATTGAACCTATCAAAAGCAAAACAAATTTTGCCCAATCCGTTAGAATAAAAATATCATGAACAATTCTTGTTAAAAAGTATATTCCTAAAAGTTTATCCAAAGATGCAGGTAAAATTGCTGAAACAGATGCTTCTGCATTTTCAGTATAATCAGGAACCCAGATATGAACAGGGAAAGCACCTGCTTTTGCAAGCGATGTTATTAAAAGTGCAAAGAAACTTATTATCGCAACCCCACTATTTAAATTAACATTTATCTCTGAAATAAAATAATTCTGGGTTTTAATAAAAATAAGAACAATTCCCAAAATCAGAATTGTATCAGATGCACCAATTACAATAAAACTTTTCTTAGCAGAAGCACAACTTTTCTCATCTTCACCAGTTAAAAATCTATATAATATTATTCCAAGGATTCCCCAGAAAATTGTAAATGTTATTAAATTATCAGATAAAACTGCGCCAAACGAGGCTGAAACCGTCCATAAAAATTTCTCCCAATACCTTGAAAATCTATCACTCTTTTCTACAAATTTAATTGAATAAAGTGAAAGAACAAAAAAGAAAAATGCTATGAATAAAACTATCAGTTTGCTTAATGGGTCAAGATAAAAAACAAAAAATTTTGATAAACTTGAAAAATTTGTTAGATTAAAAATAATCTTTTCGTTATTTATTTGAAAAATTTTAAAAACAAAATAGAAAATTATAATTGAAACAATAAAAGAAATCCATCCTTTTATTCTTATTAACTTATCTGAAATTAAAGCAATTAAAATTCCAGTAATTGCTGGTAACCCTATTAAATATAAAATCATTTTTTCCATAATTCTTTTGTTTTCTGTTATGAAAATTTTATTAAATCGTTAAAATTATATTTTCTTTTACCAGTTTGCCAGTCATAAACAGTTAATAACCTTTCAGTGCAACAATAGCACGGGTCAACTGCTGCTAAAATTAAGCATACATCAGAAATAGACTGGTTTATACAGGATTTTCTAAAAGTAGGGATATTAACATAACTTGGTGCTCTTATTTTATGTCGGACAGCGTGGTTTGTGCCATCAGATTTGATATAATGAAAGACTTCGCCACGTGGTGCTTCGTGATGCCCTACCCCTTCACCTGCCGGGATTTCTTTTACTTCAATTTCAATCGGTGAATTCTTCTCTTTCTCAAGTCCTTTGAGGCATTGTTCTATTATAGAAATTGACTCATATAATTCTAATAATCTCACAACCGCTTTTGCAAAAACATCGCCTTCTTTTGATGTAATAACTTTAAATTTAACAAGGCCATAAGCAGCGTAAGGGTCATCTTTTCTAACATCAATTGCAACACCTGATGCTCTTGCTGTAGGACCAACTGCATTAAAATTATGAATATCTTCTTTTGTAAGAATTCCTACTCCTTTGGTTCTTGAATGAATAACAGGGTCATCCATAACAGCACCAACAAAAAGGTCAACTTTCTTTTTTAATTTGTCAAGTTCTTTTCTTATAGTTGGAATGTCATTGTTATCTATATCTCGTCTGACACCGCCGACTTTAAACATACCATAATGATTACGATTACCTGTTACCATTTCACAAATATCAAGAACAGGTTCCCTATATTTCCAAGCCCACATAAAGACAGTGTTATATCCTATAAAATGACCTGCAAGTCCAAGCCATAAAAGATGACTATGAATTCTTTCAAGTTCTCCTATAATTGTTCTGATATATTTTGCTCTTATTGGAATATCAACTTCTGCAATCTCTTCAATTGCGTTTACACAGGCAAATGGATGTGAAGTTGAACATATACCACAAATCCTTTCAACTAAAAAAATTGTCTGGTCAAAACTTTTAATTTCACTTATCTTCTCAATACCACGATGATTATAACCTGCTTCCCATACAACTTCTTTTACTATTTCACCTTCACAATATAACTTAAAAAATTCAGGTTCTTCTTGCAAAGGATGATAAGGTCCTATTGTAATAACTACTTTCTTTTCTTCCATAGTTTTAAAACACATTATAAAAATTTTTAATCACGAGAATACTTTATTGTAAAATATAAAAATGCGGCACCTCCGCCAACAATAATTAAGCCCATAATAATTGCACCTATTATTGTAAATGTATCTGATGCCATTTTATTTTCTATTAACATGCCTGCTCTCACTTTTTTTATTATTTAATATTATTTTTATTTTGTCAACAAATTTTTTTACAAGTTTTGCATTTGTTTCAACTTCGTCTTTAGTAAACCAACCTTCATAAAAATTTGTATGCAAAGCACTTGCATTGCTAAATAGTGCTTTTAACTCTTAATCACCGGTTTCCTTTGAGATTTTGCTTACAACTTTAAAAAGTTCACGATGTCCATTATGAGCCCATCTCTTTTTCTCAGCATAAACTTTAACTATTTGAGAGGCAGCGCCCCATAATTTCTCTGAGGCTTGTCGTAAATTTCTCTTTTTTATCTCGCTCTCATATTCCTTTAAGTAATTATCTGCCTGTTTTATATAATTTTTTCCCATAATTCTTTAATTTATAAATTAATTTTATTTTGTCAATTCTTCTTTAAATGAGACTTTCGCCTCGTCCTTTTAAAAATTTCTTTTCTAACAGAACATCTAACTATTATTACATAATTATTCATAGTTAGGACCTTTCCTCAAAGGATATTTCCCTTCCAACTCTTCTGGCAACAAAAGTCTTTTAAGATTTGGATGATTTTTAAAATTTATTCCTAAAAGTTCCCATATCTCTCTCTCAATCCATTCTGCACCTTCAAAAACTTGAGTAAGTGATTCTATCTCAGGATTATTATGCGGTAACAGAACTCTTAAATTTATTATTCCACCTGTGGTGTCATCACTAAAATGGTATATAATTTCAAACCCTTCTTTCAAATCAGAACCAGAAGCAATTATAAATCTTAATCCCATATCTTTATGCAAAAATCTGACAATATTTAACAGAGATTCGTTTTTTATTTTAACAAAGACTCGTTTTTTACTGGGCTGAAATATCTCAAGAACATCGTTTTTAAAATTACTTTTAAGTTTTTTTAATATCTTTTCCATATTATTTTTTCAAAAGTTTAACAATACCTGAAATAATGGCTTCGGGTTTAGGTGGGCAACCCGGGATATAGACATCAACAGGAATAATTTTGTCAAGAGGACCACCAAAATTGTAGCTATCTTTAAATATTCCGCCTGAACAGGCACAACTGCCACAGGCAACTACAACAACAGGTTTGGGAGCCTGCTCATAAACTTCTTTTATCCGACTAACATTTTTCTTATTAACTGCGCCTGAGACAATCAAAACATCCGCATGACGAACACTTCCTACCAATACCATTCCAAATCTTTCAATATCATATCTTGGCGTAAGACAATCCAGTACCTCAATATCACAATTGTTACAAGGACTGGCTGCCACATGAAAAACCCAAAGCGATTTCTTAAAACAATGTTTTAATATATTCATCTTAATACCCTAAAATTGATAAAATTATTGAAATTACTGCTAATAAATTACAGAATATAAAGAAAAATTTCATTGCATCCTTTATCCGCAATCTCGGATTAGTATTCCTGATTAAAATTATAAGAAAAACAATTAAAAATATTTTTAACACTGACCAGATTATATTGATGCCATCAAATTTTAATCCACCAAAAAATAAAGTTGTAATAAAAGACGGTAAAACAAAAAATAGAATATATTGAGTTAATTTAAACAAAGCCAGAGTTAAACCTGAATATTCCGAATAAACACCTGCGAGAATCTCTGTCTCTGCTTCTGCTAAATCAAAAGGCACTTTCCCTAATTTTGCCTGAAAACATAATAAAATAACTATAAAAGAAATAATACCAGAAATAGATTTTATAAATGGACCAAAAAGTGTTTGATGAAAAATTATCTCATCCAATGTTATACTGAAATCTGCTTTAATAACAATTGCCAGAATAGCCAGAAGTGAAGGCATTTCGTAACTTATTAAAAGTTTAATTTCTCTTGATGCGCCAACTACTGACAACGGATTACCAGATGAAATTCCTCCTAACAAAAGTGATAAATTTGGAATTATTAAAAAATATATAATAACAATCAGGTCGCCATTAAAGCCATTAGATAAATTGAAAACAGGCTGAAAAATTAAAAGACCTGCAATCACAGAAGAGGTTAATGCCAAAACAGGCGCCAACAAGAAAAACAAAATAGATGAATTTGCAGGAACAATTGTCTCTTTCAATAGAAGTTTGCCAATATCATAAAATGGCTGTAAGAAAGGCGGTCCTTTTCTAAATTGAACTCTTGCAGTAAGTTTTCGGTCAACCCAGCTTATAACTCCACCTGCTATAGTTAAAAATAAAAATCCAGGAAATATTAAAAAATTAAATAATGTCTTCATACTATTTTATTAATTCTTCCCATTTATAATCTTTTACAAAAAATTTGTCAGTAATTTTATAAACATTAACTTCTTTTGGTTCTTCTTCTATTAAAGAAATAGCATTTTTAGGACAGGTCTGTAAACATTTTAATGTAGTTGTTTTTTCAGAAACAGAACAGTAATCGCAATTTGAATTAAGATAATCAAATATATATAAGGGCAAAGTTCCAAATGGACAGGCTATAACACAAGATTTACAATTTATGCACAAATTATTATTTTTCTTTAGAAGTCCGTTTCTCTTTTTTTCTAAGGCATTTTTAGGACAAACTTTTACACAAGGAGCGTCTTCGCATTTTCTACAGGTTGTAACAAAAATAGCCTTTTCAATTAAAAATTTTAAGCCGTTATTATTTTTGTGATAATAATACTCACATTCAACAGTGCATTCCTTGCATTCTCTACATTTTGTTATATCAAGCAAAATACTCTTCATTTAAACAAAAACCTCCGGAATATGTTTTATTATTGAATATTTAAATACAGGTCCATCTTTACAGACAAAGAAAGAATCCATTACGCAGTGTCCACATTTTCCAATTCCGCAGGACATATTTCTTTCCATTGAAAGGTATATATCTTCTTCTTTAAAACCTTTTTCAAGCAATTTTAAAGTTGCGAATTTCATCATAACAGGCGGACCGCAAACAGCCACAACTGCATTTTTTGTATCTATTTGAATTTTATCAAGTAAAACCGTAACAACACCCACAGTTTCGTTCCAGTTTTCATCTGCTTTATCAACGCTCCTGTGAATTTCAACTCCTGCCTGTTCCCATTCTTTAAATTGATTTTTATAAATTATATCTGATGGAGTTTTAGCGCCATAACATAAAATTATTCTTTTGTATTTCTCTTTTTCTGCAATTAAAGTTAATAAAAGACTTCTAAGCGGCGCAAGACCAACACCGCCACCTAAAATTAAAACCTCTTTGCCTTCAAATTCATTTACAGGATAACCCTGACCATAAGGTCCTCTTATTCCAACTGTAACACCAGAATTCAATTTGTGAAATTTATCTGTAAGATAACCTGCTTTCATTATAGTAACTTCCATTTTATCAGAAATAAAAGGAGACGAAGACGGAGTAAACGGCGCTTCACCATAACCCGGTAATGTAAGCTCAATAAATTGACCTGTCTTAAATTGAAATTCTTTTTCTGGCTTTAAAATAAAACTCTTTATATTGGGCGACTCATCAATTATAGCCTCAACTTTTGCTTCTATAGGTCTGTATAAATTTTCCATAATTTTTTCTCAAATAAATAGAAATTCTTATTTTGATTTTTTCAACTCATCAATTAAAAATTTTATTGCTTCATCCTTTGCATTTAACCCATCCACTTTTAGACTCAAACCATTAAATTCAGAACAAAGAGCATCAAATTTCATATTAAGCCCTTCAAATTTTGAATTTAGTTCATTAAATTTTGAATTAAGCTCGTTTATTCCCTTTTTTAACTCAGCAATTTCTGGCAAAATTAAACTTTTAATCGTATCAACTGCTACTTTTGGTATTTTCTTCATACAAATTTAACCTTCATCTTTTGATGAGTAATATAAAATTTTGTATTGAACTATTCTTTTCATTTTGGAAGGACGCCAACCATTTTGAGTAACTTTTGTTTTGCTTTTTAACTCTTAACTTTTTCATAAAATTTTTTACCTTACTTTAACAGGTTTTCTTTTCTTTGTGACTCTGCTCTTTTCTAAGCTTCTTATAACTTCATTTTTATCTATTTTTCCGATACAGACCTCAGAACATCTTCCGCAACCTGTGCAGGCAACCAAATTATATTTTTCAACTCTTCTAATAAATTTGCATTCATATCTATTTTTAAATCTTACCCAATGTTTTTCTAACGGGTCAATACCAGCGGCAACTCTTTCAAAACCAGGATACTGACAGGCATCATAAGAACGAATCTTTATTATTTTTTCTGGATTTGGGATATCTAACAGAATAAAACAATGGCAGGATGGGCAGGCTATAACACACGCTCCACAACTTACACATTTCTTTGAATACTCTTGCCAGACTTTTTCATCTGAATTTTTTATCAAAATTGCTGTCTTCTTTTGGTCCGGAATCAGCCTGATTTTTAACTTTAACCTGTTTGTTGCTATTCCCCGCTTCTTTCTTATATTTAATTCGTCATCTGGTGTAACCTCTTCTATATTGTGAATAGATTTTGTAACCCCTTCTATAAAATTGCGACCTTTTTCTGTCACATCATTTAATATTATTTTTTCATCAATTTTATTTAGAATAACATCACATAATTTTTCAGGATAAGGATTTATACCGTAAGCAAGACAATGACAACTTTCTGAAATTTCATAACAATCAGAACCCACTATTATGCTTTTTTCTCGCCTATTTTTATAATAAAAATCTTCAAATTCAGGCTCTAAAAAAATTTTATCAAGAAATTCTAATGCCACTAAATCACAACTTTTTGCACCTAAAATTAAAAACCTCTGGTCTTTAAAATCGCCTGTTACATCCTCTTTAACCGGGAAGAAAAAACTTTTAAGTGGAAGAATTGTTCTGAAAGAATTATAAATAATTTTATCAAAACCGTATTTAACAACTTTAAAATCAATTTTATCTTATTTTATGGGGGCTATTATATTATATAAGTTTTTAATTTTATTTAAATAATCACTCCATTCATTTAAATTTATTTTAACATACATAAAATTTTATCAATAAAATATTATTTTTATTTTTGGATGTCAATATTTTTAATAAAAAATTTGATTTGACAATGCAAATTTAAAAATTTATATTTCTTTTTATGTTAAATCTTAAACCCCAATGGAAAATTTTAGAACCTGAAAGAGAAAAAATTATTGAGCTCGTCCAGAAACTTAAAATTCCAGAATTAGAAGCAAGAATACTTTGTAATAGAAATATTGATACAGTTGAAAAAGCAGAAAAATTCCTTTCAATTAATATCATAAAAGATATAGGAAATCCTTTTGAATTTAATGATATGGAAAAAGCCGTAACACGAATAAAAAAGGCAATTGCTGAAAATGAAAAAATTTTTATATTAGGGGATAAGGATGTTGATGGCATAACAGGAATCGCTATATTATATAAAGCACTTTCTCATTTAAAGGCTAATGTCAGTTATGATATTCATTCCAGAAATGAAAAATATGAATTATCAAGAAATTTTATTGAAAAAATTAAAAAAGAAAATTTTAAATTGTTAATTACTGTTGATTTTGGAATATCTTCAAAAGATGCATTAGAATTTGCAACTTCTAATGGAATTGATGTTATATTAACCGACCATCATCAACCTCCAAAAGAAATTCCTAAAGTCTTTGCAATTTTAAATCCAGAAATCCCTTCTGAAAATTATGCTTTTAAAAGTTTTTCAGGCGCAGGTGTAGCCTATAAACTCGTTTCCGCTTTGTTCTTATCTCACCATAAATATTACTTAAAAAACCTTACATTCTTTACAATATCAACTACCGCAGAATTATTTAATAAAAAAATCCTTCAAATATCTGCTTTGAAAGTTAGAAATAATATTATAATTGATAAATTTAATTCAAAAATTAAAAATAATGAATCCCTTGAATCTGCTATAAAAAATTTTTATAACTTTATAAAAGATTCAACTATTATCGGCTATAACTTAGATTTTGAACTACCAATTTTAAAATCTTATATAAAAGAATATTGTTCTGCAGAATTGAACAATGAGATTGTTGACATAAAAAAATTATTAAAGCAAAAGTATAATTTTTCAAATTTAAAAGATTTAATATCAATTTTGGAATTAAATACTAACTGTAATTTAGAGGACCGCGAAAACAAAGTATTGGTCTTATTTGAAATATTTAAAGAACTAATTTATCAAGGCTTTAAAAAATATAAAAAAGTTTTGGAATCTTTTAGTGAACTTGCTGCCTTAGGAAGCCTTGCTGACTCTGTTCCAATGATAGGTGAAAATAGAATAATTGTTAAAAAAGGTATAGAAATGTTAAAAAATACTCAAATATTAGGTCTGAAAGTCCTTCTTGAATATTTAAAAAATAATTCTCAAATTGATTTTGAACTTTTAGATTCTACCAGTTTATCCTGGACTGTCATTCCTTTACTTAATGCAGCAAGAAGAGTTAAAGAGCCATATTATGCCTTAAAACTATTGCTGGCAGAAAATGTTGAAGAAGCAAAAGAACTTGTTGAAAAAATATTTGAATTTAATAAAGAAAGAAAAGAAAATGAAGATAGTAATCTCGAAAAGGTTATGGAAATTTTACCACAAAAAGTTGATATTGAAAATGATAAAGTCTTTATAATTGATGTAGAGGGCTTAAAACCCGGAGTAACAAGAATAATTGGAAATAGATTAAAAGATAGGTTTTTTAGACCAATTATAATAATAAGCATATCTGAGGACAATATTGGAAGAGGAGCAATAGCAACTGATATTGAAAAATTTTCTTATGATAAAATTTATAAAAAATGCGGTGATATATTTATAGAAAAACCAGGTGGACATATATTCGCAAGCGGTTTCTCTCTAAAAAGAGAATTCATTGAAGAATTTAAAAAGAAAGTTAAAGAACTTGCAAATGAAATTATTCAACCAGAAGACTTAATTCCTATAATCTATATTGATGCTGAACTCACTGAAGATTATTTATATAATATAGAAAAAATATCAAATCTTATAAAACTCTTTGACCCATTCGGTAATGAAAACAATGAACCAATCTTCCTTTTAAAAAATTGTTATATTAAAGAAATATATCAAACTAAAAAAGGTAATGGCTTCATTTTAAACTTGTTAAAAGATAATAATCTATCTCTTAATGCATTTTTATGGAACCCAACTGATGAACAAGTTGAATTATTGAAACCTGAAAATATTATTGATATAGCCTGCAAAGTTAGACTTGAAAAACGGAACGAAAAAAAATATATTAAACTATTCGTAGAAGATATTAAAAAAGCAATTTAAAATTTTTTATTTATAAACAAGGGGGTGAAAATATATGTCAGAAAATATAATTGAAAAAAAGATTAGTGAACTTAAAGCAGGTGAGGTGCTTGCTGAAAATATTTTAAATAAAGAAGAATTAAAATTTGGAACCCCATTAGATGCCTCTAAAATCCAACTCTTAATAAAATTGGGAATTGAAAAAGTAAAAGTCTTTGTGTCTAATGTAAAACCATCTTTATCAACAAAAGATGATATCTCACAAATGATAAGAAAAAATATTGAAATTGCTTATCTTAAAAGTATTATTTCTAAAACTCCACAGGTTTCTATAAAAGAAGAAGATTATGCACCTGAAATAAGAAAAAAAGCAAAAGAAATAATTGAACATATTAAACAATCAAAAGAAGAAATTTATAAAATTGAAAACCTTCCTAAAAAAGCTTTAAAAGGTATAAATAAAAAAATTGAAGAACACCTTCAAGATGTTTATATCTTATTAACAAGACTTATACAGGAAAAAATTTTTAAAATTGAAGATTTCGCAAAAATTGTTGAATCCTTAATTGAAGATACAGGACCTAAAAGAGATTCAACTTTTTTACTTTTACATTTAAAACGAAAATCTCCTAATATTATTATTGGACATTCTATAAATGTTGCACTGCTTTCATTAGCAATCGCAATTGAATTATCAAAAATAATGGAATCAAAACTTGAAGACCCTAATGTAAAAGGTGATTTCAAAAAACTTGATATTTGTAATAGCAAAATATTTACTAAAAATGAAATGATAAAATTAGGTATAGCTGCTTTACTACATGATATCGGCTTAATTGAAAGTTTCCCAGATATAACTTCAGAAAAAAAATTTGATTTAAGAGAAAAATCAAAGATAGAACTGCACCCAAACAGAGCTTATCATTTTCTAACAGAACTCGGAGTTGATTATGATATAAGAAAAGCTGTTTTCCAACATCACGAAAGAATTGACGGCTCAGGTTACCCTGACGGTATTGAAGCAAGGTTCTTTACTAAATACGGACTTATCCTCTCTTTTGCTGATTACTTTGACCTTTTAACCTCTAACAATCCATTTTATAAAAGAATGCATCCACATCAAGCTATTATGCATATATTAACAAAAGACCGAACAAAATTTGACCAGGATGTTATTTTCGCTTACTGCCAGGCTGCATCAATTTACCCTATCGGCTCCTGGATTCTATGCTCTAATAATAAAATAGGTGTTGTTATGCGAACAAATAAAAATAATTTAAAAAGACCAAAAGTTAAATTCGTCTTCTCCTCAGATTTAAAAGAACTCGCTAAAAAAGAATTCGTTGATTTAACTAAAACAGATTTAAAAATAGTTGAATTAATTGATATTGAACATCTTGAAAAATTTAATAATAACATATCTCAATTTATGTTTGACGAAAGAGAATTTGAAAGAATAAATGTTAAAATAGAAGCAGAAGCTATACCTGTTGCAACAGAACTCAAAAGAAAAATTCTTCTGGAGAATTTATCAGCAGGCGGCGTTAGATTTTATAGCAAAGAAAAATTTACTATCGGAGATGAAATATTTTTAAATTTCTCTTTTGAAGGTATCCCTTTCAATGCAAAAGGTTTAATATTATGGGAAGATGGCGAAGCAGCAGGTGAAAATAGATACGGAGTAAGATTCTTAGAGATTCCGAATGATAAAAAAGAGAATTTGATAAAGTTAGTTGAAAGATATATCACAAAATGAAAGATATCTTTATTTATCCTGAAGATTTTGATGTTATTGTAGTAGGTGCAGGCCACGCAGGCTGTGAGGCTTCATTAGCTTGCGCTAAAATGGGTATGAAAACCCTCCTCTTAACTATCTCACTTGAACATATAGCCCAAATGTCCTGTAACCCTGCCATAGGCGGAATTGCAAAAGGACACCTGGTCAGAGAAATTGATGCTTTGGGTGGTCAAATGGCTAAAAATATTGATAAAACAGGTATCCAATTCAGAATGCTAAATACTAAAAAAGGACCGGCTGTCCAAGCCCCAAGAGCTCAGGCTGATAAAAAATTATACCAAATTAAAATGAAACATACTCTTGAAAAAACTGAGAACCTATTAATTAAACAAGATATGGTTGAAGAAATATTAGTTGATAACTTCAATAATTTTAAAGCAGTTATAACAAGACGAAAAGTCCAATACAACGCTAAAGCCTGTATTTTAACAACAGGAACTTTCCTTAGAGGAGTTATTTATATAGGGCTTTTCCATTATAAGGCAGGAAGAGCTGAAGAATTCTCTTCTGAAAAATTGTCAACTTCATTGAGAAAATTAGGATTAAAATTGGGAAGATTAAAAACAGGCACTCCAGCAAGAGTTAATAAAAGAAGCATTGATTTCTCTAAAACAATTGAACAAAAAGGAGACGAAGACCCTTACCCTTTCTCCTTCTCAACTGAAAAAATTACTCAAAAACAAATAAGCTGCTTTATAACTTATACAACAACTAAAACACACGAAATTATTCGTAAAAATTTAGACCGCTCACCTTTATACGGAACTAAAAAATTAATTAAAGGTATAGGTCCAAGATATTGCCCTTCAATTGAAGATAAAGTTGTTAAATTCCCTGAAAAAAATTCTCACCAAATCTTCCTTGAACCAGAAGGCTATAATACAGAAGAAGTATATTTAAATGGAGTCTCAACTTCTCTCCCAGAAGATGTCCAATACGAAATGTATAGAACTATACCAGGACTCGAAAATGTCCAAATTCTAAGACCTGCTTACGGAATAGAATATGATTTCGTTTTCCCTACTCAATTAAAACCAAATTTAGAAACTAAAAAAATTAAAAACTTGTTTTTAGCAGGACAAATAAATGGTACAACAGGCTACGAGGAAGCAGCAGGCCAAGGCATCATCGCAGGTATAAATGCTGCTTTATCTGTTAAAAATCAAAAACCTTTTATACTAAGAAGAGATGAAGCTTATATCGGTGTTATGATTGATGATTTGGTCACAAAAGGAGTTGATGAACCTTACAGATTATTCACTTCAAGAGCTGAATATAGATTAATTCTAAGATGCGATAACGCTGATTTAAGATTAATGAAATATGGCTATAACTTCGGCTTAATTGATAAAGAAACTTACCAAAAAATGCTTGATAAATATAAAATCGTTGAAGATAAAATAAAATTTTACAAAACTCAAACAATTAAATCAGATTTATTCAATAACACTGAAATCGCTAAATCAAAAAATATTAAATTAAATGAAAATACAAAATTAATAAATATCTTAAAAAGACCTGAAATAGAATTACAAGATTTCCAAAAATTAGATAATGAATTTGAAAATTTAAAACGCGAAATAAAAGAATCAATTTATATAAATATAAAATATTCAGGCTACATAGAAAGGGAACTTAAAGAAATAGAAAACTTTAAAAAATATGAAAATAAATTAATTCCACCAAATTTTAATTATGATAAAGTTGAAGGGCTTTCAAAAGAATCAAAAATGAGATTAAAAAAAGTTCTGCCCCGCTCATTAGGACAAGCATCAAGAATTCCAGGCCTTAGACCCTCAGACCTAACTTTAATACTCGCCTACCTTGAAAAGTATTATTAAATTATTAATAAATTTTTCAATAATTTATAATTTATAAAAACTGGCTTAAAATCCTTCCTATGTTTTAACTCTAAATTTAACCTGACCACTAAAAAATAAGATAAAATTTTATTAACTTCCAAAAGAAAGAATTTATAAAACTTAAAATTATTACTAAAAAAGGTATAAAAAACAAACTTATCCCTCTCAAATTTAGTCCGCCAGAACGCCTCCTGAAAATTATTGCTAAATCCATTAATATCCCATAAAATATTCCAATAAAAAAATATAACAAAATCTTTGCCAAAATAATTCTACCTACCCTACCTGCACCCTCAAATAAAATTATATTCTTAATTTTTAATTTTAAACTCTTACCAAAATAATCTTTCAACTCAAATATAGTATTCAACGAAAAATATTCAGGATTTTTAATAACTTCTTCATACTTCCACATAACCGCAGGATTTATATTATCAAGTAATATAGCATCTTTTAATTTAATCGGCTCATCTGTAAAAATAAATTTCTTTAATTTGTAATCATAATAACCATATCTCTTTGAAAAAACCTTCCTTAAACCATTTTCTAAATTATAAAATTCTGCACCATAAAATAAATATTCATTCTCAAAACTTTTCCCTAACTTTGAAACAAAAAGAATTCTGTTATCTTTAGTAATATAAAATCTATTCTCTTTTATTAACTTACCATTTATAGATGTTAAGTAAGAAATTTGTGAAAGCCTTTGATTGATTAAATCAAGATAATAAAAAGCACCATAATTCTCAGGTAACTCTTTTAAGATATTTTTAAACAATTCTTTCGCTCTATCATAATTTTTATTCTTAAATTCTTTAATCCCTTCTTTTGTTAATTCATTAATTTTCCTCTCTCTGAAAATTAAATTACTCTCTGACTCCTGCAATGTAATTATAGACCTATACCAATCTTTTATCAACTTCTTTTTTGAAATATCAATTTCATTTAAACTCAAATTATAATATTTTAATGCATCTTTTGAATCTGGCTTTATATTAAGAGCCTTTCTAAAAAATTCTGCTGCTTCTTTATACTTCTTTTCATTAAAATATTTTAAACCTTCATTATAAAAATCTTTAAAATTTTTCTCATTCTCACTTTCCATTTTCTCTCTTACAGAATTTATTTTATCTTTAACTAAACTATAATTCGGATTTCTAATTAAAATTTCATAATAAATATCCAATGCTTTATAAAATTCATTCTTGTTTAAAAAATTATCAGCCTCTTTTAAAATATTTTTAATCTCAATTGAAGTAATTTTTTCTGAATTTAAAATAGCCTCCTTTAAATCAAGTTTCTCTTTAAAATAAAAATAAAATGGCGAAATAAGTTCTATAAAAAATATTGTTAAAAATAAAAATATAATTAATCTACTGGAAAAAATTTTAACAAGCGTTTTCTCATTTATTTTATATTCATCTAAAACAATTTTAGGAAAATTTGCATTTAATGTGTAAAATAAAGTTGCCTGAAAAATTGCAGGAATATAAAAAATTGAATTAAAAGAAAAATAAACAATTAAAAACAAAAAGAAGAAATTATAATTTAAAGATTTGTATTCTAAAAATGCAAAAAAAGTTCCTATAAAAATTATAGTAAAAATTGCTATAAAAAAATTAGCTGTAATTTTTTCATTTAGATATTTTCTTAACTTTTGCAATGTCAATCCTCGCTCTTATGTTCCGTAATGAATCCGCAATTGTTAGTAAAAAATTTCCTATAAAAATATATATTAAAACCAATAACAAATCATTCAACTCAAATTCTGTTTTAATTGGCAATTTAAAATTCAATTTAATTTTAAAAATAACCTTATTGAAATAATTAAAAGCCCAAATATATAATGGAACAAAAATTATTAAAAAAATAATAGTTCGCAAATACCAATTTTCATTATTAAAAAACAAAGCAATCGGGATTATAATAAAAATTAAAAATGCAAATGGATAAAGCTTGTTTGTTATAAAAATAATTTTTGACCAGATTTTTGGTTCTTCAAATTTCATAAATTCTTTCTTTATTCTATTAAAATCAATTTGCTCTATTTTATGCTCTTCTATCATAAAATATTTATTGCCGGATTTTATAAAAAATTTATTATTATAAAATTCAATTCTATCTTCTAAAATTTTTTTTGTATCTATCTTTGATAAAATCTTTTTCTCTATTTTAAGAGACTCTTTTTTATAATTTGATTTATCAAAATAAAAATTCTGAAAATAAAAAATGATTGAAACCAAAATTACAGGTGAGCCAATTATAAATATTTTATAATGTTTTGCTTTAAAAAGAGTTATAGGTGAAAAACCATAAAAAAGAATAAAGAGAAGCATCAGTGAAAATATTATAAATTTATCATAATTAAGAATAATTTGATAAAAAAAATATTTGAAAGAGAATTTGCAAAAACCTCTAATAGAAAGAAAAATTAACTGATTTGAAGTTAAAATATAAAATGATGTTACTAAAAAAAGAATTATTAAAAATAAAAATAGCAAGCCCAAGAATATATTTATTTGTCGCATCTTACCTCTTCCGAAAATTTTGAATTGAAATCAGATAAAAATTTTTCGTTAAATTTATTAACAAACTCAGTATAAGTTGTTACAACCGATAATTCTCTATTCTCCTGCATACCTGCCTTTGTCCAATTACAACTACCAAATAAAACATATTTTCTATCAACTATAAGTAGTTTACTATGAACTGCCGAAAACTCCTCACCTGAAGCTTTCTTTATATTTAATTTATTTACCTTACATCCTAATTTGCATAACTTATCAATACAATCTTTAATATAAGGCTTTGTATCATAATTATTTTTGTCAATTAAAATTTTAACCTCTACATTTCGTTTTAGGCTATCTTTAATTAAATTAAAAAGAATAGGAAAATTTGTTTCATTTGATGTAAAAGCATAAATTTCAAGCAATATCTCTTTTTTCGAATTTTTTAAAATATATTCAATAACTTCAGAATTATCAGGAATTTCAGGTGAATTTATTTCAGAGGGCGCTGTCTCAACTAAAAAAATTTTATTCGTAAATAAGTTTGAAATATCTAATCTCCGGCTAAAAAATTGTGTGTGTATAACTTTGTTTTTGGCATAATTAAAATCTTTTAAAAAGATTTCAACAAGTTTTCTTACTATATTAGTTTCTACTAAAAGTCCATTTATCTCTACATTATTATAAAAAGCAGGATAACTAAAATTTGCACTTCCTAAAATTGCATACCTTTCATCAAATATCGCATATTTGTTGTGAAAATCACCCCACTTATTATTACCCAGTTTAGAAATATCTATAAATCTAACTTCAACATTAGTATATTTACTTAAACCTAAATTGCTAAATTCTGTTTTGGAAAAATCTGAATCCTGTAAAAGAAATTTAAAGTGAACTCCCCTTTTAATTGCTCTTCTTATATCTCTTTTTATTCGCCAATCAATATTACTTGTGAAATAAAGCCCTGCAATATAAATACTTTTTCTTGATTTGTTTAATAAAAATTTAAAAGCATCAGAAACATCAATAATATTTTTTGAATTTAATTTTTTAGGTGAAGTCTCAAGTGGAATTGAATTATTAAGCGAAATTTCAATTTTCCGTTCAAATATCCCTTGATAGTAAAAATAAAAAAATCCTATTGCTAAAATTAAAAAAATTATTAAAAACTTTCGCATTTTTAAAAAACTTTCACTTGTTATAATAGCACCTTTAAGAATGAGAGCATATAAAACTCAATAATGCTTTTTCAAGAAAATAAGAACTCATCTCTTTTCTGTAATTTTCAGTTGACCTAAAATCTGTTATTGGCGAAATCTCATTTTTAAGAATCTCTTTTGCTTTTTCAATTGCATCCTTCGTAATAATACTTCTAAATAAAAAATCTTCTGTCTTTGTTGCCCTTATTACAGTTTTAGAAACAGCACCAGCTGAAATTCTTATAAAATCTACTCTGCCCCTATTTAACTTTATTCCCAAAGCAAGCGAAACCTTTGAAATAGATAAAGCCTTCCTCGGTCCACTTTTAAAAAAGAAACATTTGCTCCCTTTAGGTAATTTCTCAATCTCTATATCTTTTATAAATTCACCATTTTTTAAAACAGTTGATTTAACTCCCGTAAAAAAATCTGTAATTTTATATTCATTTAAATTTGTAAAAATTTTAGCATTGTGAATAAATAAAGCTGGAATAGAATCACCTGCGGGAGATGCATTAGCAATGTTCCCACCTATTGTTCCCATATTCCTTATTTGGGGACTACCTATAGTTGAAACAGCCTGATATAAAACCGAGGCTTGCTTCTCTATTAACTTTGATTCTAAAATATCAGAAAATGTAGTAAGCGAACCTATTATAATCTTATTTGCCTCTTCTTTTATAAATCTTAACTCTTTAACTCCACTAATATCAATAACAGTTGAATCATCAGGTATCATATCATCTTTAAACATTACCATAAAGTCAGTTCCACCTGCAAGAAAATAAATCTTATTTTTTATCTTAGCAGCCTCATTTATAAGTTCTGTTAAACTCCATACTTTTAAAAATTCCATAAATCTTTTCTCCTTTATTTAGAGTAGGGCACATTTAAGGATGCCCTACAAAATATTCTCCTAAAATTATTTTAAAATTAACTTTTCCCTAATAAAATACTTTGAAGCTTTCTTAATAGCACTTATAATTTTCTTATAACCTGTACACCTACAAAGATTACCTGAAATCGCTTCTTTTATCTCATCATCTGTAACAATTTTTTTCTTTTTAAGTAATGAGTAAGCAGATATAATCATTCCTGGGGTGCAAAAACCGCATTGAATTGCTCCTTCTTCAATAAAAGCCTTCTGTAATGGATTTAAACCTTTTTCCGGGGTTATTCCCTCTATTGTTATTATTTCTGCTCCGTTTATCTGCCCAAAAGGAACAAGGCAAGAATTAACAATTTTATTGTTTAAAATAACAGTGCAAGCTCCACATTCACCTTTTCCACAACCCTCTTTTGTTCCTGTTAAATTTAAATTCTCTCTCAAAATCTTTGAAAGCGGCTTTAATGGCTTCTCCTTTATACAATATTCTTTACCATTAACTTTAAATCTAACTTCTATTAAATTCATAATTTTACTCCCTTTAAAATTTTATAGAAGAAATTGCTTCTAAAATTTTTTCAGGCAAAATTGGTGTCTCATAAATTCTTATCCCAGTTGCATTATAAATAGCATTTGCAATAGCAGGCGCAATTCCAATTAAGGGTGGCTCACCCAAACCTCTTGCACCATACGGTCCTTCAATCTCTTTATTCTCAACTATAAAAGGATAAATATTTGGAACATCCTTTGCCGTAGGAATAATATAACCTGTAAAATTCGGATTTAAAATTCTACCTTTATCTAAAACTAAATTTTCCATTATAGCATAACCCATACCCTGAATAGCACCACCTTCAATCTGACCCTCAGCTTGCTGAGGATTTATTGCTTTACCAATATCATGAGCTACCCATAAATTATCAACTAAAACTTCTCCTGTTTTAATATTAACAGAAACTTCAGCAATATTAGCAGAAAAAACATAAGAATAATATGCCGAACCCTGGCCAAATTTGTCAAATGTCGTATCTGCTGGTATATACCAACCCTCTGACGAAAGTTTTAACCTCTTACTATGTGCAAATTTAACTACTTCTTTATAACTAATTCTCTTAACCCCTTTTTTATTATAAAAATAACTATTCTTTGAAATAACTTCTTTTTCCCTGCAATTTAAAAGCTCAGCTGCACATTTTAAAAGATTTTCATATATTGGCTTACAAGCATTTATAATAGCATTACCTGACATAAAAGTTGTCCTTGATGCAACAGTTGGACCTGAATCTGGAACTCTTGAAGTATCCGGATTCATTATGTAAATTAATTCATAAGGAGCATTCAAAGCCTCAGCTGTAATCTGTGCTAAAACAGTTTTTGCTCCCTGTCCAATTTCTGTATTTCCAAAGGCTACTCTAACACTTCCATCAGATTCAATTTGAACATAAGCTCCTGATTTTGAAAGATGCTTTCCACCTGCTCCTAAACCCATACCATAATAAGTTATTGATAAACCTATCCCCTTCCTTATCTCACCACTCTTATTATCAGGTTTCTCACACTTGCTTTCAAATTTTGAAGAATTAACAACAACATTTAGAACCGGAGATACTCCTTCCTCTTTAACTTTATAACTCGTTGCAGTTAAGTCACCTTTTTTTAAGCCATTAAGTTTTCTAATTTCAAGTGGTGAAATATTCAATTTATAAGCCAATTCATCAATTAAAGATTCTTGGGCAAAACTTACCTGCGGCTGCCCAAATCCTCTAAACGCTCCACACGGAACTTTGTTTGTAGCAACTGCATAACTTTTTATTAAAACATTTGGAATATTATAAGGACCGGCAGCATGAACTGTGCCACGCCATAAAACAATTGGAGAAAGAGTTGCATAAGCACCACTATCTAAAATATATTCAACCTCACATGCTACTATCCTGCCATCTCTTTTTGCTCCATACTTCACTTTAACATACGAAGGATGACGCTTGCTCATTGAAATAAAATCTTCTTCACGAGTATAAATTAATTTCACAGGCCTTTTAGTATAATAAGAAAGTAATGCACAATGAGCAGCTAATATTGATGGAACATCCTCTTTACCTCCAAATCCACCACCCGTTGAAACTTGCACAACTTCTACTTTGTTTTTTGAAATCCCTAATACCCTCGCTACAGCATCCTGAACATAAAAAGGACATTGCATTGAACCATATATTATTATCCTACCATCAGGTTGATAATCCGCTATCATTCCTTGAGGCTCTAAATATGAATGAACTTGATAATTTGTTCTGTATTCACGCTCTATTATTATATCAGATTCCTTAAAACCTTTTTTTATATCACCTTTCTTTATTATGTAATCTTTGAAAATATTATTCTTACCATAAATTTTAGGCGCAGAAATTTTCATCGCTTCCTTTGCATCAAAAACTGCTCTCAATTCAGTATAATCAAGTTTAATAAACTTTGCCGCCTTTTTCGCAATCTCATAACTCTCAGCAGCAATTAAAGCAATCGCTTCACCAATAAATCTCACCCTCTTTTGCGCTAACGCAGGATAATCATTATATACAATCGGAACAACATTTTCACCCGGTATATCTTTATATGTCAATATCTTTACAACTCCTTCAAGTTTCTCTACTTCTTTAGTGTCAATCCTATTTATTTTAATGTGCGGTAGCGGCGAACGAAATGTGAAACCATAAAGCATATTTGTTAATTTTATATCATCTACAAAAACTTCTCTTCCAGTTGCCTTCTCAAATCCATCTTTACGAGGATAAGGTCTACCTACTTTATCCATATTTTTTCCCCTCTAATAATTTATCAATTTTTAAATTTATAAAATAGATTTTTAATGTCAAGCAAATAAAAAATATTTTCACTCAATATAAAATTTAACTCCAGCCTTATCTAAGATTAACCTATCATCAATACCTAATTTCTTAAATTCATTTTTTAAAATTTTAATAGGGTCATCATCTCTTCTAAAATTAACAAAGAATGCATCATAGTGAATTGGAACAAACTTTTTAGCTTTTAAATCTAAAAAAACTTTTATTGCCTGCAAAGGATGAAGATGCCTACCTACATAAAAAAGCCCACGCTCTCTGTCATAATCGTAATCATTAATATAATTATCTACATTTCGCACTTTCTTATCTATAATCCATCCCTGAATCTCTAAAAAAGCTACATCTATTTTCTCACTCTCACCTATCAATTTAAAAAGATTAGTATAACCCGTATCCCCTGAAAAAAAGACTGTAGAACTCCCTTTAATTAAATAACATAATGCAAGTGATGTATCAATCTTTGAAAATATATACCTCCTACCATTATGCCTTGCTTTGTAAACTTTTATCTCTATATTTTTATAATTTAAAATTTCACCGGGTTCTAATTCCTTAAAATTTCTTATTCCTATCTCTTCCATTAAAAAACCTAAATTCTTGGGTAAAAAAATTTTTAAACCTGGATTTAATTTAAAAATCTTTTTCAATGTATCTAAATCTAAATGGTCAAAATGTCCATGTGATATTAAAATTAAATCTATTTTAGGCAAATCTTCTATTTTTAAAGCAGGTGGCTTCTCCCTTTTTAAAAATAAATCATAATCATTCCAATTAGGGTCGGTTAAGATACTCACATCATCAATGTTTATCAAAACCGTTGCATGCCCAATAAAATAAAAAAAGTTTCTACCTGAAAATAATTGGCTTGAAAAAATAAAAATAATTAAAAATATTTCTTTTAAAAATTTTTTTGAAAATCCTCGAATCATTTAATAACTCTCTCCCAATCTTCTATGTCGCCAGAAATTAAATAAAAAACAGGATTTAAATCTAATTTTTTACTCTTTATAAAATTCTTTATTAAATCGTATTTAATTTTATCGCGTTTTATTAATTTATTAAGTAAATGACTAAATTCGTACCTAACCTGCCCAGAAGTAACAGGAATTATCTTCTTAAGCGGAGCTTTTATTGATAATTTTTTAATATCAAAATTATAAACTCTTTTTTTAGCCTCTAAATAAATATAAAACAAGTATGACTCAATTGCTATAATAGGTTCTTTAAAATTTCTAAACCTTTTAAGCTGAGGATGTTTAGTATAACCTTTTGTTTTCCCTTCTAAAACTTTTTTTGCTAATAACCCTTCACGCCAAACTGCAACCAGTCCTTTAACATCTAAATAACTCGGGTTAAGTGACCAAAGCCTCATTTAAATAAATTTTAATTCAAAATTTAAAATAGATTTAACTTACTTTAAACTCTTATACCATTCAATTGTTCTTTTTAAGCCTTCGTAAGTAGAAAAACGCGGCTTCCAACCTAACTCGCTTCTTATCTTCTTTATACTGCATACATAATTACTTGTAAAATCCTCAACATATTTTTCAGGAAATGAAGGAATAAATTTAAATATCTTTGCAAAAAATTCTATTACACTCTCTAAAAATTTTGCAAGCCAAACAGGTATCCTAAATTTCTTCTTCTTTACTCCTAAATCCGAACAGATAAAATCATAAACCTCACCAGTTGTTAATATCTCATTATCAGCAATAAAATAAATTCTTAAACCCAAAATTTTCTTTTTCATTAATAAAATTAATGCATCAATTAAATTATCAATATATAAAAGAGACATAAAATTTTTTAAATCACCTATAATTGGGAATTTCCCTTTTTTTATCATATCAATTATTCTAATAAAACCTCTATCAAAATTATCAAAAGGACCATAAACAGCAGAAGCCCTTACAATAATGAAAGATTTATTTTTATACTTTTTTGAAATATTAGAAATATATTCCTCAACTTCTAATTTACTTTTACTATAAAGATTCTGAGGTGACGGTTTATCATTCTCAGTAAAAATGTGAGGATTTTTACTACCACCCATTACTGATAAACTACTTAAAAAAATAATTTTCTTTACTCCCGAAGAAAGCGCATAATTGAAAAGTTTTTTTGAAATTTCTACATTAAATTTTTTATATTCCTCTTCCTTCCCACGACCTAAAATCGCAGCTAAATGAAATAATATGTCAACACCTTCAACAATCTTCTTTAAATCATTATCATTATAAAAATCTCCTCTAAAAATTTCTACGAATTCTATCCCTTTTATCCGTTCTAAATTGCTCTCCTTCCTTAAAAATATTCTTACTTTATACTTTTTCTCACTTAATAAACGCTTTAAAAGATGTGAGCCAATAAAACCTGTTCCACCTGTTATTAAAATTCTTTCCATAAATTATTTGAATATTATAAAATTTAACCGGAGCGAGAAGAAATTTTTTCTAATTTTTTATTTATATTCTATATATAATTGAGACTCCAATCTGAAAATCATAATTATTTTTAGTTATTTTCTCTTTCTCAACTCCATTAACTTTAACTTGCTCTTCAGAAATTGAAATGTTCTCCATATCCCAATCTGTCCAATCTTTCATCCCAATAAAATTAAGTTCAAAAATTAAATTCTTAACAGGATTAATATATAAACCTAATCCAAAAACAGTCTGAGGTAAAAATTGATTATTAACATTATATTTCTCTGTTATGTCACCGCTTAATTTATTATATATTTTTTCATAAACTTTATAAAATCTATAAAAGCCCTGTGAAATTCCAACTCTTATAAAAACCATAGGCGAAACTTTGCTCTCAAATCCACTAAAACCGCCTATAAAATGGTCAGATTTCTCATTCTCAATTTCATTATTTTTTGAGACCTCTAACTTCTCCTCCCTGCTGTATATGTAACCTGTATATTTAATTCCATAAGTTGCCATAACATTTTGCGTAAAATTATAATTATAGCTTACCCCAGTTGAAAGCACAACCTCATTCTTTGAAAAATCTTTTATATTAAAATTTGCATAATCTCCTTGCGGATTAAATTTGTGAGATTTTGAATAATTTAAATAATTTATACCTAATAAAAATCTAAAAAATCTCTCATTCTCAAGTCTTAACTCGGGATAAATTCTTAAATTATAACTTGAAACTTTTTCAGTGTAATTATAATTGTAAATCCCTTTCTGCTTATCATAATTTAAATCATTTGATGATGATATATCCTCTGGTATATATAAAGGAAAATCATCTTTTTGAGAAAAATTAAAATCACCTGCTAAACTTAAACTTAATTTTTTATTCAAATTAAATTCAATTCCTGAACCAATACTAAATTCATCAGATTTATATTCTGCTTTTTCGTCTTTTTTATTTTTACTTTCAGAAAATCTATAATATTCACTATGAAAATAACTCGTCCTTATTCCAAAATATGTATTCCCTATATTGAATCCTAAAACTATATTTAATGGCATCGGTGACATTAAATTCTCCTTAACATAATTTGTCTTTTTAATCTCTGTATTTGTTAAACCAGTTATAATTTCGCTCTCTTTAATTTCAGAATTAAATCTCATCCAATTCGGTTCATAACTTATATAAAAATTAAAAACATTTAAAGGTATAAGAATTCCACTATTTAATTTAAATTCATATTTCTTATTATTCTTTTCACTAGAAGTTTCACTCTTTTGTGCACCTTCATCAGATAATTTATATTCTTTTAAATATTCATCTAATTCACTTCCAAATTTTAAATTAAATGCTGAAAAAATTAAATAATTTTTTATCTCGTTTACTTTCGCAGGATTAAAATATATATCAACTATATCGTCTTTTATAAGACCTGAAATTTTATTATCAACAGGATTTTCAATATCTCCTAAACTCTTTACCCTCGTAAAAGTGGCAAAAATATTTTTAACAAAAATTAATAAAATTATTAAAAAAAATAATTTAATTCTTTTCATAAATTTCTCACCTCTTTATTGATTTTTATACCATTTAATAAAATCATTCCACTTTGAATCTGAAATAAAATCAATATAATAAAAATTACTTGTGTATTCAATTTTTACTTCTTTAGGGGTTCGCGGGAAATATATAGCAAGACCATAAGCACCAGCAGTAGAAGAATTATGATATTCTTTAACAATCATAGAATCAATCGCCTCCATAACAGAAAAGGCCCCCGGAACACCACCTGAAATTTTTTCATTGCATAACTTGGCAAAATGATATAAATCAGCTTGGTCATTATACGTAAAATCTTTAACAGATGAACGAATATTTTTTATTTGGGAACCACTCAATTTCATTAAATTCTGTGAAAATGTATCTATCGCAACTTTTAAAGTTGATATCTTCTCTAAATTTAAAGCAGATAATGTTGTATCAGATGTTGAATAATATTGAGCTCTGTAAGAAGAAACTATCTCATACGCTACCATAAATGGAGTTGCCTTGCTTTCATTAAATAAATTTCCCATCCTTTTTAAAATATCAACATAATCACCGCCATTTCCTGGCACTGTCTCCTCTGATGCAACTAAATATTTTGTCAAATTCCTTAACTCATACCCAACTTCTACCATTTGCATAAGACAGGCATCCATATATATTACATTAAGTTTTTTACCCAAAAGCGCTGAACTTAAAGCAGATTGAACTTCATCCATATATAAAGTATCATTACCTGAGTCTTCATCCCAACATATCGCTTTTCTCGGTAAAGCATTCTCCAAAGAATTTAAACTATCTTTCCAGCCTCCTCCATGATTCCATAAATCTAAAAGGAAATAATCGTAATTTGAATATTTTGTTAAACAATATTTAATAAATTCTTTTAAATTATCAGGATGCCCCATATTAAAATCAACTGAACCATCAGTATTTTGTCCATTTATTGTTGTATTTATAAGAAATTTTGTTCCATTTTTTATTTCAAAAAGTTTTGTTGTTTTCCAATCTCCATCAGCAGTTGAATAGCCATCTATTCTATCCATTAAAACTATAATTCTTATATTATTCGTGTTAACATATTTACTTCCCTCAACCATTTCCTGTAAATCAGCAACCCCTGCATATTCAAGGTTATTTGCAGCATCTAAATATACCATAAAAACCCATTTTCCAGAATTCTCATCAGAAGGCATTGGCGGATAAAGAGGGTCAAATGGATTTTCGCCTCTTTGATGTTTCTCAAAATTTAGCAAAATATCTTTGCTACAATTTAAAATAAATAGACTAAAAAATAAAATTAAAAATAATTTTTTCAAAATTTCACCCTTAAATAAATTCTATCATTATAAAAACCAGAATTATAGCCTATTGAAATAATTTTATTTGAAGAGGAATATAAAATAAGATACAAGCCTGCTGCACCTGATAAAATTGCAACCCCACCACAAATTAAATAATAATTTCTATATTTTAATGCTTCACCATATTTGTCCTCATACTTTTCATAAGCCTCTTCAAATTCTTCATAAGAAGCACCTGAAGGGATTGCCATATACTCATTCCATAATCTTTCAGCTTCATCATACCTTTTTAAAGCCTCTTTTCTTAAATAATTTGCACCAAATCCAGCAACAATTGAAACTCCAATTAAAGGTAAACCATATTTCTTATAAGACTTTAAATCACTTGATTCTAATATATTAAAATCACTAAAAAGAAAAACTAAAAATATTACCAATAAAAATTTTGCTAAAATTTTTCTGCTTTTCATATAAAATAAAAATATTTTTTATAATTAAAATGTCAACTGATTTTTATTTTTTATTTCCAAAATTTCTGCTTAAAACTAAATCTCAAAATCTGAATCAAATTGTAATTACGAATAGCAAAAATTATTTTTAAAAAAATTTGCAGAAGTTCAGATACATATTGGACTGTTTAGAGAGAAATAACAGTTGAAGGGTTCCCTTCAACTGTTGAAATTTTTTTTAAATTTTTTAAAT
>Ga0308390_1000347_pt1 | contig 34024 bp, 27 predicted proteins | sample Hotspr2Sample149_FD_202358 | JGI IMG/M metagenome (GOLD analysis project Ga0308390, IMG submission 202358) | Hot spring phototrophic mat microbial communities from Mushroom Spring, Yellowstone National Park, Wyoming, United States - 20040719_149 ...
TGTGGATGGAGATCTGTCATCTGCTTACCTGTCCAACGCCGTTCGTGATTGTTTGGTAGACCGAGCCGGCCGGTTCAGTCTGACGGGCCGATCATTTTTGCGGGATCCACGATCGCGTCGAATTCTTCCGCGGTGAGCAATCCAGACCGAACGGCTTCCTCCCGCAGCGTGGTACCGTTCCGATGGGCAGCCTTGGCGATTTTCGCGGCATTATCATACCCGATCCGGCGGTTAAGGGCGGTTACCAGCATGAGCGAGTTGCGCAGGTGCATCTGGATGCGCTCCAGATTGGGCTCGATACCGACCACGCAGTGCTCCCGGAAGGAATCGCATGCGTCGGCCAGCAGCCGAACCGACTGCAGGAAGTTGAAGATAATTACCGGCTTGAAGACATTGAGTTCAAAATTGCCTGAAGCCCCGGCAATATTCACGGTGACATCATTGCCCAGGACCTGTGCCGCCACCATGGTCATGGCCTCGCTTTGGGTAGGGTTGACTTTTCCGGGCATGATCGATGAGCCGGGCTCGTTTTCGGGGATGCGGATTTCGCCGATGCCGCAACGGGGACCACTTGCCAGCCACCGCACGTCGTTGGCGATTTTGTTCAGGCTGCAGGCCACGGTTTTCAGCGCGCCATGAGCCATCACCAGCGCGTCATGAGTTGCCAGCGCTTCGAATTTGTTCGGCGCCGAGAGGAAGGTCAGGCCTGTCAGTTCAGACAACTTTTTAGCCATGGCTTCCGCAAATCCTTTTTTGGTGTTCAGTCCGGTACCGACGGCTGTGCCGCCGATGGCCAGTTCCCGCAAATGGGGCAGCACGGCCTTAACCCGATCGATACCATTTTCCACCATCTGCGCCCAGCCCGAAATTTCCTGCCCCAATGTAAGGGGCGTGGCGTCCATGAGATGGGTCCGCCCGCATTTCACGATATTCCGATAGGCCTCCGCCTTTTCACGCAGGGCCTTTGCCATGGCTTCCAGCGCCGGGAGCAGCCGGCGTTCCAGCCGTTCTACCGCCGCGATATGCATGGCGGTGGGGAAGGTGTCATTGGAGGATTGGGACATGTTGACGTGATCATTGGGATGCACCGGTTTTTTGCTGCCCAGTTCACCGCCCAGCAGTTCGATGGCGCGGTTGGCGATCACCTCGTTCACGTTCATGTTGGTCTGGGTACCGCTGCCCGTCTGCCAGACCACCAGGGGGAAGTGGTCATCCAGTTTTCCCGCGATGACCTCGTCGGCCGCCTGGCAAATGGCGTCGCACAGGGTCTGGTCCAGCAGGCCAAAGTCCCGGTTCACCTGCGCCGCGGCCTTCTTGAGATAGCCGAAGGCCCGAATGAGTTCCAGAGGCATTCGCTCCCCGCCGATCCGGAAGTTTTCCAGTGACCGTGCGGTCTGACAGCCATAATAGCGGTCTGCGGGTACCCGCATTTCACCCATTGTGTCCCGTTCAATGCGATACGCCATGGTGGTCACCTTTCGCGCGCAGGGAAGATACTGTCCGATGAACCGAGTGGATTATATCTGAGAAGGGGCGTTCACCCTGAAGAAAATAACACCGGCAGCGCTCCGCGCTATGCCCGTTTCAAGCGGGATACGGAAACCGGTGTTTATACTTTGGCCATTAGCCGGACCAGTACGGCGTAGATATTCATGTCGATCTGAGAGGTCATTTCCCGCCGCATCAGTTGAAGGCTTTCAAAAGTAGAAATGGCGTTTTTGTAACAGCGGCGGGTGGTCAGCGCGTCGAAAATATCCGCCACCGTCAGAATTCTGGCGCACAGGGAAATTTCATCCCCTTTCAGGCCGTGGGGGTATCCCGTTCCGTCCAGTTTTTCGTGATGATGCAACGTCACGTCGATGACCATCGGATCCTTCACGCCTTCCGCTTCCAGAATTTCTGCGCCCCATTCCGGGTGTTTTTTCATGATGGCCCACTGTTCCGGCGACAGTTTGCCCCGGTGGTTGAGTATGGATTTATCCACTTTGCGCTTGCCGATATCATGTACCAGGGCGCCCTGACCGAACCGCTCCATCAGATCGGCATTCATACCCAGCGCGTTGGCCAGACTCATGCTGAAGACATACACGTTGACGCTGTGGGTGGAGGTGTAATAATCGAAACTCATCACTTTGACCAGATGATGCAGGGCATCCCGGCCTTTTTTGATGAACTGCATCGTCTGGCGGGCCACGTTGGCGGTTCGAGCGGCGATGTTGACCAAATTGTCGCTGGAGAACATTTCTTCCAGCAGCCACTGGGTTGTGTCGTAGATGACCTTGGACTTTTGCTCGTCCGGAACCCGTGGATCATCCAGAATGGCGTTCAGGTGTGTTTCGAGATACTTCTGGAAAGCATCACGGTCGTCCTCGCTGACCAGCAGATACCGGACCCCAACCTCCTGAAGTTTATGCTTGGTCGATTCGGTAAAGGGGATCTGAGGTTCCCGGTAGAGAACAGGCTGACCGCTGCCCCGGGGGAGGTAGAGCGAGAATCCTGTTGCGGCGTCGATGCGCAGGGTATCCAGCCACACCATGAAAAATCCGTTCGGAGCGGGTGAGGCCGGCTTCTCGATGACAAGGGTCTCGATTTCCACCGCATCCGGCCGGATAACCCCGGGGGCGATACGATTACTGCCCATAATTCAGCCCTGCAAGTGTCCCAACAGCACATAAAAATCATACCAGAGGATATGGAAATTTTCAAGTTAGTTATACGGATATTTCGGATTATCTGAATGTTCAGATAAGAGATATATTACGGCATGAGAAGGAAGAAATTCCGTATTTTGCTGCGACAGCCTGCCAAGCTTCGGAATGAAAAATCCTGGAAGGATCAAGTGCGGGGCAATCTCCGGATGATTAGTGATCCCCCGAAAGGAAACGGACGAGACGGCCGCGGATTCCGGGAAGTTGCGATATCCGGCGGCGGCGGACTATAATAAATTCGTTTCTCGGGTGCCGGGATAGCTCAGTTGGTCAGAGCGCTGGATTGTGGATCCAGAGGTCCTGGGTTCGACCCCCAGTCCCGGTACCATTTTCTGCAGCGAAGGGGGATTCCGGCGCCTCCGGGCGGGGGAAATGGCCCGGGTCCGCCGCCGGTGGAAAGGGTGACTGACCGTGCCGGGAATCATGCCTCAGACCCTCAAAGGCTTCCAGGATCTTCTGCCGGACGCCATGCGTGTCCGTGAAGCGGCCGTGGCCATCATCCGGGACACTTACGCGCGGTTCGGATTCCAGCCGCTGGATACGCCCGTACTGGAACGGCTGGAAACTCTTACTGGCGCCACCGAAGGGGAGACCGGTAAACAGATTTTTACCCTCGAGACCCCGGAATCCGAGGCCGCGGCCCTGCGCTTTGATCTGACCGTGCCCTTTGCGCGGGTGGTCAGTCAGTACCGGGACCGGATCCGCCTGCCCTTCCGGCGGTGTCATATTGGCCCCGTTTTCCGGGCGGACAAACCCGGTCCCGGCCGGTTCCGTCAATTTACCCAGTGTGATATTGACATTGCGGGGGCCTCCACGGTAGACGCGGATGCTGAAATCATCGCCGCCCTGTGTCAGGCATTTCGGGCGCTGGGACTGGGAGGCAATCCGCCCAGATACCGGGTGCGGGTCAGCAGCCGGAAACTGGTAGATGCGCTGCTCCGGGGTTACGGTGTAACAGACCCGGCCACCCTCAAACATACCCTACGAGTAATGGACAAACTTCAGAAGGTCGGTCTCGATAAGGTTCGGCTGGAACTGGGACCCGGACGGGTGGACGAATCAGGCGATCCCATTCGCGGCGTGGGTCTGGATCCCGCGCTGATCGACCGCATTGCGGATTTTGTGGCGGTGTCCGCGCCTGACCGCGAAGCCCTGTTGACCCGGCTGGCCGAACGGTTGCCGGATACGGAACTGGCCCGGGACGCTTTGGCAGAGATGGCCGACCTGGACCGTTGTCTCGACGCGCTGGGCCTTACGGATCAGGAAGTCGTTTTCGATCCCAGCCTGACCCGGGGGCTGGACTATTACACAGGGCCGGTGCTCGAGGTGGTGCTGCCGGATGCCCCGGAATTCGGATCGGTCGGCGGCGGCGGCCGGTACGACGGCTTGTGTGACCGGTTTCTGGATGAGTCGATTCCGGCGACGGGTGCGTCCATCGGTCTGGACCGGCTGGTGGCGGCCCTGATTCATCTGGGGCTCGCGCCCGCGCCCACCCGGCCGGTTCACGCCTGTGTGGTGACGGTGGGCAAGGTGCCGCGGGAAGAAGTCCTGCGTCTGGCGGCGGAACTGCGGGAGCAGGGTCTGAATGTGATCACTTTTCCCGGCGCGAAGAAGAGCCTCGGTACCCAGTTGTCGCTGGCGGATCACTACGGTATTCCGGCGGCAGTGGTCCTGGGAGAGGACGAATTGGCCCGGGGGATGGCTGGAGTCAAAGACCTGGCCATGGGCAAGGCCATCCGGGAAAACATTGCCGACCATGAGGCCTACCGCCGGGCTGGTCGTGAAGCGCAGGTGACTGTTCCCCGGAGCGAAGTGGCCGAGCGGATCCGCCGTATCATCGGAGGGTAATGGCGGGATTCAGGCGCGGTCCTCGTCGGAAGGCAGCTTTTCAGCCACGAGTTGTCTGGCGAGTTTCAGCCCTTCTTCTCGGGTGGTAAAAACGCCTTCCAGTTGTCTCTCGTGCAGGGTCTGCAACAGGTCACGGTAGAGGGGTCCAGGCGGAATCCCCACTTTTTTCAGGTCGTCTCCGGTAATGAGGGGCGGAGATATCGGTTGATCGGCGGGCAGGCTGTTCAGGTAGTGCTGTATCCATTCGATTACGGTCAAGTCGCCATGGCTTGCCAGACTGTCCAGCCGGGCCAGTTCCACAAGCAGGGGAAAATCAGGTTCGGAAGCGAACCGCCGGCGCCGGCCCTCACGCATGTCCGGGAGCGCCGTCAGACGCATGTGGTTGCCCACCAGCCACGCGATCCGTTCAATCCGCCGGTTCGAAAACCGCAGCCGCCGGCCGATGACTGGGACCATCTGTTCACCGACTTTTTCATGGTAATGAAACCGAATCCGATCGGAAAAAGTGATGGTGTGGGGTTTTCCGGAATCGTGCAGCAGGGCGGCCCATGCCAGTTCCACAGGGGAATGGGGTGGCAACAGGGCCAGCATGCGCATCGTATGTTCCCACACATCGCCCTCCGGGTGAAAGTTTTGGGGCTGGGGGACCCCCCGCAGGGCGGCGACCTCCGGCAGAATGAGCGCCAGCAGTCCAGAGTCAGCCAGCCGCTCCATGGCCAACCGGGCACCGCCTTCGGTGAGCATCCGATCCAGTTCATCGCGGATACGCTCTGCGCTGACCCCCTGCAGGCCATGTTCGGCGGTTACGGTTTTCAGGGCGGTCCAGGTGTCCGGGTCGATGTCGAAGCCAAGACTGGATGCAAAACGGATCGCCCGGAGCAGCCGCAAGCGGTCTTCAAGGAATCGCTGGTGGGGATCGCCCACGCACCGGATGATCCGGCGGTTCAGGTCCTCCAGGCCGCCGGTAAAATCCAGCACTTCGTTGGTGGCCGGATCCAAAAACATCGCGTTGATGGTGAAGTCCCGGCGGGCGGCATCTTCCCGGGGGGCGGCATAGGCCACGCTGTCGGGGTGCCGTCCGTCGCAGTAAGTACCGTCTCTGCGGAAGGAGACGACGTCAATTTCCTGACCGTCCTGCAGGACTTTCACCACGCCGAAGGCTTCGCCTACGGGCACGTTCCGGGGAAACAGCACGCGGACCTGTTCCGGTTCGGCGTCGGTAGCCACGTCGTAGTCTTTGGGCGGACGGCCCAGCAGGCGGTCCCGGACGCACCCCCCCGCGAACAGGGCGGTAAAGCCATGCTGCCGAAGCACATCACAAATGGTTCGCGCGGGCTGCTCATCCATCATATGGTGGAGGTCTCCGAAGTTGGGGGTGAAGCAGGCGGGACCGCGGATGGGTCGGGATCGTTCGGAGGCACTGAGCCGGCGAAAAGGTCCGCGATAACCCCGGGCAGCAAACTTGCTGCGGCCAGTACCAGCCCAGTCAGGACCTGGCGGGCATCCCACCCCCACAGGGCTGGCAGAAGAATACCGGCAGTCCATGCCGCCCGGTGAGCATAAAGCCGGTGTCGGGAGGCAGCCAGCGACACAGTCACACAGCCCGCCAGGCTCCCCGGAAACGTTATGGATTCGGGCAGCCATGCGCCGAACTGGCTGAAGGCGAATCCCGCCACGGCCCAGGCTGTAAAATCCCATCCCGATGGGGGCTGACGTCCTGTCGCGGACAGGAGCAATCCCGCCAGCGACAGCAGTACGGCTGCCATAAAAAGTGTACCGATGTCCGGACGGACCACGAAACCGGAAGGCATCGGCAGTTCGGACGGAATGGTGCCGATCGCTGGGCCGCCAAAGCGGGCCAAGGATGCCAGTCCCGCCAGAGAGGTCCACCACATCACCCGGCCCACTCCGCGGGATACCGGTGCTCGCGTAAGTGTTCCGGCGATGATGTACAGTCCTCCAGCCGTCAGCGTGCCCGGTAGTAACCGGGCGATGTTAAAAATGTGACTGTCGCTCCAGAGAGGTGTCCAGAGCCAGGCCGGCGCGAGCATGGGCAGCAGTCCTCGCCAGAAGACGAAATCCCGGAATGGATACTCCCGTTCTCGGCTGAGGGCCTGCTCCGCCGCGATGAAAAGCGCCAAACCTCCCGCAAAGATTTCCGGACCGCCCGATCCAGAAAGATAGTCCGCGGGTAAGGTTCCCGCCAGAGCCAGCAACCGGATAAACATGGCCGCCAGTGCGGGAGCCAGGGCCGCCAGAGCCGCTTCCGGCAGCCCAAGGATCAGCCGCCAACCCACGGCGTACAACCCGACGGCAATCAGCAGTCTGCCGGAGGCCGGGTCAGTAATCTTTGTGCCTGCCGCGGCCAACAGGGTAAGTTCACCCAGACCAGCCAGGATCATAGCGGCCCGGTGGCCGCCCGTTCGGGGGCATGCCGCGGCTATCCGACCCAGCATGAACGTCCACCCGGAAAGCGCCAGAGCCGCCGGCCATCCGAATGCGGCCGGTCCGGACAGTGCCGGCAGGAGAATCAGCCAGAACCCCACGCTCAGCAGGCCGCGCCGGGTCAGCCGCCAGTACCACCGGTCCGCAGGCAACAGTCCCCCGCAGAGTACCGCCCCTGTAACTGCCAGCCATGGGAATCGGCCGCAGGTATCCGCGACCGGCGCGGCCGCCAGAAACAGACCAGCCGTGAGGACTTTTTCCAGGAATCCCGTTGTATCGGTTGCGCCTCGGGTCTCGTCATGTTCCTGGGCCATGGAATATTCCTTTCCCAAGGTTACCATTGTACCCGGAACCGGACAGGAGGTGTTCAACCGGCGCGGTTATGATTCCCTGGGCACGGCTTCAGAAGTGCCGTCGATCAGGCAGGTTTCCAGGATGCTCCAGAGATCCTGGATTCCCGCGCCGGTCTGGGCGGAAACCGGCAGCAATACCGCGTCCGGATCCAGGCCGAGGGCAGTCCGGATTTTGTGCAGCCGGCCGCGGACATGTCCCCGCGCGATTTTGTCCACCTTGGTGGCTACCAGCAGTACCGGAACCCGCGCTTCTTCCAGCAGGTCCAGCATGTCGTGATCCAGAGGAGACGGCTCATGCCGGATGTCGAGCAGCACCACGACGGCTCGAAGCGGTTTCCGGTCCAGCAGGTACCCCCGCATAAGGGTGTCCCATTCTTTTTTCAGGGACATGGGTGCTCTGGCGAAACCATATCCTGGCAGATCCACCAGCAGATAACGCCGATTGATTTCGAAGAAGTGGATGGCCTGGGTTTTTCCGGGGGTGGCACTGGTGCGGGCAAGATTTTTGCGCTGGGTTAACGCGTTGAGCAGGGACGATTTCCCCACATTGGAACGGCCCGCGAAAGCGATTTCAGGCAGGCCGGCTTTGGGGAAATCCCCGGAATTCCGGGCGATCTTCAGCAGGCGTGCCTCTTCAATCCGCACGGGATGTATTGTCCTGTTTCACCGGTTTTTCTTTTTTCCGGCGCTGTTTTGCGGCGTGGTTCGGGCTGGATTTCCGGTGGTTGTCGCGCAGACCGGGCAGGGCGATATCCACTGCCTGTTCCACCGTGTCCACCAGTTCAAACCGGATTTCCTCAAGCACTTCTTTCGGCAGATCCGGAAAATCTTTCTGGTTTTCCCGCGGCAGAATGACCCGGGTGATACCGGCCCGCCGCGCGGCCAGGACCTTTTCTTTGATGCCCCCTACCGGGAGCACCCGTCCCCGCAGGGTAATTTCACCGGTCATGGCCAGGGCAGGTTCCGGGGCTTTTCCGGTCAGCGCGGACAACATGGAAATCAGGATAGAAATACCGGCTGACGGCCCGTCTTTCGGGGTGGCACCTTCCGGCACATGAAGGTGGATGTCATAGTTTTTGTGGAAATCTGGCGGCAGGGGGAATTCATCCGCGTGCGCCCGGATCCAGGTGAAAGCCGCGGCGGCCGATTCCTTCATGATTTCGCCCAGCCGGCCGGTGAGGATGTGGGTGCCTTTGCCCTTCATCAAACTGGTCTCGATGCGCAACAGATCTCCCCCGGACGCGCTCCACGCCATTCCCAGCGCGACGCCCACTTCACTTTCCTTCTCAATCGACGTGGCGGAATACGGCGGCGGCCCCAGCCATTCTTCGGCCTGTTCCACCGTCACAGTTTGCGGTTCGGTCAGGGTATGTTCCACGATACGCCGGGCAATTTTCCGGCAAAGGGCCGCGATGGACCGTTCCAGTTCGCGGACGCCTGCCTCGCGGGTGTACCGCTGAATGATATGCCGCAAGGTATCCTCCGGGAGGGTAAAATATCCGTCGGGGAGACCATTTTCCCGCACTTGCCTGGGGATAAGGAACCCCCGCGCGATCTCAAGTTTTTCTTCAAGGGTGTAGCCAGGAAGTTCCACGATTTCCATCCGGTCATGCAGGGGGAGCGGTATGGCGTATTCATCATTCGCTGTGGTGATAAAGAACACCTGAGACAGGTCATACCCCAACTCCAAGTAATGGTCACTGAAATGGACATTCTGGGCGGGATCCAGCACTTCGAGCAGGGCCGACGACGGATCTCCCCGGAAGTCCATACTCATTTTGTCCACCTCGTCGAGCATGAACACGGGATTGATCACCCCGGCCTGTTTCATACCCTGCAGGATCCGCCCCGGCAGCGCACCCACGTAAGTGCGCCGGTGACCACGGATTTCGGCTTCGTCCCGGACGCCTCCGAGGGACACACGCACGAACTTCCGACCCATAGCCCGGGCGATAGACTGACCGAGGGAAGTCTTGCCCACTCCCGGAGGTCCCACCAGACACAGTATCGGTCCTTTAGCCCCTTGACTCAGTTTCCGAACGGCCAGATATTCCAGGATTCGCTCCTTTACCTTGCGCAGGCCGTAATGATCTTCGTCGAGGATTTTTTTCGCCCGTTCCAGATCAATTTCTTCATGGGTGTGTTCCGTCCAGGGCAGATCCAGAATCCACTCGATGTACCCCCGTACTATGGAAAATTCCGGACTCATGAAAGGGATGCGCTGCAGGCGGGTGATTTCCTCATCGACTTTTTCCTGGACTTCTTTCGGCAGGTTCTTCTTTTCCACTTTTTTGCGCAGGTCGTCTACTTCGCCGGCTTCTTCGTCCCGCTCGCCGAGTTCCTGCTGGATGACCTTCAACTGTTCCTGCAGGTAATGGATGCGCTGGTTGCGTTCGACCTGTTCACGGATACGATGGCGTACTTTCTGCTCAAGCCGGGCCAGTTCGTTTTCCCGTTCCAGATACATGGCGAGCATTTCCATCCGCTTCGAGACGTCGATGAATTCCAGGAGCATCTGCCGTTCGAACAGCGAGACGGAGAGGTAGGCGCATACCATGTCGGAGAATACTTCCGGATCAGGGATATTCTGGATGGACATATAGATTTCCGGGGCAACTCTCTGGGTCAGGCGCACGTACTCCTCAAACTGGTGCAGGACCGTCCGCATCAGGGCTGTGAGTGCCTTGTTGCCGTCCTCGTCCTTGGGTAGAATGCTTTGTATCGGGAACACCAGTGCCCGGTACTCATTCCGCATCCGGAAATTTTTTACGGAGGCCCGGGTCAGCCCTTCCACGACGATTTTCATGTTGCCGTCGGGGAGCCTCAGGGCGTTGACAATTTTGGCGATCGTTCCGATCTTGTACAGGTCTCCGGGCCTGGGTTCTTCCATTTCATCATTCTTCTGGGTGACCAGAAAGATGGGGGTGTTTTCGTCCAGGCTGGTTTCCACCGCCTCCAGCGAACGTTCCCGCCCGATGAACAGCGGCACCACCATCCGCGGGAATACCACGGCGTCTTTCAGGGTCAGCATCGGCAGATCAATGGGGCGCTCTTCCGTATCGGGTGGTGTCTGCGGCTGGGAAGATTGTTTCTCGTTGGATTTGGCCATATCAGTATCCTTTAAATCGAACAACACCCGGGATAGCAGTGGTTTAGGGGAAAGTTTTCGTGCCTGCCCTATTATTATCCAACCCCCTCCATTGTGCGCGGATAGTCCACTGCCTCCTGCAGCAGCAGGCATTATAACAGATTATAGCAGGATTAACTTTCCGGGACGGAACTGTTCTCAAGAGTGGTCGGATCCAGCGTCTGGAGTACATCGAGGATTACCGGTCCATTCAGGCCGGAAGGTACCACTGGCCAGTCGGCTGCCTCCAGCGGTTTATAGTGGATGTCGACGATGTCGGCGTTGTCCATAATTCTCCACGGGACCTTTCGGCGGTCCAGTTCCCGGATACTGTTGGCGCCAAGCGTAAACACCGTGATCTCTAACGTATGTTCCCCGGGTGCGGGCGGCGGGTCAAACACTATTCTGAATGGCAGGCACCATACAGCCCGCGGCGGTTCCTGATCCAGTCGGATTCGGGCCGCATAGCGGATGTCACCCGGATTAAGCGCGAGCGCTTCGCCTGGACCCAGGGCCGGAACGCGGATGGTGGTCCGGTACGTGGCCGTTCCCGAAAACGCCTGATAGACCGGGTCATCCGAATCTGTCCAGAACCGCGGTTCAGACATCGTCCGGTCACGCGGCAGGGTATCCGTGACACCCGACTCGAAATGCAGGGTCCAAGGTCCGGTTTCGGCTGGTTCTGAGGCCACGGTTCGGTAGTACCGCCACGGAGCCGGATGACCCTGAACAATACCCTTGGGAAACACCACAAAAAGAGATTCCCCGGGCCGCAGTTGGAGGTATACGCTCGCGCCGTCGGTTCCGTCTTGCTGCCGCACTGCCCCCAGGCCGATCCTGCCGGACACGGGATCCATCAGCACGGCGGTCCGTGTGCCCCGCGCGAAATGCACCCAGCCGTCCACGCCTTTTGGGCCCAGGCACGCCACGTAGTACAGCGTGTGATCGATGCCGCGTCGCCGGATCCAGGTCAGGCCCGCCCGGGTCAGGGTTTCCGACGGTAAGTCCCAAGATGTCAGTACCTGATCCAGCGGTCCGACCCAGATGCAACCCTGGCCAAAAGTGATCCGCCGGATCGCACCGGTTCCTTGGGTGTCCGCATGATCCACGTTGCTGATCCGCCGACACTGCTGAACCAGACGTCGCTGCCGGTCGGCCTGCCTGCCAAGTCCCGGTACCGTTTCAGGTAGGGATTCCATTACCAAGACTGCCCCGCTTTCCGCCAGATTGAGGAGATGTTCCAGGGTTTCCGGTCGCATCCGGATGGTCCGGGGGACCACCATGGCACGCCAAACCCCGCCGGGGAGCCGGATCAATCCGTTTTCCGCCGAAGCGGTTTTCAGACTTGTGTCGGAAAGATAATCCAGGCTGTAACCATGGGCGGTCAGGAGCCGGGCTGCTGCTCCGAAGGAAGTGTCCAGAGCCCAGGATGGATCATGAACCGTGAACTGAGCGACCAGACGATCTGGTTTATAGGCTGTCAGCGCGTCATCGAAAGGCCAGTACAGCAACAGGTCATTATCCGGAGCAGATTGCTGCAACAGGGACTGGGTTCGGGTAATCCAGCGGAACATGTCGACAAAACCCGGCCATATCGGGTTTCGGGGATTAAACTGTTCTGCCGCGTAGAAGTACCACCCCGGCCAGGGTGCCTCGGCCGGCGAAAAGCACCACCCGTGAAACACCACATGGTTGATGCCCGCGCAGTACAGTTCATCCAGAAAGGGCTTGATATCCGCCGGTGTGGCATGCCAGTGGTTGCGGATCCACGTGCAGGTTTCACAGGACACAAGCGATTTCCCCGTTACATGGGCGGCAGACGCGGCAAAACGCCAGATCAGTGGTTCAGGAGTATCTTCACGGCGGTTTGGATCGGCCTGACGTTCCGCGTATCCGGGGATCGGGTAGTCCCGTGCGCCGAAGGTTTCCATTTCAGGGATATCGGCCACACCATACAGATCCAGCAGATTGGCCGGCGCACCATGGGCCTGTTCCCGGGCAAGGTATCCCATCCGCGCGCACCAGGCCCGCCACGTCCGGATATATTCCAGATGCTGTTCTGCCAGCAACAGGCGATAATCGTATCGGGCTCTTTGCTGTTTTTCGGGATCGTCTGGCGGGATGCTGAAGATGGCGGTCGCCGCCTCCTCCAGAGGGTAACCGAACCGTTCCAGGAATCGGTTCGGCAGGTCCGGGGTCCAGGACGCGTCGTAGTATTCAAACGAGTCATGGGTCTGGCACCGAATCCGGTGCCGCGGCAGTTGTCCCAGCGCCTCGGAAAAAAGAACCAGGTACCGTTCCAGCGCGGTTGGGGAGAAGGGATCCAGCACGAGGCCTTCTCCGCCGGGCGCGGCCCTTTTAACCTGCTGCTTGGTGGGTTGGGCCCGAAGGTTCCCGCCGGACCACGCTGCCTTTTGGGCGGCGTTTTCGATGGTCACGTTCGGGCCGCCGAAGGGCCCTCCGGTGCCGGTACACATGTCGACCCCTAATCCCCTTGCCGCGGCAGCCTGGGTAGCGGCATTCAGGATATCCAGGTAGGCTGGCGACAGGAAGGGGCGGGATGTCCGGCGGCCGTCCCGGCTGCCGTAGATGGGGGTAATTTCCACTCCGCCCAGTCCCGCGTCGGCCATGGTGTCCAGATCTTTACGGGTATCTTCCGGGGTGAGGGCGTTACCCGGCCACCACCAGCGGGTCCAGGGCTTTGCGGTCTGATCCGGTTCAGGCCAACGTGCAGTAAAGGGGACCAGAGTGGCTGAAGAAGGATCCGCCGCGCCCGGACCGGCGCCTGAAATGACAGCCAGCAGAATCAGGGGGAGAACGTATCGGTTCGGGTTCATGAGGCGTCTCCGGGGAGAATCCGATGACCGCGGTTCTCCCGGAACATGGTATCATTTCTCCCCGGCGGAGACGGATATACCGGGGACGCGGCAGGAGGAGGAAAGCCGCGGTGTTTCATTTACACCAGGTGGAAATCAGGAATGAAATCATGACAGGCAGACGCGTGGCCATACATACCCTGGGCTGCCGGCTGAACCACGCCGAAAGTACCTTGCTGGCCGATCGGCTCCGTGAAGCGGGCTACAGCGTGGTGGCGTGGGGGGAGCCCGCCGACGTCGGGGTGGTGCATACCTGCACGGTGACCCGCGAGGCGGACGCCAAGTCCCGACAGATGATCCGGCGGTTTATCCGCCATAATCCTGGAGCGGTTGTTGCCGTACTGGGATGCTACGCCCAGCGGGCCGCGGATACGCTGGCCCAGATTGAGGGAGTGCAGCTGATTCTCGGCAACGCGGAAAAAATGAACCTCGTCGAACGGCTGCGGGAACTGGAGCAGTCCGGCCGGAATCAGCCGATGATCGTCAGACCTGTTCCCCGCCGGGAAACTTTTCAGTTACCTTGGGTGGACTCGGGGTTTCCCGTGCATCGGCGGGTCGATCTCAAAATTCAGGACGGCTGTGACGACATGTGTGCCTTTTGCGTGATTCCTTTCGCTCGGGGGCGGTCCCGTTCACGGGATGCACGGGATGCGGTGGCTGAAGCGGTAAGTCTCACCAGACGGGGCGCCCGGGAACTGGTTTTCACCGGCGTGAATATCGGGGATTATCAGGACGGAGACATCGACCTGGTGGCGCTGACGGACCGCGTAGCCGAAGCCGCTGCGGGCGCGCGACTTCGGATCAGTTCCATCGAGCCGAGTGCGGTGAGCCGCGCCCTGCTTGAGCGTATGGCTGATCCCGCTCATCCGCTGGTGCCGTTTCTTCACGTGCCCCTGCAGTCCGGATCCGACCGAATCCTGGCCGCCATGAAACGGGACCACACGGCCGCTTTTTTCCTGGAACTCCTTCGGGCGGCTGCCGATAGACTGCCTGGTGCCGGGTTCGGAACGGACGTCATGGCCGGATTTCCTGGGGAAACAGACGCGGATTTTGAGGAAACCCTGGCGCTGCTGGCGGCTTCACCGGTGGATTACGCGCACGTTTTTCCGTATTCCGAGCGACCGGGAACCGCGACGTCCCGGATGCCCGGCGACCGAGTACCTCCGGAGGTTATCGGGAAGCGGGTAGATGCCCTGCTGACCTTCAGCCGGAACCGCCGCCGCCGTTTTGTGGAACGATCGGTAGGGCGGGAATATTGCGTCCTGTTTGAAACACTTGAGGACGGGTACTGGGTCGGGTATACGGAACATTATCTCCGGGTGGGTGTACCAGACCGCGGTCTCAACCTGCGTAACCGATTTGGCTGGGTCCGGGTGGAGAAACCGGCCCTGAACTGGGCGTGGGGAAACCTCCTGGAGGTGCTGGACTCCTGGCGGAAGCCAGTGCCGGTCCGGCCGGAATCCCGCGACGCGATAAGGAGCACCTTGTGAATTCAGCAGAGGATGCCGTGACTTCCATGCAGGGTTTCGGATCCGGTCCGATCGATCGGGAAAACCGGCTGCGGGAAATCCTGCGGGAGATGGAATCCGTGGCCGTGGCCTGGTCCGGTGGTGCCGATTCGACCTACCTGCTGGATATCGCCCGGGAAGTGCTGGGAGACCGCTGCCTGGCGGTAGTGGCCGATTCCCCCAGCCTGCCGAGGGAGGAACTCCGGGATGCCCTGAATATGGCCCACGTGCGGGGCTGGACCGTCGAGGTTGTGCAGACCCGGGAGTTCGATAACGAAGCCTTCCGCCGTAATGACGGTACCCGGTGTTATTACTGCAAGCACGAACTGTTCAGCGTGATGGAACAGGTTGTCCGGAAACGCGGGCTTCGGTGGATCGCGTACGGCGAACTGGCCGATGACGCCCTGGATCCTACCCGCGTGGGAGCCAAAGCCGCGAAAGAACGGGGAGTCCGGGCACCCCTGGCCGAGGCCGGCATGACCAAAGCGGATATCCGGACGCTCAGCAGGGCCCGCGGCCTGGAAACATGGGATAAACCGTCCTTCGCGTGTCTCGCGTCCCGGGTTCCCCGGAACACGCCGGTGGATCCGGCAGTCGTGCGGCAAGTGGAAACCGCCGAAGCCTGCCTGAAGGCTCAGGGTTTCCGGCAGTACCGGGCGCGGCACCACGGAGATCTCTGCCGTATCGAACTGGACCCCGCCGACCTGCCCCGCCTGCTTGATCCGGCCGTGCGAACCGCCGTGCTGGCAGGGATTGCCGCGGCCGGTTACCGGTACGTGACGGTGGACCTTGCCGGTTACCGCCCCGGCAGCACCGCGTGACCGCGATTCTTCTGATGCCGGGAGTGTTGCCCGGTCATCTCAGTTTTGCGTTATGCGCTGTCCTGAGGATCGACGTCGACACGTAATGTGACTGCTCTGTCCGGAGCGGCGGATGGGTCAGGCGCATCGGCCGCCTGGACCAGATACCGCAGGGTCCGGTTCAGCGCGGATGGCTGGGAACTGAGCAGACCCAGGCCCCATCGGTAGCGATTTTTCAGTTTCCGGATGACCGCCGGTGAAGGGCCGATTACCTGTACCTGGACGCGCTGTTGCCGGATCCATTGCAGGGCCAGGTTCCGCAGCCGCAAAGCCTCCCGCCGCACATCGGGTTCCTGGTCGCCCTCAAAAAGCAGCCGGGCCATCCGGGCGGCCGGGGGAAATCCCGCCTTCTGCCGTCGGGCGAATTCCTCTTCAAAAAAACCAATGTAATTATGATGGGCCGCGTGAACAATGGCGAAGTGTGTGGGACGGGCGGTCTGAATATATACCTCACCGGGACGGTCGCCGCGTCCGGCCCGTCCAGCCACCTGACAGAGTAACTGGAAGGTGTCTTCAGCCGCACGGAAATCCGGAACGGCCAGACTGTTGTCGGCATTGATCACACCCACAAGCGTTACGCCGGGAAAGTCGTGTCCCTTGGCAAGCATCTGGGTACCCACCAGGATATCGATCTGACCGGCGGCGAACCGGCTCAGGATCCGGGCGTGTCCGCCCCGTCCGGCAGTGGAATCGGCATCCATCCGTTCGATCCGGGCGCCTGGAAATATCCGGGCAAGATAGTCCTCCAGCCGCTGAGTGCCCAGCCCCATGTAGAGGACGGGACTGAATCCGCATTTGCCGCATGCCTGGGGGACCGGTTTTTCCGTGCCGCAGTAGTGACATTTCACGCAGGAATCCGCGCTGTGATAGGTCAGGCTCACCTGGCACTGGTCGCATTCGGCCACCCACCCACACTTCGGGCACAGCACATAAGGGGCGAATCCCCGCCGGTTGAGCAGCAGAATCACCTGCTCTCCCCGGTTCAGTCGATCCCGCACCGCGTCTTCCAGTTCCCGGCTCAGGATCAGCATGCCCGGGATTTCCCGCATCTCTTCGCGGGTATCGATGATCCGCACGACGGGCAGGGCCGCGCCGGTCGCGCGGCGGGTCAGTTCCAGCAGGGTGTATTTTCCGGATCGGGCATTTGCCATGGATTCCAGAGAGGGGGTTGCCGAGCCCAATACACAGACCGCCCCTTCCAGCCTGGCACGGACCACGGCCACATCCCGGCCGTGGTAACGGGGCGCGTCGGCTTGTTTGTAGGAATTGTCGTGTTCTTCGTCCACCACGATTACCCCCAGTCCGTGGACCGGTGCAAATACGGCGGACCGGGCACCCACCACAATGCGTACCAGTCCCTGACGGACGCGCCGCCACTCGTCGAAGCGTTCGCCGTCGCTGAGTCCGCTGTGCAGCACGGCGATCTGGCCAGGGAACCGGGCGTAGAACCTGCTGGCCGTCTGCGGCGTCAGGGAAATTTCCGGGACCAGGATGATCGCGCCAAGCCCCCGTTCCAGGGCATGCTCGATGACCTGGAGATACACTTCTGTCTTGCCTGATCCGGTAATACCCCGCAGCAGAAATACCCGGAACTCTTTCCGGTCCAGGGCTTCCGTTATGGCTTTCCGGGCAGCCTCCTGCTCTTCATTCAGGGTCAGACGTGCCGAAACGGGCATGGCCCCGGCCACTTTGGGGGTCCGGTAGAGTTCACGGCGTTCGAGGCGGATCCAGCCTTTTTTTGCCAGTGCGTGCAGTACCGACAGGTCCGCGTCGTGCCGGGCGGCCAGTTCCACCGCGGCCTGCTCCGGGGCCTGCTGGATGAGGTCCAGCAGTACAGCCGCCTGCCGAGGCGCGCGGCGCTGGAGCCGGACCATGGCATCCGAGTCAGGCAGGGCTTCAGGTACCAGAACCGCCCAGGTCCGGCGCAGAACGGCCGCCTCGCTGTTTCTTACCCGGACTTCCCGGGTCAGCAGGCCCCGCCGGATCAGGGCCAGCAGGGTGTTGCTCAGCGCGCCTCCGCCTGCTGCGGCCGCCAGTTGGGTGGCGGTCATGGGACCTTTTTGCTGAAGCAGGGCCAGCACTTTGGCCTGGCGTTCTGTGAGGCGTCCGGTTTCAGCGGCCGCTTCATTCAGCCGGTAAACCATCGCGGCACCCCGCCGGAGCACAGCGGGCAGGGCGGTTTGGAGGGCTTCCCCCCAGGAACAGCAGTAATAATCAGCCACCCATCGGCACAGACGGAGCATGGTATCATCGAATACCGGCTCTCCGTCCGGCAGATCGATCAGCGGGATCACGTCCGCCACGGCCGATTCCCGGGATATTTTCACCACAAATCCGGTCATGACCCGGGATCGCAGGGTGGCCGCGGCCCGCATGCCAGGGCAGGCGCGATCACGCAGGGAGGGCGGTACGGCGTAGGTGAATACCTGATCCACCGGGATCGGGAAGACTACCTCTGCGTACAGAGGCAGACAGCCGGTTTCGGCGGGGTCTGGAAACTTTTCCCCGGAAAGGAGGGACGGCGGGTTGTCCGGGGGTTCAGGCCTCATGGTCCCGAGGAGTGGGCTCGTTCCAGGTTTTGGCTTCCTGCTGCAGGGCCAGGGACCGTTCGAATCGCTGCAGGGCTTTGTCTGCCGGTTCTTCGGGGATCACCGAAAACAGCCGATCCAACTGGGTGATCTGGAACACTTCGTGAATATTGCGGTTGATACCGCACAGGCGGAGCGCGCCGTCCCGCTGACGACAATACTCATTGATGCGCAGCAGTTCGGAAATTACCGCGCTGCTCATGAAACGCACATGCTCGAAATTGAGGAGCAGGTAGGGCTGGGGGCATTTTTTCAGGCAGTTCATGACCCCTTCCGAGAAATCCCGGATGCTCCGGTCGTCCAGCATATCGGCTTCGAGCACCGTGCCAGTCAGGATCGTGCCGTGGTTGGTGAAAAGGATCTGTAGGCTCATGGGCTGTTTCCGTTGTTCCGGGGTGTGGCTCCGGGTTGCCGCTTGCGGCGTTCCATCACCAGACCGCCCTGTTCCCGGTCGTAGACCAGACGGTCCATGTAATGACGGATCAGGCAGATACCCCGCCCGTCGGTCCGGCGGCAGTCCGGCATCGTGACCCGGTCCGGATCGAACCCCGGTCCAAAATCCCGGATGATGATCCGAATCCGGTCCTCTGTTTCCTCCAGTTCCACTTCCAGGCTTCGGGAAGCGTCGCCGCCGCAGCCGTGCTTCACAGCGTTCGACAGCGCTTCCTCAAGGGCCATCCAGAAAGCGAACCGGTCTTCTTCATCCTGAACCCATCCCCGCTGTTCGAGCACGTCCAGTGCTTCCTTTCGCAGGTCGCAGGCGGCATCACACGCGGCGGGAATGCTTTTCCGGTATACTGTTTCCATACGGTCCCTTCCGGAGATTCCGCCGTTGCAGAGATAGACCGCGGTTCTCCGGCCATAATAAACACCATAAAAGCATACCACCATTCAGGGGGTATGGGCATGCCCGGCCGGCTGCAATTGGTTCGGCCGGCGTTTTCGTCAGGAATGGAGCCATGGACACCATCCGAAAACCACTACCCACTTCAGACAGTTGTTTTATCTGCGGCGAGGAAAATCCCCGGGGGCTGCGGGCCCGTTTTTTCACGGAAGGCGAATGGACCGTGCTTCCCGTGCGGCCGGACTCCCATCTGTGCGGCTATCCTGGGGTCGTGCACGGTGGCGTCATCGCCGCCATGCTGGACGAGTGCATGGGCTGGGCCGCGGCCCGGGCGATCGGACGGATGTGCGTGACCGCGGAACTGACCGTGCGTTACCTCCACCCCACCCCCGCCGGGGTACCCCTGGAAACCCGCGCGCGATGCACCCGGGCCAATCGCCTGCTGGCCCTGACCGAGGCGGTTCTGGTCGATGCCCAGGGTACCGAATATGCCCGCGCCACCGGGAAATTCATGCCGTTGACCGACGAGGAAACGCTGCGCATCGATGATGGCATGCGGTATCGGGGTGATGAAGTCCGGGTTTTTGAACCGTTGCGCCGGCGGCTGCGGGGCGGGTAGGATGCGCGCGGGCGCCTTCGTCTCTGTATACTCGTGGTGAAACACCCGATGAGGAGGGCACGTCATGGCGTCACGGTCTCGGGCAGGATGGAGTCGGCGTGAGTTCAACGCCATGATGGCCGGGAGTATGGCCGTGCTGGCGGGAGGATCCAGGTCCTGGAGCGATCCGGTGAGGCCATCAGGCGGGCTGGACACGGTACCGTTACGGGTGGCGGATCAGTTGAGCCCCCTGCCAGCCGGTGCTGTGCGACTCACAGGGTATTTTAACCGTTTTATCCGGCGGTCCCTGGAAAACTGGAACATGGGGGTTGTGCCTTACGCCGGTTTTGTGCGGATGTTCCGGCAGGGAAGGGCCATGTTTGCCCAGGGCGAGATGTGGGGCAAAGCCGTTCGTTCCGGGGCGCTTTTTTACCGGTACACCGGAGATGCCGGTCTCAAAGACTGTCTTCGTAAAACCGTGGCGGATCTGCTGTCCTGCCGCCGTCCGAACGGCAGTATCAGTTGCTCTCCCCCAGAAGCCCAGCCGGATGGCCCCGGCGGCGATATCTGGGAACGCAAATATGTGCTGCTCGGTCTGGACGAATATTACGAACAGGTCGAGCGGGATCCGGCAGTTCTGGACGCCATGATAGCCCATGCCGACTGTATCCTTGAACAGGTGGGACCTCCACCCAAAACGCGGATCGTGGATCTGGGCTGGAGTCCTAACCATATTGAGTCCAGCACGATTCTTGAGCCGGTTCTGCGTTTGTACCGCCGCACCGGTTTGGCACGCTATCTTGATTTTGCTCGCTATATTGTCGAGGAAGAAGGCGGGGCGCTGGGATACAACGTCATCCGTGAAGCCCTGGAGGGCAGGGACCCCGCGAAAATCGGCGGGCCTTATCCCAAGGCCTATGAAATGATGTCGCTCTTCGAGGGCGTAGCCGAATATTACCGCGTGACGGGGAACGAGACCTGGAGGACAGCCCTGCTGAATCTCTACCGGGGCATCATCGAAAAGGAACTGACCCTGATCGGTAACGGCGGCGGGGATCAGCCTCACGCGCCTGGTCTGTACGGCGAAGGCTGGGATTATACCGCTTTGGAGCAGACCAACCCCGCCATCCGCCGGATGATGGAGACCTGTGCCGGGGTTACCTGGCTGAAACTGTGTGGTCATATCCTGCGCCTGTTTGCCGATCCGCTGGCCGCGGACTGCGTGGAACGGTATGCCTACAACGGTCTGGTTGGCGCGATGAAGCCGGAAGGGGATGGTTTCAGTTACGTCAACCTCCTGAACGGGATAAAGACCTGCGTGGAAGGCTGGGGGGATACCATCGACGGTGTATACGTTACCTGCTGTAACCTTAACGGTCCGATGGGACTGGCCATGCTGCCGTGGCTGGCGGTTCTGCAGGGAAAAGAGGGACCTGTGTTTTGCCTGTATGATCCCGGTTGGTTTCAGGCTACGACGCCATCGGGAGGCAGGATTACCCTGACGGTAGATACGGCCTATCCACGGGATGGAGTTGTCCGAATTGCTGTGAACCCGGAGCGGGAAGAGTCTTTTACCCTCCGGCTGCGTATTCCGGGCTGGTCCCGGCGGACGGCCATGTCGGTAAACGGCACTCCTGTCGTGGCGGAACCGGGTACGTTTGCTGCCATCCGCCGGGTCTGGCGTTCGGGGGATCAGGTGGAACTGGAGCTTGATCTGCGCGCCCGGATACTCGACGCCCCTCGGGGAAGCGACCGTGCCGGCGATTATTTTAAAGCGGTGGTACGCGGGCCTGTTGTACTTGCCCGCGATGAAAACCTGGATCCCCAGTTCGATCAGCCTGTCGACCTTATATCCAAGGAAGGGTATATCGATGCCGAAGTAGTGAATGCTCCGCGGCCGGAAATCCTGGTGGCGGTCCGGGTGCCCACAGCAGACGGCCCCGTGATGCTGGTGGATTATGCTTCCGTGGACAGTTGGAAGGGCAAGCGGATATGTACCTGGCTTCCCATGAAGACCCGTCCGGAACCCGGCGTTTCCTCTTCGGAGATCCCCCGTCTGAAATAGCCCGAAGGCCTGAATTGTTGGTACAACATTCCCGATACATGGAGAAAGGAACCTGCCATGCATGTTTTCGATGCCATTGAACAACGGCGCTCGGTCAAAAAATTTGACCCCGGCTACCGGATGACGGACGAGGAACTCCGAAAACTGCTGGAATTGGCCATGCTTTCGCCAACGGCATTCAATATCCAGAACTGGCGGTTCGTGGTGGTTCGGGATCCCGAACTGCGGCGGCAGATTCGGGAGGTGGCCTGGAACCAGGCCCAGGTCACTGACGCTTCCGCCCTGATCGTGATCTGCGCGGATCTGAAAGCATGGGAGAAAGACCCGGCCCGTTACTGGCGGAACGCCGCCCCGGAGATTCAGCAGTTGCTGGTCGGCATGATCGACGCCTATTACCGGGACAAGGATCAGGTGCAGCGGGATGAAGCCCTGCGATCCTGCGGCATCGCCGCCCAGACGATCATGCTGGCCGCCAAGGCCATGGGTTATGACACGTGTCCCATGGATGGCTTCGATTTTGACGCCGTGGCGAAACTCATAAATCTTCCGCCGGATCACGTGATTTCGATGATGATCGCCGTGGGCAAGGCCCTGGAACCCGCATGGCCCCGCTCAGGCCCCATCGCGTATGAAGAGGCGGTGATCACGGATCGTTTTGCCTGAGTCCTCGTTTCCGGCAACGGGAGAAAGGGTGGTCCGCGCATCTTGCTTACCCTTTGCTGACGTGTGTTCCTGAGGCCACACAACGCGGAAGATTGATTCCGCCGGATAGGGGCTTCTAAGATGATGGGGTACGCGGGTGGGAGGGTATATGTTTCCCGTTGTTACCCGCTTAACCCCACGGAGGAGACCGAAAATGCGACGCGTGTTCATCGTGACCCTGGGAGCGGCAGTGCTGGCCTGCACGGCGGTTTGGGCCGCGGATTTTGAGGACATTACCCCATCGGCGGACCTTGCCGGATGGCAGGTGCTGGGTGGACAGTGGACTGTAAACGACGGGGTGGTGTCAGGTCTGGCCAAAAAGGATGAGAATGCCTGGCTGCTGTGGACCGGCCGGGAACTTGCCGATTTTGAACTGACCCTTGAATTCCGCACGCCGGTTCCGACCAATGGCGGTGTGCAGTTCCGGTCCCATTGGCTGCCGCGTCTGCCGCTCAAGGAAGGCGAAACCGCGGAAACGGCCCCAAAACAGATGTACGGTTATCAGGCAAATATCGAAACCCGCCAGCGGGCTGCTACCGGCCGGCTGGTGGACGAAAACGGCCGGGGGCCCCTGACCCAGGCAGACGAGGCCGCCCTGAAAACCCTAAAACAGAAAGACTGGAATACCATGACTGTCCGGGCTGTGGAAAACCGGATTGAGATTGACCTGAACGGCGTGCCGGCCGTGCGGTACGAAGATGAAGCCTTTATCAAAGGCTATCTGGCTCTGCAGAGTTTCGCCTGGGATCTTCAGGGAGAATCAGCCGCGGTGGAATACCGGAATATCCGACTGCGTGATCTGGGCCGATCGGGAGTGTGGCGGGCCCTGTTCGACGGAAAATCCCTCGACGGCTGGAAGAAATGGGGCGAAGAAGAATGGGCCGTGGAAGATGGCGCCATTGTTGGACGGTGCGGCCCGAAAAAAAGTGAAGGGTACCTGGCCACCCTCGAAACCTGGAAAGATTTCCGGGTTCGCGGACAGTTCAAAATGCTTGGAGAGGGCAATTACGGTCTGTTCTACCATTCCACCATTACGTTACGCGAGGATGGCTATCCGGTCATTGCCGGTCTGCAGGGTGAAGTGGCCCCTGAATATCCATCACCTACAGGGTGGGTCTATGAAAGTTACAAACGGGGCTGGCTGGAGAAGCCCGACATGACCCGGCTTGCGGCCTGGGCACTGCGTTCGGGGGAGTGGAATGAAATCGAAATCCGTTGCGTCGGCAACCGGGTGACCACCTGGGTAAACGGCGTACGCGCGGTAGACATCACCGATGAAGGCCAACAACTGTTTGAAGGATCCTTTGCCCTGCAACTGCACACGGGAGGCTCGGCCGGGATTCTGTGGAAAGAACTTTACGTTCGGGAACCCTGATTTCGTTCCTGCCGTTTAAATTTGGTCGGCTATAACCGGTTGCCCGCCCGATCAGGAATGACGGGCGGGTTTCTTTTTACTTGGCAGGAGTGGAAACGGCGGTCTTGGCTCCGGCCGCGTTACCGTTTTCGGCCATGTTCCGGTCCCACCAGTCCGGCCTGGAGACCGCCTCCCAGTAGGACCGCTCAAAAATCATGGAGAAAGTGCGCAAACTGAAGGGTTTACTCAGAAAACCATCCGCGCCCGCCAGCAGCGCATCCGCCATGGGATATTTTCCCACGTAGGCGGTCATCATGATGATCCCAAGATCGGGATAATCTTTTCTGACCTGACGGATCAGTTCCAGGCCGTTCATGCCGTCCAGTTCGGCGTCGGTAACGAGCAGTTGATAGGGCTGTTGTCTTAGGGCTTCCAGGGCTTCCCTGGCGTCTCGACAGGGGGTTACCCGATGGCCCAGGGCAGCAAGATGCCCCGCCAGCGATTCCAAGATGCACAGGTCATCCTCAACGATCAGCACGTTTATACTGCGAGGCATTTTGAACGAACTCCGGGGGGTTCAGGGAATTAGCACTGTTGACGGAATTCATCATAGATAAGACCGGTAAATGGATGCAACTTTGCGGATTTCCCATTTGAACCCTTTTGCGGAGGTTCTTCCTGTTAACAACTCTGATCCGGTATTTTATTCATCACTCCAGGAGCGTTGTTTTCACCTGGGCATTCATCCACGTTCACCTTACTTTTACTTTTGGTGACGGTTACGGTTACCGGACATTCGTCCGCGGAGCTGAGCCGTGGCGCAGGTCCCCGGGATGAGGGACAACCAGACACAGGATATCCCCACCAACGGTAGAAAAAACTAAAGTACAACGCCAAAGTTTTTTTGCATAATCAGCAGAAATCCGGTTTTAAACGGTTGATTTTTGCCTCACTGGTGTTGTAAACTTTCCTTCTAATCCTCACCGGAGGGAGGATACTTGGTTTGCGGAATGAGGCGGCCGGTATCTGATTTTCCGGTAATGACTGGTTCCGTGCGTTTCGACGCGTGACGCGAAGAAAGGCGTAATCATGGCGCTGCAGATTCTGGAGCGGGTGCTCGCGCTGGAAAAAGAAGCCGAAGCAATGGTAGAACGGGCGCATGCCGAAGCCCGGGATATCGAAAAGGAAATGGCGGAAAAAATCGCGGTCATGCGCCGTGAGGCCGAAGAACGGGCGAACATGCGGATTTCCGAATACCGCGCGAAAGCCGAAGCCGAACTGAAAAAAGCTCTGGCCGAAGCCGAATCCGCCCACAAGCGTCAATTGGAACAGATTGCGGCAATTCCTGAATCGAAGATCCGCGCGCTGGCCGGACAGATCGTGGCCACGCTCGGTGAGGGAGCGTGACGGTCCATGGCCATAGACCGCATGAAAAAAGTGGCCATCCTGTGTGAGCGGTCCTGTGTGGATCGGCTGTTCCGGGAGTTACACCGTCGGGGGTTCATGGAACCGGTGGACGCGGCGGCCTGGTGTGGTGATCCGGGACCGTTGCGCCATGGTGAGGTCAATACCGAAAACGCCGATCAGCATCTGCAGAAGATCAATCTGGTGCTGAACCTGCTGGATCATTTCGCACCGGAGTCTCAGTCATTTATCCAGGGTCTTGCTCCGGTACCTCTGCTGGTGGAACAGCAGGAACTGGAAAGTGTCCTGAATCAGTTCGATCTGGAAGGCGTATATCGTACGGCCCAGGAACTGGAAGAACGCTGGCGGAGCGCGGAACACCGCCGCGGTGAAATCCAGTCCCGTCTTGAAGAATTGATGCCTTTTGAGGAGATTCCCATTCCGGTCAGCGATCTGCGCCGGCCGAAATGGATTCGCCTGCTTTTCGGCAAGATGACTCCTGCGGGACTGGAAGCCCTCAAGGGTGATCCGGAAACGGACAGGGTAATGATGGTGGACGAAATTCCGCCGGGTTCGATGCTTCGTGCCGGGGGTGGCGGATCCCTGCCAAAAAACGCGCCGCGACACGTGTTGGCTGCCTTTACTCCTGAAAACGAGGAAAGTGCCCGTAACCTGCTGGCCCGTCATGGTTTTGAGGAGGTTACCCTGCCGGACATTCCCGGAAAAGTGCGTGACCGTATTCGGGAACTCAAAGAGGAACTGGGTGACGTGGACCGGACGGTGCAGGCTGTGCGCGAAGGCGCTCAGAAACTGGCCGCGCATCGGCGGGCGCTCAAGGTGCTCCGGGCATACTGGGAAAGCGCCAAGCGGTTGCAGCAGGCCCATGGCTATGCCCTGCAGGGCCGCTGGGCCACTGTGGTGACCGGTTTCATTCGGGAGCGGGATCTTCCCGCCCTGCGCGAGATGCTTAACCGTGAATTCCCAGGGGCGGAATGTATGGTGGAAGATCCCGAACCCGGGGAAGATGTGCCGGTCAGTCTGACGGAAAAACCGGCCGCTCAGCCTTTGAAACTCCTTACCCGCATGTTCGGCCTCCCATCCTACTGGGCATTCGACCCCTCACCGTTTATGGTGGTCAATTTCTATATCTTCTTCGGGATCTGTTTCAGTGACGCGGCCTATGGTCTGATGCTCACGGCCGCGGCCGCCTACATCGCCCGGCGGACCAGACCTTATGAAGGACTGAATAATTTCGCGAGACTGCTGTTCTGGTCGGGCGTATCCACGACGATCTTCGGATTGCTGATGGGTTCGTTTTTCGGGGATCTGTACAAGGCCTCTTTCATGCCTGAGCACAACCCATTGCGGACTTTCATAGAGGCCTGCACGGTGTTGGATCTCCAGGCGAAGACCATTCCCGCGCTGATCATCGCCCTCCTCATCGGCATGGCAAACCAGTTTTACGGCATCGGCCTGAAAATGTATGGGGCGATCCGGAACAATGACTGGGTCACCGCCATGAGTGACGGGCTGACCTGGCTGATAACCCTGCCAGGCGCGGCGATTCTTGCCGTGGCCTTTTTGTCGGGCGTGCCCCGTCCTCTGCTCACAGCGGGGACAGTGATGTTTATCGTGGGCGCGCTGGGACTGATTGCCACGCAGGGCCGGGAAAGCAAGGGCATTGTCGGCCGTCTGGGTGTGGGAATCATGAGTATTTACGGTATCGTGGGGTCTTACGGACTTACCGCTTTTCTTGGGGATACAATGTCTTACTGCCGTCTGCTGGCCTTGGGTCTCACGACGGGGATTCTCGCGCAGTCCTTCAACATGATTGCGGGAATGCTGTGGGACGTTGCGGGACCGGTCGGACCTGTCCTGACCATACTGGTGCTGATTTTCACGCATCTGTTCAATTTCCTGATCAACGCGCTGGGCGCATTCGTGCACTCGATGCGTCTGCTGTTCGTGGAATGGTTTGGACGGTTTTACGAGGGCGGAGCGAAGGAATTCGAACCGCTGGGATTTGATTCGCCGGCAGCGATTTTGAGACGGAACTGAGCGCGGGGGTCCGACCGCGCGGGCGGCGGACCGAAAGCGCAGGCCGGATAAACAGGACAAAGGGCCCGGGGCCCGGTGACGCGAAACAGACTGTCACGGGGTCGTGGCCGGAAAAAGCGATCGGAGGTTGCAATGGATCTTCAAGCGTTGAGCATGGGACTGACCGTGGCGGGTGCCGGGCTGGCGGTGGGTCTGGGTTGCGCCGGGTCCGCCAAGGGCATTGGTACGGCGGCGCAGGCGGCCGGCGGGGTGCTTAGCGAAAAGCCCCACCTGTTCGGCCGGCTTCTGGTGCTGCTGGCGCTGCCGGGCACGCAGGGATTCTACGGCTTCATCACCATGATGATGATCATGGGCCGGATGAGTTCCCTGCCTCAGGATCTGAAGACTGGTGTCGCGCTCCTGGTCATGGGTTTCGGCGTGGGCATTGCGTTGTTGGTTTCAGCCATCTGGCAGGGCCAGGCGTCCGCGGCGTCCATCGCGTGGGTGGCCCGGCGCGAAGGCGACTTCGGTAAAAGCCTGCTGCTTCCGGCCATGGTGGAAACCTATGCCGTGGTCGGCCTGCTGGCGGGTATCCTCGCGCTGAATTCCCTGGCTTCCTGACCGGGGCCGCGGCGCAATCCCCAACAGGGAAGGAATGCCGAGATGGCCAATGATCAAAGTGTCCGTTCAGTGCTCGATACGGCACGGAAAGAGGCCGAACGCATTGTCGAAAAGGCGCGTAATGCCGCCCAGGCGAAACTGAAAGCCGCGGAAGAGAGTATCACCGCGGAGATGGAACGCCGGGTACAGGCAGCCTGCCGCGCCATCGACGAGGAATGCGCGCGGCAGTTGGGTAAGGCCCGCGGCGCGCAGGGCAAAACCCTGCTCGAGGCCCGGAACAGGCGGCTGAAAGATGTCATAGCCGCCGCGCGGGACATCACGCTGGCTGACGCCGCCGGCTATGAGAAATTGATGGCCCGGCTGCTTGAAGAGGCCGCACAGGGCAATGTCGCCGGCCGGGTGATCACTCATGCGGCGGATCGGGCTCTGTTCCAGAAACTGGTGGACGCTCTGAACGCGAAGCGGCCTGCCGCGGCGAAACTTTCGCTGGACCAGGCTGCCCTTCCCGGGCGGGGCGGCTTCATTTTCCGTACTGCGGCGTATGACGTGGACCGGACGCTGGATACCCTGCTCGCGGAGCGCGAACGGGTCATGGCGCCCGAACTCGCCAAGGCTTTGTTTACATAGAGCGGATCGGCGCGCCTGCGGGCGCGTCCTCGCGGAAGGATAACAGGCGGTGTTGATCACCCTGACAACCGAACAGCAGGCTTGGGGATTTGTCTGCGGCCAAGTGGCCGTGCTGGAAAGCGGTCTCCTGCCCCGGGACTTTTTCCACGCGCTGGCGGGGGTCGAACGCCAGGAAGATATGCTTCACCGGCTTCAGGACACGCCCCTGCGGGAGTACGTCACACCAGGCGCGGGCTGGGAGGAATGGAACGATGTTATCGACCGCCATTTCCACCAGCAGATGCGTGAAGTGCGGGCCAACAGTCCCGTCGATACCCTGTCCGCCATGTTCCTGCTGGCTGGCGATTACCTTAATCTCAAACGGGCCGTTCTGGGACGGCACGAGTATCCTTTCGAAAAAAGCCTCTTTTCAGAAGAACGGCTGAATGCCGCGGCCAGTGGTGATTATTCTTTGCTGCCGGCAGAAACCCGGATGGCGCTGGCCCGCCTGGGCGGCAGCACGGCGGATCCCGCGCAGGTGCGTGCGCAGATCGATCTGGTGCTTGATGGCGCCTACCTGCGTCACATGCTTCAGTTGGCTGAAGCCATGGACGTTCCGCTGATTTCCGCCTACGTTTCCGACTTTGTGCTGGCCAAAGGCGTGGCCCTGTTGTTGCGACTGCATGGCCAGGGGCTGCTTCAGTCCCGGCAGGTGGAAGATCTTCTTCTGCCCGTGGGAGAGCATACCCACGTGCTGCGAGCGCTGGCCGGCGCGGGGGATCCGAAAAACTGGGCCAATATCGTGCCGGGCCCTGTTGGCGATGCTTTCCGGGCGGTGCTCGAACAGCCCGAAGAGCAGTGGGCGGCCCAGTTCGAACTGCTGGCGGCGAACCATCTTATGGGGTACGCCCGCCGGGGGAAACTGCAGACCATGGGTCCTGAGCGCGTGGCCGCGTATTTCGTGGGATTCCGCGCCCAGGCTTACAACTTCAAACTGGTGGTCAGCGGCCGGTTCAACGGGCTTGATCCCGAGGTGATCCGGCGGCGGTTGCGGGAATGTTATGTCTAGAGCAGTAGTGGTAGGAGAACGCGGCCTGATCCTGGGCTTTCGGGGTGTGGGCATGGAAGTGGTGCCGGCTGAGGATGCCGAAGGCCTGCGCCGGGCGCTGGGGCCCCTGTCCCGGGACGCGGACGTGGCACTGGTGCTGGTGACGGAATCCCTGGCGGCCCTGGCGCCGGACGCGCTGGAAGATTTCCGGGCGGTCAGTCAGGCTGTGATTACCACCATCCCCACCCACCTGGGGGGGACAGGTTTTGCCTTCAACGAAATGCGGAGCGTCGTGGAACGTTCCATCGGCGTGGACATGCTGGGTAAGGACTGAACGGTATGACGAATGAACAACGCGGCGAAGTGGTGAAGGTCTCGGGTCCTCTGGTGCAGGCCCGCGGGCTGGCCGGCGTGCGGATGTACGAAATGGTCCGGGTGGGTGAAGCCCGGCTTTTCGGGGAAGTCATCGAAATCCGCGGCGAGGTCGTGTCCATCCAGGTCTACGAGGAAACCGAGGGGATCGGTCCCGGTCAGCCGGTGTTCCGCACCGGTCAGCCGCTGTCGGTGGAGTTGGGGCCCGGTCTGATCCGCTCCATCTATGACGGAGTGCAGCGGCCCCTGGACAAACTGGTGGAACAGTGGGGCGCGTTTATTGTCCGCGGCGCGGAAGCCCCTGCTCTCGACCGCTCGGTTGAATGGGACTTCGTTCCCGTGGCGAAGATCGGCGACAAGGTTGTGGCGGGCGATGTGCTGGGTACCGTGAAGGAATCCGTGATCGTTGTCCACAAGATCATGGTGCCGCCGGATATTACGGAAGCCACGGTTAAGAAGATCGGACCGGTCAGGGGAAACGTCGAAACGATCGTCGCCGAACTGGACACCCCGTCAGGTCTTCGCCAGATCCGTATGGTTCAGACCTGGCCGGTGCGTATGCCCCGACCCGTGAAAAGCAAAATGCCGCCGCAGGTGCCGCTGGTGACGGGTCAGCGCGTTATCGACATGTTCTTCCCTCTGACCAAAGGCGGCACCGCCTGCGTGCCAGGACCTTTCGGTTCCGGTAAAACGGTGGTGCAGCACCAGTTGGCCAAGTGGTCCGATGTGGACATCGTGGTGTATGTGGGTTGTGGCGAGCGCGGCAACGAAATGACCGACGTGCTGATGGAGTTCCCCCATCTGAAAGACCCGAAAACCGGTCAGCCCCTGATGGAGCGGACGGTACTTGTGGCCAACACCTCCAACATGCCTGTGGCCGCCCGTGAGGCGTCCGTGTTCACCGGCATTACCATCGCGGAATATTTCCGGGATATGGGTTACTCGGTGGCCCTGATGGCCGACTCCACCAGCCGGTGGGCTGAGGCCATGCGCGAAATGTCCGGACGTCTGGAAGAAATGCCCGGTGAAGAAGGTTACCCCGCTTACATGGGTTCCCGGATCGCCGCGTTTTATGAACGTTCCGGCTACGTGAAGTGCCTGGGCTCCGACGACCGGGAGGGGACACTGTCCCTCATCGGCGCGGTATCGCCCGCTGGCGGCGACTTTTCGGATCCCGTGACCCAGGCCACCCTGCGGGTGGTGAAGGTCTTCTGGGGACTGGACGCCAACCTGGCCTATTCCCGGCATTTCCCGGCCATTCACTGGCTGACCTCGTATTCCCTGTATCAGCAGACGGTTGACAGTTACTGCAATCAGCACCTGAATCCCAACTGGGAAAAGAACCGCAAGCGCGCCATGGCCCTGTTGCAGCGTGAAGCGGAACTGGAAGAACTGGTGCGGCTGGTCGGTCTGGACGCCTTGGGCGCCGGGGACCGCATGACCCTGCAGGTGGCCCGCATGATCCGCGAAGACTTCCTGCACCAGAACGCGTTCGACGATCTGGACACCTATACGTCTCTGCCCAAACAGTTCGCCCTGCTGAGCCTGATCCTTCACTACGAGGATGAGGCCCGGGCCGCCCTCGAGGCGGGTGTGCAGTTGAACGCGCTGCTTAATTTGCCGGAACTGGAAAAAATTGCCGGCGCGCATCTTATCCCTGAAAATGAGATCGCCCGGATCGACGCGATCAAGGAAGATATCACCAAGGCCATCGCGGCTTTGCCGCGCTACTGAGGCGCAACGCGAGAGAGTAACGGCATGGCTACAAGAGAATATCGCACCGCACGTCAGATTATCGGCCCGCTGCTCATGGTGGAAGGGGTCGAAGGCATCACCTACGGCGAACTGACCGATATCAAAATGGAGGACGGCACGATCCGTCGCGGCCGCGTGCTGGAGGTCAGCGGTGACAAAGCGGTGGTTCAGGTGTTCGAAGGCACCAGCAACATGGACCCCGGCACCCTGACGGTCAAATTTCTGGGCAAACCCCAGGAAATCGGGGTCAGCGAGGACATGCTCGGCCGCGTGTTCGACGGCGGCGGACGGCCCATCGACGGCGGCCCGGATATTATCCCTGAAAAATGGGTGAATATCAACGGGAACCCCATGAATCCCTACGCCCGGGACTTCCCCAACGAGTTCATCCAGACCGGTGTGTCCACCATTGACCTGCTCAATACGCTGGTCCGCGGGCAGAAACTGCCCATCTTTTCCGCGTCCGGCCTGCCCCATTCCCGGCTGGCCGCCCAGGTGGCCCGCCAGGCGACCACCCTCAAATCCGGCGAAAAATTCTGCGTCGTGTTCGCAGCCATGGGCATTACCTTCGAAGAAGCCGAGTTCTTCCAGGCTGACTTCCGCCGCACCGGGGCCATCGAACGCGCCGTACTGTTCATCAACCTCGCCGACGACCCGCCCATCGAGCGGATCGCCATTCCCCGTATCGCCCTGACCACGGCGGAATTCCTGGCTTACGAAAAAGACATGCACGTGCTGGTGATCCTCACCGACCTCACCAACTACTGTGAGGCGCTGCGTGAAATCTCCGCGGCCCGCAAGGAAGTCCCCGGACGCCGCGGCTATCCCGGTTACCTCTACACCGACCTGTCCACCATCTATGAACGGGCAGGCCGGATCAAAGGGAAAACCGGATCGGTCACGCAGATCCCCGTGCTGACCATGCCCGAAGACGATAAAACACATCCTATCCCGGACCTCACGGGTTACATTACGGAAGGACAGATTATCCTCTCCCGCGCCATCCACGGACAGGGGATCTACCCGCCCGTGGACGTGCTCCCGTCCCTTTCCCGCCTGAAGGACAAGGGTATCGGTGAAGGAAGAACCCGCGAGGACCACGCCAACGTCATGAACCAGTTGTACGCGGCCTACGCCCGCGGCAAGAACGCCAAGGAACTGGCCGTCGTGCTTGGCGAATCGGCCCTGAGCGAAATCGACCTGCTCTACGTGCGTTTCGCCGATGCCTTCGAGGATCGGTTCATCCGGCAGGGTGAAGAGGAAAACCGGACCATTTTTGAATCCCTCGAGATCGGCTGGCAGTTGCTGGCCATGTTGCCGCGCGCGGAACTCAAGCGTATCCGCGACGAATACATCGACAAATATCTGCCCAAACAGGAAACCACCGCCTGAGCCTCCGGGCCGGGTAACGGGAGTCCATCGCCATGCCCCAGCAAGTGATCCCAACCCGCATGGAAATGCTGAAGTTGCGGCGGCGGCTCGCCGTGGCGAAGCGGGGTCACAAACTGCTCAAGGACAAACTCGACGGGCTGATGAAGGACTTCGGCGCCTACGCCAAGGCCTACAAGGAAGCCCGCCAGCTGGTGGACGCGCAGTTGCCGCCCATCCTCAAGGGCTTCGTGCTGGCCCAGGCCACCTCTTCCCGCACCATCACCGAGGACGCCCTGGAAAACGCTTCCCGTGAACTGGACATCCAGGTGAAATACCGCCGCATCATGAGCGTTTCCGCGCCGGAGTTTCATCCGCGGATCGGCGAGTTTGCCGGCGGGTATTCCCGGGTCCACACCTCCCCGGAACTGGACGCGGCGATCGCCGGGCTGACGGACTTTGTCGAGGGCATCCTCCGGATGGCCCAACTGGAACAGACGGTCCGGCTGCTGTGCGCGGAGATCGAGAAGACCCGCCGGCGGGTGAACGCCCTGGAACACACCATCATCCCCCGCACGGCGTCCACCATCGCCTACATCAAAAACCGCCTGGACGAGCAGGAGCGTTCCAACATCAGCCGCCTGATGAAGATCAAGGAACAGCGCCTGCGCCAGGAAGAAGCCGGATAAGACCAATCACGCGGCGGATTTTCCGGCCACGCGCTGTCAGGCGCGCGGATCAGAGGGGCCGAAAACTTCCGGGTACTGTCTGATCTGCTCGAGAAGATGCCGATCGTGCCGGATGACGATCACGCGGTAGCCGGCACTTTTCAGGGCGTTGCGAATCTGCTCGTCTCTTTTTCGCTGTTCAGGCTGGTCATGAATGTTGCCATCGCAGAAGACGCAGACATTGGGCCTGTAAAAGAAATCCGGAACAC
>Ga0308390_1000348_pt1 | contig 33918 bp, 26 predicted proteins | sample Hotspr2Sample149_FD_202358 | JGI IMG/M metagenome (GOLD analysis project Ga0308390, IMG submission 202358) | Hot spring phototrophic mat microbial communities from Mushroom Spring, Yellowstone National Park, Wyoming, United States - 20040719_149 ...
CTAATTGATGTGAACAACCTCTTGAAATTCCAGATATTCTAAATGTTGCATAAGCGTGTTCCAATACTGAAAGATGCCCATTCTTTATAAGATTTTTTATTAGATAACTTTCACTTCCTTGATGCATTTTATCAAATGATTGATAAGAAGTTCTTGCTGCTTTCTCAATAATTTTTTCAGCATTAGGAGTTATAGATAAAAGTTCAACTATCATATTTTTGGTAAAGTTATTCCTATTTGTTTTTGATATTTACCTTTTTTGTCTTTGTAAGATTGCAAACATATTTCATCGCTTTCAAAGAATAAGACCTGTGCTATACCCTCATTTGCATAAATTTTTGCTGGCAGAGGAGTTGTATTAGAAATTTCTAATGTAGCATAACCTTCCCATTCAGGTTCAAAAGGTGTAACATTTACTATAATACCACATCTTGCATAGGTGGATTTACCAACGCATATTGTTATAATATTTCGCGGAATTCTAAAATATTCAACTGTTCTTGCTAAAGCAAATGAGTTAGGAGGAATTACACAATATTTACCTTTAACACTAACAAAAGAACGCGGGTCAAAATTTTTAGGGTCAACAATAGTATTATTAATATTCGTAAATATTTTAAATTCATCTGCCACCCTTATATCATAACCATAAGATGAAAGTCCATAAGATATAACACCTTTTCTTATCTGCTTTTCACAAAATGGTTCAATCATTTTATGCTTTATAGCATATTCTTTTATCCATCTATCTGATTTAACTGACATAATTTTTTCTCCTTTAAAATAAAATATTGTAATGATATAACAAATTATAAATATTTGTCAACTTTTTTATTTCTCAAAAAATTAAAAATACAAATAAATGAAAAATAATAAAGGTATTAGTTAGAGTCCTCCGAAAAGAAGTATGCTTAAAAATTGTAAATCACAAATTAAAAAAATTTTTTGTGATTTGGGATTTGGAATTTGGAATTTGGAATTTAATTTTTATACTGCTGTATTGAATTCTATAATAAATTTTGTGCCCACTCCCTTTTCACTTTCACACCTTATTCTACCTTTATGTTCAGTTATAATCTTTTCAACTATATTTAATCCCAATCCTGTTCCATCTTCCTTGGTTGTAAAATATGGGTCAAATATCTTTTCTATTAAATCTTTCTCAATTCCCTCACCATTATCTTCCACTTCAAGATAAACAAATTCTCCAAATATATTCTTTCTTGAATAAGTTCTTAATTTTATTATTCCATTTTGATTATTTCTTAATGCATAAATAGAATTATTTATTAGATTAACAAGGACATCTTTTATTCTTTCTTTATCAAGATTTAGATTTGGTAAATCTTTTTGTAATTCTTTAATAAATTTTACATTTTGAGTTGCTGAAAATAAATTTAGAACTTCATATATTATGCTATTTAAGTTTTCGGATTTTAAATTAAGTTGAGGCATTCTTGCGAAGGCAGAAAATTCTTTAACAAGTTTATTAAGTGAATCTACTTCTTTAATTATAGTATCAACTGATTTATTTAAAATTGATTCAAATTCAGGCGAACCGTATTTTCGTTTAAGTTGTTCAGCGGAAAGTTTTATTGGAGTTAAAGGATTTTTTATTTCGTGGGCAATTTTTTGGGCAATTTCACGCCAGGCAGCAATTCTCTGTGCATGATATAAAGCCTGCTTGCTTGCCTTCAAATCTTTTGTCATTTGATTAAATGCATTTATTAAAAGTTTTATCTCATCTTTTGCATTATATTTTATCTCAAAATCTAAATTTCCATAAGATATATTTCTCGTTCCTTCAAGTAAAATCCTTATCGGCTCAGTTATTCCTTTTGATATAAAATAACTAACAATAATTGAAATTAAAATAATAAAAAGACTTGCAATAATTATAATCATTGTTGTAAAGCCTTTTACTAATGGCTTTTTATATAAAGCCATCTGTTTATACGCCTGATAGGCTTCGGCAACTTTGTTAGCTTTGAAATTGAATTCCTTTGGTAAAATTTTTGTTAATATAACTACACCTAAAATATTTTCATTTTTCTCATCATAAACAGGAGTATAAGAAGAAATATATTCAAAATCCCCTTCTTTATTAAAATTTATAACATTATTTTCACCTTTAAGAGCCATTTGAAATAAATTATTATCAAATATTTTTTTAAAAATTTTTTGATATTGGACTTGAAAAATCAATTCTCCATTTTTATTATATAAAAATAGAGAATCTATTCTGTATTTTTTTGCAAGTTCATTAAGTAGTTTATAGTAATTATTTCTATCTTCAGAAAATATTAATGAGAATTTTAATATTCTTTCTCGGCTAATTATTTTTGAATAGAAAAGCAAATCCTTTTTGAACTCATCAGAAAAATCTGAAAGAAGGTTTAGTGAATAATTTAAAGCATCTTCTATTGATTTTGTTAACCATAATTCAATTGTTCTATTTATTATACTGTTTGAAAGTATAATTAATGGTAGAGTTGGTATTAAAGAAACGAGCATAAATGCTATAATTAATCTTGCCTGAAATTTCCCACCTCTTCTTAATCTATGATGGCGTAAAAGTTTTGATAAAATTAAAATTATTAAATAAATTAAAATAATTGGTGATATAAATAAAAAGTAAAGAATTAATCTAAATTGAGAAGGAATAGCTTTAATATTAAAAAAACTTTTTAAAGCAAAAAATTCTAATGTACCTAAAATAATTATAATTATAGAATGTGTAATTATTTCCTTAGTTCTTTTTTCTAATTTCATTTCTTAAACTTCTTGATATACCAGTCTGTTTCAAATCCTCTTGTTAAGACTAAATCATAAATCCAACTTAATGGTGGAAATAATTTAAATGATTCAAGTTTAGCTTTTATAGCAATATACAAATCTTCTTTATTTTTTATTTCGTTTAAATTGCAAATTTTAAAATTTTCAATATTAATAAGATACTGATTTAGTTTTAAATAATTTTCAAATTTTATTTCATTTTTGTTTTCAATACAGATAAATAATTTTTCCCACATATTATATTTAACATCTCTTTTAATAATCTTTTCAATTAAAATTTTATCACTAAAAATCCAGAAAGTTTGAGGTTGCTTAATTTGAACATAATAAGTTATAGTAATTTGAACTCCATTTTTCAATATTTCAACAATCTCAGGTGTAAGCAGTTCTGAAAGCGAAAAATTAAGATAAATATTGTTATCTAAAGTTTTAATCGTAACATTTCTAATTGTTTTAGAATAAGATATTAGTGGCAAAATTAAAAATATAAATATGATTATTAATTTTTTCATTAAAATTTATTTGAGTATGATAATATGAAATTATTATTCTTTGTGATGGTGAAATTAAAATTATTTAGAAAACTTTGATATTTTTTTATTTCTTCATTATATTTTTTAGCTGAGTAAACAGCATCAATTATGCAAAATATTTGCAGACCGTAATGGATTCCTATATAAGAAATTATTAAAGCCTTATCATTATCTGTTATCTCTTTCCATTCAACTGTTTTGTCTATATCATTAGTATATTTTTCATTTAAAGCAACAACCATCCATAGGAGTGTTCCTTTATCAAGCAAATCAAGTAAAATAAACAAAGAACCTTTAGTATATTCTTTTGCATAAAATTGTCCAAGCCCCATCATAACAGAAGACAAAAGGCCTGCTACAAATGGGTCTTTCTCTTGATAAGTCTGCGAATAAACATTATTAAAAAATATTGTAAAAATTAAAATTATAATTATAAAAAACTTAATATTCATAGTATACCTCTACCTCCTAATTTTAAATTACAAATACCAAGTATCAAATTCCAAACATTAAGAATTAAAAATTTTTCTAAATTTGTTTGGAATTTTTTAGTTGACTTCATCACGAAAATACTTAATCCATTCTTTTTTAATTTAATTTTTTTAAAATTAATTTAGCTTTTAATAAATCTAATAATTATATTCAAATTCTCAAAGAGCTTAATCTTAAAATCTATAATTAAAAAGCAAATAATTATTATTTTCTTCGCTTTTATAAGAAACACTAAAAGAATTTTTAAAATTATTCTCACTTATTTTTAAATTATTATAATGGACTATTCTAACCGCATCAACAACATTGTAAATATGGAATAAGACATAGCTTATTCCGAGTGATATAGCTATAGTTTTCTCTTTTTGGGTTAAATTTTCTTTAGGTTTAATATTTAGTTGAAAGCCTATATCTTTATTGGAGGAGAAATTTATATCAGCAACTGACAGTATAGTTGATATATAAAGTGAATAATCAACAATCCAGAAAATAGTTCCTTTAAGGTATTTACCTGCATAGATTTGACCTAAGCCTGCCATATACCAAGAGAGTGCACCTGCCAGAAAAGGATCCTGCCTTCTATTCTCTTCTCCGTAAATGGTTAAATTAAAAATCAAAATTATTATAAAAGATATAATAATAACTTTTCTCATTTTATTCACCTCCCTGCAGGAGTTTTGTTAAAACTTCCAATGCTTTATCTTCATCTTTACCATTAACTATTAAAGTAACTTTAGTATTAAAACTTGCACCAAGTGTTAAAATTCCCATTATACTTTTGCCGTTAACTTTCATATCATCTTTAACTAAAGTAACTTCACATTTAAATTTGTTTGCTGCTTTTACAAAATTAGCAGCAGGTCGGGCATGAAGTCCTACTTTGTGTTTAATTATAATTTCTCTCTGTTTCATTTTATAAACCTCACTTTAATTTAATTTTTTTAAATTTTTTTTCAATGTAATTATTATCGTAAAAAATATAAAAAAGTAATAACTAAAACATAAATCATATAAATTAATATTGGAACAAACTTTCTATTAAGAAAGTCATAAAATATTATTGATAAAATTATTATACCAACAAAAAGTAATTTTGTTATATTAAAAGAAAATATTTCAAATGGAGATTTTAATATTTTATAATTGAAAATTATTAAGATATAAAACATAACACCCCAGAGGAAAAGAGAAATTTTTTTCAAAATTGCAATTATATTTTGCAAATTTAATTTCGCTAATTTAAATATAAAATTTATTCCATATTTGTATCCAATTATTATTCCATAAAATCTGAAAAATAGATTAATAACCAAATTATAACCGATGAGAAATATCAAAATTCCTGACCATTGTTTTAGGATTATAAAAGAGATTGAAAGGAAAAGTAGAAAAGGCAAGAAAGTTCCAAAGACAAAAGCATCACCCAAAGCAGCAAGAGGCGCCATAATCTCAAATTTATATCTTTGAACTTTCTCAAATTCGTTCCTTTCTATAAAATTAAGTATAACTCCAAAAAGAAATGACGCAAAAACAGGATTAGTGTTAAAATATTCATAATTCTTTAATATCGCTGAAATAATTTTTTTCTTATCTTTTTTAAATTTTTTTAACACAGGATAAATAACAAAATTAAATCCAAAATCCTGCATATTCCTTAAGTTGATAAGATTCTGATACAAAAAACTTCTTAAATAAACTTTTAATATGTCAATAAAATTTATTTTAATATTTTCCATATTTTAAATCTCAAAGAAATTCTGCTTATAATGAATATAACGATACTTGAAATTAAAAAGGAAATTAATAAAACAATTTTTAAATCTTTTATAAATAAAGTTGAGAAAGCGGCAAAAAATGCTCCCAATATTATTATATATATTTTAGGTGGAATATCATAAATTTTTAAGAACATACTTAATCCTAAAATTGGTAAGTATTTAATTATTTCTTTCATTATGTTAGTTATTAAAAAATTATTCAAAACATTTACAAGAAGGAAATTCATAAAATATTTTCCGAGAAAAATTGAAATAAAAGTAAAAATTGAGAAAAAAATAATTGATACAAAAATGCTTTCAATATTAAATCTAAGAAAATTAATTTTACCATTTTTTAATCTTTTAAAGAAGGCTTCTGTATGATAATTATTTACTCTCCAGATAAAAGCAGTAATTCTTCTCACGAGATTTCCCATACTAAGTGAATAGAAAAAAATTATAGGAAAAAGAGAATTAAAATTATTTATAAATTTGTTTGACAAAAAAATAGTAATAGCAGTTATAATTGAGCCTGAAGGAGGTATAAAATTTCCAACTGGTAAAAAAATAATTGTAAACATTTCAACCATCAGTCCACAATAAATTCCTAAAATAAAGTTATCTGTTAAACTTCCAAATATAAATCCAGATACTATTGGTCTTGAAACTCCAAAATTTCCTATATTTCGCTCGTCCAATGTTATAATAGCTGAAATCAAACTAAATTTTAGAATTTCTATTAATTCCATAATTTTTTTTCATGTATTCAGACAAAACTTCTATTACATTATAAGGCTCATCAGTAGGTAAAGCCCTTCCTTCTAATGTAATACCCAAATTATGTATCATTAAAAGATATTTTTCATCTTCAGTATCAATTGCTATATTATCTGTCAATTGAAATCTATGATTTCTTAAATGTAAGCCTCCAACATTAACAGTTTTAAAAACAGGTGCTCTTTTTAAAATTTCGTAAGCATCTTTAGGAGATTCAACAAGTATAATAGTTTGCTTTTTCTCCCATTTATTTTCATTTAATGCTTTTGCAGTTTTAGCAATTGTAAGAAATTCAATATCTACCCCAGTAGGAATTGCAATTTTTGTAGCTGAAATTTTATATTCGTCTTTAATCAGTTTATTATTTGCAACAATAATATTATTTAAATTTAAACTCTTTACCCAACCCGTTATTACCTGACCATGAACAAGTCTATCATCTATTCTTAAAATCATATTAGAACTCATAAATCACTTTTTAGTTTTACATTTATCCAATCTTTCATTTACAAACACAATAGATTCGCTGCCAATCTTTTTAATATTCATAATAAGTTCAGGGAAAGAAATATAATCTTTATTCATAACGGTTTCAAGTAATACAGGCAAATTGACACCTGAAAATATTTTAATATTCTTTTTATTTTTAAATATTTCACAACATACATTGTAACAGGTTCCGCCAATCATATCTAAAAAAATTATTATATTAAATTTAATATTATTATTTACAAAATTTTCAACTTCACTTTTAAAAGATTCGTATGATTTTTCTTTTGTCAAATTTATAAAATGTAAATCATTATTTTTTCCAATTATTAGTTCAGCAGTTTCAGTCAGAGCCTGTGCAAGTTTACCATGTGATAAAATTAAAATTTTTACTTTTTTACTCATACCTTTTTAAAAATTTTACTCTCAAGTTCTTTTACAGGAATTATTCTCATCTGTTTGAGTCTTAAATTTTTTGCTGCTGTCTCAATCAAAATTGGAATATTTCTCCCTGGTTTAACTGGAATAATATATAGAGGTAAATTTACCCCCATAATTTTATAATTTTTTTCAGTAATTCCTAAACGCTCATATTCTTTTTTCTTTTTCCACTCTTCAAGCAAAACAACCATATCAATTCTTTTGGATTCTCTAACTGCCCCAATTCCAAATAAACTTTTTATATCAATTATACCTAAACCTCTAATCTCCATATAATGTTGAACCATTTTATCACCAGAACCAATTAGCAATGAGTTACTTATTTTTTTTATAACAATCACATCATCAGCAACTAATCTATGTCCTTTTGAAATTAATTCCAAAGCTGTCTCACTTTTTCCTATTCCACTTTCACCTAAAATTAAAACGCCTATTCCGAAAACTTCAATTAAAACACCATGCAATGTTCTTGTTGGAGCAAGTTTGTCACTAAGAACAGAAGTTAAAAGTGAAATTAGTTCAGAAGTTGATAATTTACAGGATAGAACTGGAACATTTTTTTGATTTGCAATCTCAATAAATTTTTTATTTGGTAAGAGATTATGCGAAAAAAATATGCAAGGAATTTTATAATCAAAAAATTTTTTTAATAAACTTTCAAGTTTTGCTTCCGGCATATCATTAAGATAAGAATGTTCACCCTTACCAAAAATCTGTATTCTATTGTAAGCAAAATTTTTAAAATAACCCGAAAGTGTTATTCCAGGTCTATTTATTAGAATTGTATTTATTTTATTTTCAATACCTTTAGCACCAGCAAGCAACTTAAATTTTTTGTTATACTTTTCAAGTGAAATTTTTATAATCTCATTTACTGTTATATATTTCTTCATTTAAATTTTACCAAATAAAAATTTTTTAATTCCTTTAGCTTTATGTTCTTTCTGTTTTGACTTTACTTTCTTTATACTTGAATCAGCTGTATGAATAGCCTGCTCAATTGAAGCAGTTAAATTATTCGCACTCTTTTTAAAATAAAGTTTTTTTCCATCTCCGTGAATTATAATTTCAGTAATAATGTTACTTCGCTCTTTTGTAATTATAATATTACAATCAATAGGCTTCTTAAAATTTTTTAAAACTTTTTGAATTTTTTCGTTGATAAAATTTCTAACATCTGGCGTTATTTCAATGTTTCTACTTGTTATATTTAAAACCATAAGTTTACCTCCTAATTTTAAAATTTTATGTATTTCATATTGGCTTTTTAAGGCTTTCAATCTTTTATTAAATGAGACAAAACTCTTTTCTAAATATAAATTTTAATTAGTTTAAATACCCTGCGAAAGCAGGGAAATTTTTTTTACTACTTATAACAGGAATAAATTCTCTACAGAAATTACAATCAAAATTTAAAAAACTTTTAAGCTCTATATAAATTTTCAAAGAACTTATTATTAACTTACTTTTCTAAGATTTGATGGTAATATTTTAAGTTTTTCTCTATATTTAGTAACAGTTCTTCTTGAAATGTTTATCCCTTCTTTTTTAAAGAGTTCAACAAGTTTAGAATCAGAGTAAGGTTTTTTCTTATTTTCCGTTTCAATGAATTTCTTTAAAAGTGCCATAATTTTTTTAGATGAAATTAGTTGATTATTAACATTTATACCTTGTGAGAAAAAGTATTTTAATTTAAAAATTCCCCATTTTGTCTGAATATATTTATTTGAAGTTATCCTTGATATTGTTGATTCGTGCATACCTAATTTATCAGCGATATCTTTTAGTTTTAAAGGTTTAATAAAATCCGGGCCTTTATCAAAAAAATCTTTTTGAGCTTCAAGTAAAGCTTCGGCAATTTTATATGTTGTAGTCCTTCTCTGCTCAAATGATTTCAAAAATGAAATTGCTCTTAAGTATTTTTCGTATAGGTATTTTTTAATTTTTGGATTTATTTTTTCGCTTTTAAGCATTGCAAGATATTTGCTATTAATTTTAAGTTTAGGTATAAAATCGTCATTTACTTTTATAATGTAGTTGTTATTAATATTTTCAATTATAATATCAGGTAAAACATATATAACTTCCTCTTCATCATATTCAGCGGTTGGGAATGGGTTTAAATTTTTTATTATTTCAACAGCCTCTTTTATAATTTTTATATCAACATTCAATTTTTTAGCAATTTTTTCGTAATTATGTTTTTTAAAATCTTCAAAATAAGATTGAATTATTATTTTAGCATATTTATTTTCAGTAGGTAAGAAATTTAATTGAATAATTAATGATTCCTGCAAATTTCTTGCGCCTACGCCATAAGGTTCAAAAGTCTGAATTATTTTTAAAACATTTTCAACCTTTTCAACTGAAACTTCTAATTGATTTGCAATCTCTTCGGTGCTTACTTCAAGGTAACCTTTACTATTTATATATGAAATAATTGTTTGACCTATTTTAAAATCTTCATCAGACGAAGTATTTATTTTTAACTGCCATAATAAATATTCTTTTAAAGTCCATATATAGCTTAAAACTTCTTGAACTAAATTACTTTTTTTCTCATTATAATCATTATAATATATACCTGCATCAGTTGCATTTTCAAAATATTTCAAAATCTCTTCTATTTGTGGATATTCAGATTCATTAAATAACTCTGTTGCATTTTCAATAGTGGATTCTTCCAATTCAAGCATAGGGTTTTCAACCAATTCTTCATATACTTTTTGTTCAAGTTCAATAAGAGGCATTTGAAGAATTTCAGTTAAATTATAAAGATAAGGCGAAATCGCAAGTTTCTGTTTATTCTCAATATTTAATTTTTGTTCTTGTTTCATATTAAATCACATTCTAAACTTTTCACCGAGATAAATTTCTCTTGCTTTTTTGTCATTTATAAGTTCTTCTGCTGTTCCTGAAATTAAAATCTTACCTTCATAAATAATATAGGCTCTATCAGTAATTGTTAAAGTTTCTCTAACATTATGGTCAGTTATAAGTATACCTATTTTTCTTTTTTTTAAATCTCTTATCATAGTTTGGATTTCTGCGACAGCTTTAGGGTCAATTCCTGCAAAAGGTTCATCTAACAATAAAAATGAAGGTTCAGTAGTTAAAGCCCTTGCAATCTCAGTTCTTCTTCTCTCACCTCCTGAAAGGGTATAAGCTTTCTGCTTAGCCAATTTTTCAATTCCCAATTCCTTTAATAATTTTTCTGTTTTTAATTTAATTTCGTCTTTACTAAATCCTAACATTTGCATAATAGCTATTAAATTTTCTTCTACTGTTAATTTTCTGAAAACAGAGGGTTCCTGCGCTAAATATGTTATGCCTGCTCTTGCTCGCTCATACATTGGTAAATATGTTAAGTCTTTATCATCAAGAAATATACTACCAGAATAAGGCTTAATTATTCCCATTATCATATAAAATGTTGTAGTTTTTCCGGCTCCATTAGGTCCTAAAAGTCCAACAACTTCACCCTGTTTTATCTCCATTGAAACATCAGAAACTACAAATCTTTTTTTATACATCTTTTTTAAATTATTCACTATGAGTTTTTTCAACTTTCCTCTCCTTCTTTGAAAATACCATTGCTTCAATATCGCCAAATAACTTTACCCTTTTCTCTTTTACATAAATAATTATTTTTTTACTTTTAAATTTATCATTATCATAATATACCACAGGATTACCTGAAAGTTCAATAATATTTTTATCTTTATAATAAACACCTTTTTCACAAAATGCTTTATAATTTGTTTGAGTAATTATTACTTCTCCCAAAGCCACAGCAATATTTTCGTCAAAATAACTTTCCATAACAGCACTTTCAATTCTTAATTTTTCGTTTGTAACATAAAGAACTGGATTTTTAAAAACTTTAGCATAACTATTTGTATTATTATATTCTGCATAATCACCTGTTATAATAACATTATCAGGGATACTAACAATTTTTACATTTTTGTAAGCCTCAGAAAATTCATTTTTACTTCCATAAATTTTTATTAAATCTGCATTAATAATAAAATCATCTCTCCATATCTTTGCTTTGCCTTTACAGATAGTCTGTTCTTTTCCTTTTTTAAAAATATATTCAACTCTATCAGCCTGAAAACTTATAGGACGGGTTGTTTCAGAAAATAAGTTTTTAATAAAAAAAATTAAAATTATAACAAAAAATCTATTTAGTTTCATAAATTTTGCCTTTAACACTCTTTTTTATAATAATTTTTTCAAGATTATTATCTGCCTCAAAACCTATACCTTCAATTACATCTCCACTCTTTCTTGCTATTTTAACATAATTTGTATTATATAATTTTGCAGTTTTATCATCCCAATAGAGATAATCAGTGTATAAAAAATCATTTTGAACTGTTTTAAGAACAACATTACTTATAGCTACAAGAATATTTTTATTCTGGTCAACCTCGCCAAATTTTGAATCAAGAATTGTGTCTTCAACATTATTTTTATAAAATACAAGATGAACACCATCAACTTTAATTATTTTTTCATCATTGAAAACATCAGCTTTGCTGGAATAAAGAATCCAAATTATTTTATCATTTTTTGTAAATTTATATGTAAAATCATAAAGAATAACATCCGGAATTTTTTTGAAAACTTCATTCTTTTCTTCAATTTTAGAAACACTCTTTCCGCAATTTTCAAGAATAAAAATTTGAACCAATAATAATAAATTTATTTTCCAATTTTTATAAATCATTTTAATATATTCCTGCTTTTAATATATCGTGTATGTGCAATAACCCAATTGGCTCGTTATTCTCATTTTTTATAATATAATAAATCATTCTAATATATTCCTGCTTTTAATATATCGTGTATGTGCAATAATCCAATTGGCTCGTTATTCTCGTTTTTTATAATAAGAGATGTGATTTTTCCTTCCATTATTTTTAAAGCTTTTGCAACCAGTTCATCACCATCTATTGTTTTAGGGTCTTTTGTCATAAATTCTTTAGCTTTTTTGTCCATTATATGCTCGGTCTTCATTAATATTCTTTTTAAATCACCATCAACTATAATTCCTGTTAATTTATTATCATTATTTACAATAATAGCAACGCCTAATTTTTTTTCAATAATTGTTGCAATAACCTTACGCATAGTTTCGTTTTCATTTACAATTGGTAATTCATCTCCTTTATGCATTATATCCTTCACTTTTAATAATTTTTTACTTAACAAACCTCCAGGATGAAGTAAGGCGAAATCTTCTTCTGAGAAATTTCTTAATTTTAAAAGAGCAATAGCAATCGCATCGCCTATTACAAGTTCTGCTGTTGAAGAGGAAGTTGGAGCTAAATTTAAAGGACAGGCCTCATCTTCAACTCCCATATCAATTACTATGTCACTTTGCTGAGCTAATATAGAATTTGGTCTGGAAGTTATAGTAATTAAAGGAATATTTAATCTTTTTATATATGGCAATATTTTAATTATTTCGTCAGTTTCGCCACTTTTTGATAAAGCAATAAGAACATCATCTTTAAGCAAAATTCCAATATCACCATGACTTCCTTCAGCTGGATTTAAATAAAAAGCAGGTGTCCCTGTGCTTGTAAGAGTTGCAGCTATTTTAGAAGCAATTAAACCTGATTTTCCCATCCCTGTAACAACAACTTTTCCTTTACATTCATAAATAAGTTTTACAGCATCAATAAATGATTTGCCTAATTTACTTTTTACAATCTCAAGTGCTGAAATTTCATTCTCTATAACTTTTAAACCTGTTTTCAATATATCATTTTCATTCATAATCTATTATCTTTAAGAATTTCAAATATTTTTATAGCATTTTTTAAAATAGATTTCAATTTTTTAGTGCTTATCATAGTTTTTGAATCTGATAAAGCCTCATCAGGATTGGGGTGAACTTCCATAAAAATACCGTCAAAACCCGCTGCAACAGCAGCATTAACTAAAACAGGAACCGCTTCCCTTTCACCTTCTGTAAAACTTTCACCAACAGATGGTATCTGAACACTATGCGTAGCATCAAATATTAAAGGATAACCAAATTTTTTCATAATAGGAACAGATGCAAAATCAACTATCAACCTTCCATACCCAAAAGAAGTTCCTCTCTCTGTTAAAAGTATTTTCCGATTTCCTGTTGATTCCACTTTTTCAAAAATATATTTAACGGCATAAGGCGAAATGAATTGCCCTTTTTTAATATTTACTACCTTACCTGTTTTCCCTACTTCTAAAAGTAAATCTGTCTGACGACATAAAAACGCAGGAATTTGTATAATATCAGCAACTTCAGCAACTTTTTCAACATCATATTTACAATGAACATCAACAAGTAATTTAACTTTCATCTCTTTTTTTAAATTTTTTAAAATTTTTAAGCCTTCTTCAAGTCCTGGACCACGATAAGAATTTATTGAAGTCCTATTTGCTTTATCATAAGAAGTTTTAAAAATAAAAGGAATTTTCAACTCAGAACAAGTATTTTTAATAGATTCGCAAGTTTCAAATAACATTTTTTCGTTTTCAATTACACAAGGACCAACAATAAAAACTAAATTTTTGCCATTCCCGATTTTTATATCATCTAATTCAACCATATAAGATAAATTAATATTTAAAATATAAAAAGGCAAGTAAAATTTTTTGAAAAGGATTCCTACTAATGCAAACTATTTTTATTTCTAAAAAATTCAAAAATTTCATATAATAGATTTTAAACAAGGCTAAATCATTGGAAATATAAATCTTATATTTACTCTGGTCACTTTTAAAGTATATCAAAACCAATAATTTTTAAGTAATGCCAATTAAAAAATAGTAAGATTTTTAAATAAAAAAAGTTTAAGTGGCAACTTCTTTTAACCTTTTAACTCTTACCTATTCGGCATTTTGTAAGAGAATGGCATAAAAAATTTATAAATTTTCGCTCCGTCCCTTTTTATTTTCCCTTTTTATTTTTTGAGAGAATTTTGGCTAAAATATTTACAGTAAAAATTTGCTATATTTTGCCTACTCGGACATTTTTTGTATTTGATAACACTTGCAATGTCCGCTAAAAGAAGTGAATGTGCAACTTTTAATGGCTTATAGCCAATATTAAGCGACTTAAATTCAAAATCATTTAACCTCGCAAACTTCCCAGTTCTCATCAACCCATAAACCTATTATCTTGACCTTAAAATCCCATGATTTAACCATTTTAATGGCGAGCAGTATATGTTTTAATTGTATGTCTTTTTCTGCAGGATTACCAGCACAATCATAATGTCCTACAATTGCAATAAGTTTTGAAGCGTGTTTATTTACTGAAATTTCAACTCTTCTTTTTATAGACTCAAGTAGAGCGTTGTTTTTGCCCTCTGCCAATATCTTATTTGGACCAGGCTCTGTTACCATATCTACATAATTCACTCCATATTCCTTTTTTATCCATTCAATTACAGGTATCTGGACTCGTCCATCCATGCAGTTTATTGCGGTTGCAAATTTTATATTACACATAATTTGCTCCTTCTTAAAAGATAATTTTTTGCATAAATCATCAGCCTGTTGGCAGTTATGAGGGAGACTTCATTCCCTGGTGTCTTGTGTTCAAAGTAATCTATTGTAAATTTTTGATAAATTCTCAAATAAAAGACCTAAAAATAAAATTTCAATTTCATAAATATAAAATATAATTATTTAAATTTTTTGTCAAGCTTTTTTAAAAAATTTACTATATTTAAATAAAAATTTTCAAATTTTGCATTTGCCCCTTGTCAATTAGAAAATCTAATTAATCAAAAAATTTTACAAATTCTTTAATTTATCAATAATAATTTTAAATTTTTCCGGAAAAGGAAGTTCAAATTCCAATGCATTATTTTCAACTGGATGAACAAACTTTAAACGTTTTGAAAATAAAAATAGTCCCAAATTATCAAATTCTGATTTTCTTCTTGAATAAACTTTATCACCAACTATTGGATGACCAATATAACTCATATGAACTCTCAATTGATGTGTTCTACCGGTATGCGGAAAAAGTTTAACCAATGTATAATTCTTAAAATAACTTATAACTTCATAAGATGTTACAGCTTCTTTACCATCTGTTAATAAAACTGACATTTTCTTACGATTTAAAGGATTACGACCAATTCTCGTATTAATTATATCTTTTGGTATCTTTATATTTCCATAAACTATTGCAACATACTCTTTTTCAACTTCTCTACTTTTAAATTGCATAACAATATTATGTTGAGCAAAACCATTCCGAGCCAAAAGTAACAATCCACCAACTTCTTTATCAAGTCTATGAACTATTCCATATCTTAATAAATCTGATTTTTTAATAATATCCGGGAAGTAATACGCAATTCCATTTAACAATGTGCCTTTATAATGACCATAGGCAGGGTGAACAACAATATTTTCAGGTTTATTTACAACTATTATATGTTTATCAAAATATATAATATCAATCTTAATTGGCTCCGGCTTAAGTTCTATCTCATTCTTTTCTATTTCAATCGGTATTTTTATATCAATTATATCTCCTTTTTTTAAATTATATGAAGGTTTAATTAAAATTTGATTAACAAGGATATATCCTTTTTTAATATACTTTTGAATTTTACTTCTTGATACAGGGAAATTTCCTAAATCATTTAAATAATTATATAAAAATTGGTCAATTCTTTTTGTTTGATTTTCTTCAGAAATAACAATTCTTTTAGAGAAAAATTTTGTATCCTGACTATTCATTTTTGTTTGAAGCTTTATTATAAATAAAAGCTCCAAAAATTATTAAGCCCAATGAAATCCATTGTGAAACTGTTAAGCCTAAAAATGATGGATTTACTCTAAAAAATTCAATTATAAATCTTAAGACAGCATAAAAGATAATTGAAAATGCTGCAATTTGACCATCAAATTTTTTGCGTTTATAAAGATATAGTAATATAAAAAATATAATTAAACATCCAATTGACTCAAAAAGTTGTGTTGGATAAACAGGTAAAGAGAATTTATCATTTTCAGAGACCAATCCTTTTGAAAGTTGTTCTTCAAAAGCAGGCGTAAATCCGTAATAGCCTTTTGCGGGGAATCTAACTTTAAAACGAAAATTTTGAGAGCAAACTTTTCCAAAACAGCAACCGTAACCAAAACAACCCCATCTTCCTATAAACATACCAAGATGTAAGACTACCCCAATTATATCAGCTATTTTTAAAATATTAAATCTCTTCTTTTTTAAAAATATGAAACCTGTAATTATTCCACCTATAAGTCCGCCGTAAAATACCATTCCACCTTCCCAGACTGCAAAAAATTTTAAAGGATTTGTTAATAAATATTCTATATCATAAAATAAAAAATAGAATAACCTTGCTCCTATTATAATTCCAATTAAAACATAAAAACTTAAATCAGTAATAATTTGTGATTCTCTGCCAGGTTCTATTTTATTTTTTTTAGCTAAAATTATTGCAACATAAACTGCCAATAAAAAACCTAATCCAACGCATACTCCGTAAGTTCTAATTGGAACAGGAGCAAATATATAAATTCCTGTTGTAATTAAAATAAAAAATAATAAATAACTCAAAATTTCTTTTTTCTTTTTAAATAGAAAATAAATTATTGCTAAAATTAAAATTTCAATTAAAATTAGAATTATATAAATTGAAAATTCAAATTTTGGAATTGTAAACAAAACCTGTCTCATTTTTTTCTTTTTAGTTTTTTAGATTTTTTCTTTTCTAAAAAATTAGTAAAAAGTAAAATTATAATCAATCCAATTGTTATAGAAGCATCAGCAATATTAAAAAAGGGCCATCTATAATCTTTTACACCAAAATCAAAAAAGTCCACAACTTTACCGTAAAAAACCCTGTCAAATATATTTCCAATTGCACCGCCAAAAATTAAACCAAATGTTAACTGTGTTAAAAATTTCTTCTCAGATTTTATATAAATTGAAATCAAAAATATTAAAGCAAAAATTGAAAGAATAAAAAGCAAAATTGATTTAACAGGATGAGACCAATCAGACAAAATTCCAAATGCTATACCTGTATTTTCAATATAAGTCAATCTAAAAAAATTTCCAATAACTTTTCTACTTTCACCAAGATAAAAAGTATTCTTAACAATAGATTTAGTAATTTTATCAAAAATAAGAACAGTAAAGATTGTTATAAAAAATATTTTTTGTGATATTATAAATTTTTTAAACTTTTTCATTTTGTGAAATATAACTTTTTTATAAAAAAAGTCAAAAGGAACTTTTAAATTTAATTGACATTCAGTTTTAAAAAAATATATTTTCATTTTATGAAAATGTAATTTTATTAAACAGGAGAGGTATATGAAGAGAAAAATTATAATTTTGATATTTATATTTTTGTTAGGTAATTTATTTAGTGCGCAAGATGAACTTTTTATTACAAGGGGCAAAGCCGGTAGTGCTGCCTGTTTTTTAAATTCATTCTTTGAATCTTATGGTGTTTCAACTGCCGGTGCTATTGTTTCAACAGGCGATACTATTGAAACAATTTTCTGGAACCCAGCCTTATTATCGCTTTTAACAGGAACAAGGTTTTTAATTGGTGGTTCTATTTTGCCTGCTGATAGATATTTTAGCTATATAAGTTTAGCTTACCCATTTGGTGAAAATAATGATAAAGGATTTGGAATAACTCTTTTAAATTCTTATTCAGGTGATATAATATCTTATGACGAAAACGAAAATTTAGGTGATAATTTAAATTACATAGGTAATAGTTTAATTATATCTTATGCAAGGCCTTTTGATATTATTAAAGCAGGAATAAATTTTAAATTAGCTAATGAAATGATTCAAAAAAATTATTCATACGGTTTATCATTTGATTTAGGTTTAACCGTAACGCCACCATTACCTATTCAACTTGGAATTGCATTAAAAAATTTTCCAGGCTTATCTAAATGGCAAGGCCAGAAGAAAGTTGATTTAATTGAAAATCAAGTTTTAATTTCAGTTGGTTATAAAAGTTTCTCTAAAAGCACAAAAGTTGGTTTAACTTTTTTAAAAGAATCAAATGATGATGAAATATATGTAAACTTAGGTGCTGAGATTGCATTAGCATCTTTTATGGATGTTAGATTTGGATTTTTCAAAGGGAATTTCTCAGGTGGAATTGGGTTAAATTTCTCTTTTATGAGAATAAATTATGCTTTCTATAATGATTCTTTTCTTGACCTTGGCGAATATTCACATTTAATATCAACAGTTTTATTATTTTAAACAAGTAATTTAAGCATTATTTTTTGAATTGCTTCATATTTGAATTTTAGAATGCAAACTACAAAAAAATTTCCCCATAACCTCAAACCAACTTATAAAGAGTATAAGGTTATGGGGTGAAGAGTGGGGCGAAATTAAATTAGTTCTTTATAGGAACCAAACTTGCTTTTGCAAAATTGAAATCAAAAATAAAAGTCTTTCTCCATAATTTAGTCATTTTATTATAACTTTAAATTTCAATTGATTATTTACTCCTCCTGTGCCTTCACCTGATGCAACACTGGCTTTCTTCCATCTTATCCATTTAATATAAGATGATGGTGGTTCTGTTGTTTGAAAATCAGGTGAATTAAATAACATATTAGGAGAAGTATTAGTTGACCATTCAACAGTCCAGCCAACTGCAGTTGCGGAAGCACTATTACTTTTGTAAGTAACATATTCATAAGGAATTCTATCATAAATAATAACATTATTAGCGGTTCCACCTGTATTTGAATAAGTTATAATATAAGTTAAAGTTGAGCCTGGAATAGGAGATGAAGAATTCCCACCTAAAATTATATTACTCATACTTTTTGTTATATGAAGTTGCGGTATTCCTGCTGTGAAATTTAACCATTGTGGCGAAATATCATTATCAGTATAAGAACCCACAATTGAAATAGCCTCAGGGTCAACACTTTCAGAAGTATTATCTTTAATAAACAGAGTAACAATTCCGTTATCAGCCAAGCTGAATGTATATTTAGCCCAATCTTTACCTATTCCACCATCAATAAAAGTTCCATATGATGAAGAGCTATTTGTCCAGATTATTTCACCGGTTTCACCTCTTGTAAATAGAGAGATTGTTCCTGTATAATTAAATACTATATCATCGTAAATATCTCTTGCGATAATAGTCAATTTTTCGTATACATTGACTGTTCCGATGCCGTCATGAATTATTTCAAAATATGCGATTTGATTAGGCATAATAAATACTTTATCAGTTGCTGATGTATTACCTGAGGCTATAACATATACATAATTACCAGGATGAGCTGCTATTTGGTCAGCAGGGTCAGATGTATATTCACCTATTGTTGCTACTCCTCTATAAATTCCACTATTTCTTGAAGTTTCTGTCAGTTGAATTCTTATACCATTTGTAGAATCTGTATCGCTTTTTAAAACAACAATTGTATTATCAATTGTATTTGTATTAGTAATAATTGCTTTAAGTTGAATGTAAATTTGGTCTCCGATTTTAGCATTTGTCATATCAGTTGTATAATCTGAGGAGTAAATTGTAACAGAAGAAATTGGATTTGGATTTAAAAATTTAACATCATCTATATAAAAAGTTCCGCTTCCACCTGTTGCATAGAATTCTATTGAATATAAATTTGTTATATTAACCCCTGAAAAGCTTGTTAAATTATAAGTGCTAACGCTCCAGTTGGAGCCTATATTATTTATAGTTTGAACTGCGCTATTACCGTTTCTATCTTTTAATCTTATTCCAATATCTTCTGAGCCGTTAATACCTTTTTTAGCGAAACTTATTTGAGCATATTTAGAGGCGTTAAAACCTGATATATAAAGTGCTGCTCCGTCATTTGCGGATGAAAAATTAATTTGTAATGAATAACCATTAGTAACAATTGGGGAATAATCTCTAATAGTATTATTATAAGAGTGAGAGCCATTATTTAAGTTAAAAATATTTCCGTCAGCCTCGTTTGGGTCTGCTCCATCGTCAAAATCATCAATTAAACCTAATGGAGTATTTGCAATTATAAGATTATTTGTATTGCTACTTACTGTATCAGTAACAGTTACGATTTCGCCTACTCTGGTTGCGGCTATTTTTCTATAAACACTACTTGAATTTACAGACAATAGAATTGAATTAGTATAAATTCCTGTATGTAGTCCTGTTTCATATAAATATACATTTATTCCGAGTGGGTCAGAAATTGAACTTTTGACATTGACAATAGTATAATCTTTATATAATGGGTTCCCGTCATTAGATAGGGATGTAACAGCCTTTATAAAAATTTTACTTCCGCCGACAAGTGGCCCCCCATTTAAATAAATAGAATAATTCTTATCGTGCATAAAATATATATTTGTAATTGCTTTTGGCATTATAGGAGAATTAGTTACAAAACATATATCAGTAGCAGTTGAATTAACAGTGCTTATAATTTTAATTTTATCACCTGTTGAGAAGCAGTCTATAACTGGTGGGTTAGCGGAAGGTTGAGAATTAGTTCCGGCAATTATACTTGCTCTATATTGTCCTGTATTTGGTCCTGTTTCAACAATTTTTAAAGTAAAACCTGTTGTATTTTTTAAAGAAGTTATAACGCCAAAAGTATAGTCAATTGTATATGGATTGGCAGCGGAAAGTGGAGCATCCAGCCTGATATATGCTGTTCCAAAAAGATTTATATTGAAAAGGTCATTAAAATAATCACTTTGAACAAATCTAATTTGGTCAACTGAAGTTGGCTCTGTGTTTATAACTTTAACCGTATCATATTCATAACTTCCTGATAAATTTGTTATAGTGCTTGTAACAGTTACAATTTCACCAGGATATTTGGCAGCAATATATTTATTTACTGAATCAGAGACATCTCTTAAAATTACATAACCTCTGAATTCAGAAGTATGAAGTCCTGTTTCTAAAAGTTCAACTGTGATTCCGGTTTTATCAGAAGTAGAAGAAGTAACATTCACAAACATTCTATCGCGAGTAGTTGGTGATTGGTCATATCCAATTGCCTGAATATAAATAACTGTTCCGCCTTTAGCATTAGTTATGTCATTTAAATAATTTAAATCACTAAATAATCTTATACTTGTTACATATAAAGGTGGGTAATAACCGAGAAAATACAAAAGTCCTTCGGAATCGTCATCAAATTTACCTGAACTTTTTGCAGTAACATCAACTGTATCAACAGTATCAGATTTAATAAATAAAGTTACAACTCCTCTATCAGTCCATCCTGAATTAAATGTATAATAAGCATATTCGCTACCGGTTCCGGCATCAGTAAAACTACCTTTTGCAGAAGAATTTGTCCTCCAAACAATTTCGCCTGATGCCATATTTCCACAATATAATGTTACTATTCCTGTAAAATCTGTTTTTATATTTCCATAAGTATCAATAGCCTGAACAATTACCTGTTCATCCATATTAACCCAGGCTGTTCCATCGTGAATGATTTTAAAATGGTCAAGTGGTCCGCATCTAAATACAACTTGACAGCCAACATCTCTATCTGGCACAGTAGAAGAACCTGGTAAAGTTGAATTTGGATTAACAACAACTGTCTCTGCTACAATATCATATACTGTAATAGTAGCATAGCCGCTACCAATTGTCCAGCCGTAAACTACATTAGAAGTAGAATTGAAAACAGCATTGGAAAGAGTTGTAGCAATTATTTTAGCATTACCTGAGACTCTGTTTGTAACTAAAACAGATTTTGCAACATTTGTTCCATAAATATCTTTTACATATATATGAACAATTTCTGTTCCACCAACGGGAGCAATTTCATCAGTATATTTAAGTTCTATATGGTCAGCTGCTCTATCTATATATTCTGACATAGTTTGTGAAATAGACTGATTGCCAATTACATCTCTTGCTTTAAAATTAAAATATATATATCCGCCTGCGTAACTAAGCCAACTTCCAGGTGATGGAATATTAAAATACCAATAACCATTTAAATAACTCATATTTTCCCATAAACCTGTTCCCCAATTTGTAATTCCATTGGCATTAACATAGTAATATTTTATTTGTGGAACTCCACTTAAACCTGAACCATTATTATCATCTACAACAACTTCAACCCTGCATTCAGTTTGTGGTGGCGTATCAGCTGTTACATTTAATATATTCCAATTAGCATAAGTTGGTGCTTGATTATCAATTTTAACACGAACTTGAAGTTTCACTGTTGTCCATTCTGAATATCTAAATCTTGTATCTCTGGCTCTTGCTCTTATCCAAACTAAATCATCTGTTCCATTAGTTGGTGCTGTTGGCTTCCAGTTTGTTGTAAATGTTATATTTGTTCCATTAGCAACATCATAAAGACCAGGACCAATATCAAACCAGTCACCATCAAATCCTGTTGTAGAATTTAAAGAATATTGCAACTGAATTACATCAATTTTATCATTATAAGTAATTTTATCAGTTGAATTAGTTTCAACTGCGCGAACTTGAATATTTACATTACTACCAAACCAGATATAGGCATTTGGGAAAAGAATTTCGCACATTGGTGGTTCATTTGGAGCATTAGGTCTACAAGGAGTTCCATTTGATTGGGTTGTATGATAAGATTCACCCCAACTATCAGGGTCAGTTGAAGGTAAATCGGGGTCTAATTTAGACATTGAACCGCCAGATTGAGCATATCCAACAGGTGACCAATTCTGACCATAAGTTACAACATCAATAAGATTTCCTAAAGCATCATAAAGTTCAATTGTTTCCCAATCATTATTTAAAGTTTCAGTTGACCATACTCCGTAATCACCGGGTCCGCATCCAGTATTTGTTGCAAAATTATCACCTCTTACTAACATAAACCATCTTGCAGTAGGAGAATTAGGGCCTAATGGTGACATTTCAGTTTGAGTTGGAACTTCTGAAGTTTTACCAATTATTATTGCATAACCATTAGTTTGAAGAATAGTTGAAGTTTCACCAAACCGTGATGCAGGGACAATATAATATTTATCACCATAAACAGGGTCAACCATATACCAGCCTGCTAAATCAACGGCATTTGTTCCACGATTGTAAAGTTCTATAAATTCTCGGGCATAATAAGTTGAACCGCTCTTTGGTCTATATTGAATCTCATTAAATACAATATTTCCTATTCCCAAATTATTAACAGGTGTTACACCTGAAAGAGAGGATTGAGTTAATAAATCGTAATTATTATTAGAATCAATAGCCACGACAGCGAACCAGTATTGGACACCGTCTTTTAGACCCTGGACATTACAGCTATATACTGTAGAATTTTTTATAGGGGAATCAGGGTAAAGAATTGCGTTAGCACAATTTGTAAAAAGACCGCCTGCTGAATAAAAAATTGCATAACCCCATATTCCATGACCATAACCTTGTAAATAATCATCAACTGGTATCCATTTTACAGTTATAGCGCCACCTCTGTCATTTGGAGTATCATAAATATCTGTTATAAGAACATCAGGTGGTTGAGTATAATCAGCTTTATTAGTTCCTGTAGCCTGACCGCCATAAGCAGGCCAGTTTGCTGCACTATCACTTCTAAATCTTGTTTTTAAAGCCCAATGCCAATCATCACTTCTATTTGAATCAAGCCCATCTATTTTTCTTCCATAAGATGGATAATAACCACCTTCACCATTTATTAATTTTCTGTGAGATGTATCAACATAATCACCTTCTGTCCATATACCTTTTTGAATTGCTCTTGAATAATGAGTAGGTGGTGTTGGAGCCAAACCTGCGTATCTAACATAATCTATTAAATAATTAATTGAATTATTTGTAGAAGAATAAAGAGCAATACCGCCGCCATAACCATAATCATATTGCAAAAAGTTACTTACAAGAGAAGTCCCTTCAAATATATGAATCACATTACCATTATTTATATTTTGTCTTGAGGCAGCGGGTGGTGAATTATTATAATTATCTTCAAAATGGATATATAAATATCCACCTGGATTTAAAACAGGAGCCTTGCCTGCTACACTATTTGGAATTGTATAACTTTTACCATCATCAAGTCTTATTGTCCAGCCACTTAAATCATGAGAAATAATTCCACGATTATAAATTTCAATCCATTCATCGTCCATATGTGTATTTGTTTCAGCTTTATCAGAGCCTTCAGGATTGGGTACAAATTCATTTATAACAATATCTTCAGCAGAGGAGCCTGCAACTTGAATTGTATCAAAGTAATTGGGATTTCCTGACCATTCTGCTTTAATTATTTCTAATGACCCTGCCTTAATCCAGGCTAAAGGGTCATTGCTATTATTAGCATCCACTTTACAGGAACCTTCAAAAATACCAGTATTTGCTCCTGTTTCAACAAGTGTTACAACAATACCATTTATTTTATCATTACTTAATGAAGTAATTCTAACTGTGGTAACAGTTCTAACACCCGGAGATGGGTCAGAAGAGGTATTAACTCTAATATAAAATAATTCACCTATTCTAACAGTATTTCCTGTTGGGTCACTTTGTGAAGCATAAATAGCAAGTGAGGTCATTCTGTCTTGAACATTTGTATCAGAAGAAATATTAGGATAACCTTCTGAAAATAAGAATCTTGCATTTGTTGAAGAATTAAATTTCCAATCATATACTCCATTTGTAGATACTCCATCATTTTTTAAATATATAGTTCTACCTAAATTTAAATCAGGGGTATTATCAACCTTGACAGCCTGTCCAGCCTGCCAGTAAGCGTATTTTTTATTTGTTGCCGAAACTGCATCATCATCAGCGGTTGGGTCTGCTATAATTCCATTGGAAGACCAGGCAACAAAATCTACAATAGTTGTTGAATTTCTCGTTGCACCGGAATATAAGCCAAGTTCGTCATTATTATCAAGAATATCAATTGTATTTCCTACGAAAACATCGCCTTTGCCATCTGTAAAATTTAAATCATCTGTCCCTTTATTATTGAAATGGACAACTAAAAACTTTTGAGGAGGTATAACCACGTTATATGGGAAAGTATAAACATTTCCATCATAATCAGTTAAAGTCCAACCTGCAATTGATACATTAGCTGAGGCGCTGGAATTATAAATTTCAACCCATTCATCTCTATCAGGAAAATCATTATCTTCAAAATGAACTTCATTTATACAGATATATTTATTATTTCCACCTGCAACAGAGTTTTGAGAGCCTGGGGTTCCTTGATGAGGCTGATAAGGTGTCCAGCGAGTAACGCAACTTGCCCAATTTGCAGGGTCATTTGAATTTCCTAATGGATTCTTGCGTTCTAATGAAACATTAGTAATACCACTTAAAGGTTGACCGCCCCAAGATGGATTGTAAGTAACTGAATCTATAATATTTACTCCATCACTTAAAGCAATTGTTGTTCCGGTATCTGATAAATTTAAACCTGAATTTCTATTATAAGGAGTATAAACCTCATAAGTAGGGTCATTACCCCAAACACCATTTCCATTACCAAAATCCTCCTCAAAATCTATATTAGCTGAATTTTTTAAATATGAAACTATAACTAAATAACCATTCCTCTGAATAGTAGTTCCCGGTGCAAAGCTATTTGTATTATTTCCAATAATATATTTCCAGGCTGATAAATCTATGCTATAAGGTCTTGTATTATAAAGTTCAATCCATTCTCTATAAGTTTGATTAGGATTAGGTTTATACATAATTTCGTTAATAACAACATCTCCTGGGTTAGCAGTTCCACCACTGCCTGTTGCAGAATTTATAGCACCGGGAGTTGGTGAAGCATCTATTGCCCAATCAGATTTACTATTAGAATCAAGATAACCATCAGGACCAACCGAACCTCCTGTTAAACGGCAAATAGAGACTTTTGAACCCACAACGGAAGAGTCAACGCAATCACTTTCTTGAGGAGTTGCGCTCGCCAATTTCCATTCACCTTTTTGATTTATAAGACTAACATCCGAATCTTCGCCTGTTGTCCAAGAACCATTCTGATTAGCATAACAAACAGCATCAAGCATATAACCTGAATTATCATAAATATCAACTTGTTCATCAGTTGCATCCAATCCGGCAGCAGTTGTATAAAGATTCAAAACAGCCCCGGCATCAGAGGTCTCATCCGGAGTTGAATTATTAAATAAAAGAACAGCATATTTACCAGTATGCAAAGTAGCAGTTGAAATTGTTTTTATTGGCGAACCATCTTCTGATGTTATTGTAAAACCATTTAAATCAACTCCGTTTCCATTATTACCGTCATCTGCCATATAAAGTTCAATCCAATCAGCTGAATCATAAGGAGCAGGACCGCCTCCTGCATTAAATGCTACTTCTGTAATTATCAATGCGCACTTCTTTACCATTACTGTGGGCGAGGGTGTGACCTGTCCATCTGAAATATTTGGAGTTGAAACTTTTACTGTAAATACAGAGGGACCAGCATTTGCTGGTGCTGTCATATTATTTATTGTAATTACAACTTTATTTGCAGAACCGGAAGGCTGAATTCCAGCTGATAATATCTGAATTTCTGTGCCTCCAGCAACAGGTGTAAAAATTACTTTGTTGTTCGCTGAATAATTATAACCATCTCCTCTAATAGCCGTTGTATTCCCAGCATTCACAATTGATGGCCAGTCCGAAGGCACTATAACTTTTACATTTGTAATATTATCAGTTACACTTCCATCATGTGTTACAGTTATAACTAATTGATTTCCTGTTTTATTTCTTACTATAACAGATGGGGTAGTATTGATAGTTGCTGTAGCTGGGGCTGGATAAGGATTGCGTCCAAATCTTTCAAGAAATTCAGCATAATATTTTTGCGCAACTAATGGGTCATGAATAATTAAAAGATTTTCATCATTTTTAGTATCAGCCGAACCTGTCCAGTTATGAGAACCTGTTATAACAATTGGGTCAGATTCAGGATGCCCAACATCTATTATCATATATTTATGATGCATATCACCTGAAAAACCATTTTTGTTTATTATCATATACTGCGAACCAATATTATCTCTCAAATTTTTATTATTATCATATTGGTCCCAACTTGAAGTTACCTGGCCCGGGTCCCATACACCTGCAACTTTTACTCCAGCATTATGCTTATCAAGAATAGCCTGAGCTATTCCTCCATCACTAAAAGTAAATATACAGAAATAAATATTATAATTTGCAGTTTGAATTGCATTTACTATTTTAGAATTAGCACCATCAGATGGTGAAAAATATAACTCAACATTTGTTTTGGTTGTTCCAATTGAAAAGTAATGAGCTGTATTATCAGTTTTATTACCATCAAATTTAGAATTAGCTGAATTTGGTGTTAAAGTTGCCGAGCCCCACATTTCATTGAATTCTTTAATATAATTTGAAGCAATTGCATGATTTTTTATTGTGAAAACATTATTCGCAGATGAAAGCATATATGCAGTAAAATTATGTGAGCCTGTCCAAACTAAATCTTCAACTGTTGAATCTGTTCCAGGATAATTATAATCAAATACAGCAAATTTATTATGCATAAGACCTGAGCCTGAATTGTTACCAAATGTGTCATCAATTACTCTTATCTTTCCTGCATATCCATCAAGTCCAGCAAAACTTGCTCTATTATCATATTCACATATTATTCTTATTTCAACTCCCCTATTTGCAGCTGCTTTTATTGCATCTAAAATGTTTGCCCTGTTTATATTATAAAACGCTAAATCTATTTTATATTTAGCTGCATTACAATAATTTATAAAAATTGTTTCAACATCGTCCTGATAAGGTGTAAGATTAAAATAAGCATTCCACCAATCAGCTGCTGCAGAAACAATAACATAAGGGTGTGATGCTATTTCTTGTAAAGCTCTATTAGAAGATGCTGTATAAACTTTAAAAATAGAAGTTTGTGGAACAGTTGGTGCTGTAATATTTTTAATTTTAATATATCCGAGAGCAGATGCTGTAACTTTTGCTCCCCATATTTTAATTGAATATTTACCGGGTGAATTTGTAACAATTCTTAATGTGCAACCCGTGACATTAAATCCAGGACCATAATTTGAAACATCACTATATTTGCCAGTCCAACTCCAATTAGTATTTATCTTAATAACATTTGAAACAATAGTATAAGGTGACTCCCCTGTTAATGTAAAAAGAAGAGTAGTAGTTTGACCGGCAGCCACACCTGATGGTGAAACAGAACAGCTACCAGGACCATTGGCACCAAATGAACCTGTAATTGTTCCACCTGTTGCATCATTTCCATAAATATCCTCAATTGTATTAGCTGCAATTGTAATAGTATCACCAACAGCAACAGTTGGTGGCAAAACAGCAGTAGTTAATGTTATTATTAAAGTATCATTTGGATAAACATTTGTTTTCCAAACAGCCGAACCTATATTTCCGCTACCATCAAGCCAGGAATGTCCGCCTGATAATTGCAAAACAGAATTTATATTTGCTGATGTTATAGGATGACCATCTGTTCCTTCATTAAAAGTAATTACAACTTTATCACCTGATTGAATTCCCGGACCACCACCTGATGAATCATTTGCAACCGCTGAAATCATTGAAGGTCCTGTGCTATCACCACCAAAACTTCCTGCTAATGTTATATTACCTGTAACATCATTATAACTCGGACCATCATCCTGAATTGAATTTGGTAAAGCATTATCAATTACATCTCCTATTGATATTGTTCCTGTCCCAGAACTAAATGTTATTGTTAAAGTATCATAAGGATTGTCAGAGGATGACCATTGAACAGAGGCAACACCACCCCAATTGTGTGCACCACCATTAAGTCTTAAAGCTGTATTTATATTAGCAAGTATTGTTGCTTTAGTATTTGTGTCCATAGTTTCACTAAATTTTATTACAACTGTATCACCAGCATTAAGTCCGGGAGCACCTCCAGTATCGTATGCTATTGCAGAAACAAATTGTGGCGGAGTTATATCAGCTCCAAATGTTCCTCCTATATTTGTTGAATCAGAAGTTGCATTTCCTAAAACATCAGAAATTGTTATACCATCACAAGTAATAAGGTCTCCAACAGAAACAGTTGGAGCACCGCCATTTGTCTTTAAAATTATAACAAGCGTGTCATTTGTATAAGTTGTCTTAGTCCAATATGCATTACTTATGCTTCCTGAACCATCAAGCCAGCTGTGCCCTGATGATAATTTCAATACTGTATTTATATTAGCTGAATTTATAACAGGGGCACCTGTTGTTTCGTTAAAAATTATTGTTACTCTATATCCGGGCTGAATTCCTATTCCACCGCCTGAGGCATCGGAAGCGGTTGCTGATAATATTCTTGGTGGGTCGGTTTCACCTGCTCTACCCCAAGCGGGATTGGATAAACCTCCAATATTACCAGCTTCATCTACTAATTTTACTGCAACATATATAATTTTATTTCCTGGTAAACCTGATAAAATTTTCATTTCTGAAGAGCCCCCAACTGGCGGCGTCCAATTCTGAGCATATGTATTCGCATTTGAAAAATCTGTATCATTGTTAATTGCATTTGTTGACCATTTTACTATATAATGATGCGCAGTTCTAAGCCAACCATCATCACCGGGAACTGTGAAAGTTATAGCAACCTGACCAGAACCGTAATTACTTATAACTTTTAAATTTGTAATAGCATCAGGTGCTTCATTATCAAAATATGTTGTTGCTTTAACTGTGTTTCCAATTGGTGAAAGGTTACCACCCTCATCATAAGCACGAACTGAAAAATAAAAGGCTGTATTAGCAGGTAAATATAAAACTACTCTTCGTTCTGTATTTCCGTCTGAAACAAAATCATACCATTCACCTGCACCAGTATAATTATATGCATTATTCCAGTCATTTGTTGTATTTATTGGAAAGTATGAATATCTGACATAATAACCAGATACAGTTCCTGAATAACCGTCATCACCTGGGGCAGTCCACCAAAGCACAACAGCACCATTTAAATTTTTTGTTTTGGCTTTTAAATTTGTAACTGCGCCAGGTGGCGATAAATCAGGATTATTAGCATAACCCGGCGTTCCATAATCATTTGTGCAATTTATATCCCAACCTTTTCTATTTGTCGCTGTCCACCAAGAACTGGCTAAAGTTCCATCCCCTGGAATATCTTTGCGACACATTGAACGATTTGTATCAGGTGTTGAGCTACCATTATAACCTGCCAGCGGCGTTCCACTATTATCATCTGCAGTATCAATTAATGGATAAGTATTATTAGGTCCTGCATATAATAAAAGTTGAAGTGCTGTATTATTTAAACTTATTCCAGTATCTACTATATCAGGATTTACATTTAAATGAGAATTTGTATCATTAGCATCATAATTTGCTATTAAAAAATATCCATAAGGTTCAAGCACACCTTTGTTTATAACAACCATTGGATTAGCAGCTCCGGCTTGATATAAAGACCAAGGAGATGAAAAGAAATTAAAAGTATAAGGAGACATATTTCTGATTTCAACCCATTCATCAGCAATTGATTTTTCACTTCCCATCCACATTATTTCATTTATAACTGCTTCTCTTGCCACTGTCTGAAAATTAGCATTATCAAGATTATCTGTAGGACCTTTCTTATTATTTGTGCAGGAAATACCATTTGCTGGTATTCTACATTTAAATGTCATTCCAATACGTGCGATATTTGTTAAATCAATTGTAATAACAAAATTTTTACCGCTTCCACCAAGTGGTTGATTAAAATTTACTCTATTACTCCAACAAGTTGGTCTAACAGGTATTAAATTTGTAATAAATGTATCTGATGCATCCCATAATTAGGTGTAGTTCCATTATCCCACCATAACTTCACACCTCTCTGCTTAATGTCCTTTGCATTGCTCATAGTTCCAAGATTTGTTATCTTAACACTTTTTAATAAATGATTTGAAGAATCTGTAACATTAAAAGCAATAACTGTTTTATTTGAATCATATCTAAACAAATTATAAGCAGGAATATTGCCATTTTTTGTTACTGCAACTTCAGGTGGTGCCACTACAGTTTGAAAATTTGCATTTGTATATGCTTTTTCGTTTGTATATAAACCAGAACATTTTATTCCGCCAACAGGAATTATACCTTTAAAATTTCTACCCGCCACCGCTCCACTTGCTATATTAATTGTTACAATGTAATTTGTCCAATTTCCCGAAATATTATCATTAGTCCATGCAGATTTTGAAGATGACCAGTACAAATTTCCTATTAAAGTATCATTTCCATCCCACCAATTATCACTATTATTATCACGCCATAATTTCACATTTGAAATATCTGTTCCCTGAACCATATTACCAGCATTTTTAATTATCACCCTTGTAAGTGTATGCCCCGTTTCTATATCTTTAATTTTAAATGCCATTACAGTTTGATTTGTTTGTTTAGCCCAAAAATTATAAGGACTTATATCATACTTATTAATAGAAATATGTGGAGTATATACAATTTTTAAATATGGTTTGTATAATGAATGTTCAGAGGTAAATATTCGCTGATAATCCATAGTTGTATCATCAAAAACAGTAGCATATGGTCTATATCTAAACTGAACCCAGTTACTTGAGTTCTCTCTACTCCATAATTTTTTATTAGTGGCTAAAAATGCAACCACATATGTCACATCGTTTGTCCACCAAAGAATAGCTGGCGTATTACATGTTGGCAAAATAAATAAATTTGTATAATATTTTGTAGGATTAGCATCAGAAATATCAATAGTAGAACCAAAATCAACATGGTCAACTATAATTTTATTACTTATATCGCTTTGAGTCCCACTAAAATTAGTACGACAAACATATAAAGTTGCAGATGTAACCTTGACACCCTTTATAGGATTTAAATTAAAAACAATATAGCCGAAAAATTGTTTTTTATTATATGTAGCAGAATTAGCTCCAGACCCTACTTGCATTACATTTTGATTTGTATTACCGATTGATTTTCCTGTATCCCAATTTGTAACCACTATCCAACCATCTTGCCCCAATGATTTGTTTGTTATATATATTACATCTGCATACGCTGAAAAAACTCCAAAAATCAAATTTAAAGCAAACACATAATACCTTAAATTTCTAAATAGATTTTTATAAAAATATTTTGTAATTGAAATAAATAATTTAAAACCTTTTTGTAACATTAAAAATTTATTTAAATACAAAGCAGAATAATATAAAAAATATTTTATAATATTTTTTTTAACCAGCCCATTTCTAATTTTAAAAACTCGGACATTCTGCCATAGCAGAATCTCCATTTAATCTCCCCCCAAAATTTATTAGGACCGCCCATCATACGATGGACTTTTTAGGTCCTAATCACTATATTAAAAATAAATGTCAAGTTTTTTTTAAAAAAATTTCAAAAATTTTATTTGAAACTGTTTAAAAAATTATTATTTTTTAAATATTATGGGAGAAAATGTTCTAAATGAAAATGTATTGGTGCTGAATACAACTTATGAACCTATAAATATATGTAAAGTTAAACGGGCAACAGTTCTTATATTAAAAAATATAGCTGTGCCTTTAGAATATAATAGCAAATATATAAGTTCTCCAAGTGTAAAAATTCCTGTTCCATCTGTAATTAAATTATTAAAATATATAAAAATTCCAACACGCACTGTTGTTTTATCACGAAAAAATGTTCTTATTCGTGATGATTATACCTGTCAATATTGTGGTAAAAAATTCCCACCAAATGAGTTAACAATAGACCATATAATTCCGAAATCAAAAGGGGGCAAAACAAGTTGGGACAATGTAGTTACTTGCTGTAAAAAATGTAATACTATAAAAGGTCAACAGACAGCCTGGGAGGCAGGATTAAGATTAGTAAAAAAACCTTCTGCACCTAATTATATTTACTTTGTCCATATAGTCCGACATCTCGGAAATAATAATTCAGCTTGGATGAAATATCTATATAAATAAATTCGCTCTTTGTGAAATAAAATTATTATTTTTTGGGGGAAACTTATGAAAAAAATTTTTAAATTTTTTATTTTAATTCTTTTACTCTACTCCAAAACTCTATTCTCAACCGATAAAATATTATATTTACTCTCTATTTCTGAAAATCAAACAAATAAATATTTGCTTGATTGCTTAAAAAATAAAATTAAATTGTTTCTGCTTTCTGATTACAAATATAGAATAATTGAAGAGACCGAAATTTCTTCTTTAAGTGAAAAAGCTTTAAATGTTATAAATAAATTTAAAAATAAACACGATATTGAAATTTTAAAAAAAATTTCAAATGCATTAAAAGTAGAAAAGTTAGTTTTATTTCAATTTAAAAATAATCCCAATAGAATAGAAGTTGGAATGCTTCAATCTGGTAACGAAAATTTTTTAAACATAATAACATTAACAAATTATTCTCCGGAAACTTTTGCTGAAATTGAAGAAGAGATTTCTAAAAAAATTTTAAATACTGATTATGAAATTATTAAATCAAAATTTAAAAAAGATATCATTCCTCATCCTAAAGAAATAAAAAATGATAAACTCTATTCACTTA
>Ga0308390_1000358_pt1 | contig 33571 bp, 26 predicted proteins | sample Hotspr2Sample149_FD_202358 | JGI IMG/M metagenome (GOLD analysis project Ga0308390, IMG submission 202358) | Hot spring phototrophic mat microbial communities from Mushroom Spring, Yellowstone National Park, Wyoming, United States - 20040719_149 ...
CGGGAATGAACAACCGACGCAGGCCCATGATACCCGCGCATTCCCGCATCAGATCGACATAAGACATCTGTTCCGCGCCACCAATCTCGTAGATACGGTGTGGCCCCGGTTCCAGGTCAAGGGCGGTCGCCAAATACGCGATAACGTCCTGAATCGCGATGGGCTGGGCTTTCACGAGTACCCATCGGGGGGTGACCATGACCGGTAACCGCTGGACAAGGGCCCGGATGAGTTCAAATGACAGGCTTCCGCTCCCGATGATGACCGAAGCCCGGAACTCAATGGTTTCGATACCTGAGGAGCGAAGTACTTCGCCCACCCGCAGACGGCTCCGCATATGGGAGGAAGGCGGTGCGGTCTCGTCGCAAAGCCCACCAAGATAGATGATACGCCGGACACCCGCCTTGCGCGCCGCAACCGCGAAGTTTTGCGCTGTCCGCTCTTCTTCCGCTTCGAAATCGCCCTGGCTGCCCAGAGAATGTACCAGGTAGTACGCGGTATGCACGCCATCAAAGGCAGAAGCAATCGATTCGGGATCAGCCAGATCCCCCTGTACGATCTCCGTGCCCGGTCCAACGCGGTCGCGCAGCACTTCAGGCCTTCTCGCCAGACAACGCACCCGTTCGCCCTTATCCTCCAGCACACGGATCAAACGGCCACCGACGTAGCCCGTTGCGCCGGCGATCAGAATGAGTCTGGAGGATTTTGTTTCCATGGTTGCGATATGTGGGGATATTACTATTATAGGAATCGGCTGACCGCGCGCCCCGCCAGGCCCATACATAGCGAGGTCATCGCGCAAACAAAAGCGCCCCAGATTATGTCCACGATCGTGATGGTCAGCGGCCAGTTCTTCATCACAGCGTAATTGGTGAGATCGTAAACCGCGTAGGTAATCAGCCCGAAGAGTGCACCCCACAGCATGAATGAGGGAATCGGTCCAGTTGCCGATACCCGGGGCATGACGAACAATTGAATTCCCGTGACGATCACCACCCACGTGGCAACTGCTGCCGGAACCTTAACCACCATCTGACCGTTGACCATGTTGAGCAGATGACCGATCTGGCTGCAATACAATCCGGACGCAACGAAGCCAATCCAGAGCAGGTCCAGCAGAACAAGCCCAACAAGCCCCGCCATCCAAGTGACACCCCATTTTACAATCGGCACCATAGATTTCCTTTCTCACGCGATTACCGCAAGCGTGCCATTATCTGCAAAACAACCCGGTCCGGCTGAAGATTTCAGGGGATTTTCAAATATTTCAGGGGTTTGCGGAAACCGCGATTCAAGTTCATTTTAAATATCCACGAGTGTACTCCTCCAGTTGGGATCCTCGCCACATCTAAAAAACTTGACCGAAACCGGAAAAACTGGTAAGTTATTATCCGGTACTTTTTTCACGGACGCGGAGAGCGCCAACGACAACCCAATGAACACGGGAGGTACACCGCATGAACGCTACCATTCACATGTTGACAGCCTTTTCGGGCGTGTTCGCCCTCGGGGCAGTATTTGCCATTTTTGGCAGTGTCAAACTGCAGTTGCAGGAGCAACTCAAGATCGATGACGCTCAGGCTGGCCGCCTGATCTCGACCCTGATGTTCAGTTGTCTGATCTTCTCCCTGCTGGTCGGGGCTATCACGCCGGCTCTGGGCTTCAAGGCCGTGGGACTGATCGGCTTTGCCGTGGCAGCCCTGTGCGTCCTGATGCTGGCGGGTGCGGCCAGTTACAACACCGCGATGCTGGCGTTTTTCGCACTGGGCTTCGCGGCCATGTGCGTAAACACGGTGGGCAACGTGCTGGGGCCTCAGGTGTTGTACGGCGGGAAGGATCCTGCCCGCGCGTCAAACATGCTGAATGTGTTTTTCGGCATCGGCTCCTTCCTGACTCCATTTATTATCGGAAACCTCATGGGCAAACTGGGCTACAAAAAAACCGTGGGCATTATCGCCGGTCTGCTGGCTGTACCGATCATCTGGACCGTCATGGGCACGGATTTCCCCAGCGCGGGCACATTCAGTTTCGCAAAGGCGGTTGGTGTCCTGACGCACCCCGGCGTGATCCTGGGCGGTTTGGCTCTGTTTTGCTACATCAGTCTTGAAGCCACGCTGGGCGGCTTCATTACCACCTATCTGACCGGCCTGAAATATGACGCCGCAAAAGCCAATACCATTCTGTCCTTCTTCTGGATTGCCATCATGCTCTCCCGTCTGGCAACGGCCCTAGTGGTCATGGCGTTTATCGCCGGGATCACGCCCTTCTATGTACCGCTGCTTGCGGTTGTTGCCGCCGTGGCGCTTTTTGTCATGGCCGCCACGACTGAAGCGGGCGTAGGCGCGGCCGCGGTGCTGCTGGCAGGCTTTGTAATGGGCCCCATGTTCCCAACGCTGGTGGGTGTAACCTTCTCCAAGACCGGCGCCAGTTCAGAAGTGTTCGGTATGATTTTCGCCATCGGTCTGCTGGGCGGTATTTTTACTCCTGGGATTGTGGGTAAACTCTCCGCCGGCGGCAATATCCGAAAGGGCCTGCAGATTCTCGGTCTGCTGGCCATTGTGCTGATTGTCTTCAGCGGTATCCTGGCGCTGGCCATCCCGGATCAGAAAGCAGAGGCTGCACCCGCGGTAAAGACAGAAATGAAAACTGCTCCGGCTGAGACTGCCGCACCCTCACCGGTGAAGGTGGAAGAAGCTGCCCCGGCTCCAGCCGCTGCTCCGGCTCCAGCCGCTGCTCCGGCTCCAGCCGCTGCTCCGGCTCCAGCCGCTGCTCCGGCTCCAGCCGCTGCTCCGGCTCCAGCCGCTGCTCCGGCTCCAGCCGCTGCTCCGGCTCCAGCCGCTGCCCCGGCTCCAGCCGCCGCCCCGGCCGAGACGGCTCAGCCCGCACCCGCTCAGGAAAATCAGGGGGCACCTGCGAAGCAGGGCGGTGGAGACGAATGGGAGGAAATTGGCGTCAAAACCCTCAGTCAGCAACAGGTTATCTGAGCGCGTTTTCTGTTCCTGAACATCCTGCCGGCCTCCCTTTCAAAGGCCGGTTCTGTATTTCCGGGTACCTGCTGGAACAGCCGAGGACAAACAGTTGATTTTTCGCCGCCGTTACTTCATACTGTAGACATTGAGGCGGTTGGATCCGGCTGCCATGAGGCGCGTTTCCGTGCGTGACAAACCGACAACACGGCGAACGTACAGACTGTCGAGGCAGGGTCTGGTACTGCTGACGGCGGTGAGCCTTTTGCTGTCGACGGGATGTTCCTCTCCGGAACCGCCTCCACCCGAACCTTCCCTGCCGGCGGCCATACCACAGGAAAAGGCTATACCGGCAACTGCTCCAGAATTGCCGGATACTTCCACCGCTCCGGAACAGGTTACCGCGTCCCAAGAGGTCCCAGAACCGCCTGATCATCGCGGAGCATCCCAGTTGTCCCCGCCGGTCTCTGACGGATCCAATGTTGCGACATCAGACCCTACCCCGTCTCCGGAAACTTCCGGCCAGGTCCTGCCTGCAACCCCGGATTCTTCCGGAGAATTGCCAGCGGCATCCCAGCATCAGGAAGAAGACGCCACAGCAGGTAACAAAGCGTCTCCACTCACCCTGGACGCGTTACTCCAAATTTCCGAGGGCATGACCTATGAGGAAATCCGCACCATCCTCGGAGAGCCCGGCGTGCGGGTAGCCGGCAGCGAATCATCCGGCGAAATCTACCGGTGGAGCGCGGGCGGGCTCAGTTTTACCGCCCGCATCGAAAACGGAAAACTGGTCCGCAAACGCATCCTCGAAGATGGCCGCCCCGTGCGCGGCCCCAACCGAATACCTGAAAAAAACCTGGATCAGGCCCTGTACGATGCCATCCGCGAGGGCATGACTTTTGACCAGGTGCTGGCCATTCTGGGCATGGAACCCCAGCCCGTTCTCCGACCAGACAGCGATGTGGTGGTATACCGCTGGAGCGATCCATCAGGCGCCAGTTTTACCGCGCGGTTCGAAAACGGCGTGCTGGTCCGAAAAAACGGCCTGTATATGCTGCCCCGTAATAAAGCCACATCCGAAACACCTGTCTCCAACGCGGAATCTGCGCCGGGATCCGGGGAGCAGGCCGCACCTGAATCAGAAAACCGCCCTGCTACCGGGCAGGAACATCCGCCGGTCCCGGCGGAACCTTCATCCGCTGAGCCTGCCCCTGAATCTGCCGTGGCGTCCTCCGAAACCGATTCGGTCAGCGAAACGGCCACCAGCAATACCGCAAAGGCTCCAGCGCAAGAAACCCCACCCGCTACTGCGTCTAAACCGGAAAACAGCGCGGAAAAGCCTTCCCGTCAGCGGATCCGGCGGGCCTCTCTGCCCCGCTTCGCGCACCGTCTCCGGTCGGGTTCATATGAAATTCGGGTAAACAATCTGTCCGACAGCGACGTGGAAGCCGCACTGCTCTCCGATAACGGTGGCCTGCGTCTGGATCTCCGCGCGGGAACCTCTCAGTCTGTAAAGGTACCCGAAGGGAATTACGTCCTTTACTTCATTTATGATAAGGAACCGGGAACTCTCAACCGGGGCAGCGTCATTCCCATTTCGGAATGGCGCGCGGACGTGGACCTGTTTCTGATAGGTGAATCCTATGATATCCGCGCTCTGGAGCGTTCCGGTGAGTCCCCAAAACGCGGAAGAAGACGTTAAGCCGGACGGCCGTGCGGCACAAAGATCTGTGATGGAGAAAAACCGATCATGAAACATCTGTGGGAAATCCTCGACCCCATGCGCGAAGCCCTGGACGACCCGATCGCCTTCGCACGCCGGAACGCCGAAGCCCATAACCGCCATCCGGTGGGCTATTTCTGCAGTTACGCCCCCCAGGAACTGTTCTACGCGGCGGGACTGCATCCCATCCGGATTTTCGCGCCCGAAATTGATACGCGGCAAGCCGACGAACTCGTGCAAACCTACGCATGCAGTTTCGCCCGGGCGAGTCTGGAAGCGGCGCTCGAGGGCCAATTCGATTTCATGGACGGGGTCATTTTCGTGCACACCTGCGACACTATCCAGAATCTGGCGGATCTCTGGAACCGCCGTGTCCCGAAGGTGCCGGCCTACATCATCTCCCTTCCCAACCGCACTGACGGACCGGCCCCGCGGAAATTCTTCCGCCGGGAACTTGAGCGCATTCGCCAGGAACTCGAAGCACGTTATACCCCTATTCCCGACGGCCTGATACTCGACACGGTCCGGATGTACCTGAATCATCAGCGGCTGATGCAGGATCTGTACGCTCTGCGGCGCGACCGACCTGCCGTGATGTCCGGCTATGATATGTTTGCAGTTGTTATGGCCGCATTCTTCATGGACCGCGCGGAACACGCTGAACTGGTCGATATGCTGTGCCAGGCCATCCGCGAGGAACACCTGCCGGAGGATCCCGGTCTGGCCACGCGCCCCCGGGTGCTGGTCACCGGCAGTATGTGTTCCCGGCCCGCGTTCATTCGGGAGATCGAGGAAGCGGGAATGCTGGTTGTGGACGATGATCTTTGCGCTGGCTCCCGGGCCTTCGCCCTGCCGTCAAACCTCGCGGATGATCCGCTGGATCTGCTGGTGGAAAATTACCTCAGCCGCCGAGCGTGTCCCGCCCTGCACATGGCCGCCACCCATCCCGGTGAAGCCCTGGTGGATCGGGCCCGCAAAGCCCGCGCTGACGGGGTGGTGTTCCTCCTGACTCAGTCCTGCGATCCGAAAGCCTTCGAGCATCCCGTAGAATCGGGCGCGCTGACCGCGGCGGGCATCCCCTCTGTCACGTTAACCGTCGAGCAGCACTGCTCCCCCTCCGACCAGTTCTGTACCCGTCTGGCAGCCTTTTCCGAACTGCTCCAGACCAAACGGAGCGCGTGACCATGTCACTGTATGCCGGAATCGATGCGGGATCCACCACGGCCAAGGTGGTGGTGGTCGATGACACAGGCACCGTGGCCTCCAAGGCCATCCGGCCGGCAGGCGCCAACCTTGCCGCGGCGGCCGCGACCGCCCTGGAAGACGCCCTACTGGCTATCGCGGCGGACCGCCGGGACATTGCCTGCGTCGTGGCCACCGGCTACGGCCGGAACGCCGTTACAAAGGCTGACCGATCCATCACGGAAATTACCTGCCACGCCCGGGGTGTTTTTCATCTGGATCCCAGCGCGCGCGGGATCATCGATATCGGGGGACAGGATTCCAAGGCCATTGTGATCGATGCAGCCGGCGCGGTCATCCGGTTTGAGATGAATGACAAGTGCGCGGCAGGCACCGGCCGCTTTCTGGAGGTGATGGCTCGAACCCTCGAGGTTCCTCTCGACCGCATGGGCCCCCTCGCCCTGGAAAGCAGTCATCCTGCCGCCATTTCCTCCACCTGCACCGTCTTTGCCGAAAGTGAGGTGGTTTCCCTGGCTGCTCAGGGACGCCCTGTCGCCGACATCCTTGCAGGTCTATGCCGTGCCGTGGCTGTCCGTGCGGCCGGCCTCGCGGGTCGGGCCCGCATCCAGGCACCGGCCGTCATGACCGGCGGGGTCGCCCGGAATCCCGCCGTTGTGGCCATGATCGCCGAAAAACTGGGCATGCCCCTGAGCGTACCCGCAGAACCGCAATTTTCTGGGGCCCTTGGCGCGGCACTGTTCGCCCGTGACACCGCCTTACATCAGCCTCCATCGGTTACACGTCCACAGGAGATTCCGTCATGACTGCCGAACCTCAGCGCACTCCCATCAAGGCCTACAGCCGCATGAAGGAAATTATGACCGGCTACTACATGGGCGCCAAAATGGCCGAAGGTACCAAACAGAAACTTGCATGGATTACCAGTGGCGCGCCAGTGGAAATCCTCTATGCCGCCGGAATCATCCCCATCTATCCCGAGAATCACGCGGCCATGTGCGGAGCGACCAAAATGGCCGATGCCCTGCTGGACGAGGCGGAAAAACTGGGGTACTGCCGTGAATTGTGCTCCTACGCGCGGACGGACCTCGCTTCGATCCATACCGGCATCAGTCCCATTCCTGGTGGCCTGCCCAAACCGGATCTGCTGGTCTGCTGCAACAACATCTGCGGCACGGTCATCAAGTGGTATGAGGAACTCCAGCGCATTTTCGGCGTGCCCCTTGTCATCATCGACGCGCCGTTCCAGTACGGGGTCGAAGACCAGGAACACGTCGTGGATTACATGGAAGAGCAACTCCGGGAACTGATGGAGGTCTGCTCGCTGGTGACCGAGAAAACCTTCAGTTGGGACCAGTTTATGGCTACCCTGGATCTGTCGGACCGGGCGGCGGATCTTTGGCGGTCCGTGCAGGCCCTGATGGCCCATCGGCCAGCGCCCATGAACTCCTTTGACACTTTCATCCATCTGGGGCCGATCGTCACCCTGCGCGGCACGCCCATTTGTATCGAGTACTACGAACTGCTCCTGGCCGAAATGAAGAATCGGGTGGAACAGGGCATTGCGGCGGTTCCTGGAGAACGGTTCCGTCTGGGCTGGGACAACATCGCCATATGGCACCATATTAAAGAACTGTCCAACGCGTTTGCCGCCGCAGGCGCGGCCCTGGTGGTATCCACCTATGCGGAAAGTTTTTGCTACAAGGCCCCGGACCGGTGGAATGACCGTTTCCGTCAGTATGCCGCCACCTATATCGGCGGGTATATCAATCACGGTCTGGAATACCGGCTGCGTGATCTCAAACGCATGGCCGATGTATTTCATCTCGACGGCTTTGTCATGCACAGCAACCGATCCTGCCGGGCCTATTCCATCGGTCAGTACGAACTGGCCCGGGAACTGGAAGATCGGTGGGGACTGCCCACGCTGATGATCGAATCGGACATGAACGACAGCCGCATCTGGGCGGAGGAGAATATCACCACGCGGATAGATGCCTTTGTGGAAACCCTCTCGAGCCGAATCACGACGGCCCGATGATCCCGTAAAACGGATATTGCGTGGTTTACGGTATAACAACTCGTGATTGATGAATAATCCTCCAGTGTGATATGCTCTGAACACTTCGTCGGGTAATTGTTCGTTCCCCTGTTCCCGTTACAGAGGAGAAGGTGGCATGACGCGCGTTCTCAAATACACGGTGAAACCCAGTCTCCCCGAAAAACTCCGGAAGCTGGAAGATATTGCCAACAATATGTGGTGGTGCTGGGATCCGGAAGCCATCGATCTGTTCTTCCGCATGGATCGGGATCTGTGGATTGAAACCGGACAGAATCCCCGGCTCCTGCTTGGACGCCTTTCACAGAAACGTCTGCAGGAACTGTCGGAAAACGGCAGTTTTCTGCTGCATCTTGACCGCGTGGCCTCCCGTATGGAGGAATACCTCCAGGATCGGGGCATGTGGCGCGCCCGTCATCCCGAAGCGCCGGAGGACTTTCTTGTCGCCTATTTCTCTGCCGAATTCGGTATCCAGGAATCCCTTTCCATCTATTCGGGTGGTCTGGGCATCCTGGCGGGCGACCATCTCAAGGCGGCCAGCGATCTCGGCGTGCCGATGGTCGGCATCGGCCTGCTGTACCGGGAAGGGTATTTCCGCCAGTACCTGAACGCGGACGGCTGGCAGCAGGAAACATATCCCCGCAACGACTTCCACAACATGTGCATTACGCAGGTGCGCGACAAAGACGGCGCGCCTCTGGTCATCGAGGTACCTTTCCCGGGTCACAAAGTCAAGGTGTATGTGTGGAAGTGTCAGGTCGGCCGGGTTCCGCTCTACCTGCTCGACTGCGATCATGAGGCCAACTCGCCGGCGGACCGCGCCATCACCGGACAGTTATACGGCGGTGACCGGGAAACCCGAATCCGGCAGGAAATCATGCTGGGCATGGGCGGCGTGATCGCCTTGCGGGCGATAGGAATACACCCCACGGTCTACCACATCAACGAGGGACATGCCGCATTCATGGCGCTGCAGCGCATCAAAGACCTTATGACCCGCGACAAGATAACTTTCCATCAGGCCTGCGAAGTGGTTCGGGTCAGCAGTATTTTCACCACCCATACTCCAGTGCCTGCCGGAAACGACATGTTCGACCCCGCCCTCATTGCCGCTTACTTTGATGAGTATTGCGCGCAACTGGGTATCACGCTGAATGACCTGCTGGCACTGGGCCGTCAGAATCCAGCTGATCCCCGTGAGCCTTTCTGTATGACCGTACTTGCCCTCAAAGTTTCCGCGGCCTCCAACGGCGTCAGCAAACTCCACGGAGAAGTCGCCCGGGACATGTGGCAGCAGGTCTGGAAAGGGGTTCCCCTCAACGAAATTCCGATCCGCCACGTTACCAACGGGGTCCACATCCGTTCCTGGATCTCGAGAAACCTGGCTGAACTCTACGACCGTTATCTCGGTCCGGACTGGGTCAACACGCCTCATGACCAGACCATCTGGGAGCGGGTCAATACCATTCCGGACATCGAACTCTGGCGGGTTCACGAACTCCGCCGGGAACGGCTGGTCAGTTTCGCCCGCCGCCGGCTGCAAAAGCAACTGGCTGACCGGGGTGCGCCCTTGTCGGAGATCCGCGCGGCGCAGGAGAGGCTCGATTCCGGCGTGCTGACCATCGGCTTCGCCCGCCGATTCGCCACCTACAAGCGCGCCACGCTGCTGTTCAAAAACCCCGAGCGGTTGCGTCAGATTCTGCTTAATCCGGAACGTCCCGTGCAACTGATCATCGCTGGCAAGGCGCATCCGCAGGATACCCAGTCCAAGGAATTGATCCGCCAGATCATTCACTTCGCCCACGATCCCGAACTGCGCAAACACATCGTCTTCATCGAGGACTATGACATCAATGTCGCCCGCTACATGCTGCAGGGGGTGGACTGTTGGCTGAACACGCCGCGCCGGCCCATGGAAGCCAGCGGAACCAGTGGTATGAAAGCCGCCGCCAACGGAGCACTCAATATTTCCATCCCCGACGGTTGGTGGTGTGAGGCCGAAATCCTGGGCGAAAACGGCTGGAGCATCGGTAAAGGAGAACGATACGACACCACCGAAGAACAGGACCTCGTTGAATCCAACGCTCTGTATGAGATTCTGGAGCGCGAGGTTGTGCCCATGTTCTACGACCGCAAGTGGGAGGACGTGCCCCGCGAGTGGGTCAGCCGCATGAAAACCGCCATCCGAACCATCTGTCCGATCTTCAACACCTACCGCATGGTAGAGGACTACTCGACTCGTTTCTACATCCCCTGCTGCCGGCGCCGGAAAGGGTTGTTCGCCGACAATCGGAAACCGGTCTACGACCTGGCGGACTGGAAAGCCCGTGTCGCGCAGCACTGGCATGAGGTTCGGATTGATCACTTCGCCGCGACCGAAAGCGTAGACGGTCTGACCTTTAATGACACCTTTGAAGTGCTGGCTGAAGTCACCCTGGGCTCCCTCACCCCAAAAGACGTAGTGGTAGAGGTCTTCTTCGGCAATCTTGATGAAAATGACCAGATTCCTGAAGGCGACCACGCGGCCATGGAGTGTATCGAGGATCTCGGCGGCGGATGCTGGCGCTTCCGGGGCGAGGTCCCCTGCAGGCGTACCGGACAACTCGGGTTCACCATCCGGGTCCTGCCTTACCATGCCGATCTGTTTGAAAAACATGAACTGGGGCTAATCTGTTGGGCCTGAAACCTTAAGACGTGGAATGATGCTGAATTTTAACGACTTATTCGACCTCGTCCGCGATCAGAACGCCTCCGATCTGCTGATCAGCGCGGGGGCACCGCCCGTTCTGCGCATTAACGGCGATCTCTACCGCACGAAAACCGATCCGCTTACGCCGGAGGACACCAAAAAACTGATTTACAGTCTTCTCACTGAGGATCAGATCAGAATATTTGAAACCCGTCACGAATTGGATTTCTCTCTTGCCTACGGCGGAAAACACCGCTTCCGGGTCAATGTCTACCGTCAGCGGGGCGCAGTGGCCGCGGCACTCCGGCCTATCCCGGAATCCATCCCCAACCTGTTCGATCTGGGCATGCCGGAGTGGGTCAGTGAGTTCGCCAAAGCCCGCCGTGGTCTCCTGCTGGTCACCGGTCCCACTGGAAGCGGAAAAACCACCACCCTCGCGGCCCTGATTGATCAGATCAACAACAGCCGGGCCTGCCATATCATTACGATCGAGGATCCCATTGAGTATCTCCACCGCCACCGGAAGAGCATCGTCGATCAGCGGGAAATCGGAGAAGACACTCACTCCTTCCCGGACGCCCTGAAATACGTGCTGCGTCAAAACCCCGATGTCATTCTCATCGGCGAAATGCGCGATCTCGAAACCATTCAGGCCGCCCTTACCGCGGCGGAGACCGGCCACTTCGTCCTCGCCACCCTGCACACCAATGACGCGGTGCAGTCCATTGACCGTATCATTGACGTTTTTCCTCCCGGACAGCAGCAACAAATCCGATTCCAGCTGTCCCTGGTACTCCTGGGAATCATCTCTCAGCGGCTCATCCCGCGCAAAGATGGCAAAGGTCGTGTGCTGGCTTACGAAATCATGCGGAACAACAACGCCATCGCCAACCTGATCCGCGATCAGAAATCGCATCAGGTCTACAGTGTTATGGAAACTGCCGCCCGCGAAGGAATGATTCCGATGGACCGATGCCTGAAGCAATTGTACAACGACGGTCTGATCTCCTTCGAGGACGCTATCGCCCACATGCGCAATCCGAAGGAACTCACGGGATAATTCCCCGCTTACCCCTCCGATGCAGACTGCACGCCGCACACAGGCTGCAGTTCGCGCCAACGGAAGCAAGCCGTAAACCGGCCCGTGTCCGCCTCTTCAAGTTCCGGCTCCTTCCGCGTACAGTCTTCCCGCGCGAGCGGACAGCGGGGATGATACGGACAGCCCGCCGGCGGATCGAGCGGCGAAGGTGGTTCACCCCGGGCGAATCCCGGTTCCCATCGGGCAGACGCCGTCAGAGCCGCCGTGTAAGGATGCAGCGGCGTGCCCAGCACGGCCTCTGCCGGCCCCTCCTCCACAATCCGTCCAAAGTACATCACCGTGATCCGGTCCGCCACATGACGCACCACCGCTATATCGTGGGAAATGAACAACATGCCGAAACCCAGCCTTTGCCGGGCTGCCCGGAGCACGTTCAGCGTCTGAGCTTGTACCGATACGTCCAACGCGGAGACCGCTTCATCCGCGATCAGAACCCGCGGCCGGCACGCTATCGCCCGAGCGATCGCCACCCGCTGCCGCTGTCCGCCGGACAGCAGACTGGGATACTGTCCCGTAAGTTTCCCGTCGATTCCCATCTCCTCCAGCAGGTTCTTCGCCTGATGCCGGGCTGCAGACCAATCCAGTCCCTGCCGGTACCGAAACCCTTCCGCCACGGCATCCAGAATCGTCATCCGCGGATTCAGCGAAGCGTACGGGTCCTGAAACACCATTTGGACCGGTCCCCGAAACGCCCGCAGCGCGCGCCTTGGCCCCCACTCCACGAGCCGGCCATCCAGGAATACTTCACCCCGGGACGGCCGTTCCAAGCCGGCAGCCACCCGGGCGAAACTGCTCTTTCCGCAGCCGGATTCCCCCACCACACCCACACACTCCCCCGCGTTCAGCCGGAGACTGACCCCGCGCACCGCCCACAGCCAGGTCTGTCCGCCAGGCATTCCGCCAACTTGCACAGGAAACCGGATGGCAATCTTCCGGGTTTCCAAAACGGGAATTTCCCATGTAGTTCCGGACATCAGTTCAAGCCCTCTCTCCACCGCAGACAGGAGGTCATATGGTCCGGCACACCGTCCCCGGCTGGCTCAAACCGTGGGATATCCGTCCGGCATCTCGCTGCAACATGAATGCACCGGTCCGCGAAGGCGCATCCCCGCTCCGGTGCCCCGTCCCGCGGAGGCGCGCCTGGAATGGCCCGCAATGGCGCACCCCGCCGTGCCAGTGCCGGCTGGCAGCACAGTAGGGCCCGGGTATAGGGATGGGCTGGCCGATCCAGCACTGCTGCCGTAGGACCGGTTTCCATGACTCGCCCGGCATAAAGAATCAGCACGCGGTCGCTGTAACGGGACACCATACCGATATCATGGCTGATCAGGGCCATCGCCATCCCCCGTTCCCGCCGCGCGGCCGCCAGCAGTTCCAGCACCTGCGCGCGCACAGTGACATCCAGCGCGGTAGTCGGCTCATCCGCGATCAGGAGGTCCGGTCCGGGTGCCAATGCCATCGCGATCAAGACCCGCTGCCGCATCCCTCCCGAGAATACGTGAGGGTATTGCCGGATCCGCCGGGCCGCGTCCGGAATGCCAACGGCTTCCAGCAGGGATACCGCATAGGCATGATCCTCTGCGCGGCTGCCACCGGACGCATTCCGGTTTCGGACCGCCTCCAGCAGTTGGGTTTTGATCCGCAAATAGGGGTTCAGTGAAGTCATTGGATCCTGAAACACCATCGTCACGCGGCGCCCCCGCAACAGGTTTACGGCCCCGCCATGATCCGCTAAAATTTCGGTACCGTCAAAGCGGACGGAACCGTTCACGATGACAGCCGAGCGGGGAAGCAACTGTAAGATGCCCAAGAACAGGGTGGTTTTTCCGCTTCCGGACTCTCCGACGATTCCCATCGTCTCACCCCGGTTCAGCGTGAAGGACACGCCGTCCACGGCCCGGTTCACCGATCCCGCGCGAGCGAACCACACCGAATAATCCCGCACTTCAAGCAATGCCATGCTGCATTATCCTGTGCTTCCGCGTGCTGTTACTTTTCCCATGCGGTCGCCCTTCCCGGCATACCTGATATGCTTCATCGCCGTGCCATCTCCGTTCCCGTCACGGCTCCCGTTTGCCCGCCTCACTATCCGTTGTCCGCTTCGTTCCGTTCCCCTTCCGATGTATTCGCCCGTTAGCATAACCACGCCATTTCAACCTCATCCGAGGTCAGGGCTGCCTTGCCTTTTTTCTCCACACACGCCAATTATAAGGTATACTAAGGAAAATTGGAATCCCGCGAGAAGAATGGCGCGGGTGAGGTTTGGGGGAACAGAAACATGAGTGCTGGGCTGAGGGTTTGCTGCCCGCAATGGGGTGCGACCTGTCGGATTGTCGCGGTGTGCCTGCTGGCGGCGGGCATAACGGCCGCTCAGGACACACCGCCCACTGCCGTTTCATCCGCCGGAGAACAGATCCCGGTCAGACTCGGTGCCCTGGTTAATCAGGGCATGGACCAATGCCGCGCGATGTGGGAACCCACCGCGGCCTACCTTTCTGAAGTACTTGGACGGCCGGTGTATCTGCTGCCGCTGCCTTACGAAACGGTGGAAATGGCCGTCCGGAACCGGTCCGTGAATCTGCTGATCGTAAATTCCGGTCAGTATGCTGTCCTCGAAAAGATGGGACTTGCCCGGGCGATTGCCACCATGATGGAATCTGTCGGAAACGATACCTCATTGCCCCGATTCGGCAGCGTGATTTTCAGGCGCGCGGACCGCGCGGATATCACCCATATTTCCGACCTTGCCGGAAAGCGTCTGGCCGCAGTCGGACCGCAATCTTTTGGCGGATGGGCTGCCGCCCTCGACTACATGCGCCGCGAAGGTTTTGATCCGGAGGCCCGATGCAGACAGATTCTCTTCCTGGATAACCACAATGCCGTGGTGTGGGCGGTCATGGAAGGCGGGGCGGATGTGGGTATTGTCCGCAGCGGGCATCTCGAAGCGATGGCCGCCCGCGGGGAGATTGATCCAACGCTGTTCGTGCCACTCTGGGCGCATCCCCTGGATCCGACCGGGAACCATGCGATTCTAAGCACTACCCCGTCTTATCCGAACTGGCCCTGCGCGGTCGTCACTGGTACCCTAGATGAATCGACCACGCTGGCCGTGGGACGCGCGCTGATTATGCTCACCGCGGACCATCCCGCGGCACGCGCGGCCGGTCTGGCCGGCTGGGCTCCGCCCCTGGATTACAGTCCTGTCTGGGAATCGCTCCGCCGGGCAGGACTGGTACAGCCACCGCTGATATCCCTTGACGACTTCACAGCCTGGACCCGTTCCCACCGCATGATGCTGGTGCCGGGTTTGCTTACCGGTGGTTTGGTGATCTGGCTTCTGTTTCGTGTCTTCCAGATCCGGCAGCATCTGCTCATTAAAATGGCCGAACTTTCCCGTGTTTCCCACGATCTGGCCTCGGCTAACGCGCGTATACATGCCCTCCTCGAGAGCGGCAATATGGTTCTGTGGGAAATCGATGAAAACATCCGCTTTACCTGGCTTTCCTCAAACCTTCTGGATGGCCACACATTCGACATAACGGCTGGCACAGCCCCCGTGGAAGTCGTCCATTCTGAAGATCTGGCCAAGGTCCATGACCACCTGCGCCAGTGTGTCCAGGATCATCTGCCTTTCCGGGATGTGGAGTTCCGTTTGCGGGACCGGGATGGCCGATGGCACTGGGTCAGCATCTCGGGGGAGCCCTTTTACAGTGACAGGGGAACCTTACTGGGATTCCGCGGCATTACCCGGAGCATTACCCGACAGAAATTCCTGCAGCAGGCTGAACACACCTATGAACAGGAAATGATTCAGTGGTTTCGCGAGGGACCGGACGGCTTTCTGATCCTGCGCATGCCGGAAGGCACCATCGAAGAGACAAACCCCAAACTGGAGCAGATGCTGGGCTTCCGCCGCGAGGAACTGATCGGCCGGACCATGCGAGAACTGGACGTGTGGACTGATCTGGCCGCAGTTGCCCAGATGTGGCACCGGCTCCAGCGCGGTGAGACCGTCCACCAGACAGTTCCCCACCGCCGGCGGGATGGACAGGTCATTCAGTGCGCTGTTTCCGCGCGGCTGAGTGACCGGCAGAACCGAAGCCGTGTACTGGCCGTGCTGCACGACATCACGGAACAGATGGCCGCGCGCCAGGTGGAACTCGCCTGGTTTGAACGCATGCGTCGGCTCACTTCGGCAGCCCCTGGCATCGCCTATGAGTTCCGCAGGAATCCGGACGGTTCCTATTGTCTGCCCTTTGCCAGTGATCGGATGTATGAATTTTTCGGTCTTTCTCCAGAGATCCTCGCGCGCAGCGCGCAGCCCCTTTTCGACCGGGTCCATCCGGAAGACATAGCGGAATTTCTGCTCTCCATTCAGCGGTCCGAACGCACCATGGGGCCTTGGCGGCACGAATTCCGTTTGCGCCACCAGAACGGGAACTGGCTTTGGTTTCTGGGACAGTCCATCCCCACCTGGGATCCTGACGGAGGCATCACCTGGCGGGGGTTCCTGCTGGATGTGACCGAGTCCCGAAAACTCGGTAATACCCTGCGCGAACAGGAGCGGTTCCTGGGCAGACTGCTGGAATCGCTGCCGGTCGGGGTGGCGGTCGTCCGGTGCGATGACGGCACGGTCGTACTGATCAACCCTGCCCTGGCCACCATGACCGGACACCCTCAGGAATCCGCAGTCGGCAGGTGTTGCGCGGATCTGCTGTGTGGCGGACAACGTGAAACGTGCCCTCTCCATGACGTCGTGCCCGACACTGGATACCAGGCCGAACTTTTTCTGGTACGGTCTGACGGCAGCCGAATCCCAACGCTGCATACCATCCGTCCCTATGTGACCCCTGATGGGACCCAGTATCTTCTGATGGTGTTCACGGATATCCGGGAACGCAAACAACTCGAAGATGCCATGCGGGACAGCGAACATCGCTACCGACAGCTGGCCGACGCCATCCCCGCCCTTGTATGGATTTGCGATCCCGAGGGCAGTTGTGTCGATTTCAACCGCGCCTGGCTCGAGTACCGCGGCCGAACCCTCGATCAGGAAACAGGTGATGGCTGGCTGGAAGGGGTACATCCGGAAGACCGGGAGCGGGTCCTGACCACCTTCCGGAACGCTCTTGCCGTCCGCGCGGAATTTACCATGATCTACCGTCTGCTCCGTCACGACGGGGTCTACCGCTGGATTGAGAACCACGGTGTGCCGCGGTTTGACAGCACCGGAACTTTCCTGGGCTATGCCGGCGGGTGTATGGACGTCACCGAACGGCAGGAAGCCGCCGCCTATCTTGAAACGGTCATGCGGTGTGTCCAGGCCGGTATCTTCGTCAGCGACGGCGCCAGCGGCCTGCTGCTGGACGCAAACCGCGAGGCCGAGCGCCTGACCGGCCGCCCCCGTAGTGAACTGATCGGACAGGCCTGGCATGCCGTTCTTACACCCGAAGAACCTCTGGCCCTGGAACCCGAACCGGAACAGGCCTGGGATACCCGGCTCCACACGCCCGACCATCAGAACCGGATCGTCCGGGTCCGACAGATTCACGGCACCGTGGGTGAACGGAGTCTGCTCGTTCAGAGCCTGATGGACATTACCGACCTGCGGCGGCTGCTCGAAAGTCAGGACATCGACATTGCCCTGGCCCGGCGTCTGCTGGATGCCGTCGTCCGTCCCGTGCGCCGGCACGTGGACCTGGGCAACAACCTTTCCCTATTCGTCGAGCCCCGCATCTGGCCGTGCCAGAAAGCAGGCGGAGATCATGCTCTTATCCGCGTCATTCACGATATCACCGGACCGTCTCTCACCACCCTGGCCCTGTGCGATCAGTCAGGCCACGAGGTCAACTGCGTCTTGCGCGGGGTTTATACCTCCCTGGTACTGGACAATCTGCTCCGTGGGATCCGCCGGCCCCTGCATGACCGTCTGGAGCGCCTCAACACCCTGCTGGAGCAGTCTGGTGTCTTCCGGGAGGCTGAGTTTGTCACCGGATGGTTCGCGGACCTCGATCATGACTCCGCCATCCTGACCTGTGCCGCCTGCGGCCAGGCTCCGGCCCTGCTGATCCGGGACGGGGAAGTCCGTCTGCTGCCAGAACCCGGTGGTCCCGGCGTCAACAGTCCGGTGGCTATTCTTCCGGGAACGGTTTTTACGGTCACGGCCGAGCGCCTGAAACCGGGCGACCGCATCATCACCTGCACCGACGGTCTGTTGGAAATGCCCTGGAGACACTGCCAGCGGCGTCTGTCAACCCCCATGCTGGCTCGTATCCTCCAGAGAATTGTGCGGCAAATACCGGACGCCTCCGTCCGGGAACTGGCTGACACGCTTGTGGCGGCGGTCAGCGCGTTCGCCGGTGAAACAGTCGGGGGAGCCGATAGCCTGAACTCAGCGGATGACGACGTCTCCCTGCTGCTCATGGAAATTGAGCCGGTTCACGCCGCCACGCAGTGGACGCTGCATCCCCAGTCGGATGAAGATCTCTATCGCTCCGTGGAGACCATCACCCGTGAACTCGTTCCCGCCTGGGAAAAACAGGGGCTCAGGTCGTCCGAATTCCGGCTGCGCACCGTGCTGGAAGAGGGCCTGTCCAACATCTGGCAGCATGGTCACCATCGGATTCCGGATCTGCCCATACGGGTCCGGGCCTGGGCACGCAATGATTTCGTGTTGGAACTGTCCGGGTATGGTGAAGGTTTTGAACCCGAACGGATACCGGACCCCCGCATGCCAGACCGTCTGCTGGAAGAACACGGCCGGGGTATTTTCCTGATCCGCCGCGCCGCAGACTCTCTCGACTGGTGCCATGAGGGCCGTACCTTGCGCGCGGGTTTCCGGCGTTCTGGTACCGCTGCACTGTCCGAACTGGATCTTCGGTCTATCATGAATCTGCTTCAGACATGACCGCATGCCCATTGCCGGAAAAATGGGCCTCCGGCACCGGTCATGTTGGGATCTTCATCCGCTTTGATCCTCAGATAACCTGAAACCCCCAGCAAACGTTCCATCCTGTATTCGGTAAAAGCGAAATTACCCGATTCTTACTGATTATATCCAAAAAAAAGGATTGACAAATCCAGAAATATATGGTACACTTACTCCGCAAGAACGGAAAGGGTAAGACATGAGCACCATTGAAACCAGCGTAAACGGACAGACGGCCACCATCCGGATCAATGCGCCCATCGACGGCGAAATGGCCGAACACCTCAAAACCGCCTTCTGCGAACTGCCCCTGGAGAAAATCCGGCAGCTGATCCTGGATTTCTCCGGCGTGTCCTTCATCGGCAGCGCGGGACTGGGAAAACTGCTGATTATGTACAAGCGAATTTCTTCCAACGGCGGCACAATCGAAATCCACGGCGCGTCACCGGACATTCAGGAACTGCTTCGGGAACTTAGACTGGATTTACTGGTAAAAATAGTGTGAATACTTATACATTATCATCTCCGGCCTGATTGCTTCAGAAAGAGCAAACACTAACCGTCCGCGCGCGGACAAGGAGGGCGTATGGACAGAAAGACCAGTCGGAAAAGTTTGGCCTTTAAAATCGCATCGGGTTTCGGGGTGATAATTCTGCTGGCCATGGCCCTGGGGGGAGCAGGTCTTTTCGCGCTAAGCCGTCTTTCTGGAGCTTTGAACCAAATCTCAACCAGTGAACTGCCGGCCGCCATGGCCCTGATTCAGGTGCAGGCCGCGCTGGAAAACATCCGGGGCACTCTGCTCACCCTGGCCATTCCGGGCCTGCCGGACGAAATGCGAGCCAGTCAGTACGACAACATCGAAAAAGCCAGAAAAACCTATCAGGAAGCCGAGCAGCAGTTCGAGCAATCCGAGTTCACCCCGGAGATCCAGGCCGCTTGGGACGCATATAAAAAGGCCGTGGCTGACCAGCGCGGAGCCAACAATCAGTTTCTGGATCTCTGCCGGCAGTTGGATCAGTTGGGCATTGCTGATCCCGTGGAGGTTGAGGGAAAACTGCGCCGGTTTCAGGGCGATCATTTTCTGCTGGAGCTGAAAGTTCTGAGCCTGATTGATGAAAACACCAACTTTGACGGCGGCACCGATCATACGGCCTGCAATTTCGGAAAATGGCTGCCTGCCTTCAAAACCACCAGCACGGAACTGAACCGGATACTCGAAGCGATGAAGGAACCGCACCGCCAGTTCCATGAAGCCGTGGCGGAAATCAAAACAGCGGTACAGGCGGGCGACCGCGATCGGGCTCGCAATCTTTATGAAACAAAAATGAAAGCAGCCAGAACGCAGGTGTTCCAGTACTTCGACGAACTGCTGGCGGTCGCGGAAAAAAGTAGAACCCTGCATGACCAGGGGCATTCCCTGGCACTCGGCGAACTGACCGATAAAATGAGATTAACCCAGGATGCCATGCAGAAAGTGGTAGAGGCCAACAACGCCTTTCTGGAAGATTACCGCGCCTCCTTGGTCCGTATGGTACGGATTACCACAGCAGTGCTGATCGGATGCGTGGTGCTCGTGTTGGTGCTGGGGGTTGTTTTGACCCTCATCCTCACCCGGTCCATCGTGAGCCCCATCCGCCGGGTAGTGGAGGTCCTTAGCAACGTCTCGGCGCAGACTTCAGCGGCCGCGGCTGAACTGGCCGGTTCCAGCGAAAGCCTCTCTTCCACCGCCACAGAACAGGCAGCTATCTCCGAGGAAACGTCCAGTTCCATCACGGAAATCGCCGCACAGATCGAAGAAATGGGCAAAATCAGCATGACGGCCGCCGAACTGACCCGGGAAAACATCCGGATGAGCGGCGATTCCCTCAAGTCGGTGGTCGAAATGACCCAAAAAATGGCTGAAATTGAAAAGGACAGCCAGGAAATGGTCAAGATCATTAAAACCATCGATGAAATCGCCTTCCAGACCAACCTGCTGGCCCTGAACGCCGCCGTGGAGGCCGCCCGGGCCGGAGAGGCCGGAAAGGGCTTCGCCGTGGTGGCGGAAGAAGTCCGCGCCCTGGCTTCCCGCGCGGCCGAGGCCGCCCGCATGACCCAGGGCCTGCTCGAAGGTACCGCCCTCAAGGTTCGCGACTCGGCCGAGGCGATCCGCAAAATCAACAACAACTTCGAGGCCATCGTGGAATCAGCCACCCGCATGGGGGATCAGTTGGAAAGGATCACCACCGCCAGCCGGGAAGTGGAACAGGGCGCGAATCAACTGAACACGGCGGGCCAGCAATCCGCGCAGGCTGCACAGAACACCGCCGCCGCCTCTGAGGAAATATCAGCCACCGCCGAAGAGCTGAGTTCCCAGGTCTATGAACTTCAGGCGGTAGTAAAAGAACTGCAGACCATCGTGGAGGGCGGCAGCACGGTGGATAATACAGGCGCGCCCATGACCTCCGGCCGGGCGGACGCGGACATCGTGGTCGAAGGGGGCGGTGAGCCCGCTCCCGCCGCGCGGCAGACCATACCCATGAAGCGCAGAAGCACGGACACCAAAGACCACTCCTCCAGACAGTTGGCCCAGTTCTGAGCCTCCATACGCCGTTCTGGACGGCGGCATGCCGCCGGACAGTTTACGGTCTCCATTCACCAGCGGGCGGCCCTCCCTTCCCCGGGCCGCCCGCCCCCTGTCTGCAGACGGCAAGAAAAAGGGGCCGCGGTTCACTCGAGTTCCGCTCCCCTGCCAGGTCCGGCTATCGGAGTCCGTTACAGGCCGGGAGGCAACAGAAATGGCAACCACTGCCGGAAAAACACCAGTGCTTCTGGATCCTGTCGGGCCCCGCTGACCACGTGTCCGCCGGCCGCGCCGCCGCCCATCGCGAAGGACCAGCCCCAGGCCGCGCCGCCGACGGCCACCATACCGACAGCGGCTCCGCCAATGGCCAGCAGTCCCACCGCCAGACCGCCCACTGCCAGACCACCCAGGGCCACTCCGCCCAGACTCACCGCGCCCGCGCAGACACCCCCGAAACACACGCCGCCCACAGCCACCCCGCCAACGGCTATCACTCCCCGGGCATAGCCTCCCGCGGCAACCACGCCCACCGCTGAATCCCCCACCGCGATGATGCCATTCGCGTGACCCCGGGACTCTCCGCGCGCCGGATCCGGTCCCAGCGCGATATCCACCCACGGCAATCCCATCCACGTCCCGGATGAACGGTACCGGATTCCCCGTGTCTGAACTGGTATGCCCATATGCCCTCCTCCTGCAGCGGCTGTTCGCACCCAACCCGGCCGGTTCCACGCACGGAAACAGTCCGGCGACCGCCCGGTCTCTGAAAACGCCCGCTGTAAAGCATATCACCTTTTTGCCATTTCCTCCTGAAATTTCCGCGGATCCCCGGAACCGACAGGCGGAACGGGACGGGTTTGGCGGAGCCGTTTCCGTTCCTGCACAATGAATCCGCACGAGGGATGTATTATGCGCCGGATATTGGTCACAGGCGGTGCGGGATTCGTGGGATCCTGGCTGGCCATTGAACTCAAACAGGCCTTCGGCGATACCCGGGTGATCGCTTTGGACAGCCTGCGCCGGCGGGGCGGCGAATGGAACCTGTCCCGGCTTCGTGCGGCAGGAGTTGAATTCATCCACGGCGACGTGCGGAATCCGGACGACCTTGCGGCCTGCGGCCCGGTGGATGTGCTGGTGGAGGCAAGCGCCGAACCATCCGTGCTGGCGGGATACGACGGCGCGTCCCGGTACGTGACGGATACCAATCTGGGCGGCGCGGTGAACTGCCTCGAACTGGCCCGCCGTCACGGCGCGGTGTTTGTGTTTCTGTCCACCAGCCGTGTCTACCCGGTCGAACCCCTGAACCGCCTGCGGCTGATCGAAACCGACACCCGCTTCGAACTTGCACCGGACCAGCCTTACCCGGGGGTTTCCGCGGCAGGAATCACGGAACATTTCCCGCTCGAAGGATGCCGCTCGCTGTACGGAGCCACCAAACTTGCGGCGGAACTGCTCGCGGCGGAATACAGCGCGATGTACGGTTTTCCGGCGGTGATCAACCGTTGTGGGGTCCTCGCCGGACCCTGGCAGATGGGCCGGGCAGATCAGGGGATCGTGGCGTTCTGGGCCGCCCGTCATGTGTACGGCGGCACGTTACGGTACATCGGCTATGGCGGGTCGGGGCGCCAGACCCGGGATATCCTGCATCCTCGGGACCTCGCACGGCTCGTGTTCGAACAGATCCGTCATCCGGAACGCTTCACCGGGCGGCCGTGGAATGTCGGTGGCGGGCGGGCGGTCAGTGTCTCACTTCGCGAACTGACAGCGCTATGCGCGGCCGCGTCGGGACAGCGGATACCGGTCACGCCAGATCCTGCGCCCCGGCCCGCGGACATCCCCCTGTATCTGAGCGACCACAGTGCCATCACCGCGGCCTGCGGCTGGCGGCCGGAAATGGCCGCGGAAACCATCGTTGAAGAGGTTGTCCGATGGCTCCGCGACCATGAAGCCGCCCTTCGGCCCGTGTTTTCCTGAGGAGGTGGTATGGATCAACCCGTTCATCTTCACGTAAGCCGTCGTGATTTCCTGCTGACCGCGGCGGCAGCAGGCATGGCATTGCCTACGGCTCCGGCCTGGCCGACCCCGACGTCCACCCGTCCGCCGGATTTTGTGATTTTCCTCACCGATGACCAGCGTTGGGATTTTCTTTCCTGCGCGGGACACCCGGTACTGCGTACTCCGAACATTGACCGGTTGGCGTCGGAAGGCGTCCGGTTTTCCAATGCCTTCGTGACTACGCCCATCTGCTGTACGAGCCGGGCGAGTATTCTGACGGGGCTGTACGCGCGAAGCCACGGCGTTCACGATTTTTCCGTCAACCTCGAACCCGGGCTATTCGACGGTTCCTACCCCGCCCTGCTGCGGGAGGCAGGATATTTCATGGCGACTTTCGGTAAATACGGCATCGCCCAGGACACTCCTCCCCCGGAAGCCACGGGATATGTTCCGCTGCCGCCGGGAGAACATCCCTATTTCAGACCGTGGCAGGGCAGACGTGAGCATGTCACACGAATTGTCACCGATCAGGTCGTGGATTTCATTCGGAACGCTCCGGCGGATCGTCCCATTTGTCTGATGGTGCATTTTGACGCGCCCCACGCCCATGATTATGCCCCGCGCCCCTATCCGCCGGAACCCGACCTCGAATCCCTGTACACTGATGCTGATTTCCCGGATCCGCCTCTGTCCGGGTGCGACTTCTTTGAATCCCAGCCGGACTTTCTTAAAAATAGTGAAGGCCGCCGCCGCTGGGGAACCCGTTTTTCCTGCCGGGAACAGTACGTGGAAAACATGCGGGACCTGTGCCGGCTGATCACCGGTGTTGACCGGTCGGTGGGCGAGATCCGGAACGCCCTGCATGAAAGCGGCCGGGACGACCGCGCGGTAATCCTCTTTACCAGCGACAACGGCGCGTTTTACGGCGAACGGGGACTCTCGGACAAGTGGTACGCGTATGAGCCCTGTATCCGGGTGCCAATGATCTGGCGCGATCCGGCAGCCCCGTCGACGGCACGAGGCATCACTGTGGAAGCCACAACACTTAACCTCGATATCGCCCCCACGCTGCTCGACCGCGCGGGACTGCCCGTATCCGACCGGATCCAGGGACGAAGCCTCCTGCCCTTCCTGCAGGGTACCCCGCCCGCGTCGTGGCGGAAGGACTGGTATTTCGAGCACCTCTTCCGCCATCCGCGTATTCCCCGCAGTGTGGGCGTGCGGGCGGACGACCGGTGGACCTACATCCGCTGGATTGATTTGGAAAACCCCGTCGAGGAACTGTACAATCGGGAAACAGATCCTCACCAGGCCCGGAACCTTGCGGGTGACCCCGCTTTTCGGAATACATTGGACCTGATGCGGAGCCGGTGTGACGCGTTGCGCGCGGAAATTCCTGTATCGCCCCGCACCGAATACTGATCTCCGCTGAAACGGAATGCCGCGGGGAAGCGTCCAGGTGAGAGGGCATCTGTTACCGGACAGTTACACGAGGTAACGTGTTTATGCGGAATGCGTCATTCGCGCGACAGGAACATCCGGCAGACCGGATCCGGCGGATCCTGAGCGGAGATTGGACTCCCGCCGAAGCCCGGATTTACATCGTATGCACGGCTTCCGTGTTCTGGGGCCTGATCGCTCTTGCCCGGCTGAGTTATCCCGCCGATCACCATTACTCGATCATGTCCCACACCTTCAGTTTCCTGGGAAGTTTCGAACCGAAGCACAATCCTCAATGGTGGTGGATCTTTTCCATTGCCATGAGTTTCTGGGCCCTGACCACAGTCCCCCAGGCGCTGTTTTTCGGTCGTACCTACGGCATTACCGCCCCCCGGACCGGCAAACTGATCACCCTGCTCATGTGGATCGCCTGCGCGGGCATGCTGGGGGTGGCCTGCTTTCCGGACGCCCGGGGTGCGGTCATCGGATCCTGGGAATGGACTGACATTCACGAAAAAGCAGCCCTCACGGGATTCCTGGGCGGATTCGCTGCCATCCTGACCATGGGTGCGGTCATTCTCATCCAAATCTTTCGGGGCGATCGGCTCCAGCCGCCATTCCCCCGCAGAATGCTTGTGCCCTTTGGAATCTGGCTGACCATTTTCGTGCTGGGCGTGCACTTCCAGGTGACCTGGGCGAGGATGTATCCTGTGCTCAAGGCCCGGGCGGAAGCAGCCGGTCAGCCTTTCGGCAGTTCCTGGTCTGAATCTCTCCACACTGTCTACGGTTTTCCTTTGTGGGAAAACCTGATCATTTACGCTCAATTCATCTTTCTGGCGTGGTCCACCCTCATTCTGGCTGACTGGCTCGAAAAGCGTTCCTCCCGCTGAACCCGCCCTGTCGGCCATCCGATCCGATCCACTTTCCGCTGCCTGCTGAACGGTGGTGTACAATGCTCCGTGTCCCCTGGGCAATGAGACAAATACGGAAAGGAAACCGCCATGACCACACTGCGCCAGCAGATCGACGACGCCGCCGCCGCCATCCGGGCGCGAAGCGCGGAACCTCCCGAATACGCAATCATTCTGGGTACCGGCCTGGGCACCCTGGCCGACCGTATTGAAGCGGACGCGAAGCTTTCCTACGCCGACCTTCCGCATTTCCCCCAGTCCACCGTGGAAGGACACGCCGGTGAACTGATTCTCGGCCGGCTGGCAGGCCGCCGGGTCGCGGCGCTGTCAGGCCGATTCCACCGCTACGAGGGCTATCCCCTGCAGCAGGTAACCTTTCCTGTCCGGGTTGCCCGGGCGCTGGGAGCGCACACCCTCATCGTGTCCAACGCCGCCGGGGGCATGAACCCCCACTTTCGGGCCGGCGACCTGATGGTCATCACCGATCACATCAACCTGATGGGAGACAATCCCCTCATCGGCCCTAACGACGATACCCTGGGGCCCCGATTCCCGGACATGTGTGAACCCTACAGCCGCGCGCTGATCGATCTGGCTGAAAATGCGGCCCTTGAGTTGGGCATCCCCCTGCGGCGGGGCGTGTACGTGGCGCTGACGGGGCCCTGCCTGGAAACCCGCGCGGAGTACCGCTTCCTGCGGACCATCGGCGCGGACGCGGTGGGCATGTCCACGGTACCCGAGGTCATCGTGGCCGTCCATGCGGGACTTCGGGTCCTAGGGTTTTCAGTGATTACCGACGAATGTTTTCCCGATGCCCTGCGACCCGCCGACATCGCGGCAATAATCGCCACGGCCAACGCTGCCGAACCCCGACTGGCAGCCCTGGTGACCCGATGCCTCGAAAAAATGGCCTGCCCGGCTTCTTCCTGACCGGTCCGCCTCTGGAGATTCGCCCATGATCAGGCTGCCCGTTGAAGTACCCGTCCAACTTGGTGACCGTGCTTACCTCATCCACGTCGGGCGGAACAACCTGGACCGTCTGGTCCCCCTCACTGCCCGAACCCGCGGAACCATCGGGCTGGTCACGGACACCCATGTGGGCCCCCTCTACGAAGACCGGGTGGTCGGGCTGCTCGAATCCGCCGGACGTCGGGTGATCCGGTATCGCATGCCCGCCGGAGAGGAACACAAGCGCCTTGAACAGATCGAAGCGATCTGCGGCGCATTCCTGGCTGGTGGGCTGGACCGGACCAGCATCGTGATCGCCCTGGGCGGCGGGGTGGTGGGAGATGTGGCCGGATTCGCGGCCGCCGTGTTCATGCGGGGCATCCCTTTCCTGCAGGTGCCCACCACGATTGTAGCTCAGGTGGACTCCAGCGTCGGCGGCAAAACAGGCGTGAATCATCCCCTGGGGAAAAACACCATCGGCGCTTTTCACCAGCCCGCCGGCGTGGTCATTGACATGGAACTGCTACGCACCCTGCCTCCCCGTGAACTCCGGGCAGGCCTGGCTGAGGTCGTCAAACACGGCGTGATCGCCGACGCGGATCTGTTCGCTTTTCTGGAATGGGAAGCATCCCGGCTGCTGACCGGCGATCTTGAGGCGCTGGCGTATCCCGTGGTCCGCTCGTGCGAGATCAAAGCCGCTGTGGTCACCGCCGACGAGCGCGAACACGGCGTCCGCGCCCACCTCAATTATGGCCACACCTTCGGCCATGCCATCGAAACTGTGTCGGGGTATGCCCGGTTCCTGCATGGTGAGGCCGTCAGCATCGGCATGTGTGCCGCGGCGGAACTGGCCCGTCTCCTCGGCATGGTGGACGAGGCGTTTGTCCGCCGTCAGCGGGCCTGTCTCGAAGCCCTGGAACTGCCCGTGTGCTGGCCGGACCTGCCGGTGGACGCCGCCATGGATGCCGCCCGCAAAGACAAGAAATCCCGCGCGGGGGTCATGCGTTTTGTGCTGCCCACCCGGCTGGGTGAGGTTGTGGTACGGGAAGACGTGCCGCCCGAACTGGCCCGCCAGGCATTCGAGGCGGTTGCCCGTTCCCACTGCTGATTTTCGGTTTGCCTCTTCGGCCGGGAATATGCGACCCTTAATGAGGCGTCCCGAGCGGGCGCGGAGGATAATCCATGCTCTTCGGCGGTGAAACAGCGGAAAGTTACTACGATGAGGGACTGACCAGCCTGTCCCGGGGGAACGTGGAACAGGCCATGACCCATTTCCGCAAAGCAGTGGAACTCGATCCGTCTCTGGGGGGAGCATGGCATCAGTTGGGGCGCTGCCTGTACCGGCTGGGCCGGCCAGCCGAAGCCATCGACGCCTTCAACCGCGCGCGGGAGTGCAATGTCCGGCATACCCCCCTGGACCTCGGATACGCCTTGCTGCTCCAGGGCGCGGTAGACCGCGCGGCCGCGTGTTTTTCCCGGATGCTCGAAGTCGATTCGGTACGTCCCCGGGCCATGGTGGGACTGGCCCGGTGTGCCATCCGGAATGGTCAGTTCGATCACGCCCTCGAAATGGCGCTACAGGCTGCCGGTGAACTTCGGGCTGATCAGCTCGAGGCTGACTGGATCGCCGGGCAGGCCGCCGCGCGCCTTCGCATGGCCGATCTCGCCCGGGAACGGCTCGAACGCGCCGACCGGCAACTCGAAAAACTCCTTGAGGTCGCCAGCGACCGCCCCGACGCCTATTACCTGCGCGGCATGATCCACTACTTCCTCGACGAATACATGAAAGCCCTCGAGGGTGGTTTCCTGCCGGCGGAACAGCGCTGCCAGCCGGATACCCATTATTGTGTTGCCCACGAACATTTCGCGCTGGTCGACGTGCTGGCGTGGCAGGGATGGTGCTGGCGCGCCCTTGGTCACGCGGAAAAAGCCCGCGAACTCGGCCGCCGGGTACTGCAGCTCAAACCCGACAGCCAGCGGGGACGGGCCCTCGCCGGCGAAACATTCCCCCGGCGCGGGGAAGCCGGTACACCCGAAACGTCATGACGGAACCGATCCATGACTGACATCAACGCCCAACTGGTGCGGGAATTCCTCGAGTTCAACCGGTTTTATGTGCTGCCCTACTGGCGCTGGGCCGAACTCGACAGCCATACCGAGGGCGGCATACTGCTGTTTGCCGAACGGGTCGATTCCCCTGTTACGGCCCCGCCGCCAGGGTTTATCCTGCGTCCCGAGGATTTCGCCGCCCTGGACCGGATCGTGGTGGACGTACGGGCCTGGCACGGTGACCGGTTCTACCCCTCCCTCATCGAAAAAAATCCCATTCTGGGAAGGCTTGGTGAGAACTGGGCCCGTGAAACCGTGGACCGGGTCTTTGACGGGAAGTCCTGGAAATCGATCCTGGTCGTTTCAGAATTCTCCTCCAATCCCGACCTGCGCGGCCGGGCTGCTGAACTGCTCCGCGCCATGGGACTGGACCATGCCGCCGAGTTCTCAACGCTGCTGGCCGGCCTGGCCGACGCCGTGGACATGTGGGGCAATTATGGTCCCTCCCAGACCCTGCAGACCATTCGCCTGCTCAAACGTTACGGTCTGCTCCGGCACCAGCAGATGGAATTTCCTTTCCCGGTGATCCGGCCGGGGGAGCGCAGTTGCGAATGATCGGGCAGCCCTTCCGGATGGAAAAGCCCCCGACGGCGAAAAACCGTCCCGCTCAACGACTGATTCTGAGCACCCTGCTCACCGCTGTCCTGTGGGCTGCGGGCATGTCCCTGTGCTGGGTGGTCGGCATTGAGCCGATTTATGCCCATCCTGCTCCGTTCTATGCTCTGTGGTACCCGGTGGGCATCCGGGGGTTACTCACTGGCGGGATGGTTCTGGTGCTATGGAGCGTCGCAGCGGCCGGGGTCCGCCGGCTGATCCCGCCCGCCATGCCCCGATACGCCCGCGCCCCCTTCCAGGGATTGCTCGCTCTGATGGCCCTGCTGATCGGATTCGCCCTGCTGACCGCGTCGGTCCGCGGCGTCTCGGGAATCTGGCAGGCCTACAACCGGGAAGCCTACGAGGTCATTGGCGACATCGGTAAAGCACCTTCCATTTCCACCTTCTTCCGCCGGTACTCCGAAATCCATCCGTGGCTGTCCATGCATGGCAAAGTCCATCCTCCGGGTCCTGCCGCGCTCCTCTGGCTGTTCTCGTATGTCACGGGGCGTTCAGCCCCTGCTCTCGCGCTGGCCACCCTTGTTTTCGGGTCCTTGTGTGTTCCGGCGATGTGGCTGTGGTGCCGACGGACAGCGAACGCGCCCACCGCCCGCGTCGCCTCCCTGCTGATCACCTGTGTGCCCGCGGTAGTGCTGTTCGGGGCGGTCAGCGCGGATTTTTTGTTCCTGCCGATGACCCTCACCACGCTGTGGCTGTTCCATGAAGCCATTGATCGGCGAGGACATCCCTTGTGGAGTGCTGTGGCGGGCCTGGGTTATGCCCTCATGGCCCTGATGAAGTATTCTCTGCCCGCGGTGGGCGTCTGGTTCGGCGTGGTCGGACTGATCCTGCTGCGCCGTCCCGGCGGATGGCGCGCGGTCAGCCGGTGTGCCGTGATCATGGCCGCGACAGCCGGTGGCGCGCTGCTGCTGGTGCGAGGACTGATGGGGTTCAACTACCTGGAGGGGTTTGTCCAGGCGGCGGCTCAGTTCCGTCTGGACCAGCATCACCTCGACCGTCTGACCCCCCGTTACCCGGGTTGGACCTTCCGCCTGCTATTCAATCCGCTGACGTTTTTCTATTTCGCGGGGTTTCCGGTATCTCTGCTTGCCCTGGCCTGCGTGTTCCGGCTGAGGCGCAGGATACTGTGTGCCGCGCGACCCGTCCCTCTTCGTCTTCCCGGGCGGACCAGCCTAGCCCTGACATTCCGTGAAACCGTTCTGGCCTGTCTGATCACGGTGTGCGCGCTGAACCTGCTTTACCTGGGCCGGGGTGAAGGAGAACGTTCGGCGCTGTATCTGTTCCCCTTCCTGATACTGCCGGCCGCCCGGCTCATGGCCGCAGTACGGTATCGCTCCGGCTCAGACGCGTTGCTGGCGGCAGCCATGACCCTCATGGCCGCACAGACGGTCATCACCGAAATCCTGTTCTACACCTACTGGTAAAGCACTCTCATGTTCCCGCGGCGCGGGTTCAAAATTTGCGCGGAACCCGGGAAAAGGAGTAGAGTTTCGCCATGAGGCTTCCCCGGCCTGTCGGCGACCCGGTTATGGCATAAAGGGAAGTAGGTAAACGTATATCAGGAGCACGCGTATTATGAAACGCAATGCCGTATTCGGGCTGCCGATGGCGGTCTTGGTTTGTCTTCTCGGGACGGTGGTAACCGGGCTGGCTTTTGCCCAGGACGTCCCCCCGACCCCCAACGCGGAGCAGGCTCAACCCGCTCCCGCAACCGCTGGTGCCCAGAATGCCGAGGGATCGACCAACGAACCCAGCGCGGAAGATCTGGCCAAAATCAGTTATGTTGTCGGGTATCAGATGGGCGGATCCGTCAAGAATGCCGGAATCGACGTGAACATCGAGGAGTTGATCCGGGGCATTAAAGACGCCGTGGAAGGCCGTGATGGAGCGGTAAGCGAAGAAGAGGCCACGCAGGTCATGTCACGCCTGCAAAGCACGATCCGCGAAAAACGCCAGAAAGAAATGGCCGCCCAGGCCGATGAAAACCAGAAAAAGGCCGATGCCTTCCTGGCTGATAACGCCAAGGCCGAAGAGGTGAAAACCACCGCCAGTGGCCTGCAGTACAAAGTCATCCAGGAAGGTAGCGGGCCCTCGCCCAAAGCGGGTGATACGGTGACGGTCCATTACCGCGGCACCCTGGTTAACGGCAAGGAATTCGACAGTTCCTATTCGCGGCAGGAACCGGCCACCTTCCAGGTGGGCCAGATGATCCCCGGTTTCGACGAAGGCCTGCAACTGATGAAACAGGGCGGCAAGTACCAGTTGTTTATCCCGCCGGCGTTGGGATACGGCACGCGGAATGTGGGCCCAATCCCCCCGAACAGTCTGCTGGTGTTTGACGTGGAACTGTTGAAGGTTGAACCTTCCGCCGCGGCGTCCGGCAAGGATGACACTGTGGTTCTGCCGATGGGCCAGTAATTAGTAATTCCGCCTGCAATTTTCCGATCTCAGAGGATTGCTCCCTTGTATAACAACATTCCCGCGCAGGCCTGTTCCAACAGCCTGCGCGGGAGTGTATATTATGCCGACGTTTTGCTATGCGACCCTCCTATGGTCATTTCTCCCCGGGCTATTATCGTTGAATCCTGTATCCGCCAAGTGTTTACAAAAATACCCGGTGCTGAAACCTGAAAAGCTTAGGGGGTGGAAGGCGCGGTCTTAGGGTCTGCCTCTTCCGGCACCGGTGGAAACCAGCGGGCTCGGGTTTTCTGAAAGCGTTTTTCCCATTTTATTTTCTGTTCCTCGTCAAGGACGGCCGAAACTTCAGACTGGATCCGATTCAGCACTTCTTCAACCCGCGGTCTGACTGAATACCGGATTTCTCTTAAGTCACGCAGGCCGCGGTCGATAATCTGCTGAACCTGTTCCGCCTGAGTTTCATCGAGTTTCAGGGTGTACCTGAGAACCGTACCAATCCGTTCGCTGTCAAAGCCCACGTTGACCGCACGGGTTACCATAATCCGGCCTACAACCAACCCGCCCAGCACGAAGCCACAGGAGAACAGAATCAGTCCCAGTACAATGTCCCGCAGCCACCGGCGCCAGGTCAATTGCCGTTCCAGCATCTCGGAGATATTCATCTGATTCATATCATTCCTTATTCCAGCCGGATAAAATCCGCCGCCAGAAACAGCGGATCGAGGGGATCACTGCCCATGGAAGGCACTCCCCACAGTGCCATCATCAGTATGACCGCCGCCACCGCCCAGACGGTTATCCAGACCAGCGGTCTGGGCTCCGGCTTGCGCAGTTGCGTGATGACCGCATCAGCAACAGAAACATAGGGGACCGTATGCTGACGCGCTCGCACTGCCAGTCGCTCTGCCAGATCCAGGGGATCGTTCATGGTTTCACCTCCCGCTGTCTGCTTCCAGAAACAGTTTCCGCAACCGTTTCCGGGCCCTGAACAACCGTACTCTCACCAGCGTCTGGGACCATCCCATACGCTCCGCGATCATGGGGATATCACACGATTCAAAATACATCAGGGTCAGCACCATGCGATCCTTCGGCGGCAACCGTTCCAGCAGATCATAAAGCATTTCAGCCGCTTCAGAAGGTTCCAGTTCCTCTGGGGGTCTAGCCGCCATATTTTTATGCCATTCCTCAAGCGGGACCGTACGGTTCCGTTCCCGGCGCTGGAGATTCCAGTAACGGTATCCCACCCGGGAGGCAATCCGGCGAAGCCAGTGCAGAAAAGGGGCGTCCGCGCGGTATCCCCCCAATCCCCGGTAAGCTTCGATAAAAACTTCCTGCACCAGTTCCCGGATGACGTTCTGATCCTTTGAATAATGGGCCATTTGCCGGAAAATCGCAGGCTCATATTTCTTCACCAGTTGCCCGTAAGCGTTTCCGTCTCCGCGGAGACTTTTTTGAATATGCCGCAGATCTGTATCACGCGCCTGTTCCTCCAGGCACTCGGTATCACTGATGCCTTGACTGCTCTTCATACACTCCTAATCTTTTAAGTGCCCGCAGACCCTGAAAACGTTACACGTGAAAAATTTCACTCAAAAGTGTAACCAATGGATCACACGCACGCACCAGTAGATTGAACCCAAAAATCGGGTTGCCAGTCCTTCGGATGGCTGAAGCACAACAGGAAAACTCGACCGTGTTCTGAAAACACCGATGACAGAAAGGGGCTATATCATGAACAGAAAGCAGGCGGGCATTATGATCGGTACATGTGCCGCTGTACTGATCGCCGTGGCAGCAGGCGCGGCGTATCTGCGGCAGACGGGCGAACAGCCTGACGCTATATACACTCAGGCCGACGTGAATCAAGACGGAAAGATAACTCCAAATGAATTCAGAACCTCATTG
>Ga0308390_1000363_pt1 | contig 33106 bp, 29 predicted proteins | sample Hotspr2Sample149_FD_202358 | JGI IMG/M metagenome (GOLD analysis project Ga0308390, IMG submission 202358) | Hot spring phototrophic mat microbial communities from Mushroom Spring, Yellowstone National Park, Wyoming, United States - 20040719_149 ...
CGCAAGGCCTGGATGAAGCGCGGGAATTTCTCTTCAAACAGCGGCGCCGCTTTCTCGCTGGCATCGCTTTCGCCCTGGTACCAAAGCACGCCGCGCACGCGCCCGCCGGCGAGGCGGATGCGGCGCAGCATCGCACCGTAAAGCGAATCGCCCCCGCGGTCTTTCAGGTCCGGGCTCCACTGGTCCATGGACGTGCCGCCGTGCGCGCACGGGATCAGTCCCACAGGAACCCCGGTCCGGCGCACCATCTCCAGAGCAAAAGGCAGGCCGGCGCCCGCGCCCTTGCGCCGCGCCGAAATCCATTTCCGCAGCTCCTCGCCCTCCAGTTTGGCAATTTCCCCTTTTGCGTTCTTGCGCCAGTGCACGCGGTCGGCAGCGTCGACCAGCCTGTGGAGCGGATCCTCCGCCACCACCCAGGTGTCGGTCATATCCAGCGAGTTCACCATCGCCGAGGGAAGCGGCAGGTCTTCCAGATTGCCGACGCCTTCCATGTTCGACTGGCCCGCCAGCACCCACAGGTCCCCGACCAGCACATGCGCCACCGAGGCCACATCCTGCGACCCTGCAACCCGGAACTCCAGACGGTACGGGCCGCCCGCGGGCACGTTCTTCAGCTCCGCGGACCAACGCCCGGATGCCGCCTGGCCGGCCTGTTTCCACTCAAAGCCCGGCAGATCCATTCCGGCCTTGACGATGCGCGCCTCGACCGGCTTCCCGTCGGCGCCCTGAACAGAGCCCTCCACGCGAATATCGGCGGCGTTGGCCGGCCCGCGCTGAAAAACCTGGTAGTCGGCCGCCCCGCGCTCCAGCCGCAGCGTTTGCGCCGAGAGCAGCGAAACCCCGAACAAGACTGCACACCACTTCATCATTGCCTCCCGGCGCGCAATTCTATCCCGTTTCTGCCGTCCCGTGCCGGATCCGGGCCGGGCACCGAACCCGGCGCGTGGGAGACCCGCCGCGCCGCGTGCCTGTGGACAGGTCCCCGGGCCGGCGCTCACTGCCGTGCGGCAGGGGCAGCCTCGATGGATTCGAGCACCGTCCGGTGCACCTTCACCAGCAGCTCCACTTCTCCGCGCGACAGCCCGAGCGCTTGCGCGATCCTGTCCAGCGGCTCCCCCAGGCGGTACATCCGGAGCGCCTGGCTCCGCTTGCTCAGGTTCATGCTCTGCCCGGGCGGCGCAGCCCGGGCCAGCGCGTTCTTCCTTTCTTCCTCCAGCTCCTGCTCGAGCTGCACGATGCGGCGCTCCAGGCGGGACAATTCTCCGGCCCGGGCCTCCGTTTCCGCGTTTCGGCGCGCCTCGATGGCGGCCAGCTCGCGCTTCAGAGAGAAGAACAACAGCAGGGCGCCCACAAGGGTTGCCACGCAGGCGGTGAACAAAGTGGCGGGATGCGAAAGCAGCTCCATCACGCTTCAGATCGGACGGCGGCGAGGCCGACTCCATATCTCTTCGCGTAAGCCGGCATATGGCCATGGCGCCAGCTTTGGCCGTTTGCCAGAATGAATCCGTCATGGCGTTGCGCATTCTCAACAAGACGCGCTCGACGGTGCTTGCCACCAGGGCGGAGGTGGCGGGCGAGTCCGGCTCGCGGCGCCGCGGCCTGCTGGGGCGGACCGGGCTGGCCGAGGGCGAAGGCCTGTGGATCGTGCCGTGCGAGGCAGTTCACTGCTTCTTCATGAAGTTCACCATCGACGTCGTCTTTCTGGACCGCAAGCGCCGCGTCGTCAAGGTGAGGCCCTCGCTGAAGCCGTGGCGGATCGCCGGCTGCCTCCGGGCGCACTCGGTGCTGGAGCTGCCCGAGGGCGTCATCGCCGCCAGCGGGACGCAGCCCGGCGACGAACTGGTCTTTGAAGAAGATCCGGCCGGCGCCTGATCAGCGCTTGCCGGGCACCATCGGCACGAACATGACCGGGAATTCGGTGCGCCGCCGCACGTTGCCTTTGGCGTCCTTGTCGATGACCACCAGTTCCTGCCAGCCGGCGCCCACCGGCGCCACCAGGCGGCCGCCGTTGCGGAGCTGGTCAATCAGTTTCTGCGGTACTTCCGGAGGCGCGGCGGTCAGGATGATCCGGTCGAACGGAGCCTCCTCGGGCCAGCCTTCGTAGCCGTCCCCGATGCGGACGGTGACGTTGCGGTAGCCGAGCGCAGCCAGCCGCTCCTGCGCCTGTTTGCCCAGCGGCTCCACAATTTCGATCGTGTAGACATGGCTGACGAGCCGCGCGAGCACGGCAGCCTGGTAGCCGGACCCGGTGCCGATTTCCAGCACGCGGTGCCCGGGCTTCGGGTCGAGCATCTCCGTCATCGCCGCCACGATGTAAGGCTGCGAGATCGTCTGGCCGTGCCCTATGGGCAGCGGGTGGTCCTCATAGGCGGAGCGCCGCATTGGCTCCGGCACGAACAGGTGCCGCGGCACCTCCCGCATCGCCCGCAGCACCGCCGGGTTGCGGACCCCGCGCCGTTCGATTTGCAGCCGCACCATCTCCTCGCGCAGTGCGTTCCAGTCCTGCCCGTTCATGGAAAAAGAAAATGCGGACACAAGCCACGCCGGAAGGATGCTGCGCCGCGAAGGCCGCTCGCCCATTCCATCCCCATGTTACGCCGCCGGGCGGAGCGGGGCGAGGCCCGGACTGCCGCGCACGGGGCCGCCGGCGTTTCGCTATAACAGGGAAGGTATGCAGAAGCGCAGACTCGGCAACAGCGACATGTGGATTACGCCGCTCGGCATCGGGCAATGGGCCATGGGCGGCGGCGGGTGGAAATTCAGCTGGGGGCCGCAGGACGACGCGCAGTCCATCGCGGCCATCCGCGCCGCGCTCGACGCGGGCTGGAACTGGGTGGACACGGCGGCCGTTTACGGGCTGGGCCACGCCGAGGAGGTGCTGGCGAAGGCGCTTGAAGGGGTCTCGCCGAAGCCGTACATCTTCACCAAGTGCGAGCGCTGCTGGCGGGAAGACGGCGAAATCTACGGCTGCCTGAAGCGGGAATCGGTGCTGCGCGAATGCGAGGACTCGCTGCGGCGCCTGAAAGCGGACGTGATCGACCTGTACCAGATCCACTGGCCGGAGCCGGACGAGGACATCGAGGAGGCCTGGGAGGCGATGCTCGAGCTGAAGCGCCAGGGCAAGGTGCGCTGGATCGGGGTGTCGAATTTTTCCCTGGCGCAGCTGAAACGGCTGGAAAAATACGGCGAGGTGACGTCGTTGCAGCCGCCGTACAACCTGCTGGCGCGGGAAATCGAAAAGGAAATTCTTCCTTATTGTGCGCAAAACAACATCGGGGTGATTGCGTATTCGCCGATGCATTCCGGCCTTTTGACGGGGAAAATGACGCGCGAGCGCATCGCCGCGCTCCCGCCGGATGATCACCGGCGGCGCAGGCCGCAGTTCCAGGAGCCTTTGCTGAGCCGAAACCTGGCGCTGGTCGAGAAGCTGCGTGAAATCGGGGCGCGGCACGGGCGCACGCCCGGCGAGGTCGCCATCGCGTGGGTCCTGCGCCGGCCGGAGGTCACCGGGGCCATCGTGGGCCTCCGCTCGCCGGAGCAGCTGGCCGGCGTGGCCGGGGCGGCGGAGTTTCGGCTGAGCGCCGCGGAGGTTGCGGAGATCGAGGAGGAAATGCGGCGGCTCGGCATCGCCTGAGCCGGATCACGGTTTCAGGGCCGAAGCGATCGCCCTGGCGCTGTCATACAGCATCATCACTTCGCTCGAGCAGCCCACGAAGAGCATCCCCATGCTCTTCCACCGTTGCGCCAGCGCGACGTTGCGCGCCTGCGCGCCGGGCGCCACCCCGCGGGCGCGGCAGCTTTCGACGATCTTCTCCACCGCGGCCAGCACCTTCGGGTGCTCGAACTCCCCGGGGACGCCGAGGCTGATGGAGAGATCGACGGGGCCGATCATGACGGCGTCGATGCCCGGCACGCTCAGCAGCTCGTCGCGCGCCTCCAGCGCCCGCACGGTTTCAATTTGCAGGACCACCATCTGTTCGCGGTTCATGTGCTCCATGATGGCGGCGATGGAGGCGGGTTCAAAGTCGATGTGCAGCGGCGTCAGGCCCATCCCGCGCACGCCGAGCGGTGGGAATTTCGCCCACGAAACGGCCCGCTCGAGCATGGCAGGATCTTCCACCCGCGGGAAGATCACGCCCTCGGCGCCGCAGTCGAGCGCCCGCGCGATGAGCGAATACTGGAGATCCGCAACCCTCACAATCGGGGCAAGGCCCGCTTTGACGGCGATGCGGCAGAGGTCCTGGAGGGTCTCCAGATCGAACCCGCCGTGCTCGGCGTCCAGAAAGGCCCAGTCGAAGCCCGCCGCCGCCAGCACGCGGATGGCGTCCTGCGAGCGGAGCTGTTGAAACGCCGTGCCCAGCTGGAGCCGGCCCTCTTTCAGTGCCTGTTTGACCGTGTTTCTTTTCATGGCGCAAGAACCTCGTGCGCGGGCCGGACCGGATCGACCGCCGCGAGCAGATCCTCGATGACCCGCACGCCGTAGCGGGCGAGAAACGGGAGGAAGGAGTAGTAGCGCTCTTGCAGGCGCCGCTCGGGCGCGACCAGCCGGAAGGCATGGCGCGCCTGTTGCTCGGCGTCCGATTGCCGCCGCAGGGCGGAGCGCTGCGCCTTGCGGCGGATTTTGGAGATCTGGTACAGAATCTTGGCGCGGCTCAGATCGAGCGCGGGCACAAGCGAAGGGTCGAAGCCGCCAAGCTCGGCGCGCAGCGAATCCAGAAGGTTCGCCACGCCCGCCGCGGTCTGTTCGAATGCGGCCTCAAGCGACGCGGGCGCGAGCCGCGCGGCCAGCGTCTCGACCAAAGCCTCCTCGCCGCGGATAAAATCGGCAAGAGTGAGGCCGTGGCGCTCCATCAGGCGGCGGGTGCGGCCGTCCACCAGAGTGAAGCCGGCCCGGGGCAGAACGGCCGGCATGCGGCCGAGCAGGCGCGAATACAGCACCTCCGCCTGGGCGAAATAGGCGATCTCGGCCGGTCCCCCGACATAGATGGCCGTGGGCAGCAGCCAGTCCTGCATGACCGGCCGCAGCAGCGCGTTCGGCGAGAGCTGCTCCGGCGCCGGGTTGCCGGAAAACGCCGCGGCCCGGCGGCGGGTTTCCCCGTCCAGGACGAAGAACAGGCCCGTGCCGTTCTCCACCTCCACCTGGGCGTGAAAACCGTTTTGCTCCAGCTCCTGGCGCCGCTGCGCCAGCGCCGCTCCGAGCTGCTCGCGCTGCTCCCAGGCCTTGGCCAGCAGCGGCGCGGCCAGGGCGCGGATCTCCGGGGCCAGCGGGTCGATGAAGACAAGGCCGAACGGCCCGAGAAGATTGTCGAGCAGCGCGTGGAACGCCTCGCCGAACGTTCGTCCGTTGCGGTAGGCGGAAGCCGTGCGCTTCAGCACATCCTCCGCGTGCAGAAAACCGTCAAGGGCTTCGGCGAGGAGAGACAAAGGCGGATCCGGCAACGGAATTCTGCCCACCGGGCCGCCCGCGTGCGAACTGGCTTGCGCCTCCAGACGCACCGGGCGGATGCGCGTGTCGAACACGTGCGTGGAGCTGACCTCGGCCAGATCGTGGTCCTCTGTGGCGATCCAGAACACCGGCGCCGCCGGGATGCCCTGGCCGGAGAGTTGCTGCGCCACGCGGATGGCGGTCAACGCCTTGTACAGCGTGTAGGCCGGGCCGCCGAACAGGCCGGCCTGCTGTCCGGTCACCACGGCCACGGCATCAGGCCGCGCCAGAATTTCCAGAGACGGATGGTCGCCGTTCAGCTGCCGCAGCGCCCGGACCACCTCCTCGCGGGGCGCTCCGCCGGAAAGGGCCTCGGCGGCGGCCTGCCTGCGGCCGGAATCTGTGAACGGTGCGTGGCGATAAAAGCGGGCGGCGCTGTCGCTCGAGGAGACGTATGCGGCGAACAGGGCGCTGACGCCCGGCAGCGCGCCCCAGGGCACCGTGGCGAATTTCATGAGAGCGTTCTTTCTCAGGCTAGCAGAACGTCCCAGCGCCTCCGGTTTGAAAAAGCTTCATTCGAGGCCGGCCGCCTTGCGGAAGCGCTCCTTTTCCTTTTCGCGGTCCAGGTACGGAATGCCCTTCTCCATCCATTCCGGCTTCGGCGCGTCCTTCAGGAAGTGGTCGAAGAACTGCTTCATGCGGATGGCGTAATCCATCTGGTTGTGGCGGCGGCGCAGGCCGTGCAGTTCGCCGTTGTAGTTGAGCAGGTAGGCCTCCTTGCCGTTCCGCCGCAGCGCGAGGAACAGCTCGATGCCCTGATACCAGGGCACGGCGTCGTCGTTGTCGTCATGGAGGATCAGCAGCGGCGTCGAGACCCGCTTCACGTGGAAGACGGGCGAATTCTCGATGTACTTGAGCGGATCGTCGTAGAGCGGTTTTCCGATGCGGCTCTGGGTCTTCTCGTACTGGAATTGCCGCGGCAGGCCGCTGCCCCAGCGGATGCCCGAGTACGCGCTGGTCATGTTGCCCACCGGCGCGCCCGCCTCGGCGGCGCGGAACCGCGTGGTCTGGGTGACCATGTAGGCCACCTGGTAGCCGCCCCAGCTGTGGCCGGCGATGCCGATGCGCGCCGGATCGACGAACCCCTTCGACTCCACCTCCTGGATGGCCGCCAGCACGCACTTCAGCGCGCTCTGGCCGGGCTGGCCGGCCGTATAGACGATATCCGGCGTGAGCACGACATAGCCGTCGCTGACATACTGGCTGAAATTGAAATTGTGGCCTGGCCGCGGATGGACAAAATTGTGGACATTTTGGGACAATTTCTCGTAAATATAAACCAGCAGCGGGTATTTCTTTTTCGGGTCGAAATTGGCCGGCTTGTACAGCGCGGCCGCCAGCGGAACGCCGTCTGCGTTCCTGTACCGGATGAGCTCCGCCGATCCCCACAGGAACGGTTGCATCTGGTCGCCGCCGCGGGTGGCCTTGCGGGGAGCTGCAAAGCTGCTGTCGGTCAGGTGCACGTCCGGGTATTCGTCGAAGCGCTGGGCCGTGATGGCGAGCACGTCCGCCTCGCGGGCGCGGGTCAGGTAGCGGTAATTCCGCGCGCCCCACAGCAGCCGCTGCGGCTCGCCGCCGCCCGGAGGAACGCGGAAAAAGCCCGTCTCGCGCGTTTCCTCGCTCTCGCCGCGCAACGTGAGCGGTTTTTCGGTGTCGATGCCCGGCTCTTCTTCCTCGTCCGGCGGGTCGATGCGCTGGAGGCGGAATTCGGTTTTCGCCTTGCGCCCGGCGCCGGCGGTGAGGTTGCGGGGCGCGGCGCCGTCGGCAAAAATCTGCCACACGTCGTAGCGGTCGTAGACGAGGAAACTGCGGGAGTCTTTCGCCCAGCCGGCGGCGCCGTAGGGGCCGGGTTCGGACGGCGTGTCGTGGTCCTCGCGGGCAAAGGCGACGGGCAGCGCGCCGGTCGCGTTGCGCGTGGCGCCGTCTGACATCCGCACCAGGTACCAGTGCCCGTTGTTGCTGTTGAAGAAATACGCATGCCGGCCGTCGGGCGAAATCTGCCAGCCCGCGCCGCCGCCGGCACCAAAACCTCCGCGAACCATGCGGTACAGCGCCCGCCGCGAACCCGACCGGGTGTCGATGCCATAGACGTCCTGGTAGTTGCCGTCGAAGTCGACCAGGCGCCGGTAGGGGCGGTCGTCGAACCCCAGGGCCGCCAGTCCCGTGCGGGCGGGCGTGACTTCCGCCATCTCCGGCGTGGCCAGCTGGACGTAGCGCTGCTCGTCCAGATGCCAGACGCCGCGGTATGTCCGGTTGCGCTCGCGGTTGGCGCGGACGCGCTGCATCGGTTGCACGTAATCGTCGCGCCAGTGCCAGAGATCCAGCAGGACGCGGTCCGCCGCATCGGCGGCCTGCGCCTCCTCGCCTTCCTTTTTCTCCTCCGCCGCGGCCGGCGCCACCGGGACGAACAGATGCTGCGCGTCGGCGGAAAACTGCAACGTGCCGTTCTCGCTCACCGCCATGCCCGCCGGGACGCCTTGCGTCTGGTTGTTCACCGCCTCCTGAGCCGCGCTGGCGCCCCGCTCCCACACCCAGACGGCGCGCTTCGCCTCGATGAACGCCAGCCGCTTCTGGCTGCGGTCCCAGGCGAGCTTCGAGTACTTCCCTTTGCCCGACTTCAGGGCTGCCGGCGGGCCATCCGCGCCGGGCGTGACGGCATAGACGCCATTTTCGTCTTCATTGCGGGAATTCACGGCGTAAACAAGAGTCTTTCCGTCCCGTGCAAAAGAATATTCGGCGACATACGGGAAAATGCGCTCGTTGTTTTCGGCCTTGTCGAGCGCGCGCAGCACGAGGTCCGTCCCGTAGGTTTGCCTGCCGGCCGCGCCCGCGCCCGGGCGGCGCGGCTGCTGGTCTTCTTCCGCCTCGCCGTCCTCCTCGCCGGGCTTGGCTTCGGCGGCCGGCTTGGCCTGATTGGCGGCGGGCGCAGGGGGCGCTTCCTTCAGGTAGGCCACCCACGCGCCGCCGCGGGACGGGACCTGGAAATTTTTGACCCGTTCGATCCGGGTCGTTTCTCCCGAGCCAAGCTTCATCAGCAGCAGGCCCTGCTTCGGCATATCCTCGGCCCGGCGCCGCTCCTTGCGCGCCTTGTCCATCTCCTCCTTGCGCGGAAACGTGGAGGCCACCAGCCAGCGGCTGTCGCTCGTGAACGCAATCCGGATGGAGGGCGGCTCCGGCGGAGGCCCTTCGGTGTCCACCGGCGCGGCCGGGGGAGGCGGCAGCTCGCCGGCATTTTCCTTCCATTCGCGGCCCGTGGCGATTTCGCGAACCACCAGGTCGCCGTCGCCGGCCTGCGGCATGAAGGCGTAGGCGAGATATTTCCCGTCCGGGGAAAGCGTGACGGCGGAGATGGTCCGCCAGGGGTCGAAGTCTTTGTGGGTGATCGCGCGCTTCGTGGGGGCCTGCGCGGCCAGGGCGGCGGCGATGCAGGCGACGGCGAGCAAGCGGGTTCTCGGGAGGACACGCATGGCATGGATTATAACCGCCGCGCGCCGCGCCGCGGTGAAATGGCATCATCAGAATTGCGGAAAGGCGCTGTGCCGATGATCGCGGCCCTGATACTCAGCCTCGCGTTTTCCGATCTCCACCAGGCGGCGCGGCGCGGCGACATCGAGCGCGTGCGCGAACTGCTCGAGCGCGGGGCGGACGCGAACGAATTCGACGAGCTCGGCGGCACGCCCCTGCACGATGCCGCTTGGGCCGGCCATGCGGAAGTCGCCAGGCTGCTCATTGCTCACGGGGCCAACGTCAATGCGCGGCACAAGGAGGCCGGGTCGACTCCCTTGCACTACGCCGTGCTGATGAACCGCCTCGAGGTGGTGGAAGTCCTGCTCGAGGCGGGCGCCGATCTTGAGGCGCGGTTCCGCGGCGGCGCCACGCCGCTCCATCTGGCCGCCAACCGCGGCCATACGGCCCTGCTCGAGCTGTTTCTCGATCGAGGGCTGTCGCCGGCCGCGCGGGACGGTGCAGGGATGACGCCGCTCGACGAGGCCTGCTGGAAAGGGCAGGAAGAGGCGGCGCGGATCCTGATTGCGCGCGGGGCGCCCGTGAACGCGGCCAATCCGGAAACGGGCCAGACGCCGCTGCACGCGGCGGCGATCAAGGGGCACGCGGGCGTGCTTCGCATTCTGCTTGAGGCCGGCGCGGATCCCGCGGCGCGGGACCGGTCCGGCGCCACGGCCCTCGACGAGGCGCTGCGGTTCCGCCACGCCGAGGCGGCGGCGGTGCTGGCACGCCGCGGCGGGCCGGCCGATCTCGACGCCCGCATGCGCGACGCCGTGTTGCGCGGACAAGCGGAAATCGCCGGCCTGCTGCTCGGGCTGGGCGCGCGGGCGCAGCCGCATTTGTATGACGCGTGTCTCAAGGGACACCGGGCGATCGTCGAGCTGCTGCTCCGGCACGGGGCCCGGCTCGACGAGCCGGGGCCGGGCGGGGAGACCGCTCTCCATGACGCCGCGCTGGCAGGACACGATGGCATCGCCGCGCTGCTGCTCGAGCGGGGAGCGCCGATCGACGCGCGCGACGCCGAGTCCGGCGCCACGCCGCTGATGACGGCGGCCGCCTGGGGCAGGGAGGCCGTGGTGAAACTCCTGCTGGAACGCGGCGCGGACCCGGCGCTCACCAACCGCGCGGGCAAGGACGCCGCCCGGCTCGCCGAGGAGGCCGGCTACCCGGCCATCGCCGCGTTGGTGAAAACGGCCCGGGAAAACCGCCGCCGCTGAGGCTGTGCTCCTGGCGGCGCGAAGGGCCGCGGCGCGCGCCTTGCCGTCCGCTATTGCACCGGATGGGCGCCGGCGTGCGGCTCGAGCCGGATCTCGCCAAAGGCCGCCTCATACTGCTGCACGTGCGTCATCAGCACGTTGAGCAGCGCCTTGGCCTGCTGCGGGCTGAGATACACGGCCTGGAAATTCTGGATCACCACGGTGTCCTGCGACTGCTGGCGCATGACGCCGAAGGTGAGCAGAAAATCCCAAAGGCTCATGCGGAGCTGGACGCTGTTGGCGTAGTTTTCCCGGTAATCGGGTCCGTTTTCGATCTGGACGACGGGCTGAGGCTGAGCAGGATGCATCGGTGGTTATGGTAGCAGACAGAGGGAAGGGCGGCCTTCCCCCGCGGCGCCGGCGGCGGCGAAAATGAGTGCAGATCGATGCAAGGCGCCTTGAGTCCGCAACATTTCCCGCGCATCGAGTGGAGGCGCGGACCGCTGCGTCTGCTGCTGGACGGCGAGGCCGTGCTGCGGCTGCCGGAAAACATGGTGGCGGTCCAGGGCGCGGAAATGGGGCGGTTTCTCGAGGCCTCCGGCAACCGCATCGAGGGCCGCGAGCTGGCCGTGGCCGGACCCGAAGACCTCCGCTGGTTCGCCATTATCAGCCGCGCCCCTGCCGGCACGGCGCGGCGGCGGGCCGAGTGGGTGGAGCATTTTGTCGAGCCGGACGGCCGCCGCAGCGCGCTGCGGACGGTTCTGCTGCCGGCCGGCCGGACGATGTTGCAGGTGGAAGTGATCAGCGAGGAAGAAAACGCCTCTCTTGCGGCCGAGGAGTCCGCGGCGCTCCTGCGCGAGGTGGGCGTGGAGGAGCCCCGCTGGTTCTGGTGGCCTCCGCTGGTTGCGGCGTCCGCCGCCGCGCTGTGGCTGCTCTACAGGCGCAGATCCGCCGCACGCCGCCGCGCCGGGAGCTGATTCTCCTGACTTCCGCCGCCGGAAAGAGGATGCCCCCAACAGGTGTTTTTGCAGAAATCGCAGCGAAATTTTCGGGCAGGGCGCCCAAATGATCCGGCTCAACCCTGAATGAACCTGTCTGGTTTTCCTCGCCCGGCCTGCAATGGGTCCGGCCATGCTGCGCCCCGCGCCGCGGTGTTTTGAAGGTCTGGCGCGGCCCGCTTTTGCCGCAAGCTCTGCGCGCCGTTCTGCCCTGTTGCCGAAGCGCAGGCCCCCGCCCGGGGCCCGGTTCCTCCGGCGCCTGGCGCAACTCCCCGGGTGGGAGAACGCCCGGAAGCGCTTCCCCCGGCCCGAAGCGGGCTGGAGGAAGGCCCGCCGCCTGTCTACCGCGGCCTGTACGCGATGCAGTCGATTTCGACTTTCATGAGCGGGTCGGCGAAAGCCACGGCCACGGTGGTGCGCGCCGGGCGCTGGTCGCCGAAAAACTCGCGGTAGACCTCGTTCATCGCGGCGAAATCATTGCCGTCGCGCAGGTACACATTGCATTTGACGACGTCCGCCATGGAGGCGCCGGCCGCAGCGAGAATGCGCTGCACGTTGGTCAACGTGAGGCGCGTCTCGTGCCGGATGTCGCCATAGGAAAGCTGGTTCGTGGCCGGATCGACCGGCCCCTGGCCGGAGACGTAGACAAAATCGCCGGCGACCACCGCGGGCGAGTAAGGCCCGCGGGGCGCCGGCGTGCCGGACGGGAAAATGCGCTCGACGGATGCCATGCAGACATCCTATGAAGTTTTCTTGCGCCGCGTGCGGCGGACTTTCTCCCCGGAGGATTCGGCGGCCTTTTTCCGCGTCGCGCGCTTTTTCGGCTTGGGCGGCTCTTCGGGCAGCGGGATTTCGCCGGTCGCGGTGGGCTGGCCGGCGACGATCGGCTGCACGAAGTCCAGCTCGCTCAGCTCCTCTTCTTCCTGCTTTTCCTGTTCCGGCGGCGCGGGCGGGTAGAATTCGGCGCCGAGGTTCACCATCAGGCCGCCCTCCTCGCGCGGCTCCAGCCGCACGACGGTCTTGTCCTGGGCGAAGTTGAGGAACTCGGAAAAGCTCTGGAACCCGTAGGTGGCGGGATCGAAGTCCGGGTATTCCTCCTTCATCCAGGCGAGCAGGTCCTCGGCGCTCTGGCTGCTCTCCTCGAACTCCAGCCGGTGGATCTCCAGCACGTCGCGCAGCAGCGACAGCGCCTCTTCGGGCCGCGGCAGGGCCTTGTCCGGGGCGCGGTGCTTGCGCTCGATGAAGTAGCGGCCGCCGGAGCCCTTGACGCGCACGAGGTCGGCCTTCTTGAGCTTCTCGACGAACTCCGAGAAGCTGCGTGCGCCATAGGCGCTTTCGCTGAAGGTGGAGTCCAGCTGGAGCATGGTCGACTTCAGCAGGCCGAGCTGCGGCTGCACGTTGCGCCGCTCGAGCACCTGCAAGGCGCGCTCGACCAGCGGCATGGCCAGGGTCAGATCGAGCGGCTGCGGGCGGTTCTGCTGCTCCTGCTGGCGCTGCGCCTCCCGCTCCTTGCGGCGCTCCTCGCGCTCTTTCATGCGCTTTTCGCGCCGCTCGCGCCAGCTTTCGCGCGGCTGCGCCTCCTGCGCCGGCAGCGGCTGCACCTCTTCCGGGGCCACGTTCAGCAGCGATTCGAAGCTGATGAACTCGTGGCAGTTCTGCTGGAGGATCGTGGAGGTGAAGGCGCGGCCGCCGATGACGAACACCGTCTTGCCGTATTCCTTCAGCTTGTTCACCAGCGGGATGAAGTCGGAGTCGCCGCTGACGATGGCGAAGGCGTTCACATGGTCGTGGGTGAAGGCCATCTCGAGCGCGTCCAGCGCCAGGTTGATGTCGGCGCCGTTCTTGTCGCCGCGCGGCGACGGGATGCGCTGCACCATCTGGACGGCGTTTTCCGCCATTTGCCGCGTGGCCGCCTCGTGGCGGCCCCAGTTGGCGTAGGCGAACTTGGCGACGATGTCGCCGCGCTCCTTGAGCGCGTTGAGAACCAGCGAGACGTCGAAGTCGCGCCGGAGAGTGCTTTTCACGCCGATTTCCGTGTTGTCATAGTCGATGAAAACGGCGATGTTCAGTTTGTCCTGCATGGGGTTGTACAAAATCCTAACAAAATGTTCCGGCCGGGATCTGCCGCCCGGGCGGACGCGCTGTCCGCCGGGGCTGTGGGGCATCGCCCCGCCATTGCGGGCTCGAGGCTGACCTGCAACGCCATCCCCGGTCCCTTCCTCCTCGTGCGGCGCGGCCTCGCGGCCGGGCCGCCTGCCGCGCCGCCAGGGCGGCGCAGCGGACTCCGCCTTGCGGCGCATTCTGCGGACCAGCGCGCCACGGTTCCGGCGGGACAAGGCGCTCCGTCAACGGATGCGTTGTACAGCCGGCTGCATGGGGCGTGTCCGGCGCGGGCCGCAAAGCCTGTTTGCGTTCAGCGCCTCCGGACGGGCAGGCGGGGCGGGGTTCGCCTCCTCCCGCGGGTCGGGGGGCAGCCGGGCAGGTCAGCGTCTTTCCTGTGTGGGAAGCTGCCGGCCCGCCACTACCAGTATAGATCCGAACCGGAGGCAAAACGATGCACCGGCAAGCGGAAGCCCGGCGCTTCCTGTCACCCCCGGCGTGCGGCGGTGATCCAATAAGACAGAGATACGGATTTCCCGCGATGAGCAAGACCCTGAAGCTGGACATCGCCGGCATGCACTGCGGCGGCTGCGTGACGCGCCTGACCAACACGCTGAAAAAGATCGAAGGCGTCGAGTTGCGCCACGCCGAAGTCGGCGCGGCGGAACTCGTCTACGACGAGCAGCGCGTCTCGAAAGAGGACATCGCCTCGGCGGTGGAGAAGATCGGGTTCGAGGTGATCGGAACAACGGAGTGAAAGCGGAGTCGCAGGCCCGGATCACATTCCCGGTGCGCGGCATGACGTGCGCCGCCTGCCAGGCGCATGTGCAGAAGACGCTTGCCTCGCTGCCCGGCGTCGAGGCGGCGAGCGTCAACCTGATGCTGCACAACGCGACGGTGGTCTATGACGCGCGCGCGCTGTCGCCCGCCGACCTGGTCGCCGCCGTGAACGGCTGCGGCTATGAAGCCGAGCTGCCGCCGCCGGCCCGGTCCATTGCCGAGGAGCAGCGCCGGCACGACGCGGAAGAGGAAGCCGAATACCGGCGGCTGCGGTTGCGCGCCGCCGTCGCACTCGCCTGCGGCGCCGCGGCGATGGCCTCCATGCCGTGGCACCATCAGCGCGCCGCCTGGCTGGCGCTGGCGGCGCTGAGCCTGGTGGTGATGCTGTGGGCGGGGCGGCGCTTTTACGTCAAGGCGTGGGCCGCGCTGCGCCACGGCACGGCGGACATGAACACGCTGGTGGCGCTGGGCACGGGCGCGGCGTTTTTCTACTCGCTGGCTCACCCGCACGAGCCGTACTTCGAGTCGGTCATCTTCATCATCGCCTTCGTCCTCACGGGCAACGCGCTCGAGGCGCGGGCGCGGCGGAAGACATCGGAGGCGCTTTCCGCGCTGGCGCGGCTCGAGCCGGAAACGGCGCGCGTGCTGCGCGGGGGCGAAGAGGTGGAAGTTCCTGTGGCGGAGCTCCACGCCGGGGATCTGGTGGTGGCGCGCCCCGGGGAACGCATCGCCGCCGACGGCGTGGTGGTGGAGGGGACTTCCAGCGTCGATGAATCCATGCTGACCGGCGAGCCGCTGCCCGTCGAGAAAGGCCCCGGGGCGCGCCTGGCCGGCGGCACGCTGAACGTCGACGGCCGCCTGGTTTACCGCGCCGTGGCCGTGGGCGGGGAAACCGAACTGGAGCGGATCCTCCGCCTGCTGCGGGACGCGCAGGCTTCCAAGGCGCCGATTCAGCGGTTGGCGGACCGCGTGGCGGCGGTCTTCGTGCCCGCGGTCGTCGCGGTGGCCGCGCTCTCGTGGCTTCTCACCGGCTCTTTCCCGGCGGCGATTGCCGTGCTGGTGGTCGCCTGCCCGTGCGCGATGGGGCTGGCCGTTCCCGCGGCGGTGATGGCCGCAACGGGACGCGCGGCGCGGCTTGGCATCCTGTTCCGGCACGGGGAGGCGCTCGAGCGGCTGGCGAAGATCGACACGGTGGTCTTTGACAAGACAGGCACGCTCACCGAGGGCCGCCCCGAGGTTCGCGCGTTCCTGCCTGCCGCCGGAGCCGATCCGCAGGAAACGCTGCGGCTGGCCGCCGCGGTGGAAGCAGCGAGCGAGCACCCCTTGGCCCGCGCCGTGGTGCGGTACGCCGGGCAGGCGATGATTCCTGCCGCGGGCTTCCGCGCGTTGCCGGGCCGCGGCGCCGAGGGCGTGGTGGAGGGCCGGCGGGTGGTCATCGGCAAGCGCGATTATGTCGCGGAAACGGGCGCCGCGCTGCCGGAGCCGGAGCCGCGGGCGGCCGGCGAGACCGAGCTGTATGTGGCCATCGACGGCGCCTTCGCTGGCCTTTTTCTGATTCGCGACACGCTGCGCGCGGACGCGCCCCAGGCGGTGGCCGAACTGCGCCGCATGGGGCTGCGCGTGTGGATGCTGACCGGCGACTCGGAGGCGGCCGCGCGGGCCATTGCGGCCGAGGCCGGCATCGACGACGTCGCTGCGGGGCTGCTTCCCGAGGGCAAGCTCGATTTCATCGAGCGCTTGCGGCGCCAAGGCGCGCGCGTCGCCATGACGGGGGACGGCATCAACGACGCGCCCGCGCTGGCGGCCGCCGATGCGGGCATCGCGCTCGCATCCGGCACGGACGCCGCCACCGCCAGCGCCGATGTCACGCTGGTCCGGCCCGAATTGACGCTCGTGCCGCTGGCGCTGCGCCTGGCGCGCGCCGGGATCCGCATCATGCGCCAAAACCTCTTCTGGGCTTTCGTCTATAACGTGGTGATGATCCCTGTGGCGGCTGCCGGCCGCCTGGATCCGGTGCTGGCGGCGGCGGCGATGAGCCTCAGCTCGGTGTCCGTGGTGGCCAACAGCCTGCGGTTGTCCCGGCTCCGCCTGCGGTGACCCGCGCCTGAAAAAAATGCGGCCCGCGAGGGAGGCTGCGCGGGCCGCCATGGCACAGGAGCTGACGGACAATCAGAGCTTTTCCTGCGGCAGCGCGACGCGGCGGGAGCGCGGCGCGGCCGGGCGCGAGGCGGGCCGGTCCTCGAGCGTGACTTGCAGGGTGTGCTCCTTCCTGTCCCGGATCACCACCACGGGAAGCGTTTTCTTCGACGCGTCGCGGGCGGCGCGCAGTGCGTTGGTGATGTCGCGCGGCTCGCTCACCTTGCGGTCGTCGACCTTGACAATCACGTCGCCCGCCTTGATGCCCGCCTTCTCCGCCGGCGTGTCTTTCATCACGGAGCGCACCAGCACGCCATCTTTCACGCCGAAAAAGTCGCCGAGCTGCGAATCCTTCAACGGCTCGCCCTCGATGCCGAGCAGCGCGGTTCGCCAGCTCATCGTCACGCGCGGCACATCGGGCAGCGGCTCGATGCGCGGGATGCGGATCCTCACATCCTCATCGATGTTCGGGGCGCGGAAACTGAACGCGCGCCCTTTGCGTTCGGCGACGGTGGCGGTGACCGTCTGCGCCGCGCCCTCGCGGAACACCGTGAGCCGCACGGTGCGCCCGGGGGGCGTTTCGCGCACGAGGCGGACAAACTGCGCGGTGCCTTCCACGCGCTGCCCGTTGTATTCGAGCACCACGTCGCCCGGCTTCAGCCCCGCCTTGTCCGCGGGGCTGTCCGGCTCCACCGTGGTGATTTCCACGCCGTGCTCTTCCTTGAGCTTCAGGGCCTTGGCCCGCTCGGCGGTGATCTCTTTCACGCCGACGCCGAGGTAGGTGCCGCCGGCCTGGAAGAAAATCGCGGGGTCCGGCGGCGCCGGCGGGGGAGGCGGCTGGAGAGCCACCTCGGGCGCTTCCTCGCCCTGCGGCGCGGGTGATTGCGCAAACGCGGGGGATGCGGTCAGAAACAGCGCGGCGGCCGCCGCCACGCTGCCCATCAGAAGACTTCTTGCAGGGGATTTCATGGCCTTTGTGCCTCTGGATCGGGATTCGGGCCGCCGCTGGCTCCACTGTCCGGCCCGGCCCTCTGGGTTCCGTACTGTCAGACGCGCGACACCAGCGGAGGTCTCGCGCGCCGCCGCTTTCCTCGCCGCCGCGGCGCACGGGCCTCGCCCCTGCGTGCCTCGCGCCGGGCGGCGCGCCCGAGGGACACAATGGATTCATGCGCACTGCCTGCCTTCTGGCCGTTTTCGCCCTGCTTCCGTCGCCTGCCGGCGCCGAGTTGTTGGCGGGTGCGGCGGCGCGCAAGATTACGCCGAAGCTGGACCGGCCCGTGTATCTGGCCGGGTTCGGCAACAACCGCGCGGCCACGGGCGTCCATGACGATCTGTGGGCGCGCTGCCTGGCGCTGCGCACCACCGCCGCGCCGGTGGTGATCTGCGCGGTGGACCTGATCGGCCTGTTCCACGACGACGTGGCGATGATCCGCGCGGCCGTTCCCGGCGCAACGGTCATCGTGGCCGCTACGCACGTGCACCAGGGGCCGGACACGATGGGACAGTGGGGGCCGAAACAGACCGTCAGCGGGCTGGACGAGACCTACAATTCGTTCGTGGTGGCCGAGACGGCCGCCTGCGCGCGCGATGCCATCGCCCGGTTGCAGCCGGTGAGAATGTTTCCTGCGGCGGTGACCCCTCCTGACGTGGCGAAATACTATGACGACACGCGCCCGCCGGTGGTGCACGATCCCGAGATCCTTTCGCTCGTGTTCCGGGACCGCCGCGGCCGCGCGGTGGCCACGCTCGTCAACTGGAACAACCACCCGGAGGCGCTCGGCAGCCGCAATACGCTGATCACGTCGGACTACGTCCATTACACGCGGCAGATGCTGGAAGACGAGGGCTTCGGCACGGTGGTGTTCGTCAACGGCGCCGTCGGCGGGATGCAATCGCCGCTGGGCGCGAAGGTCGTGGACCCGGAGACCGGCCAGCCGGCGCCGAAGGACAGCTTCCGCTTCGCCGAAATCGTGGGCCGCTACGCGGCCCGCCACGTCATCGAGTCCCAGAAGAAAGTGAAGTCGGCCGCCGTGGACTCGCTTGTCTACAAGGAAACCATGGCGAGATTCCCGGTGACGAACCAGAGCTTCCTGATGGCCGCCAAACTCGGGCTTTTCGGCGGCCGCAAGCCGATGCAGGAGGGCGGGACCTCGGCCCCGGTCGGCTATCTGAAACTGGCCTGGGACGGCCGTCCGGTAGTCGAGGCGGCGCTCGTGCCCGGCGAGCTGTACCCGGAGCTGAGCGTGGGCGGCGCCGTCTGCGACCCCAACGCGGATTTCCCGGACGCGCCGGTGGAGAAGCTGCTCAAGAAAATGCTTTCGGCGCCGTTCCGGATGCTGTTCGGGCTGGCCAATGACGAGATCGGCTACATTCTGCCGAAGTGCCAGTGGGACGAAAAGCCGCCTTACACGTTCGGCGCGGCCCGGCGCTGGTACGGCGAGGTGAATTCGGTCGGCCCCGACGCGGCTCCCGTCCTTGCCGCCGCCTTCGAGTCCCTGCTGCGGCCCTGAGGGGCCGCACCGCCGCCGATATCAGACCAGTTATACTGATTTTGACCGAGTCCCTTTCATCTTTTTCTTCAGGATCAGGAGACAGAATGGCCAAACGAATTGCAATCCTCACCGGCGGCGGCGACGTTCCCGGACTGAATGCCGTCATCAAGCAGGTCACCTATCGCGGCTGTGCGATGGGCTACGAGGTCATCGGCATCCGGCGCGGATGGGAAGGCCTGACCCACCTCAACATGGACGACCCGGCCAGCGTGTCCCGCTACACGCTCCAGCTGACGCCGCTCAACACGCGGACGATCGACCGGACGGGCGGCACGTTCCTGCATTCTTCCCGCACGAATCCCGCCAAAATGAAGAGCCTGCCCGAGCACCTCAAGGGCATGTCGTTCCCTTCGAGGGAAACGGAGAAGGACGGGCAGAAAATTGTCACCTATGACGTCACGTCCGCGGTTCTGAAGAACCTGGAGCGTCTCGGCGCCGACACCGTCATCGCCATCGGCGGCGACGACACGCTGAGCTACGCGCGGCGGCTGCACGACGAAGGCGTCAGGATCATGGCCATTCCCAAGACCATGGACAACGACGTCCGCAACACCGAGTACTGCATCGGCTTCTCGACGGCCATCACGCGCGCCGACTCGGCCATCCAGCGCCAGCGGACCACCGTGGGCTCGCACGAGCGCATCGGCATCTTCCGCGTCTTCGGCCGCGACGCCGGGTTCACGGCGCTGTACACGGCTTACGTGACCAACATCCGCTGCGTGATCCCCGAATTCAAGGTGAACCTCGAAAAGCTGATCCAGCTGTTGATCGAGGACAAGCGCAACAACCCGTCCAACTACGCCCTGGTCATCCTCTCGGAAGGCGCCGAGTGGGAAGGCTACCAGGTGCGCCACTACGGCGAGGCCGACGCCTACGGACACCGCAAGAAGGCCAATGTGGGCGACGACCTGGCCGCGGAAATCAAGGCGCGCACGGGCGAGGACACCATTGTCAGCGACCTCACTTACGACCTGCGCTCGGGCGACCCGGATTTCGTCGACAAGCTGGTGGCCTGCACCTTCGGCAACATGGCCATGGACGCGCTCGCCGAGGGCAAGAGCGGGCTGATGACCGGCATCGTCAAGGGCTGCTACGAGCTGGTCGAGATCCCCGACCCGAAGCTCGGGCCGCGCAAGGTGGACGTCGAGACCATGTACAACACCGAGCGCTACCGGCCCCGCTACGACAACAAACGCGGGCTGCCCGTGTTTCTCAGCAAGCTCTGATGGGCCTTTTCTCGCGATTTTTGCGGAAGCGGAAGGCTTCCCTGACGCCGGATCTCGCCGCCGGGATCCGGCGTTCGTTTGAAGAGGCGGCGGCCGACGAGGAGCACTTCCCTTCGGAAATCGACCCCCGCATTCTGCACGTGCGCGCAGTCATCGAGGGCATCGCGCCGCTCGGCCCGGGCGCGCGCGTGCTCGACGCGGGCTGCGGCAAGGGGCGCTTCGCGAAGCACGTAAAGCGGGCGTACCCGCAGGCGGCGGTGGTGGCGCTCGACCTGGCCCTGGCCATGCTCCGCTGCGCTCCGCCGGAGCTGGAGCGCGTTGCGGCGTCGATGCTGGAGCTGCCCTTCGCGCCGCAGTCCTTCGATGCGGTCTACGCCACCGAGTCGCTCGAACACGCCGTCGACATCGAGGCCGCCGTGGCCGAGCTGTGCCGCGTGCTGAAGCCCGGCGGCCGCATTGTCATCATTGACAAGAACGCCCGGCAGTGGGGCAGGCTGGAAACCCCGCCGTGGGAGAAGTGGTTCCGCGAGGAAGAGCTTCTCGGGCTGCTGCGCCGCTGGTGCCGCAACGCCGCCTGCCGCCCGATTTCCTACTGGGAGGACGTCTCCCCGGACGGGCTGTTCCTCTGCTGGACCGCCACCAGAAACTCATGACAAAGAAAACCACGCCGCAAATTTTCCAGGAGGTGGTCGAAGCCGAAGGCCACCTGATCGACTCGCACATCATGGAGCAGATCTTCGACACCGTGATCGAGCATCACGGCCGCTTCGAGGTCGAGCACTTCCACATCGGCAGGACCAACGCCGAGCCGTCGCGCCTGCGGCTGCGCATCGAGGCGCCGGACCGCGCCTCCTTCGACAAGATGCTCAGCCAGCTTCATACGCTCGGCTGCGCGCCGGTCGAGGAGCAGGACGCCCGCTTCGCGCGGGTGGAGCGCGACCGCTGCGCGCCGGAGGATTTCTACTCCACCACCAACCACCGCACGCTGATCCGCCGCGGCGGGCAGTGGCACGAGGTGCAGAACCAGCGCATGGACGCCGTCATCGTCTGGGAGGGCGGCAAGCCCTGGGCGCGGCGCCTGCGCGACCTCCGGGCCGGCGACGAAATCGTCGTCGGCATGCGCGGCATCCGCGTCATCCCCGAAGCCAAGGAGCGCGACCGGCTCGCGTTCGCCTTCATGTCGAACGGCATCTCGAGCGAGCGCCAGGTGGAAACCGCCGTGCGGCAGACCGCCGCGCTCGTGCGCCAGACGCTCGACGCGGGGCTGCGCGTCGTCGTCGTGGCCGGCCCGGTGGTCGTGCACACCGGCGGCGGCAAGTGGCTGGCCTCGCTCATCCGCAAGGGCTATGTCAGCGCGCTGCTGGCCGGAAACGCGCTGGGCGTGCATGACATCGAGTCGGCGCTGTTCGGCACCTCCCTCGGAGTGCGGCTCAGCGACGGCCGGCAGGAAGAGCACGGCCACCGCAACCACATGCGCGCCATCAACCGAATCTACCACGCCGGCAGCGTGCGCGAGGCCGTCGACAAGGGGATCCTCAAAAAGGGCGTGCTGTACGAGTGCGTTGTCAACGGCGTGCCGTTCGTGCTCGCCGGCAGCCTGCGCGACGACGGCCCGCTGCCGGAAACCATCACCGACATGAACGCCGCCCAGGACGCCTACGCCGGCCAGTTGCGCGGCGCGGGCCTGGTGCTGTGCCTCGGCTCGATGCTCCATTCCATCGCCACGGGCAACATGTTGCCCGGCTGGGTGAAGACCGTCTGCGTCGACATCAACCCGGCCGTGGTGACCAAGCTCGGCGACCGCGGCACCGGCCAGGCGGTCGGCGTGGTCACCGACGTGGGCATCTTCCTCGAACACCTCGACCGCCACCTGCCCGAAAGCCGCCGCAAGGAGAACGCCTGATGCCGAAACAAAAGCAGCAGAAATTGTACACCGACGAGCACGCCGCCAGCGGCGTCTCCGCCCCGCTGCCGGACATCGAATGCTGGCCCAACCAGTTCCCGCAGCGCGACTACTGGATCGAAATCACGTCGCCGGAGTTCACCAGCGTCTGCCCCCGCACCGGGCTGCCGGATCACGGCACAATCACCATCCGCTACGTGCCGGACCGCCTCTGCCTGGAGCTCAAGTCCCTGAAGATGTACCTGCTCGCCTACCGCAACATGGGCATCTTCCAGGAAAACGCCGTCAACCGCATCCTGGACGACTGCGTGAAGGCCTGCCTTCCGCGCCAGATGTCGGTGACGGGCGAGTTCACCCCGCGCGGCGGCATCTACACGACAATCACCGCCGACTACGTCCGGCCGCGGCGCAAGAGCCGCTGACGGGCGCCCGCAACGGGCTCAGCCCGGCTGCCGCAGCCCCATCAGGTCGCGGTACAAGGCCGACTGCCGCCGCGCGATCCCGTCCCATCCGTAGCGCTGCCCGGCTTTGCGGCGCGCAGCCTGTTCCATTGAGCGGCGCCGCGCCGGATCGGCCATCAGGGCGAGCGCCGCCTCCGCCATGGACGGCACGCCCGGCACGATGCAGGCCTCCCGCCCCGGCTCGATCTCCAGCCCGTGCACGGCGGCCCGCGTGGCGACGATCGCCTTGCCCATCGCCATGGCTTCCAGGATCTTGATGTTGGTTCCGGCCGAGGCGAGCAGCGGCGCCACCACCAGCTCCGCCCGCGCATACGCGGGGCGCACGTCGGCGACATACGCCTCAAGCTCGATCTGCGGATCGTCGAGGCTTGCCTGCACGCGGTCCTTGTACAGATCCAGATAGTGCTCGGGGTTGGCGCCCGCGATCACATGCAGCACCGCGCCGCGGGCGCGCAGCTCCGGCCAGGCGTCCTTCAGGAATGCGGCCAGTCCGAGCAGGTTCGGCAGGTGCGCGAACGAGCCGATGAACAGCAGCCTTCCCGGTTCCGGCGCGCTGGCGGCGGGCGAGAAGCGCTCCAGGTCGACCCCGTTTTCGATCACCTCGACGCGGCGCGCGCCCTCCACCATCGCCGCGTCCCGCTGCGACATGGCCACCACGCACCCGACGCGCCGCCAGAGCTCGCGCTCGAAGCGCTCCCAGCGCCGCCACTGCTGGCGCGTCTCCCAGGATTCGCGCTCCTCGAGCAGCTGGCGGTACAGATCCAGCGTGATGTCGTGCTCCACCAGCACCGTAGGCAGGCCCGCGCAATCGCCGGCGTACAGGCCCATCTGGGTGAATTCCATCTGGACGAGGCGCGGCTGGTGGCGCTCGCGCGCCAGCCGCAGCGCCGCATGGAAGGCCGGCTGGTCGTGCTCCTCCACCACTTCCGGCCGCGCCGTCATCGGGCGCAGGTGCGTGCCCTCGCGCGCGACGAGAATCACCTCGGTGCAGAAGTCGAGAATCTCGCGCGCGGGCGGCCCGAGCTTCGGCGTGAAGGCGATGAGCACCTGGTCGAACTCGGCCGCGGCGCGCCGCATCAGGTTGTACATGCGCACCGCGCCGCCGTGGGAAAGCGGCCAGGGCAGGTAGGCGCTCAAAACAAAAATGAGGGGTTTTGAAGGGTCCCGCCGCCGCCCCGGGAAAACCGCGACCGAGCCGGAGCCGGCGGCCAGGATCGCCGCCTCGTCCAGGCGCGCCGCGGGCAGGCGGCGCAGATGGCGGTAGCCGCGGCACGCCGCGCGCAGCGCGAAGAAGGCCCACGGCCGCCTCGGCTCCTGCGCCGCATGCCAGTTGAGCCGGTCGATCGCGGCGCGCCAGAGCTTGAGGAAGAGCCGCGGCTGGCCGACGCTGCGCAGCAGGAACCGCAGGAAATTGATCTCGACGAACGTGGCCAGCTCCTCGGGCTTGTAGAAGCGCGACGTCGTGGCGCGGTGGTGATGCAGCACGCGCGCTCCGGCGGCGAACACCGTCGGCCAGCCCTGCCGCCAGGCGCGGAAGCCGAGATCGAGGTCCTCCACATAGGCCGGGACGAGCGCTTCATCCAGGCCGCCGAGCGCGCGCAGCTTCGCCGTGTCGAACAGCGAGCAGCCGCCGCTGCCATACAGCACGGGCGTGAGGTTTTCGCCCTCAAGCGGCTCGATGCAATGCACGGGGAAGTCCCCGCGGGCCGGATTCTCGCGCCAGACGGCCTTGCCGGTCTCCTCGCGGCGCCTGCCTTCGGGAAAGAGGATCTGCGCCGTCGCGCAAAACAGGTCCGGAACGGCGCCGAACGCCTCGCGCAGCGGCTCGAGAAAGCCCGCCGCCGGCTCCATGTCGTTGTTCAGCAGCAGCGTGAAGCGGTAACGCGCCCGCGCGATGCCGCGGTTGACGGCCGCCGCGAAGCTGAGCGGCTCGCGGCTCTCCTCGACAATCACTCCCGGATGCCCGCTGCGCAGCCAGCCCGCCGTCCCGTCCGCGCTGCCGTTGTCACAGACGATGATCTCGCCTGCGCGGCCCTGCAATTCGCGCTCGAGCGCCGGCACAAGTTTTTCGAGCAGCGCTCGCCCGTCTCGCGACGGAATGATCATGCTGATGCCTTCCGGCAGGGTTGCCGTGGCGGCCAGCGGCGGCCCATGCCGTTGCCAACGCTTGCGCAAGGCCGCGTATCTCCCTGTGGCCGAGGCCAGCAGCGCCAGCAGCGGCCGCTCGTACGCCTTCGGGTGCCGCAGGCGCCAGAGCTGCGTGTAAAGCCAGCCGCCGGGGTGCGTCTGCCGGTGGATGAATTCGCGAAGGCGCCATGCGAGAAAGCGCAGCGCCTGCGGCGCGTCGCCGGGCCGCAGCGCGAAGTGGTTCATCTGCTCGTTGAACAGGAGCAGCCGCCCGCGGGACACCGCCAGCGCGGCGGCGCGCATCGGCCAGTAGGGCAGCTCGCGGTCCAGCACCAGCCCCGTCCACGCAATCTGTTTGCCGCGCAGCTCGTCCCGGATGCGCGCCACGTTCTGGCGCAGCGTGCGCCGCGGGAACCACGGGATCCAGCGCGCCTGCGGGAACTCTCGCGGGGGAGGGAACTCCGCCACCAGCCACAGCTCGGCCCCCGGCAGCACCGCCGACAAGGATTCAAGAAACGCCGGGGCGCGGTGTTCCCACGTGGAAGCGAAAGCCAGGAGGACAGCAGCCGGGCGCGCCAACTCAGATCAGCCTGTCAACCGGGGTTTTCAGCCCGCCGCTTCGGAATTCGTCCCACATCGCCAGCGCCTGGAGGCAGAAAGCGGTGGAGACCGGGTTGGCATAGTCGGACGGCTCGCCCGTCAACGCGCCGAAGTTGTAGCCGCCGCGCAGGCGCGCATCGGCGCCGGTCATCTGAAAAGAGGCGACCCGCCGGGCTTCCTCCGCGGCGGCGGCCTCGTCGAGCGGCGCCAGGCCAAGATGATGGGCCCACAGCCGCACTCGAAGCAGTTGCGCGTTGACGTCCGAGCGCTCGAACACGGGGCGGATCCGGCGCAGCTCGGCGCCGGCGCGGGCGATGCCAACCGCCAGAGCCTCGCGCGCCCTGCTTTGATCGCCGCGCCACAGCAGGGCTTCAAGGAAATAACAGTAGGCGTGCAGCCGGTCCATCCGCGCGCGGTCGTCCGGCGCCGCGTCCAGGAACGAGGAGTGCGTCCCCAGGGCGAACTCGCAGGCCCGGTCGAACAGCGCGTTCAGGCGCTGCTCGCCCCCGGCGGCGGCCACCTCCAGCCAGGCCAGAGCCGACTTGAGCTGGTAGCAGCCGCTCGACCGCGACCAGCGGCCATCCCGCGGCAGGGGCTGCTTTGACGGCAAGGCGAGCACCGGGTGGATGTCATGCGAGTTGACGAAGTCGCGCTCCATGCTTTCCGCGCACAGTTCCGCCGTGCGGCGGTAGCGCGGCTCGCCGGTGGCGCGCCACAGGCGCAACAGGGCCCGCGCGATGATGCCGTTGTCGAAGAAACAGCTCAGCTGCTCGGGCGGCTCGCCATCCGGGACCCACTCGAAGGGCATGGCCTCCGAGCGCTCGTCCCAGGCGCGGCAGAGAAAATCGCCGGCGCGCCGCGCGGCCTCAAGGTAACGCGGGTCCGCACTGCGCTCGTGCAGCTCCAGATACGCGGAGACGCCGTAGCCGGTGATCTCCGTGGAGACCCGCGCGTTGCGCGCTTCCGAAATCCGGTGGTAGCGGGCCAGGCCTCCGTGCGGCTCCTGAATGCCCGAGTGCAGTAGCCACTCTCCTGCCAGCGCGCAGGCCGGACTACAGGCGGAACTGGCAATCCCCGTTGCTCGACTCAAACGATTCACCCCGTCTGTGAAAAGATCAAACCCCCAGTGTAGATGATCGGGATTTCGTTCCGCTGCAAGGAACCGGCCGCCAGAACGAGCCGTGAAGCCTGCGGCAAGAGGAGGAGAGGCCGCTCTGCGATGCCATCCCCGGAAGCCGCCGGGCGCGGGCGGGCCGCGCCCGGCAAGGGCGGCTCTGCGTGCCAGGCCCGCGGTTTCAGCGCCCGGGCTTCCACTTGATGTTGCAGCCGGCGCTGGGCCGCTGGTCTTTGCTCACCGGCCGCCCTTCGAGCACGGCGTCGATGGCGGCGCGCAGGTCGCGGCCGGTGACCGGCTTGCCGTTGCCGGGCCGGCTGTCGTCGAGCTGGCCGCGGTAGACCAGCCTGCGCTGCTCGTCGTAGAGGAAGAAATCCGGCGTGCATGCGGCGTCGAACGCCCGCGCGGCATCCTGCGACTCGTCATAGCAATAAGGGAAGTTGAACCCGAGTTGCACGGCCTGCTCTTTCAGGCTCTCCGGCGCGTCGTCCGGGTAGTTGGCGGCGTCGTTGGACGAGATGGCGATGATTCCGACCGGTTTGTCCGCATAGTCCCGGCCGATGCGGGCCAGTTCCTGCTCCACGTGCTTCACGTAGGGACAATGGCGGCAAATGAACATCACAAGCAACGCCTTGCGGTCCGCGTAATCTTCCGGCGAGACCATGCGTCCGGAGACCACGTCGGGAAGCGCGAAGGAAGGCAGCGGCGAGCCCAGTTCCTTCATGACCGATTCAGTGAGCGCCATCGGGCGACCTCCAGTGCTCCAGGGGATTCATTGAAGAAACCTGACGCATCCCGGCCGCGGACGCACAAGACAGGCTTTTGCCGCGGCGGGCGGCGTCCAAACACCCAGTTTACCCGGCTTCGGGCGGGCGGCCCGGCACGGCGGCGTCTTACCCGTTGCCCTTGTCCAGCACCTTCTTCACGCCGCTGATGATGTCGATCGGCAGGGGGAAGACGACCGTCGTGTTCTTCTCCGAGCCGATCTCGATCAGCGTCTGGAGGTAGCGGAGCTGGATCGCCACAGGCTCCTTCTGGATGGTGGCGGCCGCCATGGCGAGCTTCTCCGCCGCCATGTACTCGCCTTCGGCGTGGATGATCTTGGCGCGGCGTTCGCGCTCGGCTTCCGCCTGGCGGGCGATGGCGCGCACCATCATGTCGGGCAGGTCGACCTGCTTGACCTCCACCTTCACCACCTTCACGCCCCACGGGTCGGTGTCCTTGTCGAGCACTTCCTGCAAACGCATGTTGAGCTTTTCGCGCTGGCTGAGCAGCTCGTCCAGCTCGACCTCGCCGAGGATGCTGCGCAGCGTGGTCTGCGCCAGCTGCGAGGTGGCGTAGAGATAGTTGGCCACCTCGAGCACGGCCTTCTGCGGATCGACGACGCGGAAGAAGACGACGGCATTCACCTTCACCGTGACGTTGTCGCGCGTGACGACGTCCTGCGAGGGCACGTCGAGCGTCTCGACCCGCAGCGAGACCCGCACCATCCGGTCGATCGGCTGGAAGACCAGGATGAAGCCCGGACCTTTCGGCTTTGGCAGCACGCGCCCCAGCCGGAAGATGACGCCGCGCTCGTACTCGTTGAGGATCTTGATGGCGGACAGCAGGTAGAGGATCAGAATGAACAGCACGATCATCGGAACCGGAAGCATGTTGACATCCCTTTCTGCGCCTATCCGGCGCGCTTGACCTTGAGACGCAAGCCCTCGACGGCTTCCACGCGGACGCGCTGGCCGGCCTCGACCGGCTCGTCCGCGCTGGCCGTCCAGTATTCCCCCCGCACTAAAACCGTGCCGGTCGGATTCAGCGGCGTCTCGGCGACGCCCGTTTCTCCGATCATCGCTTCCACGCCGGTTGCCGGGGGCCGCAGCCGGGCGCGGATCACCAGGGAAAGCAGGAAGACGGTGATGATGCCGAACGGGATGCTCACGGCGAGCGCCGTCGCCCAGCGGATGCGCAGCTCGGGCGGCCCTTCCACCAGCAGCACCGCTCCCAGCACCATCGCCACCACCCCGCCCGCCGCAAGAATTCCGTGGGACACAATCTTGGCCTCCAGGATGAACAGAACCACGGCCAGCACCAGCAGGCCCACTGCGGCGAAATTGATCGGCAGGACCGAGAGCGCCAGCAGGCCCAGCAGCAGAAGAATCGCGCCCGAGACCCCGGGCAGGATCATCCCGGGCTGGGTGAACTCCCAGTACAACAGCAGCCCGCCCGCAACGAGAATCAGAAAGGCCAGATTGGGGTCGGCCACGGCCTGCACCACCCGCTCCCGAAGCGTCAGCTCATAGGGTTTCAGCGCGACGCCGGAGGTCTTCAGGATGACGGTGGAGCCGTCCGGGCGCTTCACCTTCCAGCCGTCGAGCTTCGCCCACAGCTCCTGCTCGTCCCGCACGATCAGGTCGATGAGGTTCTCCTTGAGCGCCTCCTCGCTGGTAAACGATTTGGCTTGCAGCACGGCGGCTTCCGCCGCCTGCCAGTTCCGGCCGTGTCTGCCGGCCAGGCTGCGCAGGGCGGCGGCGGCGTCGCTTTCGACCTTCTTCCGCATCACCGGATCCATGGGTTCGCCGAGCGTGACGGGCGAGGCCGCGCCGGTCCGCGTGCCCGCCGCCATCGCGGCCACGTCGCCGGACAGCAGGATGAAGAAGCCGGCCGAAGCGGCCCGCCCGCCGGAAGGCGTGACGAACGTCACCACGGGGACAGGCGACGCGCTGATGGTTTCAATGATCTCCCGGGTCGCCTCCATCAGCCCGCCCGGCGTGTTCAGCCGGATCAGCAGGAACGGCGCCTGCTCGCGCCTCGCCTGCTCGACCGCGTGCCTGAGGATTTCCACCGACACGGGATGGATGACGGACTGGAAGTCCACCGCCACGGCGGCGCGCGGCGGCTCCGCGCCGCAGGCGCCCAGCGCCGCCGACATCAGGAGAGCTGGCAAAAGGGGCTGCCTTTTTCGCCGCATGAGCGCTGGCCTCCGCACCTAACATACTTCGTGCGGATCCCCAAGTAAATCCCTGCGGCAGCGCCCGGGGAGCGCGGCGCAGGCTGTGTTATAGTGGGGAATTCGCGAGCCGGGCGTTCGCATCGAGCCTCGTCCTTCCCATGAGACAGGTCGACCTGATCCTTCCTGTTTATCGAGAAGCGGAAGGCATCTCGCACTTTGACGAGCGGCTTCGCCAGGTGCTCTCGGGGCTGTCCTCGCGGTATCGCTTCCGCCTGTATTACGTGCTCGACCGGTCCCCGGACAACACTTACGAAATCCTTCGCGAAATCGCTCTGTCCCGTGACGATACGGTGCTGATTCACCTGTCGTCCCGTTTCGGACATCAGGCGTCGCTGATGGCCGGCCTGGACCATTCGGCGGGGGATGCCGCGATCATGATGGACACCGACCTGCAACATCCGCCGGAGCTTGTTCCGCTGCTGCTCGATCGCTTCGAGGCCGGCTATGATGTCGTGCAAACGGTCCGCCGTTACGAGACAGCATTTCTGCGCCCAAGCGGCTCGCGTCGGCGCTGTTTTACCGGATCCAGAACGCGCTTTCCCCGGTGAAGCTGGATCCGGGATGCGCCGATTTTCGGCTGATTTCGCGAAAAGTGGTTCGCGTTTTTCAGCGGCAGATTCGCGAGCACAACCCTTTTTTGCGGCTTCTCGTGGCCTGGACCGGCTTCCGCACCGCTTACGTCCCTTTCACGGCTGCGCCGCGCGCTCACGGAAGCACGCAGTATTCGTTGCGGAGGCTGGCGAGCCTCTTTCTGGACGGAATTCTGTCCTTCTCGCGGGTCCCGCTTCGTCTGGCTGCGATGCTCGGCTTCATGGTGGCCGCAGCCGGAATGTGTTATGCGGCGGTTCTGCTTTACAACTACTGGCGTTATCAGGACTTTCCGCGGGGCTATGCATCGTTGATCTCGGTTGTGCTGGTGCTTGGCGGGGTTCAACTGCTGATCCTGGGCATTTTGGGGGAATATATCGGCCATATTCTTGACGAAGTGAAAGGGAGGCCGCTCTATATCGTGGATGAGATCGTCGCGAAAAGACAGCTCGCGGCCGACAGCCCGAACGGGCAGAGCAGGCCCGCGCCATGACGGATCGCATGCGCCGGACGCGTTCCAGGGCTGGCGCCGCCGAACCGCTTGCGCCGGCGGCCGCCGGAGACTCTCTCGCAGGCCTCATCGCCGGGATCCGGCACAGGCCGGCGGCGGCGCTGTGGTTGTGCGCCGTGGCCCTGGCGTCGTCGGTGCAGCCGCTCGTGCTCGGCTTTTACCTCGATGACTGGTCGCTGATAGTGAAAGATGCCGGCCTTCTCGAACCCTTCAGCGCCGATTTGTGGCGAAGCATCGTCGCGCAGGACCCCACGCGGCCGGTTTCCGTCGTGTTCCGCTGGCTGACCGGGTCCGTGTTTCGGGACGTGGCTGCGTTCTGGCACGTCGCCCTGCTGGCCGTGAACGCGTTGATCGTGTGGCAGATCGGCGGGCTTCTACGCACTCTTTCCTTCGGCCAGGCAGCCGTTACCCGCTTCCGGGCGCTCTCCCTGGCAGCTCTGTGGGCGGCGCTGCCCTGGGCTGCCCCGATCCGATTCTGGCCCACGCTGCTCAACGTGCTCTGCTTCCTTGCCCTTTTCCTCTGGATGCTGAAGCGGCTGCTTCGCCGCTGGCGCGAGGGCAGCGGCGAGATTTTGGTCCCGTTCGCCGTGTATCTGGCGGTGTGCCTCGGTTACGAGGCGTTCTACCTGCAATTCATTCCGGTTGTCTTGTTGGGCATCGCGGAGATCCGTTGTTGTGCCGTTGCCCGGGGCGCGGTCCTTCGCAGCGCCGCGGCGCTGGCCACGGCGCAAGCCCTCGCCGGCGGGTGGTACCTGCTCACCGGAAAGATCACCGTGGCGCAAAAGCCGGTGGTGCAGGACTGGGCAGGCTTGCTGGAGCGCAACCTGAAAGCCGGCTTGCCCGAGATGGCGGCTTCGTTCGGGCCGCTGCGATGGCCGGCGGTGGCGGCATTCCTCCTGTTGGCCGTCATGGCGGCGGTGCTTTGGCAGCGCACGGCCGCGGCAGGCCGGACTGCGCGAGAGAAAGCCGAATATTGCGCCTGGGTTGCAGGGGCGGCGGCCGCCGGCGCTCTGCTTTCGGTATTCGTCTTCAGCCTTGGCGGGCGGCCGCTGGTTGGAACCGGAGTGGAGGCCCGCGGACTCCTGTTCGTTTCCTTCTGGAGCGCGCTGGCAGCGGCGTTCCTGCTGGCCGCAGCGCTTGAACAGGCCGCCGGACAGGCAAGCCTGTGGTGGCGCCGCCTGATCGCCGCCGGAACCGCCACGGCGGCCGTTTGCCTTCTGGGCGGCTTCATGCTCCGCATGCGGGACTGGCATGAGGCGGCGCTCCTGCAAAGACGCATCCTTTTGTCGCTGCCGATAGCGGAAATGAAAAACATGGAGCCGGGCGCCGCCGTGCTCTGCATCTGGCCCATCGACATACAGGGCGCCCCGGTGTTTTCCGCGTTGTGGGACATCAACTCGGCAATCCAGGTCTGGTATCCCGCCCTTGCTGACAGGAAGTTCTACATCTACAGCCGATGGGGAGGAGTGCTGCGCTGGGACGGAAGGAATTTCCATTACGAGTACACGCCAGCCATCGAAAGCCCTGTCCCCCTGCTCTATCTCTGGCGCCCGCTGCACGGGGAATTCCTCAAGCTGGACCAGCCGATCGAAGTCCGCCCGGATCAGTCGTGGAGCTACGCGAAACAGTAGCGATAAAAACACAACAAAGCCGGACATCGGCTCCTCCGGTGAGCCGATGCCCGGCTTTCATCTTCCTGACGAGGTAAGCCCGCCGGCGAGGAGACCCGGCCCAAGCGGCCAGCTTCCCTCCGTTTCTTACTGTCGCCGCAAGCGGGCGAGACCGATCCCGATCAGCCCCAACGCCATCATGAACACTGTGGAAGTTTCAGGGATTTCCCCGCTCGGAGGCGGGGGCAGCAAATCCACATTGGAGTTGACAATTTCCAGCCGGAACCCGGCCGGGTTCCAGGTCATCGGGTTGGAATTGCCCACAATATTGCTGTTAATGACGAACACGTCAAGGTAGTTGTTCCCCGCCTGGAACAGCCCCGGCCCCGGGCCGACAGTGACAACGGGTGAAAACGCGTTGTAGCCGATCGTGTTGCTCGGGTCGTTGAAGATCATCGCCCCGTTGAACCAGACCGAATGCAGAGCGTTGTCTGCGGCCAACCGGAACGAGAAGGTCGCCGTGGCGGGATCTGCGTTGGCCGGCAGCGTGAACACGAGCAGGAACCGGTGCAGGCCGGGATTGTCTCCCCACACGCCCGAGCCATACAAGGGGTTGGGCGAAATCCAGCTCGATGAGGCATCGTTGCTGAACCAGGCGTAAAAGGGAAAGCCGTTGTTGGGATTGGCGGCGGTGACGTAAGGGCTTTGGAACACCGAACTCGACGGGCTGTATAGCCAGTTGGGATCCTGGTTGCCGGGCGCAGCCTGACCGGTGCTGACCAGACTGGTGATCGGAACGGCGCTGGCGCACAGCATGCCAGCGAGAATCAGCAGAGCCAAACGGACAGTGATCAACTGTTTCACAAGTCTCCTCCCTCGGTACCGGAACTTCCAGAACGGATCCTCCGGATTGAAGTACCAAGGCGATTGTACTAGCCCAACTTCGTCACGAGAGCGCCCATAGGGCGGCTAAGTCGTTCAGAATCAATTCAGGCTATTGCCGAGTCTGCACTACATTGGCGATTGAGTTCGAAGTGCTTGGGGAGGTTGAGTCCGAGTTGGCGGAGGAGTTCCTTCTGTTCGGCCGTAGGTTCAGTGATGCGGCGCAGGCGGATCTCGCGTGCGTCGGTGGTGGGCAAAACGATATCGGCGCTTTGCAACGTGGACAGCAGCGCGAGCGCCTTCATCGGCGACAGGGGCTGCGTGCCGAG
>Ga0308390_1000369_pt1 | contig 32829 bp, 31 predicted proteins | sample Hotspr2Sample149_FD_202358 | JGI IMG/M metagenome (GOLD analysis project Ga0308390, IMG submission 202358) | Hot spring phototrophic mat microbial communities from Mushroom Spring, Yellowstone National Park, Wyoming, United States - 20040719_149 ...
TAAAGACTTACTTTCTAAATTTAAGATTAATATTGATAAAATAACTATTAAAAAATTAGAAACTAAAATTGATAATAAAAAAATATTAAACGAAATAAACTTTTACAAAAATAAAGTTACTAAAAAAACTTCTACAAAAAAAGAAAAAATTTTTAATATCAATAAAATTGAAATTCTTGACTCCCAAATTAATTATGAAATTTCTTCTAATAAAAACTTGTTAATTATGATTTCCAAAAATTTAATACTTTTAAATCCAGACTATATAAATTTAAAATTAAATGCTACAGTTCTATTTAATAATTTTGAATTCAATATTCAATCTTTATCTAAATTTAGTAATATTAAAAAAGAATTATTTTTTCTAATTAAAGATAAAAAAAATGAATTTGAAATCTCACTTTTTTCAACAAATAATTCTGAAATAAATTTTAATTCAAAACTAAATTTTTATAATAATAACATTTTAGCCAGTGGTGATATTAATATTCAAACTAATTTTCTTTCAATAAGTAATTTTAAAATTTCGGATGTAAAAAATTCGTCAATAATATATATTAAAAAAAGTGAAATATCTTTAAAAAATTATAGCTTAAAAAGTTCAGGGAAAATATTTTTTAACTCTTTTAAAATTTCTGAAATCTTAAATTATACAAATATAAAATTAGATATTTCTGGGAATGCAAATTTTAATATAAGTGGTTTGGCAAATAAACTTGAAAACTTATTATTAAATAGCGAATTCAATTTTACTAATTCAAAAATTCAATTAAAGAATAATAAAATCACCCTTTACAATTTTAATGGCAAAATAATAAAAAATAAATTGTCCAGCAGCACAGTGGTAAAATTTGATAATTTTAATAATTTGTTAACCAAATTTAACTTTGAAATAAATAACATTTTTTTATCTAAAAAAATTTTAAAATTTAATGGATTTATTGAGAATCCTAATTTAAAAAGCATTTTAACAAATTTAAAGATTTTTTATAACCCTGAAAAAATTTTTTATAAATTTACATACTATCCAATTGAGAATCTTATAAAATTTGACAGTTTAATTTTTAAATTTCAAGAAGGCGAAATTTATTTATATGGAAATTATTCTTCTGAAATTAATTCAATAAATAATTTTTTTATTGAAGTGAACAAATTATCTTTAAAAAATTTTATAACTAATAAAAATATAGATGGCAATTTAACATACGGGAAGTTTAATTTATTTTTTGAAAGAAGTAAAACTAATAATTTAATTTTTAAAAAATTAATGGGAAATTATCAAATTTTTTTGAAATATGAAGAAAAATATCCATTATTCATTTCAGGACCTTGCTTTTTTACAAATAATATTTTTATCACTACAAATGGAAGTTTAAAATTAAATAATGACTTTATAAATTTTAATGGAACTTACAACATAAAAAGTAAAGATTTTTCTATTAGAGCTGAAAGTGAAAATTTTAATCTTGAGAATTTGAAACTTGACCATCTGTCAGGTTTTTCTGCTTTTAATCTTGAATCTGAAAATGGTAAATTTTTTAAATTAAATTTGAGCAGCAAATTAGTAAATTATAAAAATTTTAAATTTAATAATTTGAATTTAACAGGGATGCTTAGAAATAATTTACTAAATATTGAGGGCAAATCCGAATTTTATAAGGGCATTTTAAATTTTATTGCAAAAGGTCCAATAGAAAATGTTGAATTTAATTGTCAGGCAGATAATATTGCACTTGAATATTTATCAAAAGATATAATAGAAGGTGATTTAACTGGAAAAATGAATTTTAATATTCAAGGCTATTATAATCTTAAAAATTCTGATATAAATTTAATTATTAATGCTAAAGCAATAAATGGTGAAATTGAAAATACTTCTTTTCAAAATAATTTAAGCGGTTTTTTAAAATTAATGCCTCTAAAAGATATTTTTTATAAATCTATATCTGCCAAGTTTAATTTAAAAAATAAATTTTTAAAAATTGAAAATTTAATAGTAATATGTGATGACCAAATTTATAATATAAACGGCAACTATAATTTAAATGAAAACAGTTTAGATTTGAACATTGAGCCAAGATTTAGTGAAGAATTCGTAATGAACATTCCGAATTTTGTTTTACCCGTTTTAAAGAAAGAAAAAAATTGGTATTATATAAAAAATATAAATTACACTAAATTATCAGATGGAAATGTTAAAGTAAATTGGCAATTAAATTGAAGCCAGAACAGTTAATCCAGCTTTCACTTTTTCTCCTTCAATTATTTTTAATTTAAATTTTAATGGTATATAAATAATCAAAGCAGAGCCAAATCTAATCATACCAAAAATTTCACCAGCTTTTACTTTATCACCAATTTTCAGATTACATACAATTCGCCTTGCAATAAGCCCGGCTATCTGCTTAAACAAAATTTTAAATCTTTTAGATTTTATACCAATTAACATTCTTTCATTTGCTTCTTCTGTATTTTTTTTGAAGGCTGCTAAAAATTTGCCTTTATAATATTTTAAATAATCAATCTCGCCATCAACAGGTATTCTATTTCTATGAACATTAAATATGTTCATAAATATAACAATTCTATGGGCTTTATCTTTTAAATATAGTGGCTCAAATTCATCTGTTATTGAAATAACCTTCCCATCCGCTGGAGATAAAATTAAATTATCGCCTTTGACTATTTCTCTGTCAGGATTACGGAAAAAATGCAAAACAAATATTAGCTTAATTATTAAAATAAAAGATAAAAATATAAAAATTTTATGTGAAGTTATAAAAAAAAGAATAATTGTTAGAAGCAAAAAAGAAAAAATTAAAATTAAAATATTAAAACAATCTTTAAGTCCTTTTAGATAACTCATAAAAGTTCTCTCCATTTTTATAATTTTTTATAAAAATAAGCCTCTTTTAAATTCTTCTTTAATTTTAAAATTATTTTAAATTTAAGAATTGCAAAAATAAAAGTTAAAAAAAATAAAAATTTTCGTCTTGTAATTTTTTTAATATTACCACCAAACTCCATAAATTTTTTTGTTACAAAATTTACATTCTCCTTTAGAATTTATATTATACTCTAAAAGGTTATAGCCATAACGAACTACCAATTTTTTCTTACAATTTGGGCAAAATGTTGTTTCACCATCTTCAGTATAAACATTACCAATATAAACAAAATTTAAACCAGAATCAAGAGCAATCTCTCTTGCTTTTTTTAATGTTTCAACTGGTGTTGCTGGCAGATTTTTTAATTTATACATTGGGAAAAATCTTGAAAAATGAAGTGGGATATCAGGTCCTAAATTTTTATACAACCATTTACACATTTTTTCTATAATTTTAAAATCGTCATTTAAAGTTGGAACAATTAAATTTGTAATTTCAAGAACTACATTTGAAAAAGCTAAAAATTCTAAAGTTTTCAAAACAGGTTTTAATGCTCCGAAGCATACTTCTCTATAAAATTCTTCAGTAAATCCCTTTAAATCTATATTAGCTGCGTCAAGATATTTTGAAAGTTTTTTTAAAGGTTCTAAATTTATAAATCCGTTGCTAACAAAAATATTTTTTATGCCTTTTGATTTAGCTATAACAGCGGTATCATAAACATACTCATAAAATATAACAGGTTCGGAATAAGTATAAGCAATAGTTTCGCAATTACTTTCTTTTGCTTTTTTAACTACTTCTTCTGGTGGCAAATTATAGTTATAATAATCTTCTGGATTTGTTTGAGATAGTTGCCAATTTTGGCAATATTTACAACCGAGATTACAACCGAAAGTTGCAATTGAAAATGCTTTTGCACCAGGTAATAGATGAAAAATTGGTTTTTTTTCAATAGGGTCAATATTAACAGCAGCAGCCTTGCCGTGAACAAGAGTAATGAGTTTACCATTGTAATTTAATCTAACTCTGCATACGCCTCTTTCCCCTTCGTTTAATCTGCACTTAAAAGGACATAAAAGACATTGAACTAATTTTGACATAGGCTACTCTTTTTTATAATGATAAGCTTCTTTGCTTGAAAGATTTCCACTTTTAATTTGTTCTTTTATTTTATCCAATTTTACTTTCTCTGTTCCCCATTTCGGATTTAAAATTATAGATTCATTGCTAATATTTTCATTTTTTATTTCTGTTTTTATTTTATTAAAAAATTCTTCAAAAATTTTTTGGGAAGTAATTCTAACAGATTTTGCAACTGCTGAAGCAGTAATTGTGGCACCTGTTATTCCTTGAATATCTTTTCCAATTTCAAATTTGTCATTCAATGATTTATTTTTAAATTGATTTTGAAACCATTTTTCTTTTATTTTTTCGGCTTCTTTTATATTTTCATTATGTGAGAGAATTTTAATTCCCGTTATTTTACCATCTTTTGAAAGTCCAACAAGTATTACAATTGGACCAACATATCCTTTTATTGAATTATCAACATCAGTTGTTAAATAACAGATTCCTAAAAGGTTTTTCTTTTTATCGTAAACTTTATAGTGAGGATACTTTTCATTTGAGAATATAAATGATTTTCCAGAAGGCATAACATATTTTAAATCTTTTTCTTTTATATTAAATGCTTCAAGTAAGAAGAGTAATATAAAAAATATAATTATTCTTTTCATTTTGTTATTTTTAATCTCTTGAATGTTTTTTTGAGTAATCTTCATTTTCTTTTGATAAGATTTCATCTATTTTTTTAGCCTTTTCAAGTCCTTTTATAGGAATAATTAAATAATCGCCATCTCTTATTTTTGAAGGATTTTTCAAGTTATTCATTTCAATAATTATATTTCTTGGGACATCATATTTAGATGCAATGCTCCAGATAGATTCACCTTTTAAAACCTTATGTCTTCTATATGTAATTCTTTCTTCTGGTGGAATTTTATTAAAATTTGAAATAAAGATTTCTTTTGTTCCATAAGGTATTCTAATTTTAAAATTATTGTATTTAGGTGGTGTTGCCCATCGTTTAAGTTCAGGATTTAATTTTTTTATTTCTTCAACATCTACATTGCAACAATTTGCTATAACTTCAAGGTCAGTAGCATCTGGAATCTCTACAATCTCGTAAGGAGTAAAATTATTGTTAACAGGTGTTTCTATATAAAATCCAAATTTTTCGAGATTTTCACAAATTATCACTGTTGCGATAAATTTTGGAACATAGTTAAGTGTTTCTTTTTTTAAGAGATTCCATTTATGTTTTGAAATTTCCCAGAAGTTTTTTGTTTTATATTTTTTAATCGCTTTAATTACTTTACCGCTACCAGCGTTATAAGATGCCAACGCCAGATGCCAATCATTAAATCTTAAATACAATTCTTTTAAATGTTTTGCAGCTGCAACTGTTGATTTATCAAAACATCTTCTTTCATCTACCCACCAATCGGAATGTAGCCCATAAAGTTTAGCTGTTCCGCTCATAAATTGCCATATACCACTTGCAGATTTGGGTGAAATTGCATTATACCTAAAACCACTTTCTATTATTGGCAAATATATTAATTCCAAAGGTAAATTTTCTGATTTAAAAAATTCTCTTAAATTCTGAAAATATGGAGCTCCTCTTTTTAATGTTTCTGTAAAATTATTTCTACCCCCTTTAGTATATTTTTCAATAAAATATATAACTTTATCATTTATAACTAATGGAATAGTTGATTTATTAGGTTTTTGCTGAGATATTTCGTTTAAATTGTTTACAATATCTATTTTTCTTAAATTATTTATATTGGTGCAATTGATTAAGCTCAGTATAAATATTAATTGCCAAATTTTTTTCATAAAAGATTAAATTAATAAATTTTTTAAATATTTTCAAGTTTTAAAATTTTTGAAATCTTTTTTTCTATTAAGTAGGCTTTGAATCGGACTTTTTTAAATGATTTTGAAATGTTTTCGTTTAAAAGTTTTGAGACTTCTTCAAGAACCCTGCAGGACTCCTGAATTCTTTTAATATTTGCAATTAAAATATCATCAAAGCTATTTCTTGAAAATTCTTCGTTTAAATTTATATATTTAGAATTATCAGTTTTAACATCTCTTGCATTTAAAAGTAATTTATATAAGCCTTCTTTTTTTATAATAACTTTAATATAATGTCTCATCTCTTTTGCAATTTTAACAATTTTTTTATTATTATAGACAAATCGTCCTATGTCTTCTATAACTCTTAGGGATTCGTTTAATCGGTTAATATTAGCATCAATTATTCTATAAATATTTTTATTCATAAAAGAACAAGATATTTGAGACAGCGACAACGCTGGCAACTTCAGTTCGTAATATATTTTCGGAAATTTTAGCAATTTCAATATTATTATTTAAAGCCTTTTCTAATTCGTTATTATTAAATCCTGCTTCGCTTCCTATATATAACAAAATTTTTTTATTTTTATTTTTAATTAAAACATCCTTTAAATTTTTAGGTGCAGTTGGATGTAGCATAATTTTAAAATATTCATTAAATAGTTTTAGTGAATCTTCAAAAAAAATTGGTAAATAAATTTCAGGAATTTTGATATTTTCAGATTGATTACAAACTTTTTTAACAATTTTTTTCCATCTTTCAATTCTTTCTTCAGTTACTTTAATTTTTTGTGAATTTTTTGTTAAAATAGGGATAAAAGCCGAAACTCCCAATGGAGTTGTCCATCTTAATATTTCTTCAAAATTACTAAATTTGATAAGACCTATAAGAAGTATAATCTCAATATTATTTTTATAAAATTTTTCATTTGTTTCAATTATTTGGGCATAAAAATAATTTTCTGTTATTTTGACTATTTCAGTTATATAAATAAATTTGCCGTCAGTAAATTTAATTTTATCATTTTGTTTTTTTCTTAAAACATTTATAATATGGTGATAATCTTCGCCTGATATTTTTATTAGATTGCCTTCTTTTTGTTTGTTATTTATATAAAAAAACATTTTAGACTATAATTGTAACAATTATATTACGATTTCTTGGTGTGGTATCAAAGTCAATGAAAACAATTTGTTGCCAGGTTCCGAGTAAAAGTTTTTTATTTTCAAATGGGACGACAAGAGAAGGCCCAATTAAAGATGCTCTTAAATGGCTTGCGCCATTGTCATCATTCCATGCCAAATGATGTTTATAATTTCCATTATAAGGGAATATTTTTTCTAAATAAGTTTTTAAATCTGATAGAAGTCCTTTTTCGTATTCAATAGTTGTAATGGCGCCTGTAGCACCCGGTGAAAATATATTCACAATTCCATTATTTTCTGGGGCATAATTTAAAATTATATTTTGAACATTTTCAGTAATATTTATAATATCTGAAAAACCTTGAGTTTTTATAGAAAATCTTTTTAAGATATTCATAATAATATTATAAGAAAATTTTATAAAAAGTCAAATCAACAAATCACTTGACAAAGTTAAATATGTAATTATATTATACTATTCAAATTTTAATAATTTTTAACAATATAGAAAAGGAGGTGATTATATGAAGATTAAACCTTTAGCAGATAGAGTAGTAGTAGAACCTTTAGAGGAGGAAGAGGTTAAGAAGGGAAAGATTATAATTCCTGATACTGCTAAAGAGAAGCCACAGCAAGGTAAAGTAATTGCCGTAGGACCTGGCAAAATTTCTGAAGATGGGAAGAGGATTCCTCTTGAAGTAAAAGAGGGTGATACAATACTTTTTGGTAAATATTCTGGAACAGAGATTGAAATTGAAAATAAAAAATATTTAATTTTAGATGAGAGAGATATTTTGGCTGTTATTGAATAAAATTTTATAACGAAAGGAGGTTGAGAATATGCCAAAATTAATTATATATAGTGAAGAAGCGAGGAAAAAAATTTTAGAAGGAGTTGATAAGCTTGCTAATGCTGTAAAAGTTACATTGGGTCCGAGAGGAAGGTATGTGGTTTTAGATAAAAAATTTGGTTCACCAACTGTTATAAATGATGGTGTTACAATTGCTAAAGAGATAGAATTAGAGGACCCATTTGAAAATATGGGTGCACAACTTGTAAAGGAAGTTGCTTCCAAAACAAATGATGTTGCAGGAGATGGTACAACAACTGCAACTGTTCTTGCTCAGAGTATTTTGAGAGAAGGTATGAAAAATGTTGTTGCAGGTGCTAATCCAATTGAGCTTAAACGAGGTATTGATAAAGCTGTTGAAGCTATTGTTGAAGAGTTGAAAAAAATTTCGCAACCTGTTAAAACAAAGCAGGAGATAGCACAGGTAGGAACGATTTCTGCCAATAATGATGAAAGCATAGGTAATTTAATAGCTGAGGCAATGGATAAAGTTGGTAGAGACGGAGTTATAACAGTTGAAGAAGGAAAAGAACTTGAGACAAAACTTGAAGTAGTTGAAGGTATGCAATTTGATAGGGGTTATATTTCACCATATATGATAACAAATCCTGATTCTATGACAGCTGAATTAGAAGAACCATACATTTTGATTACTGACAAAAAATTAAGTAGTGTTAGAGACCTTTTACCTTTACTTGAAAAAGTTGCTCAACTTGGGAAGCCTTTATTAATAATTGCAGAAGATGTTGAAGGCGAGGCATTAGCTACACTTGTTGTTAACAAATTGAGAGGAACATTTTTATCAGTAGCTGTTAAAGCTCCTGGATTTGGTGATAGAAGAAAAGCTATGCTGGAGGATATTGCAATTCTTACAGGTGGAACTGTTATTTCAGAGGACATTGGAATGAAATTTGAAAATGTGAAAATAGATATGTTAGGTAGAGCCAAAAAAGTAACTGTTGACAAAGAGAACACAACAATAGTTGAAGGAGCTGGTGAGAAAAAAGCTATAGATGGTAGAATTGCGCAGATAAAGAAACAGATAGAAGAGACGGATTCAGATTATGATAGAGAGAAATTACAAGAGAGATTAGCAAAATTAGCTGGTGGCGTAGCAGTTATTAAAGTTGGTGCTGCAACTGAGTCTGAAATGAAGGAGAAAAAGGCAAGAGTAGAAGATGCATTACACGCTACGAAATCAGCAGTTGAAGAGGGTATTGTTCCAGGTGGTGGTGTTGCACTTTTAAGAGCCTCAAAAGCACTTGATAATTTAAAATTAGAGGGTGACCAGAAAATTGGAGTTCAAATAGTTAAAAAAGCAATTGAAGAGCCTGCAAAGCTTATAGCTCAGAATGCTGGCTATGATGGCTCAATCATTATAAACAAATTAAAAGAAGAGAAGCAAAATGTAGGTTTCAATGCTGCGAAAGGTGAATGGGTTGATATGTTCAAAGCAGGTATTATTGACCCGACAAAAGTTGTAAGGACAGCGCTTCAGAATGCAGCGTCAATTGCATCACTTTTAATTACAACTGAAACACTTGTTGCGGAAAAACCCGAAGAAGAGAAGAAAGGAATGGGAATGCCAGGCGGAGGCGGAATGGGTGAATATTAATAATAGCAAAAAGTCCAAAAACACCTCCTCTCATTAAAGAGGTTTCTACTCCTCTTTTAACCTCTCTGAACACACTCCGGTGGTAAGGTTCTCCCCCGCCTTACCACCATTTTTATTTTTAAGAACAAAAAATTTAGCCCCGCAGGGTTAATAATAAATTAATTTTTAAGTAAATTATATTTTTCGGGTAAATTATTTTAATGAATTTTATTTATAAATATTTTTTTATAAATTCTGAAACTTTTTCAAAAGAGATATTATCAAAGCAATCATAATATTTACACTTTTCTTTTTTGCATTTCCATTTTTCAGGGCAATTTACATCTGGTTTAATAACTAATTTTTTACCCCAATATGGTCCCCACCTTATTGGAGAATGAATAAAAACAGGAGAGTAAAATCCTACAACAGGTATTCTCAAAGCCGAGGCAATATGTAAAGGACCTGTGCTGTTTGATATAAAGACATTTGTAAGTGAAATTAATGCTATAAGTTTAGATAAATTTAAATTTGCAGGCATAATATTTACCGAAATATCCAAATTTTTAATTATTTCCTCTATTATATTTTTATCATTTTTTGTATGAGTAATTATTATTTCTGCGTTACGAAATTCATTTTTTAATTTTTTTAAAAGCTCAATATATTTTTTTGTATTTAAATTTATTGATGATTTTCCCGAACCAGGATGGACACCTATAATTTTTTTATTTAAAATTTTATATTTACTTAAAACTTTTTTAATAAAATCTAAATCTTCACTACAGGGTTTAAGTGTGATATCTTTGTCAAATTTTTCTATTCCTAAGAGTTTTAAAATTTCAAGATTATATTCAAGTTGATGCATAAGATTTTTTGACCGATGTTGAATTAAAACATCTGTGAATAAAAATTGGTACCATCTAAATCCATAAGAAATTCTTTTAGGTATTTTGCATTTTTTTAGTGCTTTTGCAACTTTGTAATCTGGATGTAAAACTATATCTGTATCAAAATTACGAGAACTTATTTTTAATAGCATTGATTCGTAGTAATTTTTAGGGGATTCAAAATATTCAATAATATCATCAACATATTTGAAGCATTTAAAAATTTCTTTTGTATAAGGGGATACGAGTGCAGTTATTTTTATATTTTTGTCAAATTTTTTTAAAGTTTTAAAAACTGGTAAAGATAATATAACATCACCGATTCTATCTGTTTCAGCTATTAAAACATTTTCCATAAAAATTTTATACTTTTGTCAAATGGTGTCCTAATTTTGTTTTTTTCGCCTTTAAATATTTTATATTAGTGCAAGACGGTTCAATTTCAATTGGAACTCTTTCAACTATTTCAAGTCCGTAACCATTTATTCCAATTATTTTTTTAGGGTTATTTGTCATAAGTCTAATTTTGGAAACTCCCAAATCATTAAGAATTTGGGCACCGACTCCATAGTCTCGTAAATCAGCTGGAAAACCTAATGCAAGATTGGCTTCAACTGTATCAAGTCCTTTATCTTGCAAAGCATAAGCTTTTATTTTATTTACTAATCCTATTCCCCGTCCTTCGTGTTCTCTTATATAAACTAAAACACCTTTTTTAGCCTTTTCAATCATCTGTAATGCCATATGTAATTGTTCACCGCAATCGCATCTCAAGGAGCCAAGTATATCACCTGTAAAGCATTCAGAATGAACTCTAACAAGAATTGGTTCATCTTTATTAATTTCGCCTTTAACCAATGCAATATGAACTGACTTATCAATTATATATCTAAATAAGATTAATTTAAAATTCCCGTATTTAGTTGGGAGATTAGCTTCTGTTATGCGTTCAACGAGTTTTTCAGTTTTTCTTCTAAAGGCTATTAAATCCGAGATTGAAATAATTTTCAAATTAAATTTTTTTGCGAACTGAATTAATTCTGGTAATTTTGCCATACTACCGTCATCATTCATAATTTCACATAACACACCAACAGGTTGACATCCTGCGAGTTTAGCAATATCAACAGAAGCTTCTGTATGTCCTGCTCTTTCTAATACACCCCCTGGTTTAGCTCTTAAAGGAAATATATGTCCTGGTTTAACTAAATCTGAAGGTTTTGAATTAGGATTTGCCAATACTTTTATTGTTCTTGCTCTATCATAGGCTGAAATTCCTGTTGTTATACCTTCCTTAGCATCAACTGAAACCATAAAATCTGTTCCAAAATGTTCTGTATTTTCTTTTGTCATAGGTTCTAATTCAAGGCTTTCAATTTTTGAAGGATGAAGAGCCACACATATAAGTCCTCTTCCATATTTTGCCATAAAATTTATTGATTCCGGGGTGACTTTTTCAGCTGCCATTATTAAATCACCTTCATTTTCCCTTTCAGGTGAATCAACTATTATAACCATTTTCCCTTGTTTAATATCTTCTATTGCTTCTTCTATGCTATTTAATTTAAATTCTTCCATAGAATTTTCCTTTTTAAAGATTTATTTAGGTGTTAATTTTTCTAAAATATAAAGTGAAAATAATATTCCAATTAAGATTGCTAAGATATTGATATCTAATTTTTCTTTAAAGAATTCTGAAACATCACTTAAAAGATAATTGAAAAGAATTGCGCCAATAAAGCTTACTATAAATGCTCCTATTAAGTTGCCAACAAAATTTTTTTTTCTTATGTAAATTAAGTAAGCACTTATTCCCAAAGAAAGTGCAATAATAACTAAAAGTGATAAAACTGTTTTCATATAGCACCTCTTAAAAAATTAAATACTTGTATTATTTGGAACAGTTTGATATGCCCATATAAATTTTAAATATGGTTTATTTGATTCCAAATTTAAATTTACAATCCATATTTTGGCGTAATGATTATCTGAAGTTTTAAAAAGAATTACATATTTTTCATTTATTTCAATTGGGATATTTTGGTTAATATAACCTGTTGTATCAGCCTGATTAATTTCTTCCCAATTAAGGTAAAAACCTTTTGAAATAATTTTAGATTCATTTTTTCCTGTGATAAAAGCCTTTTTAACTGGGGTATTTTGAATTGTAAAGATAAAATCATAAGGTGCGGATTTAGAAAAATTTTTAAAGTTAAAACCTTCGTTTGTATATAATATTACTCCGTTAGTATTTTCAATTCTTGGGGTTACAGAAACTTCATTACTTGGTAGGCTTTCAATACCTCTAATTGAGAAAGATTTTACGATTAAGAAATAAGTAATGCCATTTTCAATGTAATTATTTTCGGCATCAAATTTTAATTCAGTTATAATAGGTATATTAGGGTCAATATCAGATGGCGAAGCTGAGATTGTTGGTAGCCCACCATTTATAGGGTTTTTTACTGGAGTAAGAGAGGGTTGACTTCTTAAAGATGAACTTTTACTTATATAGATATTAAATCCACTAAATTTTTCTTCTTTATTGTTGCTATAAAATTTTATTTTAATTTTACTATCTTTTGGATATGCTACTAATCCGGATGGTGCATTTATTTGTTCAGTTTCAACAATATTTTCTATTCCGCATCCGTAAAGAGAAAGAATAAAGAAAACTATAAACTTTTTCATATAAATAATTTAATACCAATTTTTAAAAAGTCAATTTTTTTAAAAATGAATCATTTGGGACTTTGATTTAAAATTTTAAAATTTGAGTTTGTATTGGCTTTAAATTAAATATTTTTATAAATGAGATTTGTTAATTTTGAATTTTATATACATTCCATTTTTTTAATTTTAAAGAATTCAAAAGGAATTTAACTCCGCGTAAGGTAGTGTAAATTGGAACATTATTTATATATGCTTCTCTTCTTATGAAAAATCCATCTGTTAATCCTTTTCTACCTGTTGGAAGGTTTATTATAAATTTTATTTTTTTTGAACGGATATAATTTAAAATATCTCCTTTTTCACTTATTTTACCTATTAATTTTGAATTAATATTATTTTTATTTAAAAATTTATGTGTTCCGGAGGTTGCTAAAATTTTATATCCGGCAGAGTATAATTTTGAAATATAAGGCAAAATATCTTGTTTATATTTATCAGCCACAGTTACAATTATTTCTCCGGGTGAAGTTGATAATTTCATATTTGCAGCTACTTGAGATTTAAAAAAAGCTTCTTCAACAGTTTTACCATAACCCATTACTTCACCTGTTGAACGCATTTCAGGTCCCAAGACAGCATCTGTGTTGGTAAATCTTGTGAAAGGGAAAACCGATTCTTTTATTCCTGTAAATTTGCCATTGTATTCTTTTAAATTAAATTCTTTTAATTTTCTACCCATTATAACTTTTGTTGCAATTTTTGCCATTGGTATTTTGCAGATTTTACTTACAAAAGGGACTGTTCTTGAGGCTCTGGGATTTACCTCAAGGACATATACAATATCATCTTTTACTGCGAATTGAATATTAATAAGTCCTATTGTTCCGAATGCTTTTGCAATAATTTTGACATAATTTTTAATAACATTTTTTATATTTTCTGAAAGTGAAGTTGCTGGGAATATTCCGGCGCTATCACCTGAATGAATTCCTGCTTCTTCTATATGTTCAATAATGCCTGGGAAAAATACATCTTTACCATCGCATATAGCGTCAACCTCAACTTCTATTGCTTTTTCAAGGAATTTATCTATCAAAACTGAGTTATTTTCACCGACTTGAACAGCTTCTCTAAAAAGAACTTCTAATTCTGTTTCATCATCAACTATATCCATAGCTCTGCCACCTAAAACATAAGAAGGTCTAACCAAAACAGGATAACCTATTTTTTTTGCAATTTCTTTTGCTTCCTCCAATTCTCGTGCTATTCCGAAATCAGGGATTGGTATTCTTAATTTTTTCATTATTTTACTATATTTATCTCTATCTTCAGCCAAATCAATATATTTAATAGGGGTTCCTAAAATTTTTACATTATACCCTTTTATTTTTTGGGATAAGTTTAAAGAAGTTTGGCCGCCAAATTGAACAATTATTCCAACAGGTTTTTCTTTTTCGTAAATATTTAGAACATCTTCTGCTGTTATAGGTTCAAAATATAATCTATCTGAAATATCATAATCAGTGCTAACTGTTTCAGGATTACTATTTATCATTATACTTTCATATCCTATTTCTTTCAAAGCCAATGCGGCATGGACGCAGCAGGTATCAAATTCTATACCCTGTCCAATTCTATTTGGACCACTTCCTATCACTATAACTTTTTTTCTATTGCTAACTTTTACTTCATCTTCAATTTCGTAAGTTGAATAAAAATAAGGAGTATAAGCTTCAAATTCAGCTGCACAGGTATCAACAAGTTTATAAGTTGGTAATATGTTATTTTTTTTACGATATTCTCTTATTTCTTTTTCACTTCTTCCTGTTAAATATCCAATTTGGTAATCGCTAAAGCCGTATTGTTTTGCTTTTTTTATGATTGCGGGATTTAATTTTTTTGATTTTTTCAAATCTTTTTCTAATTCAACTATTTCTTTTATTTGGTGAATAAACCATTTATCAATTTTTGAAAGTTGGTATATTTCATCAACTGATATTCCGAGTTGCAGAGCGTATTTAATATTAAAAACTCTATCGCAATTTGGAATTTTAATTTTTCTTTTTATATCTTCTATAATTATTTTATAATCATCGCCACCGAGGGAATGAGCCATTTCAACGATTTTAGAAAAACCCAATCCGTCACCGCCGAGTCCATATCTTTTTATTTCTAAACCTCTTATTGCTTTTTGGAGTGCTTCTTTAAAAGTTCTTCCAATTGCCATTACTTCTCCTATAGATTTCATTGATGTATTTAAAGTTTGGTCAGCGGAAGTAAATTTTTCAAAAGCGAAACGTGGAATTTTTACTACTACATAATCAAGAACAGGCTCAAATGAAGCGGGTGTTTTTTTTGTTATATCATTTGGAATTTCATCAAGTGTATAACCGATAGCGAGTTTTGTTGCGAATTTAGCGATTGGGAAACCTGTTGCTTTTGAAGCCAAAGCGGATGAACGAGAAACTCTGGGATTCATTTCTATTACAACCATTCTACCTGTTTGTGGCTCAACAGCGAATTGAATATTACTACCGCCTGTTTCAACTCCTATTTCGCGAATAATTTTTTTGGCAGCCTCACGCATAAGTTGATATTCTTTATCTGAGAGAGTCTGTGCTGGTGCTACGGTTATACTGTCTCCTGTGTGAACTCCCATTGGGTCAAAATTTTCTATTGAGCATATAATTATGACATTATCTTTTTTATCGCGCATAACTTCAAGTTCATATTCTTTCCAACCGATTAAAGATTCTTCTATAAGAATTGTTTTAACAGGGGATTTTTCAAATGCCCAATTTGCTTTTTCTTCAAATTCGTATTCATTTTCAACGATAGCGCCGCCTTCGCCACCGAGTGTAAAAGAAGGTCTTATTATTAGAGGGACTCCTATTTCTTTTAAAATTTTTTTGGCTTCTTTCATATTTCTGGCATAGCCACTTTTTGGAACTTCAAGATTTATTTTTTCCATTGAGAGTTTAAATAAATTTCTATCTTCTGCTTTTTTAATGGCCTCAGCGCTGGCTCCTATTAATTCAACATTATATTTTGAAAGTATTCCGCTTTCATATAAAGTTACAGCTAAATTTAATCCTGTTTGTCCTCCTAAAGTTGGTAACAATGCATCAGGTCTTTCTTTTTTTATAATTTTCTCCAATGTTTCTGGGATTAATGGTTCTATATAAGTGGCATCAGCAAATTCCGGGTCTGTCATAATTGTTGCTGGATTACTATTAACTAGGACAATTTTATATCCTTCTTCTTTTAGAACTTTGCAAGCTTGAGTTCCGGAATAATCAAATTCGCAAGCCTGACCTATTACAATTGGGCCGGAACCTATAATTAAAATTTTTTTAATATCTTTTCTTTTTGGCATATTTTTCTATTAAAATTCTGAAATCTTTGAAAATTGACATTGCATCATAAGGGCCTGGCGAAGCCTCAGGATGGAATTGGACCGAAAAGACAGGAATTTTTTTAAATTTTAAACCTTCGCAAGTATTGTCATTTAAATTTATATGAGTTAAATCAACTTCGCCACTTAAAGATTTTATATCAACGCAGAAATTATGATTTTGGACTGTTATATCTACTTTACCAGTTTTTAATTCTTTTACAGGGTGGTTACCGCCGTGATGGCCAAATTTAAGTTTATAAGTTTTACCACCACTTGCGAGTGCTAATATTTGATGTCCGAGGCATATACCGAAAGTTGGTATATTAAAATTTAAAAGTTCACTAACATTTTTTATAACATAAACAACAGCGGCTGGGTCGCCAGGTCCATTTGAAATTAAAATACCATCTGGTTTAAGTTTTAATATTTCTTTATAATCATAAAATGCAGTAACAATAATAGGTTGTAATCCGTAGCATTCAAGTAATCTTAAAATATTATATTTAACTCCGCAATCTATTACTACTACTTTGTAATCTTTTTTTGTATCAAAAAAATTACTTAACCAGACTTTATCAGATGTGACATACTTAACATTATCAACTCCAACAATTCCTTCCCATTTTTTCAATTTATTTTTTAATGATTTAATATTAAAGTCTAAAGTTGAAATAATTGCTTTTAAAGAACCTTCTATTCGTGTCATTCTTGTTAAAGCCCTTGTATCAACATTTTCAATTCCAAGGACATTATATTTTTTTAAAAAATTATTAAGTGAATCTTTTGCTCTGTAATTATGGTAATTTTTACTATATTCGCGGACGATAAAGGCTTCCACCCATACTTTTTTTGATTCTAAATCTTCATCATTGACTCCGTAATTTCCTATTTCAGTATAAGTCATTAATACAAATTGAGATTTATAAGAAGAGTCAGTTAATATTTCTTGATAACCTGTAAGGGAGGTATTAAAAACTAATTCACCAACTTTTTCTCCATCAGCGCCAAAAGAATTACCGATAAAATATTTACCATTTTCAAGCAAAATAATAGCGGGCTTAAAATTTTTATTCTCTCCAATAATTTGGTGTTTCTTTAATAATTTCAACATTATGTGGATGACTCTCTATTAAACCACTTTGAGTTATTTTTATAAATTTAGTTTTTTCTTTTAATTCTTTTATATTTTTGCAACCTGTATACATCATACCTGATTTTATACCACCAACAAGTTGGTGAATGACTCCAGCAAGTGAACCTCTATAAGGTATTTGAGCTTCTATACCCTCAGGAATGAATTTTTCATAATCTGTTTCAAATCCTTGGAAATATCTTGAAGCTCCACCTTTTTTCATTGCTGCTATAGAACCCATTCCTCTATATATTTTATAACTTTTTCCTCTATAATGTATTAATTCACCGGGTGATTCATCTGTTCCTGCCAATAAATTACCGAGCATAACGGAGTCAGCGCCGGAAGCGATTGCTTTGACTATATCTCCGGAGTATTTTATTCCTCCGTCAGCAATTATTGGGATTTTATATTTTTTTGCAAACTGATAGCAGTTATATATTGCAGTAAGTTGCGGAACTCCTACACCTGAGATAACTCTTGTAGTGCAAATAGAACCAGGACCAATTCCAATTTTAACAGCATCTGCGCCTGCTTTTATCAACTCTTCTACACCTTCTGCCGTGGCAAAATTTCCAACTATTACTTCAACATCTTTAAATTTCTTTTTTAATAATTTTAACTTTTTAATTACATTGTTAGTATGTCCGTGTGCTTTGTCAATTACTAATATATCTACACCTTCAGCTATAAGGGCATTTTCACGCTCTAAATCTAATTCAACATCAATAGCGGCTCCAACCATCAATCTGCCATCTTTATCTCTTGTTGCATTGGGATAAATTTGATTCATTATTAGGTCTTTTGCTGTCATTAAATATTTTAATTTGCCTTCTTTATCAACCAAAGGTAATTTTTCTATTTTATTTTTTATAAATATTTTTTCAGCTTCTTGAGGTGATATATCTTCATTTGCCACAATAACATTTTTAGTCATTACCTCTGAAACTTTAATTTTATAATCTTTAACAAATTTTATATCTCTATGAGTAATAATTCCTACAACTCTTTTTTCTTTATCAACTACAGGAAAGCCTGAAATTCCAAAATTTTGTCTCATCTTAATAACTTTTTCTAAAGTGTCATCAGGACTAACAGTTATAGGATTTTCCACTCTAATACCTTCATATCTTTTAACTTTTGCAACTTCTTTTGCTTGCTCTTCAATACTTAAATTTTTATGTATTATTCCAATTCCGCCCAATTGTGCAATTCCTATAGCCATTCGTGATTCAGTTACTGTATCCATAGCAGCCGAAAGTATTGGAATTTTAATAGTTATATTTCTTGTAAGTTTTGTAGTTAAATCAATTTCATTGTATGAAATATCACAACGAGATGGCAAAAGAAGGACATCATCAAAAGTAAGACCTTCTCCTATAAATTTTTTGTTTTCCATAATAAAATTTTGTAAAATTTAATAAATAAATTTTGAATGTCAACTTTATCTTTTATAAGGAATTTATAAATTTGAGATATGATTATTTTAAATTGACATTTTTATTTTAATAAATTATATTAAGTAAAAAATTTTATGAATCACATAGAATTAAGAAAAAGTTTTTTAAATTATTTTGAATCACAAGGACACAAGGTAGTTGAAAGTTCACCGCTAATTCCGTTTGATGACCCTACCCTTATTTTTACAAATGCAGGGATGAATCAATTTAAAGAAGTTCTTTTAGGGAACGAAACAAGAAGTTATAAAAGAGCTGCATCTGTTCAAAAGTGTTTAAGAGTTTCAGGGAAACATAATGATTTTGAAGTAGTAGGATATGATGGTTATCATCATACATTTTTTGAAATGCTTGGTAATTGGTCATTTGGAGATTATTACAAAAAAGAAGCAATTCAGTTTGCCTGGGAATATTTAACTAAAGTTTTAAAATTTCCTGAAAAAAAACTTTATGTTTCAGTTTACAAAGATGATGATGAGTCATTTGAAATATGGAACAAACATATAAAGATTCCTGCTGAAAAAATTTTTAGATTAGGTGATATTGAAAAAGGTGATGAGGAAAATTTTTGGAGTATGGGTGAGACAGGGCCTTGCGGGTTTTGTTCAGAAATTTATTATGATATAGGTGAAAATTATAAAGATAGATATATTGAACTTTGGAATTTAGTTTTTATGGAATTTTATAGAGATGAAGAAGGGAATTTTACTCCATTAAAGTTTAAGAGTGTTGATACTGGTATGGGACTTGAAAGGCTTTATGCGGTTCTAAATGGTAAAATTTCTAATTATGAAACTGACCTTTTTTCAAAAATTATAGAAAAAATTGAAAGCCTTTCATCAGTTTCTTTTAATGAAAATAGAATTCCGTTTCAGGTAATTGCGGACCATATAAGAGCTTTATGTTTTGCTTTATCAGATGGCGGAATGTTTTCAAATGAAGGTAGAGGTTATATTCTAAGAAAAATATTAAGAAGAGCATCTCGTTATTTTAAAAAATTGAATGTGAATGAACCTTCGCTTTATAAACTTGTTGATTCTGTTGTAGAAACTATGGGTGGATTTTATGTTGAGTTAAATGAGAAAAAAGAATTTGTTAAAAATTTAATAAAAATGGAGGAAGAAAGATTTTTCAATACTCTTGAGAGTGGAATTAAAGTATTTAATGAAATTTTAGATAAAAAAGTTTTTGAGAACAGAATAACGGGAGATGATGTTTTTAAATTATATGATACTTATGGTTTTCCAATAGAAATTATAAAAGAGATGGCTAAGGAAAAAGGGCTTGAGATAGATGAGAAAAGATTTAATGAGCTTATGGAAGAACAGCGTTTAAGGGGAAAAAGTAGTTTTAAAGGTGAGAAAGAAGTAATTGATGAAGAGAAAATTTTAAAATTATTAAACAGTTTTCCTGAAACAATTATAGAATGTTATGAAAAAACTGAAAGCATTGGAAAAATCATTGGAATAATAAAGGATTATAAACTTCAAGATAAGCTTAATACAGATGAATTTGGCGGAATAATTTTAGATGCGACTCCGTTTTATGCTGAATCAGGTGGTCAGGTTGCAGACAGAGGAGAAATTTTAAATCCTGATTTTAAATTTATTGTTAATGATGTTCAAAAATACGGGAACAGATACATAGTTCATTGGGGGGTAGTTGAATATGGTGAATTGAGATTGAATTTAAAAGTTGAAAGTAAAGTTGATAAAACATTGAGGATGGCGACTGCAAGGAATCACACAGCAACTCATTTATTACAGGCAGCTTTAAGAAAAGTGCTTGGAAGTTACATTGTTCAAGCAGGTTCGTATGTTGGACCTGATAAACTTAGGTTTGATTTTAGACATTTTAAATCCTTGACCGAAGAGGAAATTGAGAAAGTTGAGGAATTGGTGAATCAGAAAATTATGGAAAATTTAAAAATTGATAAATTTATTGAGGAGAAAGAAAAAGCTATAAAAATGGGAGCAATGGCTGTTTTTGATGAAAAATATGGTGAAAAAGTAAGAGTTATAAAGTGTGGTGACTTTAGTCTTGAGCTATGTGGTGGAACTCATCTTAATTGGACAGGTGAAATCGGTTTCTTTACTATTATATCTGAAAGCGCTATAGCATCTGGTATAAGAAGAATTGAGGCATTAACTGGTATGAGTGCTTTTAAATATTTTTTAAATATGCGAAAAAATATGATTGAATTGTCAAAAATTTTAAAAGTTGATTCAAACTCAATTTTAGATAGAGTGAAAAAATTAATTGAAGAAAATATTAAATATGAGAAAAAAATAAAAGAGTTGAAATTTTCAAATAAAGAGGATATAATTCCAGAGTTGTTGAAAAATAAGATTGTTAAAAATAATTCAAGTATTATTATTCACAAATTTGAGAATGAAGAGATTAAGTATTTAAATTCTATTGCTGATAGGTTGAAAAACGAAATAAAATCTGGTTTAATTTTTTTAATAAATCTTACTGATAACAAAGTTAACTTTTTATTAGCATTAACTGATGACCTTGTTAATAATGGATTAGATGCAGTTAATATAATAAATTCTTTAGTTAAAAGTATAGGCTGTAAAGGGGGCGGTAGAAAAGATAGAGCCCAGGCGGGCGGAAAAATTAATATAAATATTAACGATTTTTTAAATTCAGCTAAAGAAAAATTAATGGAGATAGTATAATGAATAAAAAATATTCTTTTGTTTTTATTTTTAATTTAATTTTTTTAATTTTGCTTATTTCAATTTATTCAATATCTTATAAAGAAATAAAGTTTTTCAGTCTTTTAAATTTAATTGTTTTTCTTTTTGGAATATTGCTTTCTTTTATTATTTATTATAATTTTCTTAAATTGGTAAAAATAAATTTAAATGGACAGCAAGAGAGCGAGCAAACACTTAAATCAAAATTAATCAAATATATAAATGAAATTGAGAAAATGTATTTAAACACGCAGGAACTTGAATCTGTTTATCAGAATTCAATTAAGCTTTTTGAGTCAATTATTATTGACAAAGAAAGTGGTGCTTTAATAGAAAAACATTTTATGTCAATAGTTGAAGATGAGATAAAAAGGGCATCAAGGTATAATTTGAAATTCGGTATTATAATATTACAAATTTGCCAAGCAGTAGAAATAAAAAATATTTTAAAAAGACTGGTAAATATTTTAAAAAATGTTTTGCGGGCGGTTGATGTTATAGGTAGGTATAAAAATGGAGTTATTATTTTATTACCACAAACAGATTTTAAAGGAACGATTAGAACAGCGGAAAGAATTTTTAGCGAAATAAAAGATTCGCCTTCTATTGAAAAAGATTTAATATTAAATATTGGAGTAAGTTGTTTTCCATATAATGGTAAAAATTATGATGTCTTAATAAAAGTGGCTGAGAAGAATGTTGAGCAATCAGCAAAATTGGGTGGGAATAAAGTTATATTTGGTGAATAAATTATGGAAGTTCCTATATCAAAAATAAAAGTTAAAAAAAGAATAAGAAAAGAGTTGGGCAATATAAAGTCTCTTATGGAGAGTATGAATAAAAATGGTCTTATAAATCCTATTGTTTTAAATGATAAGTATGAGCTTTTAGCTGGGTATAGAAGATTAATTGCTGCTAAGAGATTAGGATGGAGTAAAATTGAGGCAAAAATTATAAAAACAACAGATGAATTGAATAAATTAGAAATTGAATTAGATGAAAACCTTATTAGAAAAGAATTTACACCTGAAGAAGTTGCAAATGGGATAAATTTAAAGAAGGAATTAATAAAGCTAAAGAATATGACAACTCTACAAAGATTTTTTTATAAATTATTTAAAAAAGTTCTTGATTTTATTAAAAAAATATTTAAATTTGATACAATATGAAGATAGATTTAAAAGAAATAATTGTAATCAGTTTAAAACTATTTATAGTAGTGTTACTTTCTGCGGTTTTGCTTGCTGTTGTTTATAGTATCACTATAGTAAAGATTGAAGAAAACGAGAAAGAGCGTGAAAAAGAAAATATAAAAATTATTATGCCTGACGCAAAAAGTTTTGAATATAAAGATAATTATTATGTTCTTTTTAGTGATGAAAATAAAAATAATATTATAGGTTACATATTTAAGACAGCGTCAAAGGGTTATGGTGGAAATGTTATTTGTAACATTGGGATAAGGAAGGATGGTAAGATTTCTGGGATAGTTGTAGTTAGTCATTCAGAGACTCCTGGTTTAGGTTCAAAGATTGAAGAGGTTAAATCAGGAGAGAATGAGCCATACTATTTGAAGAGATTTAAAGATAAAAGTGAGAATGAGTTAGGTAGCGTAGAGACGATTTCTGGGGCAACGATATCATCAAAAGCTGTTATAGTTTGTGTAAAGGAAGCTTATAAAATTTTTAATAATATAAAGAATTGAGGGCGGTTAGCTCAGTGGGAGAGCACTTGCCTTACAAGCAAGGGGTCAGTGGTTCAACTCCACTACCGCCCAAATTGCTACTTTCTTAAACATAGAAATAATAACGAAATAATCAGGCTAATTAAAATAGAGGTTGTTATAGGGAAATAAAAAACAAAATTTCCTTTTTTTATATAAATATCACCTGGTAGTTTGCCTAAAAATTTAATCTTTGGTAAATATTGAATAATTAAACCCAAAATTATTAAAATTAAACCTAAAAATATTATAAATTTCCCTATGTTATTAATCATAAATTTTTACTCCAAGCTTAAAAGTTTTTTATAATAAATTGCTTTTTCACGAACTCTATAAAAATAATCTTTTTTATTATTTTGGTAAATTATATCTCGTGAAACATTAAAAATTGCTTTTGATTTATTCAAAGTAGCGTAATAAAGACTTTTTTTAACATCACCTTGTTGGGCTCCTATACCTGGAATAAGAAATATTTCATTAAAACCTTTCATTCGCAATTCTTTTATTTTTTCAGGATAAGTAGCACCTATAACATATCCTGTATTTTTATTTTTATCTGTTTTTTTACACTCTTCCATTATTTTTAAATATAAAGGTTTTTTATCACCAAATTCTTGAAAATCTTTTGCTCCTTTATTAGATGAAAAGGCAACAATAAAAACAAATTTTTCTTTATAATTTCGGAAAATATCAATTGTATCAATGCCCATATAAGGTATAATTGTAACTGCATCTGCATTTAAGAATTCAAAACCGAATTTAGCATAGAGTTTTGCAGTATTTCCAATGTCTGCTCTTTTAAAGTCAAGTATAACAGGAAAATCATTTTTTAATTTTTTAATTGTTTCATATAAAGCTTTAATTCCATCCAGACCATAAGCCTCATAAAAAGCTGAATTTATTTTATAACAACATACTAAATCATAAGTTGATTCAATTATTTGAAAATTGAATTTTATCAAAGTTTTGTAAACACTTTTTGTTTTTAAAATTATTTTTTCGTAATCGGAGTCAAGACCAACGCAAAGTAAAGAATTGTTCTTTTTTACTAAATTATTAAATTTATCTTTGAAAATATTCATTTTTTTTAAATTTATTTAAAATTTTTATTGAAATTTTAGGGTCAATGAAATTAAAAGTTCCTATTTGAATTGCTTTTGCACCTGCAATTAAGAATTGTAAAGCAACATCTTCGTTATAAATTCCACCACTTGCAATAACAGGTATATTAATTTTTTTAGAAATTTCATAAACATTATTTAATGCGATTGGGTAGATAGCAGGTCCTGATAGGCCGCCTTTAATTTTTATCTCTTTTGTCTTTGTATCTATAATCATTGCTTTAAATGTGTTGTTTATCGTAACAGCATCCATTCCTATTTTTTCTGCCATAATTGATAATTCTTTTATATCTAATGCTGAAGGTGAAAGCTTTACAATTAATGTTTTGTCTGTTATGTTCCTAAGTTTTTTTAAAAGTTTTTTAAAAGTTTTTTCATCTTCTGAAAATTCTATTCCGCCTTTTTCTACATTTGGACAGGATACATTTATTTCGTATGCATCAATTTTTTTTATATTGTCAAGTTTTTCAATTATAATTTTATATTCTTCAATAGATTCACCTGCGATATTCACAATTACAGAGGTTTTAAGTTTCTCTAAAAATTTAATTTTATATTTTATAAAATTTTCAAGTCCAATATTTTGAAGTCCAATTCTATTTATAATGCCTGCTGGAGTTTCAACCATACGGAGGCCATTATAACCTTCTTTTGGATTTAGAGTTATAGCTTTTGTAACAATTGCACCAATTTTATTCAAATCAATTATTCTTTTTAATTCTTCACCATAGCTTATAGTGCCGGAGGCGAGGAAAACAGGATTTTTAAATATTGTTTTACCAATTTTTATTTCTAATCCCATACAATTTCGTCTCCTGAAAAAACTGGTCCGTCTTTACAAGTTAAAAGGTATTTTATTTGGTTATTTTTATAAATTTTAATTGCGCAGCTATAACAAAGTCCTAATCCACAGCCCATTATTTTTTCAAATAAAAATTCTGTTTCAATTTTATTTTCTTTCGCTAACTTATAAAGTTCTTTTAGCATCTCAAAAGGACCGCAACCCGCTATGATTTTAGGTTTTTCATATTTTAAATTTTTTTTAACAAGTTCTAATACAGTTCCTTTGAAAAATTTTTTTTGTTTTTCCATAACAGAAATATTAATATTATTATAATTTTTAAGGAAATTAAAAATTGGATTAGCTTCGGTTAATTTATTAAATCCGATAAAAAATTTATTTTTTGTATTATTTAATTTTTTAAAGGCGTAGAATAAACCTGCAAAACCCACGCCCCCTGCAACAAACCATATACCTTCCTTTATATCAAAAATCTTTTTAAAACCATTTCCTAATGGGAATATAATATCAACTTTGCTGTTAATATTTTTCTCAGATAAAATTTTTGTTCCACTTCCTCTCACTTTAAATATTATTGTAATTATTTTACCATCAAAATCAAATATTGAAAATGGTCTCCGCAAAAATGGCGTTAATGTTTCATTAACTTTTATATTTATAAATTGACCCGGAACAATTTTTATATTTTTTTGGCAAGTCGCAAATTTTAAAAGAAATAAGTCTTTGGAAATATCTAATTTCTCTTTTATTAATGAATTTTCCTGAAATATTTTCACTTTTTTATTAAAGGCGTTCCGTCCTTTTCACGCTCCATTATTATTTTGCCTTGAACAATAGTTAAAACAGGAAATGCTTTTAATTTTTTGTTTATAAATGGTGAATTTATACTCTTTGAGGCTATTAATTCCTTTTTGTAAATTAGCTCTAAATTTGGATTGATAACAGTAATGTCTGCAACTTCGCCCTCGGTAATATTATTTCTTTTGATATTTAGTATTTTAGCAGGATTTATTGTTAATTTTGATATTGCTTCCATAATTGAAAGATGTCCTGGTTCTATAAGATGCATAAAAGTTAATGGCACAACAGTTTCAAGTCCAATTATACCAAATGGAGCGTAATTAAATTCTTTCTCTTTCTCAAATATCGTATGTGGTGCATGGTCTGATGCGATAACATCAATTGTTCCATCTTTTAAACCCGCAATTAAAGCTTTTCTGTCTTCTTCACTTCGTAAAGGAGGATTAACTTTATAATTAGTATCATAACCTGGAATATCTTTGTCAGATAATGCAAAATGGTGTGGACAAACTTCAGATGTGACTTTAACTTTTTCTTCTTTCGCTATTTTTATAAGTTCAACTGAGTCTTTAGTAGTAATATGCAAGAGATGAATTTTACTTTGGGTATATTTTGTAAGTAAAATATCCCTTGCTACAATTACGCTTTCAGAAACAGTTGGTATTCCTTTTAAACCCTTTATTGTAGAATAATATCCTTCGTTTATTGTTCCATCATTTGAAAGTTGAATATCTTCACAATGGTCCATAATAGGCAAATCAAACATTTTAGCATATTCCAAAGCTCTACGCATAATTTCGGAATTTTTAATTGGGTTACCGTCGTCTGAAAATCCGACAACTCCAACTCTATATAAATCTCCAAATTCTGTTAATTCTTCGCCTGCAAGTCCTTTAGTAACAGCGGCAACAGGATAGACTTTTACAAATCCTTCATTTTCAGCGATATAATGAATAAGTTTTACTGCTGCTTGGTTATCAATTGGAGGATTAGTATTAGGCATACATACGACAGCAGTAAAGCCACCACAGGCAGCACTTTTGGTTCCAGTTGATATTCTCTCTTTACTTTCGTATCCTGGTTCTCTTAAATGTGTGTGTATATCAATAAGTCCGGGAGTTACAATCATATTTTTAGCATTAAATTCTTTTTCACATTTAATATCTAAATTTTTACCAATTTTTTTAATTATTCCGTCTTTAATATAAATATCAAGCACTTCGTCTTTTTTAGTATAGGGGTCAACAACTCTACCATTTTTAATAATTAATTCCATTTTTAATCCTCTAAACTTAATTCGTTTAAATCACCTTCACCTGCAATTAAATATAGAACAGCCATCCGAATCGCCACACCATTTGTTACCTGCTCACAAATTACTGCTTGCGGTGAATCAGCTATATAATCTGAAATTTCTATCCCACGATTCATTGGACCAGGATGCATAACAAGTATTCCTCTGTCTTTTAATGTGTTTTCATCTATACCAAAAAGTCTATTATATTCGCGTATAGTTGGAAATAATTTCTGTTGCTGCCTTTCTCTCTGTATTCTTAAAATATTTACAACATCAACTCCTTCCAACCCTTTCTCAAGTGAAGTATATACTTCTACTCCCATTTTCTCAATATCTTTTGGAATTAATGTTGAAGGTCCTATTACCCTAACATTTGCATTTAATTTTTTTAATCCCCATATATTAGAACGCGCAACTCTACTAAAAGTTATATCACCAATAAGTGCTACTGTAACTCCTTCAATTCTTCCCAATTTTTCTTTAATAGTAAACATATCAAGCAAAGCCTGTGTGGGATGCTCATGAGTTCCATCTCCAGCATTTATAACAGAAACATTTAATCTTTTAGCAATTAAATGAGGAGCACCAGGACAACTGTGTCTCATTACTACTATATCTGCTTTCATAGCTTGAAGTGTTCTTATTGTATCTAAAAGACTTTCTCCTTTTTGAACACTACTTGTTGAAACTGAAATATTAACGACATCTGCACTTAAACGTTTTTCAGCAATTTCAAATGAAGTTCTCGTTCGCGTGCTCGGTTCATAAAAAATATTAACTACTGTCTTACCTAAAAGAAATTTTGCTTTTTTAACAGATTGAGTAAATAATTTTTTAAAAGGAACAGCTGTATCAAGGATTGTTTCAATTTCTTCCCTTGATAAGGTTTCTATATCTAAAAGATGCTTTCTATTAAATTTCTTCATTAAAATAAAAGAATACCAATTTAAAAATTTATGTCAACATTTTTTTATTTGTTGAATAATTATTTGACAAATAATTATTCCCACTCTTAAAATTTCTAAATCTTTTTATTTGTCTTTTTTACTCCTCTTATTTTATTAGCTATTCATTTCATTTATCATCGCTGTAAATAAATTCATTAAATTCAATTTCATTAAAACCTCATTCCTTATAACCTCTATATCCTTTGAATATACTTCCTCTCAAAATAACGCCTTAAATACCCAATATCTTATCTTCACATGCCACCTATCACCATACCTTATCTTTTTCTCCCAGCTATCTTTATCTCTTAAAATACTTCTTTAATCTATTTAAACGATTCAATCGTTTTATCAGTCTTGTGCTATCTTTAACCTTCCTCTTATACAATTTTATAAGTCTTCTTATCCTTTTAATCTCATCTTTCACCATCCCCAAATCTAATCTATCTTTCATCTTATACCATCTATTGTCCCTCGCTTCTTACGCTCCCTCCCTTTGTTTTGAACCACCCTGTATTCTCCTCGCTTATTTGTCTTTAAACCACTACTATCTATTGCTATATCTTGCAATCCTTCTCTTTGATATACTTCTAATTTATAACGTCCTTTTTTTAAACGATTTTGAATAGTAGTATAATCAGGAAATCTTTTAATTTCAGGAACAAAAATAACTAAAATTTTTCTCCCAATCCCTTCTAAAGTCCTATAATCAATTTGAAATATACTCTTTAATTTCAATAAAAACCTAATAAAAGTTTCAGAAAAAATAAGGTGAACCTATTTTATTTTTATTCATCTCTTTTAATTCATTTTTCCAATTTTTGAAAAATTCAAAATCAAAAATAATTTCACCTCTCTTAACCAATCCTTCATTATATACTTTCCAATTAATCTTAGAATTGTAATTTATCTTAGATTTATTATTTTTAGGAGGTTCTTTTTTCTTTTTATCTTTTAATTTTTCTATATGATAATAAACAGCCTGTCTACTGATATTATATTCTTTTGCTATTTGTATAATCGTTTTCCCTTTTTTAAGTAATTCTTTTACTTTTTCATCTGTTAAATTTTTCATTTTTCCCCTCCCAAAAATTTCCAAAAAAGTTTTTAGTTTAAAGTTCCTGCGAAAGCAGGTAGAAAATAGACCGCTTTTCTTTGCCGGGTTCTGCTATTTCTTCTTAACTACAATCCTTTTGCCACCAAGGCAAGGAATTAGTTGTTTTTTTATTTTCCTGCTCCCCTTGAAAAGAGGGGCGTTTGGAATTGGTATTAAAAATATTATCAAAATCTAAATCTTAAATTAGCATCGTTTTATTTTTAGAAAATTTCTGTAAAAATTTATAAAATAAAATTTATTTTTCAATTTCTGCTTTTTGAGGAAATTTAAAAATAATTTTTTGTAATTTCAGTATTAGTAAATTTCAATATTTTTTAACAATTATTCAACAAAGTAAGTATGTGCTATAAGGAGAAAATATCCTGCCTTAGGGAAAGAGAAGATAAAAGTAATACTTGAAAGGGATTATGGTATAAAAGTTTCAGCAAGCACAGTTGGAAGAATACTTACAAGATATAAAAGTGTATTGCCTTCTTTAAAGGAAGGGAGGAAGCGAAAAATTATAAGAAATAGGCGGAAAAGCAAGAAAATAAGGCTAAAAGATGTTAAAGATAAGTTAAAAGGCTTGGTAGGGGGAATTATTTCAGAAAGACACATTAGAGATGTGGTTTGAAAAGATAAAGGTGTATGTATTTGTAGGGATAGATAAGGTGAGCCATTTAGCATATATGAAAGCGTATAGAAGTAAGAGCAGTAGTAATGGTAAAGATTTTTTAAGAAGTTTAAAGGAAGTAAGGGGAGATAGATTAAAATATGTTCAAGTAGATAATGGGAATGAATTTAGGGAAGAATTTGAGAAAGAGGCGGAGAGATTAGGAATAGTAAAGATAACAAATTATGTAAGGAGTCCGAAGATGAATTGTTATGTAGAGAAAGTAATAGATACAGTTCAATTGGAATGGGGATATAAGTTGGAGGATTTAGAGGAAATAGAAGAAGTAAACAAAGAATTAAATAAATTTCTAATCTACTACAACTTCTACAGACCACACCAAAGCCTTTTATATAAAACACCAATTGACTTTTTTAACCAAAATTTGTATAATACTACTAATAATAATTCGTTGCATATGTATAGAAATCAATCAACTCACAATTGGCAACAAATTGGATAACTATTGACCCTGATAATAATGGTGATGATATTCCTGACAGGGCCCCAATATGGGGTAATTTTACAAATTTTAAAATTCAACACGATGGTATTGCAATTCAAGGTGCTTGGGAATATATTACTTTTACTGCAAGAGACAAAAATGGGAATATCGTTCAGAATTATTCAGGAGTAATAACGGTATATGTTACCGGCCCTGGCACTCAGCCTATAAAATGGACCAATATTAGTGGTAATAATATAACTTCCTTTTCTGACTTTGGACCATCTTCTACTTACGCAAAATATACTTTTATACCAGCTGATTTAGGGCAAGTGATTTTAGGGATAAAAATTGATAGACCTGGTTCTTACGACATTGAAGCAAAAAGTGGAATTTATGTAGATGACAATACAGACCCTTTATTAATAGTGAAAGCATCAGACTTAAGAGTAATAAATTCGTATCCCAAAACTAATGCTATTAATATTTCATTAACTACCACTATTACTTTGAGTTTTAGCCATCCATTAAAATTTAATACGATAATAGGTAAAACTAATGTTGTATTATTGGACAGTGAGTTAAAATTTGTAAATGTTAATATTGTATCAAATACTACAAATAGTTTAAGAATGACGCCAATAGCTTCTTTATTACCAAATGAGTTTTATACTATTCTTGTTACTACAAATGTCTATGGAATTTATACAAATAATCTTTCCCAACCGAAAAATATTTATTTTTATACTACTTATGGCGTAGAAACACCACATTTATATAATTCAATAATTCTGGATGGCACCAATAACGGTGATTGGAATAATTCTAATCCTGTAACTTATAATAGTAGTTTAAATGAAAATATAGCCAATGACCCTGATATCATTCCAGTTCATTCTGATAAATTATGGGCCACTTGGGATGCTAATTATTTATATATTGGAATAGAAAAAGCAGGACATATTAGTGGGAGTGATAATTTTATAGATTCCATATCAATTGATATAACGAGAGATAACAAAAATATAGCAGCTAATTATTCAGCAGCATCAAAAAGAAATTATTATAAAAATCGAATCCCTGAATATATATTATATTTTATACATAATGACTGGTATGCCAACTCTTTTATAAATACTAATAATAGATTAATATATAAATATACAAATAGTGCATGGAGTGCAAAAGCAATACCTATGACTAATTTAGGAGTTGATTGGGATAATATTGATGATAGATTTTTAGAAGTAAGGATTCCTTGGAGTATATTTGGCCAGGTCCCTAATAGAGTTGCTATCTCGGCAAGTGTTATATCAAATGTGTCATCTATTTTACCTTTTGATTACTGTCCTGAATTATCTGCGTATTGGACAAACTGGATTACAATTGACCCTGATAATAATAGTGATGAAATTCCTGATAAAGGAGCTGCTGCATCAACAATTTTTACAATATCAAAATCTATATCAAATATAAAATTAGGTGGTAATAGTTCATCAGCAATACCTGGAGCAACTCTCATTTACAAAATAAAATGTTCTAATGCTGGAATAAGTAGTGGGAATAATATTATTATATATGATAGAATTTCTACATATGTTACTTACAAAACTAATAGTGCTACTTCATCATCTGGTTGGACAATAGAATGGTCAACCAATGAAAATCCGAATCAGTCTTATATAAGCAGTTATTATACTAATATTCATCCATCATGTGATAAAATAAAATGGATTAGATGGAAAAAGGTGTCCGTGAATGTTGGTGAAGTAGGCATTTTTTCTTTTGCCGTTATAATAAAATAAATGTGGTTTTTAATAAAAAATTTTTAATATTTTTTAGCTCACATTAATTTTACCAAATTCATTCAATCCTTTAAATCCATTATTCTCAACCCCCCATCGCCTTTTCGCTATCTTTTTCATATCCTCTCCTCTGAAAGAAATTGAAAAGCACTAACATAATATCCTGACATTAAAGTTCCATCAATTGCTCCAAGTTTTAAACCTTTGAATGGACATAATGATTTATCAATTTGTTTAAAAACTTTAAATAATATTTTTTCTAATTCTTTTGATTTGATTTTAGATAAAAACCAGGGGATATGAGAATCAGAGATAGTAGTTTTAAATTTTTTATTGATATTTAAATTTAAGAATTGGTCAATTTGTAGGAAGGCGTAGAGGTCAAAAACAGGGGTTAAAAAGAGAACAGAGAAAATGTCATTTAAAGGTATTTGAAATTTAATCCTGGGATCCTTAAC